>Ga0066903_100000110_pt1 | contig 38349 bp, 38 predicted proteins | sample PanSoiMetaGPlot1_FD_67491 | JGI IMG/M metagenome (GOLD analysis project Ga0066903, IMG submission 67491) | Tropical forest soil microbial communities from Panama analyzed to predict greenhouse gas emissions - Panama Soil - Plot 1 (version 2) | ecosystem: Environmental > Terrestrial > Soil >... | reverse complement strand
CGATCGAGTGCGGCCAGGAGCGCGTCGTACAGCGCCGTGCGGCCCGCCGCGACCACCGTCCCGAGCGCGCGCTCGAGCTCGCCGACGTCAGCGGCGCGGACCGTTCCCGCCGACAGCAGGTCGCGCACGCCGTCGGCGAACGCCAGAATGAAGATGTCGTCGTCCGGGTTGCTCCACTTTGCAAAGGCGCTCGCGGCCGCCTCGACGGAAGGCAGCTTGGGACCCATGCTGCCGCTCGTGTCGATGACGAGACCCACGCTGACCGGCGCGTCGCCGCTGCTGAAGAACGAGACGTCCTGGCGCCTGCCGTTGTCGAACACTGTGAACTGCTCGCGCGCCACGTCGTCGGCGAAGCGGCCCTGCTTGTCCGTGACGATGACGGGCAGGACCACGAGCTCGGTCGACGTGGAGCGGAAGCTCGGTTGGCCGGGCGATTCCTGGGCGGCGACGCCGACGGCCGCGACCGACACGCCGATGATGGCAAGAGCCAGACGCGGTTTCATCGCGGCTCCATCGTCTGGTAAGGGACGCCGGCGAGGCCGGCATACCCGGCCCTCGCCGACTGGAACATCTGGAACCTACTTGTGGTTCGTGCCGCTCGTGCCGACGGCGGCGGCGTGTTCGCGCTCCAGGGCGCGCACGAACGGCTGCGTGCTCGCCGGGATCTTGTCGTTCGCCACGATGTCCTTCGCGTGCGCCGGTTTGCCGTACAGATCCTCGTTGGCGTCCGGGTCGGGTTTGAGCACCCCGCCCGAAAGGTTGATGCCCGCAAAGAGGCCCTGCGTCCGCGAGTACGAGAGGATTTCGGCGTTCAGCTGCGCATCGGTTGCGGCGCGCGCATCGCGGCCCACCGGGCCGGCCGCCACCGAGGCTTCGGCGCCAAGCGTCACCTTGTTATTGAGCAGTTTGTCCATTCCGCGCTGGTTGTTGACGAGCAGCACCAGGTCAATGGACTGGGCGCCAATCTGGAGCCCCCAGCTGCCCTTCTCGAGCTCCATGAACACCGGCGAAGACCAGTGCCCGTTGCGACGGCAGCTCATCAGTCCCTTGCCGTACTCGCCCCCGACCACGAACGCCGCCTTCTTCACGCTGGGGATCACGATGACACACTGAGCTTTTTCCCAGAGCTCCTGCGGCACGTCCTTGTCCGGCGTCGCGTGGACTTCGCTGAGGACCGCTGCCGCCTCCTCAATCCGCTTGCTCCTCGTCGACGATACGTCATCTGCGTACACCGCGGCCGTGCACGTCAAGCTCACAGCCGCCACCATGGTTCCAATCAACCTCATCGACATTCCCTCCCGGCTCGTTGCCGATTACAATGCCCCGCAGCCTTTCCAGACGATAGGAGCAAGATTGTTACCACCCGAAGGCTCAACCTTTGCAGAGGCCGCCCGCGATATGGATGGGGCGTCGATTCTGATTGCAGACGACGATGAGTACAGCGCGAAGTTCCTGAGGCGCTTACTCACCCGTGAAGGCCACCACGTAAGGATTGTGAACACGGACGAGGCGGCTATGGCTGCGTGTGCTGCAGCGCCGCCGGACCTGGTCCTCATCGATCTGCTGGCGCCCACGGGCCGCGGCATCGACGTCTGCCGCCAGCTGAAGGAGCGGGCGCCGACCAGACTGATCCCCGTTGTCATTGTCACCGCTGAAGACGACCGAACGGATCGGCTGAAGGGGATCGAGGCCGGAGCAGACGATTTCCTGCTGAAGCCATTCGACATCGCTGAACTGCGGGCCCGTATCGGCTCGCTGGTGCGCCTCAAACGGTACACCGACGAGCTGGAGTCCGCTGAAGCCGTGTTCCTCGGACTCGGAGCCACCATCGAGGCGCGCGACCCGTGCACGCGGGGGCACTGTCAGCGGCTTTCGAGCTATGCGACCGCGCTCGGGCGGTCCATCGGCCTCGACAGCGCCGACCTGCGCGCGCTCGATCGCGGGGGGTTCCTCCACGACATCGGCAAGATTGCCGTGCCCGACTCGGTGCTGCTCAAGGGCGGCAAGCTCGATCCGAACGAGTCGCGCGTGATGCGCGAGCATCCCGTCGTCGGCGACACGTTGTGCGCAGGGCTGCGCTCGCTCGCCGACGTGCGGCCCATCGTCCGGCACCATCACGAACGGCTCGACGGTTCGGGTTATCCCGACGGGCTGCGCAATCAACAGGTGCCGCTGCTCGCACAGATCGTCAGCATCGTCGATGTGTTCGACGCGCTGACGACGGAGCGGCCGTACCGTGAGCCGATGGATCGGCAGGCCGCGCTGGATGTGATTGCTGACGAAGCGGACAAGGGCTGGCGCGATCGCGCGCTCGTCGACGCGTTCGCGACCGTGATCGAATCTACCTGACCTCACCTGCCTCAACTACCGACCCGGCCCCGATGGTCCACTGTCGCCGGGGCATGTCGCTTGCTTCGCCCCCTGTAGTAAAGGAGGAGCGATGGCGAAGTACGGCAGAACGGCATCACAGAAGGTCGAGCGCGCGATGCACGAGCGCAAGCGGGGCACACTCCGCTCGGGGCGCTCGGGGAAGAGAGTCACGAGCCGCAAACAGGCCATTGCCATCGGCCTGAGTGAAGCGCGGGACGCTGGCGCCAGGGTGCCGAGGAAAAAGGGCGGCCGCAAACGGAAGGCCGGACGGAAGCACTAGCGGGCGCGTTCTTCCCACACGCGGCACACGTTCACGATCACTTCGACGGCTTTTTCCATGTCCTGCCGCGACACCCACTCGAGCCGCGAGTGGAAGTTGTGTTCCCCCGCGAACAGATTGGGTGTCGGCAGTCCCATGAAGGACAGCTTCGAGCCGTCCGTCCCGCCGCGAATGGGCTTCGAGCGCACGGTCAGGCCGGACCGCCGCACGGCTTCTTCGGCGCACGCGATCACCTCGGGATGCCGATCCAGCACCTCCTTCATGTTGCGGTACGACTCTTCGACGACGATCTCGACGCGCACGCCAGGATAGGCATCGGCTGTTTCGCGAGCCAGGCGCTCGAGCCAGGCTTCCTTCTCGACCAGTCCCTCCCGTCGAAAATCGCGAATGAGCAGCCGCACAGCCGTCTGTTCGACCCCCGCGTGCACGACGTACGGATGCACGTAGCCGTTGTAGCCGTCCGTCGTCTCGGGCGAGAGGCGATCATCGGGGAGTTTCCCGATGAAGGCCGCTGCGACCTTGATGGTGTTGATCATCCGGCCCTTCGCATAGCCCGGGTGCGTGTTGAAGCCGTGAAACGTCACCGTCAGCGCGTCGGCCGAGAAGCTTTCCATTTCCACTTCGCCCCGGCTGCCGCCGTCGATCGTGTAGGCGCAGGCACAGCCGAAGCGCGCGACGTCGAAGTGCGTCGTGCCCCGGCCCACCTCCTCGTCGGGCGTGAACGCTATGCGGACCGGACCGTGCAGGATCTCAGGATGCCGAACGAGATACTCGGCGGCCGTCATGATTTCGGCGACGCCCGCCTTGTTGTCCGCCCCGAGGAGCGTCGTCCCTGAAGCCGTGACGATGTCGTGCCCGATCTGCTCGGCGAGCGGCGGGTTGTCGGCAAGCCGCAGTACGGCGGACGGATCGTCAGGCAGCACCAGATCGCGGCCGTCGTAGTTGCCGTGCACGATCGGCTTGACGCCCGCGCCGCTCATTTCCGGCGACGTGTCCACGTGCGCGATGAAACCGATGGCCGGCACGACGGCCTTGGGGCTGGTCGGGGGAATGGTAGCCGTCACGTAACCGTGCGCGTCGATTGCGGCGTCGGCCAGTCCGATCGATCGCAGTTCGGCGGCGAGGTCGCGCAAGAGCACGAGCTGTTTCGCCGTGCTCGGATAGGTCGTCGAGCTCTCGTTCGACTGCGTGTCGTATTGCACGTACTTGAGGAAGCGGTCGAGAACGCTGGTCATGCCTGTTCTTCAATGAACGTCCGGTGCATCACGCGCACCGCTTCGTCGAGCCGATCGCGTCCGACCATCCACGTGATCCGGAAGGAGGAAGTGGCGAGGCCGGACGCAGGAATGCGTGCGGCCGTCAGCGCCCAACTGCCGCGCCTGATGTTACCGAACGACGCGTTGATGCCGGCGCCGACGACGCTCAGCGCGCCGCGATCGCTCGCGAACGCCGCGTGCGGGAACCGCTCGCCGAGCGCGTGGCGGACGCGCTCTTCATCGTGCAGGTTCTCGCGCGAGATGACAAGTGTCAGCTCGCCGTCGCCCTGGTGCAGCTGTTTGCCGGCGACCTGGTGCTCGTCGAGCAGCGCCAGCAGGCGCTCGGTGTCGCCGGGTGTTTCAGGACGCACGGGCATGTGAAGGATGAGGACGTCGCGCTCGCTGGCGACGCCGACGACGGCCCCAGGCGGCCGCGGCGCGAAGCGCCGCACGACGGTGCCATCCGACGAGGGATCCGCTCCCGGGAGCGGCGAGGCGGTGGCGCGGGCGTAGATCGCGATGCCCTGGGCTTTGGCGAACTCGACCGCCTGAGCGTTGAGCACCTTGGCGCCCGACTCGGCGAGCTCCTGCGTTTCCTCGTACGACATCGTGCCGATGCGCTTCGCGGCCGGCACGACGCGGGGATCGGCGGAGTACACGCCGTCGACGTCCGAGCAGATCTCGCAGTACTCGGCTCCGAGCGCTGCGGCCATCGCGACGGCGGTCGTGTCGCTGCCGCCCCTTCCAAGGGTCGTCACTTCGCGGCGGTACGACACGCCCTGGTAACCGGCGACGACGACGACCTTGCCGCGCGCCAGCTCGTCCTGCACCCGGAAGGGGCGCACCTCGATGATGCGGGCGTCGACGTGGCGATCGTTGGTGATGATGCCCGACTGGCTTCCGGTGAAGGAGATGGCGTCGCCGCCGAGCTCGCGAATCGCCATCGAGACGAGCGCCATGGCGATCCGCTCGCCGGCGGTCAGGAGCATGTCGAGCTCGCGGCGTTCGGGATTCGGCGAGATCTGTTTGGCGAGGCCGAGGAGCTCGTCGGTGGTGTCGCCCATGGCGGAGACGACAACCACCACGTCATGGCCGGCGCGCTTTGTCCGCATCACGCGCTCGGCTACCTGCCGGATCTTCGAGACGTCCGCGACGCTCGAGCCGCCGTACTTCTGGACGACGATCGACATCCCGTTATCTACGTCTGTCTATCACGAAATCGCGAAGGCCGGGTTCCTCCGGGCACGTAAGCACGAAAAAATCTGCTCCCGCCTACGAGAACGTCGCCACGACCGGCGCGTGATCGCTCGTCCCCACGTCCTTCCGCACCGGACACGAGCCAACGCGCGCGGCCAGGCCCGCGCTCGCGCACACGTAGTCGAGCCTCCATCCGATGTTCCGCTGGCGGAGGTTGCGCCACGGCGCCCACCAGGTGAACAGCCCGTCATTGTCCGGATCGACGGCGCGGCCCACATCCACGAGGCCGCGACTCAGAAACTGCTCGAGGAGGGCGCGCTCCTCCGGCAGCTGTCCGATGCCGCGCGGCTTGCGCTCCTTCGGATGGACATCGCGCTCCGTGCGCGCCACGTTCAGATCGCCGCACACGACGAGCGTCCGCCCCGCCGCCTCGAAGGACCGGGCGTAGTCGTCGAGCGCCTCGAGAAAGCGCATCTTCGCCGGAAAGTCCTTGCCGCCGTTCGGGACGTACACCGACGCGATCGTCAGCGCTCCGTCCGACGCGGGCACCTCCACGGCGACGATGCGGCTTTCGTAGTCGAAGGCGGGATGCGAGAAGGTCGGCCGCTCAGCCGCGCACGTGTAGCTGACGTGAAGGGCGACGCCCGAGTAGCCCTTGCCGCCGTGCCAGTAACACCAGTACCCCTCCAGCTCGCAGAGCCAGAAGGGCAGCTGATCGGTGGTCGCCTTGATTTCCTGGAGGCAGACCACATCTGGACGCTCGAGCGCGATCCACTCGCGGACCTGCGCCTCGCGCGCCCGGATGCCGTTGACGTTCCAGGTGGCGATCTTCAGTGGATGTTAGAAGCGCGCGTGCGCAGCCTGCCGTTCGGCGGCCGGAATGGCCATGATGTCGGCGTGCGCGTCGATGTGTGCTTTGACGATCGCTTCGGCCTGCGACATCGTGTCGGCGTCGCCGTTCCGATACACCGCGTTGGCTTCGACGAGATCCTTCTGATGCGACGGCGTCGCGTCGATGCTCTCGTAAATCGCCGCCACCGGACACGCCGGCACGCACGCGCCGCAGTCGATGCACTCTTCCGGGTGGATGTAGAGCATCGTCGCCTGGGCGAATTCGGCCTCATCCTTGCGCGGATGGATGCAATCGACCGGACACACATCCACACAGGCCGTGTCCTTCGTCTCGATGCACGGATCAGTAATGATGAAAGGCATGCTCGCGCGTCTCCCGTATCCTCAGAAGCGAAGTACCTAAGCTGGGAACCTTTGGGCTCGAAGTCGTCAGGACCCAAGCCGACGGATTATACCTTAACCCTCCACATCATCGGGCTCGCCGCCTCGACATAGCCCATCGAGTCATACAACTGACGGCCCTCGCGACTGGCATTGAGCGCGATGGCGGCCACACCGGCGCTCCGGCACCAGTCGTGGATGGCGGTCATCACCAGCCGTGCCAGGCCGCGCCGCCGATGGGCGGGTTCAGTGTAGACGTTGTAGACGAACGCCACCTGGCCGGTGAGCGGCGACGGCCCCGGTGGCCACGGGATGAGCGTGAAGCCGCCGCCGGCCACGATGTCGCGCGCGGCGCGTTCCACGACCCACGCGCGGTACGTCCCAGGCGGCATCGTCTTGAGCAGCCACTCGCGCGACAGACGAGCGATGGTCGGCTCATCGAACGTCGAGCCCATCTCGCGAAACATGGCGAGCCGGTGATGGACGAGGACCTCGACGTCGTCAACCGTCGATTCGCGAACACGATAGGGCATGCTGCGCCTGCCGCCGAGGCGAGGACGCGCGGATTATACTTTCGGTCATGGCCGATACATCGACGACGACCACGGCGGCGCCGGCGCGCCGGGGACCCGAACCGCCCGACATCAGCGAAAAGGGCGGGATGAAGCAGGGCCAGCCGCAGCGCTCGGACCGCCGGCTGTTCATGCAGTTTCTCGCGTTCGGCGGCTGCCGCGACGCGGGCGCGCTGGCGCGCACGCTGGAGAGCGCCGGGCTCAACGGCGTGCTCTACGAGGACGTGAACGATCCGCGCGGCGTGGCGCTGCTGACCTTCGACGAGCAGGCGTCGTTTTTTCTCGATCGCGTGCGCCCGCTGCTGAACAGGCCGCCTTTTGCCGAGCTGACGCAGAAACCCGAATTCACCATGCTGGGGCGGACGTATTCGCTCGGCTACGAGCCGGACCTGCTCGACGTGCTGCTGGAACGGCCGAGGCGCACGGTGCTCAACCGCGACTGGTCATGGGCGGTGTGGTATCCGCTGCGCCGCAGCGGCAAGTTCGCTCAGCTGGCGCCGGACGAGCAGCGCGTCATCCTCGCGGAGCACGGGACGATCGGGATGTCGTTCGGGTCGGCCGATCTCGCGCACGACATCCGCCTCGCGTGCCATGGACTCGACCGCGACGACAACGACTTCATCGTTGGTCTGATTGGGAAAGATCTCTTCCCGCTCTCGGCGATCGTCCAGGCGATGCGCAAGACGCAGCAGACGTCGATGTACCTCGAACGGCTGGGGCCCTTCTTCGTGGGCCGGGCCGTGTGGCAAGCTCCCCTCTAAGCTGACACCTTTCACTCCAACCTGCGATCCAGATCACGTACGGGTCACAGAGAACTCAGAGGATGCGCAAGGACACTGAGCTGGTATGCGGCCACCGCGGCCGCATCGCTCGTCTCCGTTTCGTGGTTTCGTGTCCTTCGTGGTTTGTCTCATTCCCATCCTTCGTGTCTTCGTGAAAACTGAAGTGACTAGCGAGGGAAGCCACTAACGAGCGACGACGGTCGCCGTGGGCGCGAACGTTGGCGGCCGCCGAAGGTGCGTGGCCTGCTCGTACGCGTACGCGAGCTTGACGAGCGTCGGCTCGCTCCACGCGCGGCCGACGAACGAGAGTCCGACGGGCAGGCCGTTGAACAACCCCATCGGCACCGTGATGTGCGGGTAGCCGGCCACCGCCGCGATGCTCGACGGCGACGGCCGCGAGCCGCCGAGGCTGTCGCCGTTCACGAGATCGATGAGCCACGGCAGCCCGCCGGTTGGCCCGATCAGCGCCTCCAGTTTGTGCTCCGTCATCGCGGCGTCGATGCCGAGCGGGCCCGCGAGGCGCCGGTTCTTCGCGACCTCCGCCTTGTACTTCGCGCTGTCGAGTCCGTCCTTCCGCTGCGCCAGCTCGAACAGCTCCTGCCCGAAGAACCGAAGCTCCTGGTCGCGATGCGCCGTGTTGAAGGCGATGAGGTCGGCCAGCGAGTGCACGCGTGCCGCGGGCCCGAGCGCCGACAGATACGCGTTGAGATCGGCCTTGAACTCGTACAGCAGCACGTCGAGTTCCGAGTCGTCGAACTGGCCCAGACTCGGGATCTTCACCGGATCGACGACGACGGCGCCCAGGCCGCGCATCACGCCAACCGCCCGGTTGGTCAACTCGTCGGCCTCGGGATGGTGGCCGAAGAACGCCCGCACAACGCCGATCCTCGCCCCGCGCAGGCCGTCGTGGTCGAGGGCGCGCGTATAGTCCGCGGACGCCCGGCGCGCGGGATCCTTCATCGCGGGATCGGCGGGATCGACCCGGACGAGCACGCCAAGAAGCGCCGCGGCGTCCGCGACGCTCCGCGCCATCGGCCCCGCCGTGTCCTGGCTGTGCGCGATCGGGATGATGCCCCTCCGGCTCACGAGTCCGACTGTCGGCTTGATGCCCACCAGCGCATTCGCGCTTGAGGGCGACACGATGGAGCCGTCGGTCTCGGTGCCAATCGCAGCCGCCACGAGGTTCGCGGCCACGGCCGCCGCCGATCCTGAGCTCGAGCCGGACGGGTTCCGGTCGAGCGCGTAGGGATTCCTGGTCTGGCCGCCGCGGCCGCTCCACCCGCTGGACGAACGCGTCGATCGAAAGTTGGCCCACTCGCTCAGGTTGGTCTTGCCGAGGATGACGGCGCCCGCGGCGCGCAGCTGGTCGACGATGGCGGCGTCTTGCGCGGCGCGCACACCATCGAGCGCCAGCGAGCCGGCCGTCGTCATCATGCGATCGGCTGTGGCGATGTTGTCCTTGATCAGAACCGGCACGCCGTGGAGCACGCCGCGCGGCCCTTTGCTTTTGCGTTCGGCATCGAGCCGATCGGCAATCGCGCGCGCCTCGGGGTTGATTTCGAGCACGCTGCGCAGGGCGGGGCCGTTGCGGTCGACGGCCTCGATGCGGGCCAGGTACTTGTCGACGATGGACCTCGACGTCTCGCGCCCGTCGGCCATGCGGGCCTGCAGGCTGGCGATGGTCGCTTCTTCGAGATCGAAGGGGAGATCGAAGCGCTGCGCTGTCGGCGCCTGCGCGGCGGCGGCCGCCGCCAGGGCCAGCGCCATGATGCCTGCGGCGAGACGGCTCATCGCTCTTTGGCGACGAGCACCGCCGCCCACCCGAGCATGGCGATCATCACGAGACCGCCGACGATCTGGAGGGCCCAGGCGATCTGATGGTCGCGGTGAAGCGCTCCGACCAGCGTCAGGATGTGCTCCCAATCATGTCCTTCGACTTCGGCCCCGGTGTGCCCGCCGAGCAGCACGAGCTGCAGCGACCGGGCGTCGTCGACGTACACCGCGACGTCGAGCAGGTTCTCGCCCGCCCACCAGCCCATGACGAGCGCGCCGAACGGGTTAGGGCTCGTCGTCAGAAAGGCGATGACGCACCCGATTGGGACGAGCACCTGCATCAGGCTGCCGCCGACCGACGTCATGAGGTCGCCGAACGGTGAGAAGAGCACGTGCCCGGCTTCGTGGAAGGGAATGCTGATCGTGTGCAGAAACGACGAGCCGATGATGTCCTGGCGGAAGGGGACCGTGAGAAAGCGCCAGGTCCACCATGTCAGGACGAGCAGCAGCGCGATCCGGCCGATCCGCATGGGCGCTACTTTAACAGGCGATGCACACTCGCCGCTGCGATTCAGATCACGTACTGGTCACAGAGGACTCAGAGGAATCACAGAGGTCACGAAGGCGGGAGGGTAAGTCAACACAGATTCCCAGACTGATCGTGGAGAACGTGGGCCGAAGACAAACGCCAGGGTCTTACGGTGTCAGCGTGACCGTGCGATCGACATAGGCCCAAACGCCGTTCGCCTTCGTCCACAGCCGCAGATATACCGTGCGCCCTGCGAGGGTGGCGGGGAGCCGCCGCGACGTGGCCTGCGTTTCGCCCGTGTCGACCAGATCCTTGGCGCCTGCCGTCGAGCCGACGTAGAGGTAGTACGCCTGAATGCCGACAACGGGTGTCCAGGTCACGTCTTGCGACACGCTCGCCGGCGATCCGCTCGGGTTGATGAACTGCGCCATGAGCGGAGCGATCGTCACCGTGCGATCGACGTACCGCCAGACGCCGTCAAGCTTCGTCCACAGGCGCAGGTAGAGTGTTCGACCCGCCGCCGTTGGCGGCAGCCGATACCAGGTACGGGGTATCTCGCCCGTGTTGACGATGTCCTTCGCGCCAAGAGTCGAGCCGCCATACAGGTAGTACGCCTGCGCGCTGTCCACCGCCGTCCACTCGACGTTGATCGACACGTCAGCGGTCGATCCAGGCGGATAGATGAAGTGCGCGACGAGGTCGCGCGTGGTGATCGTTGCGTCGACGAACCGCCAGACGCCGGCCACCTTCGTCCAGAGCCGGAGGTACACGGTGCGGCCCGCGAGGGTCTCGGGGACGCGATACGTCGTCTGCTGCATCTCGCCCGTGTTCAGCAGATCCTTGGCGCCGGGCGTGCTGCCTCCGTACAGGTAATACGCCTGCGCGTTGGCGATGGTCGTCCAGCTGAAAGTTTGTCGCACGTCGACGTTGGTGGCGCCGTCGACGGGATTGATGAACACAGCCTTCAGACCGGTCGCCATCACGTTGACCGGCGGCGACGTCGTCGTGCTGCCGTCGTTGTCGGTGGCGACGGCAGTGATCGAGTACGGCCCGGAGATCGTGGGGCTCCACGTTGCCGAATAGGGCGCCGTCGTGTCGACACCGAGGAGGGTCGCACCCAGGTAGAAGGCCACACTCGCGATTGTGCCGTCAGAGTCCGCCGCGTTTGCCGTCACCGTCACCGTGCCGGGCGCGTTGACCGTCCCGTTCTGCGTCGGCGAGGTGATGGTCACCGTCGGCGGCGCGTTGATGCGGACGGTCCAGCTCTCGATCAGATTGAACGGTTCCGTGTCGTTCATCGAGTCGTACGCCTCGAACGTCACGGTGGCATCGCGTACGGTCGCCAGCAAGTAGGACGCGCCGTCTGAACTGTGCACGGCGCCGGCATTGATTTCCCAGACGCCGCTGGTTTCGGCGAAGGACTGCCCGGTTTTCGAGTACGCGCTGACGTCGTTGCGTCTCAGGCCGTTGCCCTGCACGAGCCGGCTCGAGTAGGTGTGGTCGTGTCCGACAACGTGGGCCGACGCATGATGGCTGGCCAGCATGCTCCAGAACGCTTCGCGGCTGCCGGCGGGGCAGTTCGGATCTTCCAGCGAGTCGCCCCAGTGACGTCCGAATGGTTCGGGCCATGGACCGAGGGCCGAGTAGGGCCGCGGCCGGTACGCAGGGGTCATGTTGTCGGGATTGCTGGCGGGGCAGAACTGGCTGCCGCCGTACCCGTCCTCCGACGAGCAGCGCGGCCAGGCCGACTCGTGCCCGAAGACGAACTTCAGCGGCTTGGTCGAGTGCGACAAATCCTGATCGATCCAGTCGTAGAGGCCAGGCCGGATGCACGCCGTCGGATTCGCGGTCGGATAGGCCGGATCGTCGAAGTACTGATTCGTCACGACGAAGTGGGCGTTCTTGTAGTCGAACGAATAGGTTGTCCGGCTGTCGTACCCGAGGTTCGGCCCCTGCTGGAAGTTGGCGAGCCCGACGAGCGTGGACGTGACTTTCGCGCCGACGACATTGCGCCAGTACGCGTACTGCGTCGCGGGCGTCATGCTGTTGTAGCCGTCGATATCGTGATTGCCGACGGCAACAAAATACGGGAACTGGCCGGAGCTCGCGCTGCACGCGAACGGATACTGCTGCGGCCCGCCGGGTTGATTGCTGATGATGGCGTTCAGGCTGTCGAGTTTCGTATCGCCGCCGTCCGACATGAAGGGGATGTCGCCGGTCGACAGCCAGAACCGGGGAATGATGCGATTCGGATAGCGGCTGCGATCCACGGCATCAGCCAACACGCGCATCACGCCGTACTCGCCCGAACTCGTGTAGCTGTCCGACCAGACGAAGAACGAGAAGGCGTTGCCGGGGTCGTAGCACTGCTGCTCGATCTGACACGAAGCGGAGCATCCGTCGCCGCCGACGCCGTTGCCATCGTCGCAGGCTTCGGGCGGCTCGATGATTCCGTTCCCGCATACAGGTGGACCGGCGTACACGCGTTCGCGCGAGGCGATGACTCCCGCCGCCAGGAACGCGGCGAGCGCAAGGATGCTGAGGCGCTGGCGCCGTACGAGGCTCCAACCCGGGAGGACGCGCACGGTTGGGCTTTGAGCAAGAGCAGGACCACGGCCTGAAAGCGAAAGGTGCCGAGTTTCGAGAATTCCGCGGACGTAGTCGCCGATTCCCGGCACTTTATTCCCGGGGGGCAGGGAGACCCTGACTAGTCGGGTAGGCCCGCGGCCAAGCTTGCCGGCCGGGTGCTGCGCGCACTATTCTCAGATTTGCGCGCGTGCAGGGCGCGCCCCGTCCGCGGAAAGGGATGCTCCCACCTGCCGTCGGCTCTGACATCGGATCGTGCCTGACGAACCTCCGGCCCGTCTCTGCGGACAACGGGCACAACCCTGACGGGAGGTGTCGTCATGGCTTCACGCGATCAGCACGCTCGTTTCGTCGAACCCCTTCCACCGCGACCCAGCCTCGAAATGCAGCAGAAGCGCGCGAAGGAATTGCTGCGCGCGGTCTGGGCGGGCGACGCAGACGCGCTCGCGCGTGTCGCCGCGCTTCATCCGAGTCCACCCCCGGCGGATGGCCTCAAGCTCACCGACGCGCAACTGGTCGTCGCCCGCGGCTACGGATTTGAGAGCTGGGCGTCGCTCAAACGGAAGATCGAATCCCTGATCCAGACGCCCGTCGAGCAGTTCCTGGCGGCGTTGAACGCAGGGGACATCGAGCGCGTCCGTGCGCTGCTGGAACAGCATGCGGAAGTCCGCGCGGTCCTGAACGAACCGATCAGCTACTTCAACAGCCGTCCGGTCGCGCGCGCGAAAAAGAATCTGCCGCTCCTCGACGTCCTGCTCGCCTTCGGGGCTGATCTCAATCTGAAGAGCACGTGGTGGGCGGGTGGATTCGGGCTGCTCGAATACGACTGCACGCCCGAGGAGGCCAGACCCTTGATCGAACGGGGCGCCGTGGTCGACGTGTTTGCCGCGGCCCACCTCGGGATGTTCCACCGCGTCAGCGAGCTGGTCGACCGCGACCCCGGACTGGTCCATGCCCGCGGCGGCGACGGGAAGACGGCGCTGCACTGCGCGACGACGAGCGAGATCGCTGCGTATCTGCTCGAGCACGGCGCGGCCATCGATGTGCGGGATGTGGATCACGAATCGACGCCGGCGCAATATCTCGTACGGTCGGCTCCCGACGTGGTGCGGCTGCTCGTCGACCGTGGCGCGTGGTACGACATCTTTATTGCCATCGGCCTGCGGGATCCCGCCATGGTCGAACAGTGCCTGCGCACGGATGCGGAGGCGCTCGACCATCGCACGGGCCAGGGCAAGTACTCAGTCGCACACAATAACGGTCGTCCGGCGGCGCGCGAAGAGATCGGCGATCGCCGCGGCGATATCTATCGATGGGTCTTTGATCATCAGATCTCAGTCGTCCAGGCGGCCGAGCGGCTCGGATATGAGGACATGGTCGAACTGCTGCTGCGGCACGCCTCTCTCCCGCAGCGTCTGCTGGCCGCATGCGCGCGCGCTGACCGGGCCGAGGCAGAGGCGCTCGTCAAGGCACATCCGGAACTGGTGCGCAGTCTCAGTGCGAGGCAGATGCGCCTCCTGGTCGACCGCGCCTATTCCAACGACACGGCGGCGGTCCTGCTCATGCTCGATCTCGGCTTCGATCCGCTCGTGCGCGGGGTTGAACACTGGGAACCGATCCGCTGGGCGGCCTTCCACGGGAATGCGGATCTCGTGCGCCGGCTCCTCATGCACAGGCCGCCCATCGGTCTTCCCGACGCCACGTACGGCGGGACGACCCTGGGGCAGTGCCTCTATGGGTCGCTGCACGGTTGGATGGTCGCGACGGGCGATTTCGCGACGACAGTGAGGCTGCTCCTCGAAGCTGGTGAACCGCTCGATCCGACGATGGTGCCGACCGGGCGCGACGATGTCGACGTGGTGTTGCGCGAGTACCTGGCGCGTCAGCGCGCATCGGCTACTTAGCCGGAGGTCGCGCGTCGTCGCGTCTGCGCCGCTGGCTGCGGATGGCCAGCGCGGCGATGGCGCCGAAGACCGAAAAGGGCGCGACCAGCAGCAGCGCGATGCCGCTCCTGAAGGCCGCCGCCAGCTGTCGTCCTTCGGGCGACGCGAGCGCCTGACGGCACATCGCGCACTGCGCCGAGACAGGCCCGGGCAGGATCGCCATCAGCGCAGCGCACGCCAGGCCCGCTGCAAGGAGCCGCCTCGTCATCGTCCGTGCACCATCGCGTGGATTCGAGCGGCGTCGGGGACGATCAGCACGTAGAGGATCGTCCCCATCGCCAGCAGCCCGACGACGACGGTTGCAGCCAGCCAGCCGCTTTCATGGCGCAGGTGCATGAAGTTGGCGCCGATGATCGTGGCTTTCGTCAGCATCGCTGCGACCATGAACATGACGAACGCCAGGCGCGGGAGGGCGAGGCCGTCGGCCCACAACATGACCACCGTGAACAGCAGAAGGACGGCCCAGGTGAACCAGTACAGCCGCATAGCGCCTCACAAGAGATAGAACAACGTAAAGATGAACACCCACACGAGATCGACGAAGTGCCAGTAGAGCCCCGCCATTTCCACGCCGTCCGGCGATGCCGCAGAGCGCGCCAGCCGAACGCTCGTCGCCGTCAGCACGACGACGCCTGTGAGCACATGTGTGCCGTGGAATCCGGTCAGCAGGAAGAAGTAGGCGCCGAACGCTGCGTCGCCCCAGGGATTGGCCGACAGCCGGGCGCCTTCCGCGATCAGGTGACGCCATTCGATGGCCTGCATCCCGAGAAACAAGACGCCGCCGAGCGCTGTCAGCAGCACGAAGCGCAGCGCGACGTTCGTGCGCCCCTCTGCCGACGCCCGGACGGCGCTCGCCATGGTCGCGCTGCTCGAGATGAGCACGAACGTCATGGCGGCGATATAGCGCAGGCTGAAGATCGCGTCGGTGTCGGGCCACCCGCCCGTGAGCACCCGCGCGTACCCGTATGACGCGAGGAACCCCGCGAAGAGCAGGCCGTCGGTGACGATGAACCACCACATCATCACTTTGCGCCAGCCGGCGCCGAACGGGCATGTGCCGCCGTTCCAGAGATCGACGGGCGGGATGGCTGCGTGGGTCATGACGCCTCAGTAGAGTGAGAGCAGCGTGAACAAGAACAGCCACACGCCGCCGAGGAAGTGCCAGAACGTCCGGCACAAGCCGAGGCGCGCGAGCCACGCGAGCGGATCCCGGTGTGCGGACCGGATGGCCAGCGTCCCGATCGAGAGGACCATCAGGGCGGCGACGACGTGCACCGCGTGCGCGCCCGTGAGCATGAAGAAGAACGAGCTGTGCGGGTTGGTGGGAAGGTACACGCCCGCGTCGACCATCTGGCGCCACGCCGCAATCTGTCCCAGCAGAAACACCTTGCCGAGTGCCAGCGCGCCGGCCATGCTCGCGCCGGCCGGGCGCCACTGGCGGCGTCGCGCGAAATGCGCTGCCGCCTCGACGGCGGCGCTGCTCGCGCCAAGGATCAGCGTGTTGACCCATAGAATCGCCGGCAGCCGGGCCGCATGCCAGTCCGACGCGCTGCGCCGCACGATGTACGCGCTCGCAAATGCCGCGAACAGCATCGTCACGGTGCCGAGGAACATCCACAGTCCGAGGCGCAGTTGATCCTCGCGAAGCGTTGCGAGATCGCGACGGCTGACGATGTTCGTCGCGCTCACGCGGCATCCTCCGTCACGCACGACTGAACGGCGAAGTCGCCGTCACTCGTATTGACGCCGTATTCGTAGGCCCAGCGCCGCACGAGCGGTTGCCCGTCGAAGTTGCCATGCGGCGGCGGCGACGCGACTGTCCATTCGAGCGTCGTCGCGTGCCAGGGATTGCTGGCGGCGATGCGTCCCCTGATGAGGCTCCAGATGAAGTTCGCCACGAACACGAACTGCCCCGAAATCAGGAACATCGCGGCCAGGCTGATGACGAGGTTCTGGCCGCGTGTGTGCTGGAGGTAGTCGTACGCCTGAAGGCGTAGTAGCGGCGTGGCGCGCCCTGCAGCCCCAGGAAGTGCTGCATGAAGAAGATGGTGAAGAACGGGACGAACGTGAGCCAGAAGTGCAGCTTGCCCAGACGATCGTTCATCATCCGGCCGAACATCTTCGGAAACCAGAAGTAGATGGCGGCGAAGGTCGCCATCAGCGTGACGCCGCCGATCATCATGTGGAAGTGGCCGACGACGAAGTAGGTGTCGTGCAGCTGCATATCGGCGGTCGCATTCCCGAGGAACAGGCCGCCCAGGCCGCCGCTACCGAAGAGCGCGATCACGCCGAGCGCGAAGAGCGTCGCCGCGCGGATCTGCAGGTTCGCGCCCCACAGGCTCGCGAGCATGTTGACGCCAAAGACCGTCATCGGGACCGTGATCGTGAGCGTGACCAGCGAAAAGTACTCGCCGCTGAACGGGCTCATGCCGCTGACGAACATGTGATGGCCCCAGACAATCATGCTGAGGCAGCCGACGGCGATGAGCGACCAGACCGAAATGCGGTAACCGAATACGGGCTTCCGCGTGAACGCCGGCAGGATGTCGCACGCGACACCGAGCGCCGGCAGGATGAGCACGTACACTTCCGGATGCCCGAGGAACCAGAACAGGTGCTGCCAGAGAAGCGGCGAGCCGCCGGTGTTCGGCAGCGCCGTGTTGGCTACGACCAGGCCGGACGGCAGGAAGAAGCTGGTGCCCAGGTGCCGATCGAAGAGCAGCATGATGGCTGCGGCCGTCAGCGGCGGAAAGGCCAGCAGCCCCAGGATCGACGCGATGAAGTACGACCACACCGTGAGCGGCAGGCGCATCATCGACAATCCGGGCGCGCGCACGCTGAACACGGTGGCCACGATGTTGAGGCCGCTCATCGTGAACGACGCGATGAAGAGCGCCATGCTGAGGATCCACAGGGTCTGGCCCATCTGTGAACCCGGCACCGCGGCCGCGACCGCGCTCAGGGGCGGATAGGCGGTCCATCCCGAAGCGGCCGCGCCGCCTTCGACAAAGAACGATGCGATGAGGACGAGCGCCGAAAGGAAGGCGACCCAGTACGACAGCATGTTCAGGAAGGGAAACGCCATGTCCTTCGCGCCCACCTGCAGCGGCACCAGGTAGTTGCCGAAGCCGCTCACGAGCACGTACGAGATGAAGAAGAACACCATGATCGTGCCGTGCATCGTGACGACGGCGAGGTAGAACTCCGGCGTCATCACGCCGCCCGGCATCCCCTTGGGCAGCAGCTGCGCGAGCCAGAGCCACTGATGGTCGGGCCACCCGAGCTGCAGCCGGATCAACGCGGCGAGCGCCGCGCCGACGAGCGCCATGACCAGGCCGGTCAGGATGTACTGAATGCCGATCACCTTGTGATCGGTGCTGAACACGTACCGGCGCACGAAACCGTGCGATGCCATCACTGGCCGCCTTTCGCCGCGGCCGCCGCCTGCAGGAGCAGCCAGTCCTCGAACTCGGACGCGGTGAGCACGCGGAAGAATCCGCGCATCCGATAGTGGGCAAGCCCGCACAGCTCCGCGCACGCCAGCTCGAATTCGCCCGTCCGCGTCGGCACGAACACGATTTCCGGCGACATGCCCGGCACCGCATCCTGCTTGACGCGGAAATTCGGGAGGAAGAAGCTGTGGATGACGTCTTTCGAATGCAGCCGGATGCGCACGGGCCGGTTCACCGCCGCGACGATTTCGTTGAGCGTGACGATGTCGTCTTGGCCGGCCGCATCGCCGCGGACGAGGCCGAGAGGATTGGTTCCTTCGTCGATGAGCGAGGGATCGGTCCTGCCGAGGACGCCGTCGGGCCCCGGGTAGCGCGCGTTCCACATGAACTGCTGAGCGGTCACGTCGATCACGACCGCGTCGGCAGAGGGCCGCGCATCGAAGTACTCGGTCCACACCGGCATGCCGATCGCGAGGACCCCGCCTTCGCCGATGGCGGCGACGGCCAGGCCGAGCAGTCCCGACAGCAGCCACTCTGTTCGGCGGGTCGCCAGGCGCGGGCCGATCGCCGTGCGTCCACTCCCGCGCCACACGAGCAGGCCCAGCGCCACATACCCCGCGAGGAACAGGCCGCCCGTCGTCAACAGGAGATATCGCAGCATGGCGTCGATGCCGGCGCCGTGCCGGCTCGCCAACTCGGGCAGCCACGTCCGCGACCCGTACACGACACCGGCGACGCCCAGACCGGCGAAGAGCAGTGAAACGTATGCGCCCTCGATTCTCTTCATCGCCGTGATCCGCTCCTACGCCGCGGCGGTCGCGATCGGTGCGTTCTCGAGAACCATCACAGCCGCCGCCGTGCTGGAAATGGGTACGTGATAGCTGGAGTGCCGGAGGATGACCTTGTTCGACAGCGCGCCGCGCATCACGAGCCATGTGAGGAGCTCGACGCCCTGCGCGCCCGAGAGCCGCGCCAGATCGAGCGTGGAGTACCGTGTAATCGCCTCGACGTGATCGACGATGTTGTCGAGGCACGCCAGATCGAAGTCGCGGTTGAGGAAACCTGCGCGCGGTCCATCGAGTTGGTGCGACAGCCCGCCAGTCGCGACCACGACGATCCGCCGATCGCCGGGCCATTTCTCGATCGCCCGTCCGATGGCCTGGCCGAACTTGTAGCAGCGGGTCGGGCTCGGCAGTGGATATTGAACGTGGTTGACGGCGACCGGAACGGTTCTGACAGGTCGCGGGTCGGCCCCGGGCCAGAGGAGCGCCATCGGGACCGTGAAGGCGTGATCGACGAGTAGCTCCTGGCAGGTGGTGACGTCGAACTCGTCGCCGACGACCGACTCGATGATGTGCCACGACAGCGCCGGATCGCCGGGGAACGGAGCCACGACTGGCAGGCCCCATCCTTCATCCGCGTGTCGATACTCAGGCGCTGCCCCGATCGCGAACGTCGGCATGCGATCGAGGAAGAATCCGAGCCCGTGGTCGTTGTAGACGACGATGACCGCGTCAGGCCGGACTCGATCGAGCCAGGCGTAGACCGGTTCGTAGCTGTCGAAGAACGGCTTCCACGCGGCTTCGCTCTGCCAGCCCCGCGCAATCGCCTTGCCGATGAGGGGAATGTGCGAGGTGGTGATGCCGCCGACGATGATCGCCATACGATCAGCGCGCTCCCTCGCGCGTGAGCAGCTCCTTGAACTCGGCTTCCGTGATGCCTCGCTGCTGCGCCCCGATCTGCTGCACGTTCAGTCCGAAGATGCCCGCGAGCTTCGCGAGGTAATAGATGTTTCCGCCCACGTTCAGCAGCTCGAGGATGTCGCGGTGCCTGACGGCGCGCCGTTGTTCGGCCGTGAGTCCGAAACGGTCACAGTACGCGTCTTCGTCGCGCAGAAATGCCTCGCGGTTCGACGCATCGTTGAACGAGTAGCACATCTTGTTGAGTGCGTACCCCTTCATGGCCTGCTGACCGTCGAAGATGATCGTGCCGGGGATGTCCATCAGAGTCCTTCCGGAATCAGGCGGCCGAAGTAGATGACGCCGAGCCATAGGAAGAGTGACGCGCCCGCGATCGCCTTGGCCAGACCGGGCGCGTCCTCGCCGGGACCGAGGTCGTCGACGGCGCGGGACATGCCGGTCAGGTAGAAGGCCGCGAGGTTCATGCCCGCGAGCAGCATGAACACGAACTTCAGCTGCAGGTAGACGTTCGTCATCAGCACGTCGTACGGGTGACTCGGCACGTTGGCGTGCATGCCGGTCACGAACACGAGGCCCGTCACGACGCACAACACGAACCCGAAGACGCCCCACGGAAGCAGACGCCGGAGGGCGGCCATCGGCAGGCCCTTGGCCATGCCGATCATGCGAAGGTCGAAGAGCCCGACGCCACCAATCAGCAGCGCGATGCCGAAGAAGTGAAACGTCTCGCAGAGCGGCCACGCCCACGCGTGGACGCTCAGGAAATTCTCAACCGACGGCCACGCCATCCAGTACCGCAGAAATGGTTCCACGTGTGACTCTCCCTGTCAGAACGTGTTTGAGACGGGCGTTCGCACGCGACTCACCGCATCGTCGGCCGACAGGATGTGCACGCCCGACCGACGCGTGATGGCGAGCACGATCCACCGCGCCGCGAGCAGCAGAACTGTTGCGACGACGACGGCGACGGCCGACTGCTTGCGCACGAAGTTCGAATAGGCGGTCAGGCGCCCGGCGAGAACCGCAACGAACCAGCACGCGAGCAGGCCGACGGCCCACCGTTTTCCCGCTGGCGACGATGCGGCGTCGTGGGCACCGAAGGCATGGCCTTTCAGCCGCTGCAGGCACACGAGCGCGAAGGCGATGGCCGTGAGCTTGATGTAGAAATCGGGATTCGACAGGAGGCTTCGCGCCGCGAGCATCGTCAGCACCACGCCTGACACGGCGTTCACCCAGAATCCGAGAATGATCACCGGAAACACGCCTTCGAGCGGCGCGAGCGGGAGGCTGCGCGCCACCCCAAGGACGCGCACGGCGATGATGCTGCTGAAGCCGACCAGGAATGCCATCCCGAACGTGTGCAGCGCGAGCACCGTGGAATAGGCGAACACCGTCGGGGCTTCACGTACCCAGGTCGCAAACCCGCTGTTTTCGATCGCCTCGAGGACTTCCCACATGTCGTCGCCCTTTCGTGGTTGTGTCGCGACTGACCGCGCGCAAGCGCGGTGCCGCACCATGGGGGCAGATTCAGGCCAGTTTCGGGCGTCGGCTGACGGGAATTCGGCGAAGGCGTCAGGTATCCGGCGGGGAGACGTGTACGGCCGTCGAAAAATCGCAACCGCGCGTGCGGCAGCGGGAAGGCTTTCGCCTAGCGGTGGGCCGGCTGATTCATCGCGGCTTCGACGAATCGCTCGATGTCGGCTGCGGGACGCGCACCGGTGGTACGCGACACTTCGCGCCCGCCCGCAAAAACCGACATCGTCGGAATGGAGCGGATGCCCAGCCGATCGCTGAGCTCCTGGACCGCGTCGGTATCGACCTTGACGACCAGCAGGCGTCCGGCGTTGCGCGCGGCCACCTTCTCGATCTCGGGCGCGACCATGCGGCACGGGCCGCACCACGGCGCCCAGAAGTCGACGACCACCGGCATCGGCGAGGTCGACACGAGGTGATCGAAGGCCACGGGGCTCGTGACGTCTACCGGCGCGCCAGGCTGTGGCAGTAGTTCCTTGCATTTCGCGCACCGCACCTCGTGTCCGAGGCGCTCGTACGCGAGCCGGTTCTTCTGCCCACACGAGGGGCACGATGCGATCACACCACGGTCGTCAGCATGAAGTCCCATGGTCTCGTCCTGTCAGGATCTTAGTGCGATTTCGGGGCCGTGGCGTGCGCGCGCTTCTTCGATTTCGAGGCCGGCTTCGACGCCTGGGCCTTGGCAGGCTCGGCCGGGCCGGCCACGCGTCCGGCGAGGAGCCCGACCGCGATGGCGTAGGAGTGAGCGCAGTTGTAGTCGAGCAGCGCGTCGTAGTTGTGAAAAACGAGGAAGTGGCGCGTCGAGCCCGACACGAGCGCCCCTTCCGGGAGCGTGTCGGGCAGCGGCTTGCCGCTCGCCGTGAGCACACCCAGTTCCCGCCACCGGTTGACGGGCATCCACACGGTCATGTCGCGGCGCGCCGAACACGAACCGTTCCGACGCTCCACTTCGGCCGCAATCTGCCGCCGGGCCTCGGCCGGCACGTCCACTTCCAGGCCCCAGCGCTGACCCTCCACCCACCCGTACCCTTTCAGGTAGTTGCCGATCGACGCGAAGATGTCGCCGGGCGTGCTCCAGATGTCGCGGCGGCCGTCGCCGTCGAAATCTTCGGCGTACTTCAGGTAGCTCGAAGGCATGAACTGCACCTGGCCCATCGCGCCGGCCCACGATCCGCGGAGGTTGGCGAGCTCGATGTCGCCACGATTGAGAATTTCCAGCGCGTCCATCAGCTCGCGGCGAAAGAGCGTGGCACGCCGAGGGTCCCACGCCAGCGTGGCCAGCGCCGCGATGGTCGGGCGGACGCCGCTGAACCGTCCGAAATTCGATTCGAGGCCCCACACCGACACGAGGATGGCGGAAGGGATCTTGTACTTGGCGCTGATCTGATCGAGGAGCTCGCGGTGATGCGCGAACATCTCGCGGCCGTGTTTGACGAGCGTCGGCGTCAGCCGCCGCGACAGATACGTTTCGAGCGGGAGAACCGTTTCGGCTTGCGCGCGATCGCGTTCGATGACGATGGGCAGCGGCTCTTCGACGTCGCCGAGCGCTTCGTCGACGATCTCCGGTCGAATGCCGCGTCCGAGGGCCTCAGCCCGCACGCCGGCCAGCCACTCCGCAAACGAAGGACGGGCGTCGGGTTGTTCTGCCTGCCAGGCGCCGGCCGTGACAGCAGTGCACGCAATCAGTGAGGCAAGCAGCGCGGCACGCACCTCCTCAGTTTACAGCCGCTCGGGCGTCGCCCACAGCGGGGCGCAGGTCAGAACGCGCGTGCTTTCGCGAAACCGCGTGCAGTCAGTGTCCGATTGGCGCCGCCCCCTGCCGCCGCGGACGCTGCATCAGCAGCACCAGCGGGATGAGCGCGAGGAACAGCAGCCCGAGCACCTGGAACAGTCCGACGAACGCGACCATCGCTGCCTGTCGCTGCACGAGGCCGAACACGGCCGCATAGGCGCGGCTGGCCGCCGTGGCCGCGTCGGCGCCTGCAGACATGAATCCGGCCTGCATTCGCTGGAACATCAAGCGCGACGTCGTGTCGAACGCCGTCGCGTGCGCCCCGAGGGTGGCAGTGGTCGCCTGCTGATTGCGCGCCAGCATCGTGCCCGTCGTCGCGATTCCGATGCTGCCGCCGATGTTGCGCATCAGGTTGAACAGGCTGGTGGCGTTCCCCATGCGCTCGCGTGGAATCGGATCCATCGCGACGGTCGTGAGCGGCACGAACAGCAGGGACATGCCGGCGCCCTGGATGAGCTGCGGCCAGAAGATGTCCCAGTAGCCCGCCTGAAGGTTGAGGCGCGACAGCCACAGCAGCGTCATCCCTCCGATCCCGAGCCCGATCGACAGCAGCTTTCGCGCGTCGAACCGGCCGGTCATCAGGCCTGTCAGCGGCATCATGAAGAACGAGCCGACGCCGCGCGGCGCCATCGCAATGCCCGCCTGAAGCGGCGGATACCCGAGCAGCGTCTGCAGCATGATCGGCAACAGCACCATGCTGCCGTACAGCACGAAGCCGACCACGGTCATGAGGAAGACGCCGACGGCATAGCTCCGCGCCTTGAAGACCCGCAGGTCGACCACGGGGTCCTCCGTCGTGAGCTCGTGGACGACCAGCACGATGAGCGTGACGGCGCTCAGCAGCGCGAGCACGGTGATCGACGTCGATGAGAACCAGTCTTCTTCCTGGCCCTTGTCCAGGACAACCTGCAGGGCGCCGATGCCGACGGCGAGCATGCCGATGCCCCAGTAGTCGATCTTGCGCGACTCCTCGCGCAGGTACGGCGGATCGAAGATGAACATCTTCGTCATCACGATCGACGCGATGCCGACCGGGATGTTGATGTAGAAGACCCACCGCCAGCTGTAGCTGTCGGTCAGCCAGCCGCCGAGCACGGGACCGAGGATGGGGGCCACGACGATGCCGAGGCCCCAGAAGCCCATCGCCTTGCCGCGATCCTGAGGGGGGAAGGCCTCGAGCAGCACGGCCTGCGACAGCGGCTGGAGCGCGCCCCCCGTCGCGCCCTGAAGGACGCGGAAGAGGATGAGCATGCCGAGCGTCGGCGCCAGGCCGCACAGGAACGACGACGCCGTGAAGCCGACGACCGAGAGCATCAGCAGGCGCTTGCGCCCGAAACGACTGGCCAGCCAGCCCGTCATCGGCAGGATGATCGCGTTGGCGACCAGATAGGAGGTGAGGGCCCAGGTTGCCTCGTCGATGCTCGCCGACAGGCTCCCGGCGATGTGCGGCAGCGACACGTTCACCACGGTCGTGTCGAGCACCTCCATGAAGGTGGCGAACATGACCGAGATCGCGATGATCCAGGGGTTGACGTGGCGATGTTCAGTCATGGTCCAATTGCAGGATTACAGGATTGCAGGATCGCTGGAGGTTTCAGTTCTGCCATTGAGCCATCCTGCCATTCTGCAATCCTGCGATCTCACTTGGTATACACCGTCGGGACCACGGACAAGCCCGGACGAAGCGCATGCTCCGGATCCTGACCGGGGTCCAGCACGATCTTGACCGGAACCCGCTGGACAACTTTGACAAAGTTGCCGGTGGCGTTCTCGGGCGGGAGCAGGCTGAAGCGCGCGCCCGTGGCCGCCGCGATGCTGTCGACGTGACCCTTGTACTCGCGCCCGCCGTACGCGTCCACGGTAATCGAGGCGCGCTGACCGGGACGCATATTGGTCAGCTGCGTCTCCTTGAAGTTGGCCGTCACCCAGACCTCGTCGAGGGCGATGACTGCCATGAGCGGCTGGCCCGCCTGCACGACCTGACCGACTTCCACCGTCTTCCGGCTGACGAAGCCGTTGGCCGGCGCCTTGAGCGTCGCGTATTCGAGATTCAGCTCGGCCTGTGCGAGGGCGGCGCGCGTCTGCTGCACGCGTGCGTCAGCCGACCGCGCGCGCGCCTGGGTGGCCGTCACCTGCTCCGGCGCGGTTTGCGCCGAGGTCAGCGCAGCCTGCGCCTGCTGCTGCGTCGCATGAGCCTGGGTCAGGCGGTTCTCGGCGACCTTGATGCCGGCCTCGGCTTCGGCCACCTGCGCCTTGGCCGAATCGACGGCGGCACGCTGCGCGTCGGACGCGGCCACGGCGGCGTCGAACTGCTGCTGCGACACCTCGTCTTTCGCGAGCAGCCCTTTGTACCTCTCGACGTCCCGGTTTGCTTTCGTCGCGCTCGCCTCGACTTCGCGCAAACGTGCCTGCATGGCGCCGAGACGCGCGCGGGAGGCGTCGACTCCGCGCTCCGCCTCCTGGATGCCGCTTTCGGCCTGGGTGACGCCGCTGCGTGCCGCCGTCACTCCGCTGGCAGTGGCTGCCGAGGTGACCGGCACGTTGCTGCGCGCGGCGATCGCCGCGGCTTCGGCGTCCGCGAGCTCGGCGCGCGCCTTCTCCACGGCCACCTGATAGTCGCGCGGGTCGATCTCCACCAGGACAGCGCCTGATTTGACCGATTGGTTGTCGTTGACGTGGACGCGCAGGACAGTGCCCCCCACGCGTGCCGCGATCTGGGTCACATGCGCGTCGACCTGCGCATCGTCGGTCGACTCGCGGCCCGCGGTCGTCATCCACCAGATGACGAGGCCGCCCACGCCGAGCAGCAGGACGGCGGCGACGACCAATGCGGGTCGCGACCGAAGGAAGCCTGCGGTCGGGGTTCCGTCAGCCATCAGCGTGCGCCTCCGAGGAGCTGGCGCACGACGTCTTCAGCGGCGCCGAGTCCGCGCGCCAGCAACGCCTTGCTGACGTTGTACTGGTAGAGCGCGCCGATGTACTGCTCGCTGGCGATGCTCACCGCCGCCTGCGCCTGAATGACTTCGACGTTGTTCGAGACGCCCGCCGCGAAGCGGTCGCGCGCCTGTGTGAGCGCGGTCGCCGCGACTTCGCGCCCGCGCGTCGCCACCTGCAGCTGCTCGTTGCTCGACTGCAGGTCCATGAACGCGGTTCGCACGTCGTAGTAGATCGACGCGCGCAGATCCTCGGCCTCGGCGCGGCGGCTCTTGAGGTCGGCCTCGGCTTCCGTCACGCGCCCGCGCGTGCGGCCGCCCTGGAAGATCGGGACGTTGAGCGCGCCGACAATCGCATAGGTCGAGTGCGCGCTCCCCGGCGTGAGCCCGAGCTCGCCGTAGTCGGCGTTGACGCGCACCGACGGCATGGCTTCGCCGGCCGTGGCGTCGCGCTGGGCCTGCGCCGCGGCGACGCGAGCGAGCGCGGCCTGGTAGTCGGGACGCGCGCGATAGGCGCGGTCGAGGGCTTCTTCAATGGTCAGGTCGGGTATCGGGACGTCGGGCAGCTCCGAGACCAGCGTGAACGGCTGGCCGAGCGGCAAGCCGATGATGCGCGCGAGCTGGAGCTTGCTTTTTTCGAAATCGTTCACTGTGGCCGTGACGTGCTGCCGCTCGGTGTTGAGCGCGACCTCCGCCCGCAGGACGTCGATGCCGGCGACGAGGCCGTTCTGCTTGAGATTGGTCGCTTGCGAGTAGAGCGCTTCGGCCGTCGTCGCCTGAGCGCGCGCCGAGTCGACGCGCGCCGAGGCGGCCAATGCCACGAGGTACGCGTTGGCGGCGACCAGAACGACGGTGTCGCGCGCGCTCTTGGCCGTAAAAGTGGCGGCGCTGATGTTGTGGTTCTCGACCTGCAGATCCTTCAGGGCCCGCTGATCGAATACCGTCTGCGACACGTACAGGCGCGCGTCGAAGAGATTGAACGGGCCGACGATCGACGGGATGCCAGCCGGCAGTGGAAAGCCGTAGGCGGCGAGGTTCAGCACCTGGCGCGATTCGGACAGGCGCCCGCTGACGTTCGGCAGCCACTCGCTCATGGCGCGCATCCGCGCGCCGCGGGCGCGCCCGATGCTGTCGTCGGACATCAGCACGCCCAGGTTGTGTTCGAGGGCACGCCTGATCGCTTCGAGCACGGTCAGTGCGATCGGTTCGGCCGTGGCGGTGCCCGACGGCACGCCGCCCAGAAACGGCGACGACGTCGGCAGCTGGCGCGATGTGGGCGCCGCATCCGTCCGCCGCGGCGCGGCTTCGTCGCGCGACTGTGCCTGTGCCCCGGCCGTCGTCCCGGTCGTGACAACCAGCACCGTGGCTGCTACCACCACGAAAAACGCACGTCTCACTCGTCCTCCTCGACTCAACAAAACCCTTAGCGTACTACGGAGCCGTGGCAATCCGACTCGAATCGCTGGCCGATACGCCGCTTATGAACGCGTACCCGAAACGTCGAGCTGGCAAATGGAGATCAAGGATATGGGTTGACGAGAATTTGAGAGTTGAGGATTGATGGAGCGATCGATTGCCGATTGACGATGGCGGGGATGGATCATCTCTTGATCCATTGAGGCGGCGTCGGCGCCGGTATCATCCGTCCAATTGTGCGCGCACGCTCTCGTAACAAGTAGGGCAGATGCCGTGGCTGAACTGCGCGTCGGAGTGCTGGGCAATGTAGCTCTCGACCTGTTCCCAGTAGTCGTGATCGCTGCGGATGCGCTTGCAGTAGCTGCAGATCGGCAGGAGGCCGTTCAGCTGTTTCACCTTCGACAGCGCGTCCTGCAACTGGGCGACGCGCTCGGCCAGGCGCTCCTGCAGCGTGAGGACGCGAATGCCCACGTGCACGCGCGCTCGCAACTCCTCGGTGTCGAACGGCTTGACCAGGTAATCGTCGGCGCCAGCGTCGAGCCCGGCGACGAGATCGGCCCGCGTGTCGCGCGCCGTCAGCAGCATCACGTACATGTGCGCGCGGTCCGGATCCTGACGGACGCGCCGGCAGATTTCGATGCCGTCGATCGAGGGCATCATCCAGTCGAGAATGGCCAGTGACGGCCCCTCGTCGGCGCAGAGCGCCTGCCATGCTGTCGCCCCGTCATGCGCAACGGTCACGTCCAGGTTCCAGCGCGACAGCGCGCGCGCCAGGATGGTCGTCGTCGTGCGGTCGTCGTCCGCGATCAGCGCGCGCATGGTGTCGATGTGTTCATCTGAGCGAAATCCCAGAGTACAGCATCTTTCGCACGATCGGGTCGTAAAGTTCCTGCACGCCGTTGCCCGCGGCCGTCACGTGGTGCCCGCGCCTGCGCACAACATGGCGCCGTTGGGGCATGATGAAGCGCGCATGCCTCATCTCTTCGATCCGATCGTCTTTCGCGGCCTCACGCTTCCGCATCGCATCTTCGTGTCGCCGATGTGTCAGTACTCCTGTGTCGACGGATTTGCCACCGACTGGCATCTCGTGCACCTCGGCTCGCGCGCCGTCGGCGGCGCGGCGCTCGTGTGCACAGAAGCCACGGCGGTGACGGCGGAAGGCCGCATCAGTCCCGCCGATCTCGGGATCTACAGCGACAGACACGTCGACGCCCTCGCGCGGATCGTGCGGTTCATCCAGAGTCAGCGCAGCGTCGCTGCCATCCAGCTGGCGCACGCCGGACGGAAGGGAAGCACGGCACGGCCGTGGGAGGGGTTGCGCGGGGTGCCGCCCGAGGACGGCGGCTGGCGTCCGGTGGGCCCGACGGAGACGCCGTTCGCGCCCGACTACCCGGTGCCCTCAGTGCTGTCGCCCGCAGACATCGCTGGCATCGTCGACGCGTTTGGCGCCGCGGCGCGGCGCGCGCTGGCCGCCGGATTCGACGTCGCGGAAGTGCATGCGGCGCACGGCTACCTGATTCACGAGTTTCTCTCGCCCCTTTCCAACACGCGCCGCGACGAGTACGGGGGATCGTTCGACCATCGCATCCGTCTCTGCCTCGAGATTGTCGGCGCCGTTCGCGCGGCGTGGCCCGAACGATTGCCGGTGTTCGTCCGCATTTCGGCGACCGACTGGATAGAAGGAGGGTGGGATGCCGATCAGTCTGTAGCGCTGGCGATTCGCCTGAAAGAGATGGGAGTCGACCTCGTGGACTGTTCGTCGGGCGGCGCCGTGCCCGGGGCGTCGATTCCTGTGGCGTCCGGCTACCAGGTGCCGTTCGCGGAGCGCATCAGGCGCGAGGCGGGGATTGCGACAGGGGCAGTCGGGTTGATCACGTCGCCTGAACAGGCGAACGAGATCGTGGCCAGCGGCCGCGCCGACTGCGTGCTGCTCGCGCGCGAGATGCTGCGAGACCCGTACTGGCCGCTGCACGCGGCGCAGGCACTCGGGCGCTCGATCGCGTGGCCGGTGCAGTACTTGCGTGGGGCCCCTGCTGATACGCCACCGCGTTCGCGATAGAACACAAGGACACAAAGCACTGTGGCCAGGTACGTGCCCCAGTGGAAACCGCCGGTATGATGATCAACCGTGCGCGCGCTGCTCGTCGAAGACGACGACACCATCGCCGAATTCGTGACGCGCGGCCTGCGCGAAGCCGGCTTCGCCGTTGATCGCGCCGCCGACGGCAACGCCGGCCTCGCCTCCGCGCTCGAGCAGCCCTACGACGTGGCCGTGATCGATCTGATGCTCCCGGGGCGCGACGGCCTCTCGGTCATCGACGAGCTCAGGCGCCGCGGCGTCACTGTGCCCGTGCTGATTCTGAGCGCCCGCCGCACGGTCGACGATCGCGTCCGCGGTCTGCAGGCCGGCGGCGACGACTACCTCACCAAGCCCTTCGCGTTCGCCGAACTGCTCGCGCGAGTCCAGGCGCTCGTCCGCCGCGCCAGCCGCACGCCCGAGCCGACGACGCTGACTGTCGAGGATCTCGTCCTCGACCTGCTGTCGCGGCGCGTCACGCGAGGCGGCGCGCCGGTCGACCTGCGGCCCCGCGAGTTCGCGCTCCTCGAGTACCTGATGCGCAACGCCGGCAAGGTCGTCTCGAAAACCATGATCCTGTCCCACGTGTGGGATTACAGCTTCGACCCCCAGACCAACATCGTCGACGTCCTGATGAGCCGGTTGCGGGAGAAGATCGATCGGCCGTTCCAGAAGAAGCTGCTGCAGACCGTGCGGGGTGTGGGCTATGTCCTCCGCGGATAGGCCGCTCTTCTACGGACTCCGCCTGGGCGTCTGGTACGCGACGCTGTTCGTCCTCGGATCGACGGCCATCGTCTCGCTCACGTACTACCTGACCGCTGCTTCCCTGGCTCAGCGCGATCGGCAGATCATCCGCGACAAGCTGGCCGAGTACGGCACCGCGTACTACCGCGGCGGCATCAATCTCGTCGCTGACACTGTGCGCGCCGAGCAGAGGACCGCGCAGGAGCGGCTGTTCGTCCGCGTCGTCGATCGTGGCGCCGAGGCGATCGTGCTCAGCGAGCGTGAGGGCTGGGACGAGGCGAGGCTCGAGACCGAATCGGTGCGGTTTGCCGACGGCACGCTGATGCAGGTCGGGAAGAGCACCGAAGCGCGCGAGGATCTGCTCGCGCGGTTCCGTGCGGCGCTCGGCATCGTGACGCTGACGGTCGTGCTCGTCGCCCTGACTGGCGGGCTGCTGGTCACGCGATCGGCCATCCAGCCGATTCGACAGCTCAACCGCGTGGTCCGCCGCATCATCAGGACGGGCCGCACCGACGAGCGCGTGCCAGTCCGCACCGGGGGCGTCACCGACGCCATCGACGAACTGACGGCGCTCTTCAACGCCATGCTCGATCGGATCGAGCGGCTCGTCACCGGCATGCGGAGCGCACTCGACAACGTCTCGCACGATCTGCGGACGCCGCTGACGCGGCTCCGCGGATCGGCGGAGATGGCGCTGGCGGGACCGCTTGACGCCGATCGCTACCGCGAAGCCCTCGCCGACTGCGTGGAGGAATCCGATCGCGTGCTCGTCATGCTGACGACGCTGATGGACATTTCCGAGGCGGAGAGCGGCGTGATGCAGTTGCGGCGCGAGCCGGTACAGCTTGCCGACGTTGCCGCCAGAGCCCTGGAGCTCTATCGTGACGTCGCGGACGCCAAAGGCGTGAGCGTCTCGGTGCGCGTGGCGCGCGAGGCCTCCGTGACGGCCGACCGGACCAGGCTCGAGCAAGTGGCTGCCAACCTGCTCGACAACGCCATCAAGTACACGCCATCAGGGGGCCGAGTCGACGTCCTGGTAGACCTGCGCGACGGCCGCGCTCTCTTGAGCGTGACCGACACGGGCGTCGGGATCCCGCACGACGAGCTGCCGCGAATCTGGGAGCGGCTCTTTCGAGGCGATCGCAGCCGCACCGAACGTGGCCTGGGGCTTGGGCTCAGCCTGGTCAAGGCCGTGGTCGAGGCGCACGGCGGCAGCGTGGGCGTCGACAGCGTGCAGGGACGCGGCTCGACGTTTACGGTCACCCTCCCCGTCGCCTGAACGGGCGTTCCAACCTTTCACCGTTGTAATGGTCCTGCAAGACGCCGGAAAGGCCGGCGGCCGTCTAATGGAATGTAGCAACACCAACATCCAGGACGGAGCGATACAGACATGAAACTATTCCACGATTCGTTCAAGACACTCGGCAACCGGGCGCGCGCGGGCATCGTCGCGCTGGCCGCGGCCCTCATCGTGAGCGGAGCCTGGTGGCGCGGCGTGGCGGCCAACGGACAGGCCGTGACGCCGGCGCCAGCCGTGGCGACCGTGACTGCGCCGCCGGTGACGGGCCGCGCCCTCGCCGGCCGCGATTCCTACGCTGACATCGTCAAAGTCGTCTCGCCGTCGGTCATCACCATCCGCACGCAAGGGCGTGTGAAGGCTTCGACGACGCAGTTCGAGGGCGACGAGTTCTTCCGGCGCTTCTTCGGCGACCCGGGCGAGGGCGGGTTCGGCCGGCGCGGGCAGCAGATGCCGCGCACCCAACGGCAGCGCGCGCTCGGTTCGGGCGTGGTGATGAGCCCCGACGGGTACATCCTCACCAACGCGCACGTGGTCGAGAACGCTGAAGAGATTCGCGTCGACCTGAACGATGGCCGCACGTTGACGGCGAAGGTCATCGGCACGGACGCGCCAAGTGATCTCGCCGTGCTCAAGGTGGACGCCACCGGCCTTCATCCCGCCGCCGTGGGGAACTCGGATGCCGTGCAGGTGGGCGACGTCGTGCTCGCCGTCGGCAACCCGCTCGGGCTCGGACAGACGGTGACGATGGGGATTATCAGCGCCAAGGGCCGCCGCACCGGCGCCGGTGATGGCAGTTACGAAGACTTCCTCCAGACCGATGCGCCGATCAACCACGGGAATTCGGGCGGCGCCCTGGTCAACACACGCGGACAGCTCGTTGGCATCAACTCGCAGATTCTCTCGAGCACCGGCGAGAACATCGGCATCGGCTTCGCCATCCCGGTCAACATGGCGCGCCATGTCATGGACGATCTCCGCAAGGACGGCCGCGTGCGGCGCGCGCAGATGGGCGTGGTCGCGCAGTCGATCACGTCGGAGCTGGCCGAGAGTCTTGGTCTCAAGAGCACGAACGGCGCGGTTGTGACGTCGGTCGCCGACGACAGCCCGGCCGAGCGGGCGGGCTTCAAGCGCGGCGACGTTATCACGTCGTTCAACGGGCAGGCGGTGGCCGATTCCAACGCGCTCCGTAACCGGGTTGCCGACGCCGCGCCCGGCTCGAAGGCGAGCGTGGGCATCGTGCGCGACGGCTCTGAGAAGACGCTGACGGTGACGCTCGCGGAGCGATCGGGGGAGCGCGCGGCGCGCTCCGACAGCGGACCCGCGAGCGACGACAAAACCGCGCTCGGCGTGTCGGTGTCGCCGATGACGCCTGAGATCGCCCGCGAACTCGGCGTGGCCCGCGACACGCACGGCGTGGTCGTCGAATCCGTGAACCCGGATGGCCGCGCGGCTGCCGCAGAGCTCAGAGCCGGCGACATCATCGTCGAGGTGGATCGGCACCCGGTGAACGGCGTGGACGAACTGCGGGCGGCGGTGCGCAAGAGCACGGATAAACCGCTGCTCCTGCTGGTTCATCGCAAGGACGGCGACCTGTTCCTGACCGTGCGGTAACGTCTCTCTCGCAAGGGACGGGCCTGGGCCCGTCCCTCTTCGCTAGTCTTCCTCGATCGGCCCGCCGCCGGCCTTGGCCACGTCTTCCTGCTTCACTCGATCAACATTGAACTTCGCGGCGCTGGCGATGATCTTGTCGATCGCCTCGTCGAAGTCGAACGACGTGGCCTTCGAGAACCGCGTGTAGTTGACGCGGGCGACGACGAACGGCTTCAGATACGGACTGGTGAGCCCTCGGGACTTCAGCTTCTCGACCGCGGCGCTCACCGCATCGTCCAGCTTCAGAATCTTGCCGCCGCGCCGCTCGCGCTCGCGCAGCGCCTTGGCCATCGGCAGATCGAGGAACGCGTCGATCCGCCTCAGGATCGATTGGTACGCTCCGCCGCTCAATCGCGGCCGCGACTCGTAGCAGACGCCGAGCGTCAGAAATGCCGGCTGCTCGAACTCGAACGCGAAGTCGCCTTCCTTGCCGTCGCCCGCCTGCGCGAGCGCCCGCGCCATCCGGATCGTCTCGAGCGACTTCTCGCGGAGGTTGTGCGCCTTCTCGGTGTTGAGCGCCAGGATCTTGAATGCGACCTCCGGCTCGGGCACGAGGAGCGCGACGACCGTCTTGGCGCCCAGCTTCTTGAGCGCCTGCAGCCGGTGGTTGCCGTTCGGCGTCCAGTAGCGATCGTCCTGCCGGATGGCGACGATCGGATCGAGGAACCGGCCGATCTTCTCGATGACGTTCATGAGCCGCTTGACGTGCGCGTCAGACGGGTCGCGCTGATACGGCGTCGGATCGACGCGATCCACCGGCAGAGCGGCAAGCACCAGCGGCCGGCCTCCGAAGGGATCGTTGTAAGCGCCGAGCACGGCGCCGCCATCGGCTTCGATGTGCGCGCGCAAGGGATCGAGACGCGCGCGGTCGACCTGCAATGTTTGCGCGGCGTCGAGCCCGACTGAGGCGGGCACCGCTTTCTTGCGACGGACGGGCTTTTTTCGTGGCGGCATGGTGTTGGTGGCAGTTCAGTTGCAGACGCTCGAGGCGGAGGTGCGTCCAATGACGAGCATAAAGAGAGTGACGAGCTTAGCATTGGCCGTCGCTGGCTTCGTAGCCGTCGCGCCAGCCAGCGCGGCTATTCGTCCGGGCGACGTCGAACGACTCACGTCCAGCGCCGAGGTCGTCAATTCCATCGAGAAAACGATTCCCGCCGACTACTGGAACCGCGCGCACTGCGTGGCCATCGTGCCCAACCTCAAGAAGGCCGCCTTCATCGTCGGCGGCGAGTACGGCAAGGGTGTGCTGAGCTGCCGGGCGGGCGACCGCTGGAGCGCTCCGATGTTTCTCCAGCTGGCCAAAGGCAGCTTCGGCTTCCAGGCTGGCGCGCAGCAAATCGACCTCGTCCTCCTGGTAATGAACGAATCGGGCGTTCAGAAACTGCTTCAGAACAAAGTGTCGCTGGGCCTCGACGCAGCCGTGGCTGCCGGTCCTCTCGGACGCCAGGCGGCCGCCGCCACTGACGCACAGCTCAAGGCCGAGATCCTCTCGTACTCTCGCGCCGAAGGACTGTTTGCGGGCGTCGACGTCTCCGGGGGCATCCTGCGGCCCGACGATGAAGCGAACAAAGCAGCGTACGGTCCGAGCGCGACGCCGCGGCGCATTCTTGCCAATAGCGAGATCTCCGCGCCGGTCGAAGCCGCGGGCTTCATTCAGTCGCTGGCGATGAGCAACGCGGCCAATCGGGTCGAGGCGGCGCCGGCTGCGACGGCCCCGGCGTCATCAACCAACGCCGCGCGTACCGCGCCCGACGCCGAAGTGCGGGCGCGAATCGTCAGCGTGCAACAGGCAATCGACCGCCTGTTGTCGGAATCGGCCTCCGAACCTCGCGCAGGTGCCGTGGGCACCAGCGGCTCGAGCGCTGAAGGCGCAGCGGGGCGAGTCCTGATCGACCGGGACAAGCTGGTCCAGATCCGTCAGCAACTGGATGAACTGCTGCGCACGATGAATCGATAGGTCAATGCGTGCTCCGCTCGCGCTTGACGGACTTCAGCATGACCGGCTGGAGGTCCCAGTTCTCGAGCGTCACCATCCGGTGCTCCTTGTCGGCGGTGATCCGTGTGGCGATCGACATCTTGCCTTCGCCTTCGCCGTCATGGTTCAGCCGAAGCTCGATCACGGTGAACGGGTAGTCAATGGTGCGCGGCTGGTTCGTGGCCTCCCAGAACGACACCGGCCGATCGGTGGCCACCACGACGCGTTCGCCGCCATCGGGCAAGGCCAGCCGCCGCGCGTAGCGGAGATCCCAGGACAGGTTGCCCGGGCGTTTGACGAACCCGACCGTGGGGGCGTCGCGGAGCACATCGAGCAGCTTGTCGGGCCCGTGCTCGAGGAGCGCGGTAAACAGGCGATCGTGCTCCTCGTCGCTCGTCCACCACTCGACGGCGATGTCGACCATCGACGTCGTGCCGCGATTCGGGTCGATTGCGGCTGCCGAGAAACGTTCGGGCGCGCTGGCGGTTTGTGCGCGGGCCGACGGCGCCAGCGCGAGCGCAGCGGCGACCGCGAACGCTCCAGCGGCTGAGGCAACTACGGGTGACATGCGGGCTCCTCCCGCAGCACGCGTCTGCAAAGCGATCACCACATGATCGCGGTGGGGCTCGTCCGTTTCCGCCGGCTACTTTCGTGCGGTTGGCGTCAGCGTCGTGTCCTTGCGCTGGCCATCGCGCATGTAGATCACCTTGGCGGGCTCACCGATCTTCAGGACATCGAGCGCATAGGTGTAGTCGTAAATGTTCGTGATCGACTGCCCGGCGATTTCGACGATGACGTCGCCCTTGCGCAGGCCGGCCTGCTCGGCCGGTCCGCCTCCCACGACGCCGCTCAGCAAGAGGCCTTTGACGTCGCCGGCGTAGTCGGGAATCGTCCCGGTGTAGATGCGCACGCCGGCCCTGACGCCTCCGCCGCTCGGCGAATCGACCTTGACGAACGCGGGCGGAGTGACGAGGTCGCCGAGGCGCCGTACGAGCGAGGTGGCGAAGGCGGCGATGCGATCGAGATCCTCGAAGTCGATCTTGTCGGCCGTATCGGTGGGCCGGTGGTAGTCCGTATGCACGCCAGTAAAAAAGTTGAGGCTGGGTACTGACGCGGTGTTGAAGTTCAACACGTCGGTTGGCTGATACGGATCCGGTTGCAGCCGCAGGTCGAAGCCTGCCGTGATGTTGGCCTGCTCGAGCAGCTTGTTCCACATCTCGCTCGTGCCGCTCGCCTGGACGGTGAGCTTGTTCTCCTGCATGCGGCCCACCATGTCGAAGTTGAGGTAGGCCTCGAGCTCCGCGAGCGGGACCGGTGGCTTGGCGATGAAGGCGCCCGATCCGAGGAGGTTCAGCTCTTCTCCGGACCAAAGCGCGAACAACACGTGGCGCGGCCGCGGCTGGTTGGCCAGCGCCGCGGCGACGGCGAGCACGGCGGCTGTCCCCGAGGCGTTGTCGTCCGCGCCGTAGTGCGTGCGACCGACTTCGTCCTTCGAGGCCAGCGAGAGCCCGTTGCCGCCCGAACCCAGATGGTCGTAGTGCGCGCCGAGCGCGATCCACGGCTTGGCTTTCGCGGACACGTCGCTCGTGGCCGGCAGGTAGGCGACGACGTTGTAGCCGGTCTGCGTCTCGCGCTGGACACGCGTGCGCACCTGCGCGCTGACGTTCGGGAAGTCGAAGCCGGCCACATGCGGATTGCCCGAGTCGAGCTCGCGCTGGACGGACTCGAGTGTCTTGTCGAGCGTGCCGGCGCCGAAGAGATCGCCGGCAACCGCATCGGTGATGCTGGCGGCGATGATGCCGGATCCGGCGAGCGCCGTATCGAACGTCATCGGCACGAGCTCACCCGCGTTGGGCGATCGTGGCCCCGTGACCACGAGCAGCGCCTTCGCGCCGCGCTGCCGCGCGGCCTGCGCCTTGTAGCGCAGATCGGAGTAGCGCGCGAGCACGCTGCGTGTCTTCTGATCGGCCTCTTCAGGGAAGTACCGGAGGACTAGCACGACCTTGTCCTTGACGTCGAGGCCGGCATAGCTGTCGTACGGAATCTCCTGTCCTTCAGGTACCACGATGCCGTAGCCGGCAAACACCACCGGCGCGCTGACATCGCCGTTGTCGGAGAAGGAGAGGGCGCGTGCCGAGCCGAGGCGCCCACCGATGCTCCCTCCGTCCACACCTCTCTTCTCGTCACGATACTTCGTGGCGATCGACACCTGCGATCCGCCGTCGCGCGTGCCGGCCGTGAACTGGAAGGGGAGCAGCACGTCGCGCTGTCCCGGCAGCGGCTTCGCGCCGATCTTCTGCAACTCCGACGCGATGTACTCGCGGGCGAGCTTCTCGCCGGGCGAGCCCGTCAGCCGGCCGCCGAAGGGTTCGGACGCCAGCGTCTCGACGTGCTTCCTCGTGGCGGAGGTCTGTGCGTCGAGCGCGGGCGCGGTGAGCGCCGCGACGGCGAGCGCGAAGGCGAGACGCGTGCGGACTGCGAGCGCTGTCATGGTTGCCCCGGCTTTCTGCTGGGAATCTTCGCAGGCGCCGCGGCGAGCACGTCGAGCGCCTTCTGGTGATTCCACTGGGCGAGGAAGATCTGGCCGCCCGACCCGCCGGCGCGCGTCGACGTCCACGCCAGCTGCGTACCGTCAGGGGAGGGGACCGGCAGGCCGTCGAAGCCGTCCGAATAGGTCACGCGCACCGGTTCCTTCTTGCCGTCGGCGTCGACGAGAAACAGTTCGAAATTGTCGAACCCGAGCTTGTTCGACGAAAAGATGAAGTACCGGCCCGAGGGATGCTCGTACGGCGCCCAGCTCATGGCGCCGAAGTCGGTGATCTGACGCGCGTCGGATCCATCCGGCTTCATCGTCCACACGTCGGCGATCAGGCCGTCCTCCCGGAAGTGCCGCCACACGATGCGCGCGCCGTCGTGCGTGAAGAAAGGGCCGCCGTCGTAGCCAGTCACGTTCGTCAGGCGCCGCTGGTCGGAGCCATCGGCGCGCATGATGTAGATCTCTGCGAAGTAGCTTGGGTCGGTTTCGAGCTGCTTCTTCTCGGCGGCGCTCAGCGCGCGATTGTAGGCATCGCGCATCGAGCTGAAGACGATCCACTGGCCGTCGGGCGAGTAGCTGCCTTCGGCGTCGTACCCGCGGGCGGTCGTCAGGCGCTTCAGCGCGCCCGTCTTCTCGTTGTACGAGTAGATGTCCATCGCCTCGTCGTAGTCCCACGAGTAGCGCCGCTCCTTGCCGGAGGCGCGGAAGGCGAGCTCCTCG
>Ga0066903_100000109_pt1 | contig 38469 bp, 29 predicted proteins | sample PanSoiMetaGPlot1_FD_67491 | JGI IMG/M metagenome (GOLD analysis project Ga0066903, IMG submission 67491) | Tropical forest soil microbial communities from Panama analyzed to predict greenhouse gas emissions - Panama Soil - Plot 1 (version 2) | ecosystem: Environmental > Terrestrial > Soil >... | reverse complement strand
TAGCCCGAGGCGCGGATCGTGATCGTGTACTTGCCGGGAGACAGCCGGTCGGCCGGGAAGCTGTAATTGCCCTTGTCGTCGGTCACCACCGTGATGGTGACGTTCGAGCCTTCCTTCTTGGCGTTGACCAGCACGCCTTCCATGTTGCCTTCCTCTTGCGAGGAAACGGTGCCTGTCAGCGCCGCGCCGGTTTGCGCCTGCGCGCCGGATGGGAGTCCGGCCTGAAGAAGGATGGCGCCGAAACTGACGCTCGCCAAAAGGCAGAGGTGTCTAAGTTGCATCGTTGTCTCCCTAGACCTTGTTTATAGCAATGATTGCCGGTGCAGCGAATATTGCTGCCCGCAGTATCGGTCCTGCGCCGCGCCGCTGCAAGCAGGGTTGGCACCGTTTTCCCAGCGGTCCTTTCGGACGATGCAATGCGCATAGGACGCCGCGCTCAAATCATCAGTTGAGTATTGGCTGTGTGATTAAGGACTGGTTGTGTGATTGATAACAGTGCCGCGAACTCGGTGTGCTCCCTCTCCCCCGCTGGGGCGAGGGTTGGGGTGAGGGGGTTCGGGCCTCTCGATGGACTTTAACCCCTCACCCCACCCCTCTCCCTATGGGAGAGGGAGCAGACCGAGTCCGCGGACGCACCGAAACTCACATCCTGGTCGCGCACCCTTACGAGCCTGCCGCCTTCGCGCTCTGGCACGCGGCCCAGCGCTCGGGGTCGTCGGCATTGCAGAGGTGGCGCCGGCGCGCCCCGTTCAGCCCAGGCGCAAGCCGTCGACAACTCGCGAAGGCAGATTACGTTTTGTTCATTCGTCCTTCCGCCGCAATTGCTGCGACCAAGACTGTTGGAGAGATTAAACCCAAGGAGAAGTTCCATGATGTCTCGGATGGTCGCAGCAGCCACCCTTATTGCAGCAGCCGGTATTCTTGGCACGAGCACAATGCTTTCCGCGGCGTTGGCCGGCGGACCCGGTACACGTTCCGTCGTCGTCGCCCATTCCGGCGGCATTCCCGTTCGCGGGGTGTACGGCGGACCCGGGGACGAAATCCCCAGTTAGGGTTGTTGCATCGCTGACGTGGGGCGCCCGCCCGCCGTTCCGCCCTCATGCAGCTCGTATCGCGTGGGCCGGTTAGCCGAAGGGTAACCGGCCGATCGCCGGAATAGCTTACGACAGAGAATGCGCCGCTACGCCGCGCCCTTCGCGCTCTGGCACGCGGCCCAGACCCGCTCCGGCGTCGCCGGCATCTCGAGCCTCGCTCCCGCCTCGCCCGGGATCGCGTTCGCGATCGCGTTCATGACCGTCGCGATCGCCGCGGTGGTGGCGGCTTCGCCCACGCCCTTGACGCCGAGCGGGTTGGTGGTCGCCGGCACCGGGTGCAAGGCGTCGCGCAAGGGCGGCATGTCGTCGGCGCGTGGCATCGCGTAGTCCATGAACGACCCGCTGATCAGCTGACCGCCCTCGTTGTCGTAGACGACCTGCTCCAGCAGCGCCTGCCCGAGTCCGCAGGCGAGCGCGCCGTGGCTCTGCCCTTCGACGATCATGGGGTTGAGCACGTTGCCGCAGTCGTCAACCGCCGTGTAGGCGACGATGGTGACATGCCCGGTCTCCGGATCGATCTCGACCTCGGCGATGTGGCAGGCGTTGGGGAAGGTCAGCGGCGTCTCGGTCTTGTCCTTGGTATCGAGGGTCTCCGGGATTTCGCCGCGCTCTTTCATCTCGGCGGCGCGCGCCGCAAGATCGAACAGCGACACGCGGCGATCGGTGCCGACCACCTCGAAGCGGCCCTCGCTGTAGGCGATGTCGGCCTCGGATGCTTCCAGCACGGTCGCGGCGATCGCCTTGCCCTTGGCGAGCATCGTCGCCACCGCCTTGAGCGTGGCGCTGCCCGCGGTCATCGCCGAGCGCGAGCCGACCGAGGCCATGCCGGGCAGCTCGAGATCGGAATCACCGTGCCGGTGGCTGACTTTCTCGGCCGGGATGCCGAGCCGCTCAGCCGCGATGCGGGGAAACACGTTGGCGTGGCCCTGGCCGGTCGACTGCACGTTGAGCGCCAGCACGGCGTGCTCGCCGCCGGGGAACAGGAGCGCTGCGCTCTCGAGCGGCATGCCGCCGGCGTGCTCGAGCATGCAGGAGATGCCGATGCCGCGGTACTTGCCGCGCTTCGCCGATTCGCGCTTGCGCTGCTTGAAGTCGGCGTAGTCGGCGAGCGCCAGCGTCTGGTCGAGGATCGCCTCGAACTCGCCGGAGTCGTAGGTCGTGCCGATCGCGGTCTTGTACGGCATCGCCGAGCGCTTGATCAGGTTGCGGCGGCGCAGCTTGACCGGGTCGACGCCTGTGATGCGCGCGGCCTCGTCGACGAGCTTTTCCAGCACGTAGTTCGCCTCCGGCCGCCCAGCGCCGCGATAGGGCGAGGTCGGGATGGTGTTGGTGAACACGCAGCGCGCGCTCACGTCGATATGCCGGATGTCGTACATGCCCGGCAGGCAGCGCGTGAAGTTGAGCGTCTGGATGTTGGCGCCGACCGAGCCGATATAGGCGCCCATGTTGGCGAGATGGCGGATGCGCAGCGCCAGGAACTTGCCCTTCTCGTTGAGCGCAAGGTCGCCCTCGCTGAAGGTGTCGCGCGCCTGGCCGTCGCTGAGGAAGGCCTCCGACCGAGTCGACATCCAGTGCACGGTGCGGCCGGTGATCTTGGCGGCGATCAGCACCGCGATGTAGTCCGGGTAGGCCGCGGTCTTGAGCCCGAACGCGCCGCCGACGTCCTCTGTGATAACGTGCAGGCGCTCCTTCGGCCAGTTCATGATACCGAGGATGTTGTCGCGCAATCCGCCAGCGCTCTGCGAGCAGGCGCGCAGCGTGTAGCGGTCAGCCGCCTTGTCGTAGCGCGCGGTGACGCCGCGCGGCTCCATCGAGGCGACCATCAGGCGCTGGTTCTTCACCGCGACGCGGGCGACGTGCGCGGCACCGCGGATGATCTCGTCGACCTTCTGGGCATTGGCGTCGGGATCCTCGGCGAGTCCGGGCCAATCGACCGCGATATTGCCCGGCGCCTCCGGCCACAGCTGCGGCGCGTCGGGCTTGACCGCGTCGCGCACGTCGACGACCGGCTTGAGCTCCTCGTATTCGACCACGACCCGCTCGGCGGCGTCCTGCGCGGCGAGTGCAGTCTCGGCGATCACCACCGCGACCGGCTCGCCGACATGCATTACGCGCTCGCGCGCGAGCGCCGGTCGGTTCGGCATGACGAGCTTCTTGCCGCCGCGCCCGGCGAGCGGGGCGTGCCGGCCGACATTGCCGACCCCCGCCGCCTCCATGTCCTTGCCGGTCAGGACCGCGATGACGCCGCGCCCGCGTTTGGCCTCCTCGATGTCGAGCGAGACGATGCGCGCGCAGGCGTGCGGCGAGCGCGCGAACGCCGCATAGGCCTGCTTCGGCTCGGCGCCGTCGGCGACGAAGCGGCCGGCTCCGCGCACCAGGTAGTCGTCCTCGATGCGCGGCCGGTGTTCGGCGCGGCTTGCGGCAGCGGTTGTATCCATGTCGAAATCCGGTGCGGCGGGTTGCGAGGGCTGCGTTTATAGCGAAAACGCCGGCCGCCGCTAGACGGTTTGCTGTCGCCCCGGCTATGCACTTGGTCGTGTAAGCTGATGGAACGGCAAGCTCGGTGCGACTCCCTCTCCCCATCCGAACTCGGGTTTACCCGAGTTCGGCACTATTAGAGTAGCCGAAGTCGGATATATCCGACTTTCGGCGTGGAGAGGGTTGGGGTGAGGGGGTTCCGATCTAACGAGAGAGCGTAACCCCTCACCCCACCCCTCTCCCACCGAACTCGGGTTTACCCGAGTTCGGCAATGGACGCGTGGCCGAAGTCGGAAACATCCGACTTCGGCTGGGAGAGGGAGCAGACCGAGTTCGCCGCAGGGCTTTGGCTCAATATGAAGAATTTAGAGTCATCACGAGAGGCCGTAGAGCAAGATGAATCAACTCGAAACAACCACGCGCATTCCGGCGCAGGCGATTAAAGGCTTCATCGAGGATTCGCTCACCCAGGCCGGCCTGCCGGCAGCCGATGCCGGCAGGGCCGCCGAGCTGATGTGGGAAGCCGACCTCACCGGCGCCGACGCGCACGGGATCTTCCGCCTGCCGCAATACGTGCGGCGGCTGCGCGGCGGCGGCGTCAATCCGCGCCCGGACATCCGCGTCGAGCAGACCGCGCCAGCGACCGCGCTTGTCGACGGCGACAACGGCATGGGCCATCTGGTGATGGCGCGCGCGGCCGAGACCGCGGTCGAGCTCGCGCGCGCAAGCGGCATCGGCTGGGTCGGCGCCCGGCGCTCGAATCATGCCGGCGCCGCCGGCGTCTACGCCGCGCTGCCGCTCGCGCACGATATGGTTGGAATCTACGGCGTGGTGGCGAGCGCCAACCACATGGCGATCTGGGGCGGTGTCGATCTCTTGATCGGCACCAACCCGGTCGCGTTCGCGATTCCGGCGGGCGAGGAGGCGCCGGTCGTGCTCGACATCGCGACCTCGGTCGTGTCCTACGGCACCGTCAAGTCGCACCGACTGCAGGGCAAGCCGCTGCCCGAGGGCTGGATGATCAACACCAAGGACGCCGCCCCGCTCACCGATCCGGCGCGCAGCAGCGAGGGCGTGCTGCTGCCGATCGGCGGCTACAAGGGAAGCGGGCTCGCGCTCGTGCTCGGGCTCCTGTCCGGGCCGCTCAACGGCGCCGCCTTCGGCCGCGACGTGTTCGACTTCAACTTCAACGACACCGACGTCTGCAACACCGGGCACTTCATCATCGCGCTCGACGTCGCCCGCTTCACCCCGCTCGACGCGTTCAAGCGCGACATCGACCGCCACCTGCGTGACCTGCGCGCCTCGAAGCCTCTGCCCGGCTTCGACAGGGTGCGGCTGCCGGGCGAGGAGCGCCGCACCCGGCGCGCCGACCGGTTCAGAAACGGCGTGCCGATGCCGCGCGAGCTCATTGCCGAGCTCGACAAGTTCGCGGCCGAGATCGCCGTCACGCCGCTGCGCCAGCGGTGAACCCGTCCGCCGGCACGGTGGACTTCATGCTGAGAGTTTGTGAGCCTTTGCGGCGAAGCCGATCGTCACCGCAGATTCCGGCCTCATCCTGGGGAGCGTTGCGGTCGCCGCTTGGCGATCGCAATGCGTCTCTAAGGATGGAGGCGAGTCCAGCGCATGCGGCCATCCTTCGAGACGGTCGCATGCAACGCATGCGACCTCCTCAGGATGAGCTCGGAGTGTGCGGTCCTTGTGCTGCTATCGTGAGAAGGGATCGAACCTCATGCTGCGGAGCGCTGTGTAGCAGCACGTCTCGAAGCATGGCCACGCGGATAAGCTGCGACCACGCGGCTCACTTGCGGTATTGGTCGTCGCTGACCTTTTCCAGCCAGTCCACGGCCCGGCCGTTGATCGTTTCCTGGATGGCGATGTGCGTCATCGCCGTCGTCGGCGTTGCCCCGTGCCAGTGCTTCTCGCCGGGCGCAAACCAGACCACGTCGCCGGGCCGGATCTCCTCGACCGGCCCGCCCGCGCGCTGAGCCCAGCCGCAGCCGAACATGACGATCAAGGTCTGGCCGAGCGGATGCGTATGCCAGGCGGTGCGGGCGCCCGGCTCGAATGTCACGCTGACGCTGCTGACTCGCGCCGGATCGGGCGCCTGGAACAGCGGGTCCTGGCGGACTACGCCGGTGAAATACTCCGCCGGCGCCTTGCGGGACGGCTGCGAACCGCTTCGCTTGATTTCCATTGCTCCGTTCCTTCCTGCTGGGCTCCAGACCGCGTCATCGCTCGACCATCCCGATGACGCGCTCAATTTTGCGGTGAACCTTGCTGTTGCTAATGGTCTTGCACCGCCAGTAATGATTATGAAGTCAATTTATGGCTTCAAAACTAGATAGATAAACGTTCACAATGGCGAGCGTCGGCCGCTCCGGGTCTCCCGGCGTGCGATCCGATCGGTGTGTCCGGCGCCAGGCGTACCGTGGTTACTCAGTGCACTGGGTTTCTATTGCGGCGAACCAGCAGATCTTGTTGTCGGGTGTGATCAGGAAAAATGTTGATTCGAGCAGAGAATGGTCGACAAACAATAGCAGCCCGGCACGGTAAAGCCGACCGCGTTCTGGTGGCTCCTCGGAATCATCGCCGCCACTTTGAAACACGTAGCGGCCATCGCGCTGGAATTCGTAATTCCCCCACGCATCCCCTACGAACGTATTGAAGTTCTTGGGACCAGACCAAGATTTGAGTTTCGTCGCATTATTTTCTTTGCGCGTCACACCCGTGACCGAAAGGACATCGTCTCGCGGGATTAAACCCCTCAATATGCCGGCATGCACCAGGACGAGGTTGGCGGGATCTCCTGCCGATGGACTTAGCGGCCGCTCGGCACGAAACGGCTGGACGTGAACAGCTTGAGCGACAAACACCCGACTGCATTCGCTCGGATGTTCGCCCTGGAGCGTCATGAGACACTGTTCCCTCAAGATGACGCCATTGTCGGGTAGCGTCTCTGCGCTCGCCTTATCCACCGACCAAAGCAGCCAAAGAAGTGGGATGCCAAAGAGAAGCGCTGCAAATGCGAGAGGAATCATACGGAAAGCCGTGGCAATAATCCCTAACGGCATGGTTCCTCCTAACGGCATTCGGTAAGCCGCGACAAATCTGCACCGAGCGATGCGGAACGAGGGTAAACTACGCCATGTTGGCTTTTCTATGCGCCAATGCCCGAGCGGCGGTGGCCCGAAGAAATCGACGATGGTACGCTGGTCTTTTCAGCTGGTGGCGACGATAGCGTGAGGGCGGAAGCGGCGCCGCTGTAGCGCGGGTTCTGCGCGCGGCCCTGCATCCTGATCTCGCCAATATCGCATACGGATCATAAGCGGCCTGAACGACGCGACCGGGCGCGGGAATCTCACGGAACATCGTGAAGAACGCAGGGGTGTAGATGCATCGCCTCTGCCGCATCGTGGCCGTATATGCCCACCTTCGCGGCGGCAGCGCGCTTCAACCAGTCGCCGTTGAAAAAGGCGCTGTCGCCAAGCATCACGCCGTCCCGGCGAACGTTAATAGCGTCGACGACAGCCTCGTCGATCTTCCGCTCACCTTCTTTGATGCCCAAGGCGATCTCCACCTTGTCCTCCGGCGAGAGATCCTTGAAGTTGAAGGCCTTGCGCGGTCCGGTCCCGATGCGCGCAAGCTGAGCGCGCGTTTCTGTCTCGTTTGCTTCTGCGGGCGCAAACTGCAGCGCGAAGTCGAGGTATTCGAAGAACTTCGTGTTCACGAGCTCCATGCTGATGTTCGGAAAGTCGATGGCCGGCGCTGACCGAGGCGGCGACTCCTGCAGATAGGCGGAAAGCAGCTGCACCTTGTAGTCGGCCTTGACCTCCTTAACGTTGTCGAGATCGTCCGGGTTGTGAAGGTGGGTGCGATATCCTGCCACCGAAAACTGCGTGCTCGACCGGAACACCTTTTTGATTTCAGCTGGGGTCGCGCCCTCCCAATCTGGCCCGACGACCATATAGTTGCCTCGCTCGTTTCCCGTGGCACGACTACCGATATAGCCGTAGTTGTACGAATTGAGGTCGCAGAGCATGACCGAGTAGTAGCACTTCGGATCCATCGCCGGGACCGAAAGGATGACCGGCTCTGACCGCAAGTCGATCCACAGGATCGACGTTTCGATGGCTGTGTCGTTGTGGGTGAATATGTTTTTGATCTGATTGAACGGCGCCTTGAATTGCCCCGACGTGCGATCGACGGCGTGCGCGTACATGAACGCGTAGTTCAAGACGATGGGTAGACCGTAGATGAAACCGGCCTCGGCAATGTCTCTTGTGCCGACGATACCTGGGCGCGCCCCCGCCAACCCGGACTTCGTCGCGACGACAGCCAGGGCGGCGCAGCGAAGGAAATCGCGTTTCGTCAACATTTGAATCTTCCTAATGGTGATGGAAGAGTCAGAGGGACAAAGGAACTCCAATCTCTAACGTTGATGTATCGACCGGTTGCGTCTCGCGCATCCGAGATCGAACATGCGGTTCATGGGCCGTCCCCGTCGGCGATGCCCTTCGTGCCAGCGCCTTCACGCGACGACAAGGCCGATGATCCGGACGTGTCTCCAGCCTACTGAAATGTGACGAGTAAGGTAAAGAATCAGCGTCCATCGCCACTCAATTCGCATGGATCGCTCGGCTAAGGGCGCGGGAGTGCTCGTTGCTTGGCCTAATCGCGCAAGGGCACGCATTAGGCTCCCCGCATATTGGCGTTGGGAAAGAACAGCTGTTGGCCCTCGATCTTATAGCCGGCAATTGCATTCTGGCCTTCCCCTGAGACGAGCCAGTCGATGAAAGCCTGACCGAGCGCCTTGTTCACGCGCAGGTACCTGGCCGGGTTCACCAAGATCACGCCGTATTGGTTGAAGAGGCGCTCGTCGCCCTCGACCGCGATGCCGAGTTCGCCGCGGTTCTTGAACGAGATCCAGGTGCCGCGGTCGGACAGCATGTAGGCGTTCGCGGCTGAGTCGGTGTTGAGCGCGGCGCCCATGCCCTGGCCGAGCTCCTTGTACCAGGGGCCTTTCGCCTTCTCGATGTCGATGCCGGCGGCCCGCCAGAGGTTGAGCTCGGCGATGTGTGTGCCGGACCAATCGGCACGCGAGATGAACGGCGCGGCCTTGGCCTTGATGGTCTTCAGTGCCTGCACGACGTCCTTCGTGCCCTTGATGCCGGCCGGGTCGCTGTTGGGGCCGATCAGCACGAAGTCGTTGTACATCACCGGATAGCGCCGCACCCCGTAGCCGTCGGCGACAAACTTCTCCTCCTCCGCCTTGGCGTGCACGAACACCACGTCAGCCTCGCCGCGCCGCGCGGTGTCGAGTGCCTGGCCGGTACCTTGCGCCACGACACGCACCTCGATGCCGGTCTTGGCCTTGAACAGCGGCAGGATGTGAGCAAACAACCCCGAGTCTTGCGGCGATGTGGTCGAGGCGACGACGATCTGCTGCGCCTGAGCGGGCGCAAGCGCCAGCAGAGCGACTAAACCACTCACAATGCTGAATGACCGAATGGGCATCGGACGCCCTCTTGTGGGGGCTTCACTGATCCAGCGGCAAACGCCCCAATACTCCATCAGCTCAATGCATCCAATCCCCAAATGGGCTGGGCAGATTTTAATGAATTTGCGGCAACCGTAGGCGCCCCAAGTGCTCTGGCTGTTGGCGCGGGCGGAACGCAACCGTCGCAGCCGGATCGCAGGCAGGCCCGCCCACGAATGTCAGCCATGGGGGTCACAAGCAGACATGCGCGATCGTTCACGAGTGCGAGCACCGCGAACGTTCACGAGTGCGAGCACCGCGAACTGTTGCGCGAGTAGACACAGCTACGCCAGCAAAGCGCGAAATGCGCATTGAACTGCATCGGCTCAAACCAATTGGCGCTGTTGCCGTTGCCGAGCGGCTCGAAGGCGTGGCACTCAACTGGGTCTCAACACAATGCGGCGACAGCGCAGATCATGCCGGGCCACGAAAACAAAAGGTCGCATGCGATTTCCAGTCCGCACATCATTGCAGTGCGTATGAGAAAGTGATTCCAGAAAATCCTGCACGACCTTGATTCTGATTGCAGGCGCTACGCGCAGCACCACGCCAAGAGCAAGCGCGCGGTAAATCGCTACGGCTCGTTTGCTGCTCGCACAATTTGTCGTGAGTTCGTTGTGGCAACGTCACACCTGTGCGACGGTTTTCTCCTGGGAGGACTCGCAACGCACGGGGGGTTCCGATGAAATCGTCTGTCGCGAAGCGCTCAATCGTTCTCGGCGGTCACAAGACGAGTATCAGTCGCGAAGATGCGTTCTGGAATGGAATGAAGGTGATTGCTGGCGAACGTGAAATGACGCTATCCCAGCTGGTGGGCTCGATTGATGCATCGCGCGAGCACGCCAATCTGTCCTCGGCAATCCGCCTGTTCGTGCTCGGCTACTATATGAAGCATGCCGAGCAGCAGCCTCACGCGACGCGGCATCAATCTGCATCCGACGGTCGCCTAAAGGCCCCTGCTCTGTAGGAGCCTCGGGGCTCCGTCACACCCCCGCTCATTGGCCCCTCGACGGAGCCCCGCCTTTTTTCGTGTGGAAGGCCCGCCGTGATCCGATGGGGCCCGGGAGTTTCAAGCAATGTGCTGCGCTAGCGTGCCCGCTGCACCTGCTGCGGCCATCTTGGCGCTATGCTTCGGCATCCATGCTGGGCCGGAAACCAGATCGGCTTTCAGCCGCTTCCCGCCGACGTGGTGTTGTGATGGCGAGAGACAGCGAGGGACAAGCGGGCCTCAAGAGCGGCATCCTCATCCGACATGATCCTTCAATTTCACCATGCGGTCGTCCCAGTAGGCGCCGTAAGAGATGCTGGCGTTGTCATTAATGGTGTGGGACTCGACGCTGATGACTCGAATGCCGGTCGTGTAAGCGCGCGGTTTTCGGAAGCGCAGGCAAATCGGTGGAACCCCGCGCGATCCGCGACCATCGCGAGGGCCGGCCCGGCAGGGACGCGCAGACTCGGCCCTCGCGCAGCGGCTGCAATCGGATTCAGGATTGTGCCGGTGGCCAGGATTTTTTTGTTTGAAAAATTCTAACGAGGTGTAGCGGGCCCACCTTCTTGCGCGTACTGGAATTGATGGCCGACTGGGTATGGCACGCAGCTTTTCTGTTATTTGTGGTCGCGATGATCTGCGCCTTCACCACGCTCGTGTTGGCTGTGATGGCGTCCTAGGTCAGCGGCATGCCCAAACGATGCGCGCGCTGCGACGACACCGGGGTACGTATGCGAGGTCAGCGCGATACTTCTGTGACAGGGGACATGTGTCGCGCCTCAGATCGCCTTCGAAAAAAATGCCTTGTTCGCGCTCCGTGCAGGAATAGTCTCATCTCTGAAAAGATGCACTGATTTCTGTCAAGCATGCATCGATGCAGGAGCATTCCGTGCTCGAATTGCTGACGATGGAAGAGGCGGCCGACTATCTCCGGCTTTCACAGCGCAAGCTGTACGATTTGGTGGCGAATGGAGCGGTGCCGTGCACCAAGGTCACCGGCAAGTGGCTGTTTCCGCGGGCTGCGCTTCATCGTTGGCTCGCGGCGGAAACCACCGATCCATCCATCTTGAGGCAGCCAGCCCCACCCCCAATCGTCAGCGGCGGTGATGACCCGCTGCTCGAATGGGCATTGCACGAGAGCGGATCGCAGCTTGCGGTCCTCACGGTAGGGAGCCACGACGGGTTGACGCGGCTTGGGCGCAGGGAGGTGACCATCGCGGCCATCCACCTGCATCGTCTGGAAGGCGACGACGAGCACGCCAACGCGGAGGCGATTGCCGATGCGCCGGGACTCGGTGATGTGGTGCTGATCGCCTTTGCACGACGCGAGAAGGGACTGGTCGTCGCTCCCGGCAATCCGCTCGCAATCAAAGACATTGCAGACGTTGCCGCAAAGCGCGCGAGGCTCGCGCTGCGTCAGACGGGTTCAGGTGTGATGCTCCTGTTGCTCGCTCATCTGGCGCGCACCGGTTTGGCCTTCAACGAGCTGAGAACCATCAAGCCTGTTTACCCGACAGGCGCAGACATTGCCTGGGCGGTACGCACCGGCCGCGCGGACTGTGGCATCGCCACGCGCGCGGATGCGCAGGCAGCAGGCTTGGATTTGGTGCCGCTCACATGGGAGCGCTTCGATCTCGCGCTGCGCCAGCGGGATTATTTTCGGCCCGGCCCGCAAGCGCTCTTCAGGTACCTGAGGACGACGGCCTTCCGCGAGCGCGCCTATGAGCTTGGCGGCTATGACGTAAGCGGGACTGGCGAAGTTCACACCTTACCGTACGGGCACACCGGTCGCGGCGTCTTCCACAATGAAACTCTGACCTTGTCATAGGGTTATCCCGGCCAGGGAGACGCCCTGGTCCGAGGCCGGGCCGTTTTGGGTTTGGACCGCAACGCTCGTCCGAATTGTACAGCATTGTCCACGTTGCCATGCGCCGGCACCGCGATCACTCGATGGGCCCCCAGGTGGCGCGCCTTCGGCGGCCAGCCGCTCCTGCTTTGCAAGCAAGTTTTTCCGCTCCTCCTGCCTAATCAGCCGCTGCACCGTCCATCATGCGCGCCAGCTCGTAGTCGCTCGCCCCCTTATTCCTCTCCTCCGTTCGCCCCCGCGAAAGCGGGGGCCCAGGAGCCGAACTCACCAACGCAAAGAGTGGGTCCCCACTTTCGTGGGGACGAACGTTGATGGAGCGCGCTTACTTCCGGCCAAACAGCCGCTCGATGTCGGCGAGCTTCAGCTCCACATAGGTCGGGCGGCCATGGTTGCACTGGCCGGAATTAGGAACTTCTTCCATCTCGCGCAGCAGCGCGTTCATCTCCTCGGGCTTGAGGCGGCGGCCGGCGCGCACCGAGCCGTAGCAGGCCATGGTGGCGGCGACATGCATGAGGCGTCTTTCGAGCGGCAGAGCCTCGTCCCATTCCGCCATGTGCTCGGCGAGGTCGCGCAGCAGCAAGCGCGCGTCGATCTCGCCCAGGAGCGAGGGCGTCTCGCGCACCGCCACCGCCCCCGGCCCGAACGGCTCGAGTGCAAGCCCGTACCGGCCAAGCTCCTCGGTCCGCGCCAGGAGACGCTCGACGTCGGCCTCGTCGAACTCGACGATCTCCGGGATGAGCAGGATCTGGCGCGCCACGCCGGTCCTTTCCAGCGCGGCCTTGATGCGCTCGTAGACGATGCGCTCGTGCGCGGCGTGCTGGTCGACGATGACGATGCCGTCGCGCGTCTGCGCCACGATATAGGTCTCGTGCACCTGCGCGCGCGCCGCCCCGAGCGGGCGGTCAATGAGATCGGGCGCGGGCTCGCTCATCGCGACGCGCGCGTCGGCGGAAGGCGCGCCGACGTCGAAAGCGTCCTGCGCCGCCTCGGCGAAGCCGGCCGCGGTGCTGCCGCGTCCCGACACGGCGCGTAGATCCGGCCTTGCCGGAGAGCGGCGCCAGTCCCAGCCGCGTCCCCCTGCGGGCAGCGGCGGGGCAGGGGAAGGGCGCAAAGCCGCGACCGTGGCGGCGCCGCCAATCGTCGCCGCGCGCTGGCCTTCGCGCGCGAGCGCCTGCTGCAGCGAGGTGATCAAGAGCGCGCGCACAAGCTGCGGATCGCGGAAGCGGACCTCGGCCTTGGCCGGATGCACGTTGACGTCGACCTCGCGGGGGTCGAGCGTCACGAACAGGGCGACGATCGGGTGCCGGTCGCGCGGCAGATAGTCCGCATAGGCGCCGCGCACCACCCCGATCAAGAGCTTGTCGCGCACCGGGCGGCCGTTGACGAACAGATATTGCCCGAGCGCGTTGGCGCGGCTGAGCGTCGGCAGCCCGGCATAGCCCTCGACCGCAACGCCGTTGCGCGCGCCCGCAATCTCGACCGCGTTGGCGCGGAAATCGGCGCCGAGAATGTCGGCAAGCCGCGCCAAGCGGCCGGGCGGACCGGGCAGTGCCGCAGCCCAGGTGACCGGCGCGCGCTCCTCGCCGGCAAGCGTGAAGGCGACGTCGGGGCGGCTCATCGCGAGGCGGCGCACGATCTCGCGGATCGCCTCAGCCTCGTTGCGGTCGCTCTTGAGGAACTTGAGCCGCGCTGGAGTCGCATAGAACAGGTCGCGCACCTCGACGCGGGTGCCTTCGCCGAGCGCGGCCGGCCTCACTTCGGACTTCACGCCGCCGTCGACCGCGATCGCCCAGGCATGCGGCTCGCCCGCGTGCCGCGTGGTGATCGACAGATGCGCGACCGCGCCGATCGAGGGCAGCGCTTCGCCCCGAAAGCCGAGCGTGCGGATGGCTAGGAGGTCGTCGTCGGCGAGCTTCGAGGTGGCGTGGCGCTCGACCGCAAGCGCAAGGTCGGCCCGCGGCATGCCGGAGCCGGCGTCGGTGACGCGGATCAGGCGGCGTCCGCCGCCGTCGGTGAGCACGTCGATGCGGCTCGCGCCGGCGTCGATCGCGTTCTCGACGAGTTCCTTGACCACGCTGGCAGGCCGCTCGACCACCTCGCCGGCGGCGATGCGGTTGACCACGGCCTCGGAGAGCTGGCGGACGGGCATGTGGCGAATCGCTTTGGCTGCTCGCCGGCAACTTACACCGGACGGGGAGGCGCCCGCGATCCCTCCTTGGTCATGGGAGGGACTTGTCCCGCACAGGTGGACCTAGTCCGGCAGCGGCTTGGCGCGGCGCAGCCCCTTGATCCTGGAACGCCGCTTCTTCGTCTCGATGCGCCGTTCGCGCGAGGCCTTGGTCGGCCTGGTCGGTCGCCGCGGCACCGGCGGCACCGCAGCCTGGCGGATGAGCTCGATCAGGCGCTCGCGCGCGTCCTGCCGGTTGCGCTCTTGGGTGCGGTGGCGCTGCGCCGTAATCACGAGGACGCCATCGCGGGTGAGGCGTTTGCCGGCCAGGCGTTCGAGCCGGGCCCGCACGTCGTCGGCAAGAGACGGCGACTGCCGCACGTCGAAGCGTAGCTGCACGGCGCTCGCGAGCTTGTTGACGTTCTGTCCACCGGGTCCCGAGGCGCGGATGAAGCTCTCCTCGAGCTCGCCCTCCTCGATGCTGATGCGGTCGCTGATGCGAATCATGGGCGACCGTAGCCGGATCACCCGCCAGCGTCCAAGCCGTCGGTGGGCTAGCCGCCGGCTAGATAGCGCTTCGCCAGTACCTTGCCTTCTTCGACCGCCGGCTGGTCGAACGGGTCGACGCCGAGGAGCCGTGCGGCGATGATCGTCTCCAGCATGAAATGCATGAGCAGTTCGCCGAGGCTTGCTTCGTCGAGCCGTTCGATGTGGATCGTGCGCACCGGGCAGCCGTTCTTGGCGAGTGTCTCGGCCGTCGCGCGCCCTTGCGCGGCGACGAAATCGCCGATGGTCTTGCCGGCGAAGTCAGCCTCGCCCGCGAGACGCGCGAGGTCCGGCGCGATGCGCGGCCCGCGTCCGCCGCCGCCCGCCGTCACGATCGTGAACAGCTTGTCGCGCGGGCCGGCGATGTAAAGCTGAAGCTGGCTGTGCTGGTCGACGGGGCCGAGCGCGGCGATCGGCGTCGTACCCTTGCCGTCCTTGCCGAGGCTTTCCGCCCACAGCTGCAGATACCACTTGGTGAAGCGCTCGAGCCGGTCAGCATAGGCCATCATGACCGTGATCGGCTTCGATCCCGCAAGTGCGATCGACAGCGCCGCTCCGATCGCCGGCGCAACCTCTGCCGGCGGGCGGGCGGCGAGCACGGGCGCGAGCGCCGCCGTGGCGCCGCCGCGAATTGCATCGATGTCAAGGCCGATGATGGCGGCGGGCAGGAGCCCGACATTGGTCAGCACCGAATAGCGGCCGCCCACGCCCGGATCGTGCTCGAGCATCGGCACGCGGTGCTCGTCGAACAGGACGCGCAGCCCGTTGCGCTTGCCGCCGATCGCTGGCTCGGTGATGCCAAGGAACAGATCGGGGATTCGCACCGCGAGCCCGGCCGCCTTGACGGCTGCAAGCGCTGCGGCGGTCTGCATCAGGGTCTCGCCGGTGCCGCCCGATTTCGAGATCGCGACGAAACGCGTGGTCGGCAGCGGCAGCTTGTCGAGCAACATCGCGAAGGTTGTGGGGTCGAGATTGTCCAGGAAATACATGCGCGGAGGGGCGCGCAATGCGTCGATACCCGAAACCCCATACCCGGCAAGCTGCGCCAGCGTCTGGCCGCCGAGGCTCGAACCGCCGGTGCCGAGAATGACGATATCGGTGGCGTCGGCGCTAAGCCGGGCCGCGGTATCGCGCAACTCGGTGAGGTCGTCGTGTTTGCGCGGGTACGCGAGCAGGGGCAAGCCGCCGTCGGCCTGGCGCGCGCGCAGCCAGGTGAGGGCGTCGGCGCTGCGCGCCAAAAGCTCGGCGAAGTCACCGGATGCGGCGCCTGTGGGCCCGATGCGCTCGGCGAGGGCGGAGTCGATCGAATGGTGAAGCGGCATGATTGAGCCCTGCTGCCGGACCCGCATTGCAACGGTTCCGGCCAGCCGAGGAGGGCTGGCCGGCTACCGCGGGGTGACGCCCTGCGGCTTCCCGACGACCGCGACCAGCAGGCCGTCTCCGAGCAGGCGCTTGGCCACGCGCTTGGTGTCGGCGAGCGTGACCGCATCGATCAGGGCCGAACGGCGCTCGATATAGTCGATGCCAAGATTGTCGAGTTGCATGCTGACGAGCTGGTTGGCGATCTTCGTCGAAGTATCGAGCCCGAGCGCGAAGGAGCCCTTGAGATAGGTCTTGGCCTTGTCGAGCTCTTCTTGGGTCGGCCCCTCCTTGGCCATGCGGGCGAATTCAGCCTCGATCAGCTCGATCGTCTCCTTGGTGGCGTCGCTGCGGGTCGCGGTGCCGCCGAGAGTGACCGCCGAATGATCGAGCCAGATCAGGTTGGAGGAAACGCCGTAAGCGAGTCCGCGCTTTTCGCGAATCTCCCGGTAGAGCCGCGATGTGAACGACCCGCCACCCAGCACGTGAGACATCAGATAGGCCGACATGAAATCCGGGTCGCTGCGCTTGATGCCGAGCCCGCCGAATGTCACCACCGCCTGGGGAACATCGAGATCGACCAGGATCAGGCGGCCGATGCCCTGCGGCGTCACATTCCTCAGCGCCTCGGCTAGCGGCGCGAGCGTGCTCTGCGCGGGCAGCGTGGCGAAGGCGCGATCGACCAGCCGTCCGGCCGTCGCGGCATCGATATCACCGACGATCCCGATCTTGAGGGTGTCGCGGGTGAGCACGCGCTTGAGGTAGCTGCGCATGTCATCGGCGGTGATGCTGGCGACGCTTTCGACCGTGCCGTTCATCGGCCGTCCGTACGGATGACCGGGAAACGCCGTGCCCCACCAAGTCCGGCTGGCGATTTCATTGGGATTGGTGGACTGACGCTGCAGGCGCGAAATGATCTGCGCACGGATGCGCTCCACCGCGCTCGCGTCGAAGCGCGGCGCGTTGAGCGCGAGCCGCAGAAGATCAAAGGCCTCGTCCTGGTTCTCCTTGAGCGTGCGCAGCGTCCCGCGGATGGTTTCGCGGCCGGTCGTGAGACTAAGCTCGATCGCCTTGCGTTCGATCCGCTCATGGAATGCCGTCGCGTCGAGCTCGCCGGCGCCCTCGTCGAGCAGGCTCGCCATCATATTGGCGGTGCCAGCCTTCTCCGCCGGATCCTGGGCGCTGCCGCCGCGGAACGCGAAATTGAGGGCAATCAACGGGACCGCGGGGTCGCGCACCAGCCAGACTTCGATCCCGGCCGGCGTGATGAAGCGCTCGATCTTGGTGGTGGCCGCGGCCGGCTGCGGCGCGAGGGCGGCGAGAATGAGCGCGAGTGCGCCGCAGCGCAAGGCAACGCCGAGCGCCCTTTGCCAATGCACGATCACGAACGTTTCTCCACCGACTGCAGCTCCTTGACCAGATAGCCTGTCACCGACCGGCGTTTATCGAACCACCGACGTGCGGCATCGCGAACCTGCTCCGCGGTGACTGCGCGAATCCGATCGGGCCAGGTTCTGACTTGATCGACCGAGCCGCCGGTCGTCAGCGCAGCGCCATACCAGCGCGCGAGCGTGCCTTGGTTGTCCTGGGCGTAGACGGCGTCGGCGATCAGCCGCGTCTTGGCCCGATCAAGCTCCTCCGCCGTCACGCCGCCCTGCGCGACCTCGTCGAGAACGCCGTCGATAGCGTCTTCCATCTGCCCCAGGCTTATGCCCGACTTCGGCGTTCCGGCGACATACATGCGCGTGTCGTCGAGCGCGCTCCCCGAATAACCGGCAGAGGCGTTGACCGCGACGCCCTTCTCGACCACGAGCTTCTGATAGAGCCTGCTGTTAGAGCCGCGGCCGAGAATATGGGCAAGCACCTCGATCGTTTCGCTCTCACCCGGCTTGGCAGTGGTGTAGGACGGCACCAGGTAGTATCGCTGCACGCTCGGCTCCCGCACGCGCGGATCGGCGAGCGTCACTGTCCGCGGAGCCTCGTGCACCGGCTCCTGCGGGCGCACACGTGGTGCGACCTCGGTGACTCGCGCCACCTGACCATAGGTCGCCTCGGCGAGCTTCTTCACTTCGTCCGCGGTCACGTCGCCTGCGACGATCAGCACGGCGTTATTGGGCGTGTAGAAGCGCCGGTAGAATGCGAGAGCGTCCTCGCTGGTGAGCTTCTCGATCTCTTGCCGCCAGCCGATGATCGGGCGCCCATAAGGATGATTGAGGTAGAGTGCGGCCTCCATCTGCTCCGACAGGCGCGCGCCGGGATTGTTGGCAACCCGCATGTTCTGCTCTTCGAGTACCACCTGCAGCTCGGGCTTTACGACATCGTCGGTCAGCACCAGCCCGGTCATGCGGTCGGCCTCGAACTCCATCAGCATCTTGAGGTGCTCGCGCGACGTTCGCTGGAAATAGCCGGTGTAGTCGGAGGATGTGAAGGCGTTTTCCTGGCCGCCAATCGTCGCAACGGTCTGCGAGAATAGGCCCTGCGGATTCTTCTTGGTGCCCTTGAACAGCAAATGCTCGAGGAAGTGTGCGAGCCCGCTCTTGCCCGGCGTCTCGTCGGCGGCACCGACGCGGTACCAGACCATGTGAGTAATGACCGGCGTGCGGTGGTCGGGGATGACAACGACTTCAAGCCCATTGGCGAGCGTGAAGTGCGCGATGTCAGGGCCGGAGGAGGACGCGTGGCTGGTGCCGCCGAACGCGCCGAGCAAGGCGAATGTGGCGGCCATGGCGTGTTTCATCGGATATGGCATACGGGCCTCAATGTAAGTGATCAGCGGCCGGTCAGCCAGCCACACACGCGCGTTTGATGCGCCGGGAATGCTCGAAAACTCAGGGCAGGGCGGCCTGGGCGCTTAGTTGCCGACCGCAGGGTCGTACGGAGTAACAGTTTGTTTGTCTTTCTTTGGGCCTATGCCGTAGGGCTGTGCGTCTGATGGGGTCTGATAGCCCGGCGGTGGCGCCGTCAAGCTGTTGCGCGGCGGCTCGCGGGTGAAGGTCGCCGATTCCTCCTTCTGGCCGCCGAAGCTACTGCCAAAGCTGCTGAACAGGCCCCCGAAATAGCCGAGCTCTGAGGGGCGTTTGGGTCGGCCGTCCTCGTCGCCCATGTTGCCGGGTCCGGTTGCTCCGCCCGCGCTCGTGCTGCGCGAAGCGCCCGGCGGATTGAGTTCGCTCGGCGTAAGATTGCGCCCCTCCAAATCGGGGTCATACCCGCGATAGTTTGTTTCCTTGCGTTTCTTGGAGGCGTCCTGCCGACGCTTCTGGTCGGGGTCGACGGGCCACCCTGCCGCGGCTTGTGCCGAGCCCGCCTGCTCGGGTGGCGGCAGGTTGTTGCTCGGTGGGATCACCAGCGGCGAACGCTCCCGATATTCGATGGAGGCTTCGCTGCCATTGCGCAGTCCAAGCCCTCGCATCATGCCGTTCAGCAGCTTCTTGTCGAAGTTCCAGATCGTGGTCTTGTTGTCCTCGTCGTCATCCTGAGCCCTGGCCGGCCCTGGTGCGAACGCCGCCAGCAGCACGAGTCCGAGCGTGCCGCAGAGCGCCATGCGACACGCGCTTCGCGCCAGAGCGGACCTGATCGTTAACGCCTTCATGGCCGACCCCTCATCGCCGGAAATCGCCGTCCCGTTGTCGCCCCTCGCACGTTCCAGAATGAGATGCAAGCCCCGGATTATATTGGGGATCGGGGCGCTTTTGCGGCGCGGTTCCCAAGCACCGATTCATACAAGAGTCCGATCACCCCGGCAACGATGGCGGCGTCGGCCAGGTTAAAAACATACCAGTCAAAATCGAGCCAACCCGTCCGGATGTGGAATGCAATGAAGTCGGCGACGGCACCGTACAAGACACGGTCGATGGCATTGCCGGCGGCGCCGCCGAGGATTAGGCCGATCGCCACCGCAGTGAGTCGCGAGAAAGCCCGGGCGAGCCACAGCCATAGCAGAACCGCCGCGGCAATCATGAAGGCGAGCAGAGCCCATCGCCCGAACGGACTGGTCTGCTTGAACAGACCCAAGCTGATGCCCGGGTTCCAGGTCAGCACCAGTTCGAGGAATGGCAGCGGTTCCGGCCTTTCTTGGGCGCCGAGGTCGTAGCCGTGGATGAGCCAGAGCTTCGATGCTTGGTCGATGGCGGCGCTGACGACCGCCACCACCAGCCCGAGGCGCGTCAGGGGCCCCCAGAGCATGCCTAGCGCCTGACTCGTTTGGGCTGAATCGTGGGTTGTGCGGTCGCTTTGCATTCTAGACCGTGGCCTTGCTGCGCGTTGCTTCCCACTCGCGCAGGGCCTGCGCATCGCGTGGCGAGACGTCGGGATAACCCGGCACCGAGCCGACGCTGGGCAGGATCTTCCACGAGCGGGCGCACTTTCGGCCCTGCGCGAGCCCGACCTCGACCGCCACCCCCGGTACGTCGTCGAGCCGAAAGGCGTCGGCGGGCCCGTCGCGGTCGACGAGGGTCGCGGCCGAGGTGATCGAGATCTCGGCGAGGTCGACGTCGACCACCGCTTCGAACAGCTGCGGATTGGACACATAGACCACCGGCGCGGCTTCGAGCGAGGAGCCGATGTGCTTGGCGGCACGCTCGATCTCGAGCGCGCCCGTGATTACGCGCCGAACCATGCGCACCTTGCGCCACTTCTCCGCAAGCACTTCGTCGCGCCACTCCGACGGGACGGCAGGAAAGGCTTCGAGATGCACCGATCCGTCGGCGGAGGCGTACCGTGACAGCCAGGCCTCCTCGGCGGTGAACGGAAGCATCGGCGCCAGCCATATCACCGTCGCACCAAGCAGGTGGTCAAGCACGGTCAGGCATGACTTGCGCGTCACCGACGAAATCGGGTCGCAATAGAGCGTGTCCTTGCGGATGTCGAAATAGAACGCCGACAGATCGGCCGTCATGAACGCATTGAGCGCCGCGAAGATTCGCTTGTAGTCGAAATCCGCATAGGCGCGGCGCACGAGCGCGTCGAGCTCGGTGAGCCGATGCAGCATCAGCCGTTCAAGCTCAGGCATCTTCTCGCGCGGTGTGCGGTCCTCGGGGTGGAAATGCGCCAGCGAGCCGAGCATCCAGCGCAGCGTGTTGCGCAGCTTCCGGTAGGTCTCGACCGTTGTCTTGAGGATTTCCGGACCGATGCGCAGGTCGTCGGCGTAGTCGGAGGCACAGGCCCACATGCGCAGAATGTCGGCGCCCGATTGCCTGATCACATCCCGCGGCGCGACCGTGTTGCCAAGCAACTTCGCCATCTTGCGTCCATGCTCGTCCAGCACGAAGCCGTGGGTTAGCACCACGTCGTAGGGCGCAACCCCGCGCGTGCCGCAGCTTTCGAGCAGCGAGGACTGGAACCAGCCGCGGTGCTGGTCGGAACCTTCGAGATACATCACGGTGTCCGATCCGCCGACGTTCTTGCGGCGAATGCCGGCAAGGCTCGGGAAATGCCTGGGATCATCCAGCACGAAGGCGTGGGTGGACCCGGAATCGAACCAGACGTCGAGGATGTCGTCGACCTTGTGCCACGCCTCGTTGGCGCGTTCGCCTAGGAATCGCTCGCGCGCGCCGGGCTCATACCAGGCGTCGGCCCCTTCCTGCTCGAAAGCGTCCACGATGCGCTTGTTGACCCGTTCGTCATTGAGGATTTCGGCTGAACCGTCCTCCTTGTCGCGCACAAAGACCGTGATCGGCACGCCCCAGGCGCGCTGGCGCGAGATCACCCAGTCCGGCCGGCTCTCGACCATGCCGGTGATGCGGTTTTCCCCCGCCGCCGGCACCCAGCGCGTGGCTGCGATGGCGGCGAGCGCGCGCTGCCGCAGCGTGTCGCCGGCCTGGGTTCGGCCCCGCGCATCGGCGATGTCCTTGTCCATCGCGATGAACCATTGCGGCGTGTTGCGGAAGATCACCGGCTTCTTCGAGCGCCAGGAATGCGGATACTGGTGCTTGAGCCTGCCCCGCCCGATCAGCATATGGGCCTCGACCAGCGCCTTGATGACCGCATCGTTGGCGTCGCCCTTTTCTCCCTTGTCGGTGAGCACGCGTCTGCCGGTGAAACCGGGCGCCTGCTCGGTGAAGGCGCCGTTCTCGTCGACCGTGTAGGGGATCACGGTGTTGATGCCGCGCGCGGCGAGCTTGCCCGCGTTCGCGGTCCACACCTCGAAATCCTCGCGGCCGTGGCCCGGCGCCGTATGCACGAAGCCGGTGCCGGTGTCGTCGCTGACATGGTCGCCGGCAAGCAAGGGAACCGCGAAACCGTAGCCGCCGCCCACGCCTTTGAGCGGATGGGCACAAGTTAGCTGCGCCACCGTCTCCGCCGCGACGGCCGCGCGTTTCTTGAACGCGGTTACGCGGGCCTGCCGGAACACCTCGATGACGAGCTTGTCAGCGAGGAGAAAGCGGTCTCCGACCTTCGCCCAGTTCTCGGCCGGGGCGTCGATCACCTCGTAAAGGCCGTAATCGATCTTCGGCGAGAAGCTGATGGCGCGGTTGCCAGGGATGGTCCAGGGTGTCGTCGTCCAGATGACGACGGACGTCCCCTGCAGGTCGGCTTGCGGCGTTTCGATGATCGGAAACTTCACCCAGACTTGGTCGGAGACATAGTCCTCGTACTCGACCTCGGCCTCCGCCAGCGCGGTCTTCTCGACCACCGACCACATCACCGGCTTGGAGCCGCGGTAGAGCAGTCCGTTAGCGACGAACTTCATGAGTTCGCGCGCGATCTGCGCCTCGGCGGCGAAGTCCATCGTCGAATAGGGATGCTCCCAGTCGCCCTCGACGCCGAGCCGCTTGAACTCGTCGCGCTGAATGCCGATCCAGTGCTGCGCGAAGGCGCGGCATTCGCGGCGGAATTCGATCACCGGGACGGCATCGGCGTTCCGGCCGGCCCGGCTCGGCTCAAGCGAGCCCATTGCCTTGGTCCAGCCTTTGGCGCGGTACTCCTCCTCGATCTTCCATTCGATCGGCAGGCCGTGGCAGTCCCAGCCTGGAACGTAGTTTGCGTCGAAGCCCAGCATCTGCTGGCTGCGCACCACCACGTCCTTGAGGACCTTGTTGAGGGCATGCCCGATATGGATGTTGCCGTTGGCGTAGGGCGGTCCGTCATGCAGCACGAATTTCACCCGGCCGCGTGCGGCCTCGCGCAGCCGTGCATAGAGGCCGATACGGGTCCAGCGTTCGAGAAGCTCGGGCTCCTTCTGAGGCAGCCCGGCGCGCATCGGAAAATCGGTCTTCGGTAGAAACAGAGTCTTGCTGTAGTCGCGGGCGGCGTCGGTCATGGCCTTAACCAGAGTGAAGATGGCGACGAGGGCTCGGCAGGGTCCCGGTCCTCCGCCGACCGTTTGGTTAGGCGGAAGCCGGGCCGGTAATGGGCCGAGCGGCCGACCCGATCAGGCAGGGAATTGCAACGCGTGCCATCATGGCGCCGCTTCCTAGCAGATCGACCGGCAGTCGGAAAGGCAGGGCTCCGGGGCCGCTGTGGCTGACGCGCTACCGGTGGATAGGGGAGGAAACGGCCCGCTTGTCCACGGCCCGGTCGTAGGCGTACCGCGCGTGATCGGCACCGCCTCGTTCACCGGCTAGATCGGTCAGGACCATGCGACGGCCTATGGCGGCCAACTCGGGATTAGCATCGCGTTCTGATTGCGGACGGCAGGTCCGCCTCGCCCCCGGCTTGGCGACCGCAACGCCGACCGTGAGACGGAACCCGGCCAGCCAACGGCGCGTTGGTTCCACAGGTTGCGGTCGGGTTTCGCAACCGTAGGAGACCAAGTTGGATTTTCTCAGCCCCGGCGCCGAGAAACGCTATTCGCTCGTAATCAGGAAGCCGGAGCCGGTCGCCAATGTCTCCGACATCTGGAGCGGCGCGGCCTCGTTGGCCGTGATCGGCATTTTCGTGCTGGTGCTCGGTGCTGCGCTCTATGTCGGCCGGCCACTGCTTCTGCCGGTCCTGGCCGCAATGGTGATCGGCACCACGCTTGCCCCGCTGATCAAGCATGGCGAGCGCTTCGGCGTCTCGCCCTGGATCAGCGCGCTGGTGCTTACGTTGTCGCTGATCGCGGCGGTTGGACTCGTGGCGACTCTGATCGCTGGCCCGGTCACTGAATGGATCGGTCGCGCGCCCGAGATTGGCGGGATCATCAAGCAGAAGCTCTACGTCTTCGAGCGGCCGATCTCCGCGCTGCGCGAGTTGTACGAGACATTGATGCCGTCGGCGCCGCCGCCGGCTGCGGTCGAGCCGCCCAACCTCACCACGGTCGCCCCGGCGGTGGTGCTTTTCGTCACGCCGGCGGTGGCACAGATCGTGCTGTTTCTCGCAACGCTGCTGTTCTTCCTGGCCGTGCAGCAGGACTTCCGTCGCTATATGGTCTCGCTGTTCGCGAACCGCGATGCCAAGCTCCGCTTCCTCCGCATCGCCAGCGATGTCGAGGATAATCTCGCGTCCTATCTGGCGGTAGTGACGGTGATCAACGTGGCGCTCGGCGTCATCGTGGCGTTTGGCGCCTGGGCGTTTGGATTCCCCAACCCGTTGCTATTCGGGCTGTTGGCGGCGATCCTCAACTACCTTCCCTATATCGGGCCGGCCTGCATGGCGGTGGTGCTGCTCGCGGTCGGCCTGGTGACGTTCCCGACGCTTGGCTATTCGCTGCTGCCGCCCGCCGCGTTGATCGCCTTGGCCACGCTCGAGGGCCACGTCATCACGCCGACGATCCTCGGACAACGGTTGACGCTCAATCCGCTCGCGGTCGTGCTCGCGCTCGCCTTCTGGACCTGGATTTGGGGCCCGATGGGAGCGTTTCTCGCGGTGCCCATCTCAATCGTCGCGCTGGTCATCTATAACCATCTCTTTCCGCCGGAGGAGTCCAAGCTGCCTGACTGAGTGGAACCTTTCCGCCGGCGCCCTGTTCTCCCAGGAAACTACGTTGTCCCCGCATGCAACGATGTCAGGAGGGGTGTCATGTCGAATTCGCCGCGTGACTCGGTCAAGGATGCCGCCCAAGAGGCGCGCAAGGTCGCATCGGAAGGGGCCGGCGACATCCAGAGTGATCTTGCAGCGCTGCGCGACGATGTGGCGCGGCTGGCGACGCAGCTTGCTGACGTCGTCGCTGTACGCGGCGGCGCAGTCTGGCGCAAAGCCAGATCGAATGTCGGTGACAAGGGCATGGAAGCGGTCGGGGCCGTGCGCGAGGTCGGCGACAACATCGTCGATGCGGTCGACGAATCCCTCAAGCGGCGGCCTTATACGACGTTGGCGATCGCCGTCGGTATTGGCTTCCTATTCGGCGCGACCTGGCGGCGCTGACGACTGAGCGGGCATCATTATGGGCGGCTGGCTCCGTTATCTGGAATTGCAGGCGAAGGTTAAAACCGGGCTGAGCTCGGGTGTTGCATTGTGGGCAATCATCGCCGCCGTCGCCGGCGTGGTAACCTTCGGTTTCATCCTCCTGACCGCTTTCATCTGGCTGGCGGAGCGCTACAGCCCGCTGACCGCCGCATTGATCCTCACCGGCTTCTTCCTGCTGGTGACCATCATCGCTCTGATCGCGTGCGTGATGGCACGTGGCAGCACCGTTCGGCGCGCCCGCGTGCAGCTCGCGGCGCGCAGCAACACGCCGTGGCTCGATCCGCGATATTTCTCGGTCGGCCTGCAGGCCGCGCGCGCCATCGGCTGGCGCCGGATCGTTCCGCTGGTCGCCGTTGGCGTGATCGCCGCTGGGCTGGCAAGGGAGTGGGCTGGCGCCCGCGTGCGCGACGGCGCGCAGGAGGCGGACGAGACCGAGGAAGACCTCGGCACAGGCGAAGACGACAATCTCCGCGACGCGGCCTGATCTAGCTTACCGATCCGAGATGCGGGAACGCCGCGCCCGACCGCGCCAGCGCGATACGGGCGAGACGGCTGTCTTCGTCCATGCGGCGCACGAGGTCGTCGACGGAATCGAAGGTCAGTTCGGGTCTGATCCAGTCGATGAAGGCGACGTCGATCATCCGTCCATAGAGATCGCCCGAGAAATCGAACAGGAAGACCTCGAGCAGCACGGTGCCGACGTCGAACATCGGCCGCCGGCCGAAGCTTGCGACACCGTCGTAGCGATGCTCGCCGACGCCGACGCGGACCGCATAGATGCCGTGGCGCAGCCGGCAGGATGGGTCTAGCCGCAGATTGGCAGTCGGATAGCCGAGTTCGCGCCCGCGCTTGTCGCCGTGCACGACTTCGCCGCTGACGAACCAGGGATAACCCAAAAGCTCGTTTGCCGTCGCGATGTGCCCGGCGGCGAGGGCCTCGCGGATCATGCCCGAGGAGATCCGTTTGCCGGCGGTCTCGACAGCCGGCACGATGTCGACTGCGAAGTCGCGTCGGGCGCCCTCGACCGCCAGCAGGTCGGGTGTCCCGGCGCGGTTCTTTCCGAAGCGGAAATCGAATCCGACGGCGGCGCCGGCAATGCCGAGGCGATGCAGCAGGATGTCGTTGATGAAGTCGAGCGGCGCGGGCTCCGCTAGCGCCGCATCGAACGTGAGGACGATGGCGCCGTCGAGCCCGCAGCCCGCGAACAGCCGCAGCTTGGCGCGCTCGTCGGTGAGGCGGAACAGCGGCACCTCCGGCCGGAGGAAGCTGCGTGGATGCGGCTCGAAGGTAAGCGCTGCGGCCGGACGGCCGAGTGTGCGCGCGCGCACACGCGCGGCGTCGATCAGGGCGCGATGACCGCGATGCACGCCGTCGAAATTACCGATGGCGACGACCGCGCCGGCAAGCGCCGGGGGCGGCGGGGTCGCCCCGCGGTGAACGGTGAAGGGCGCATCTGCCGGGTGGCGATCGGTCATCGCACGCGTGCGTCCGGCAAGCAGCAGCGGCCGTGCCGGCGACGAGGGATGCCCGGACGGGGCGGGAGAGGCGTCAGGAGTGCGCTGATCTCGTTCAAGGAAAGGCCCCGGGCGGCTGGCGCATCAAGGATCGCTACACCGATCATTAACCGGAAATTCAACAGGATTTGCTAGGGGTCATCGTGGGGGGAGACGCTCGCACTCCTTTGGACGGCGGTCGCTTGCCCTGGATGACCATGTTCGGGCCGTAGCCCGCCGCGGCGACTCCTGATGGAGCGGGACAATGGCCCTGGACCTCTCGATGCCGATCCTCATCGTCGACGACTACAATACGATGGTTTGCATCATCCGCAATCTCTTGAAGCAACTGGGTTTCGAGAATGTCAACGATGCGTCCGACGGCTCGACGGCGCTCGCCAAGCTGCGCGCCAAGCGCTACGGGTTGGTGATCTCGGACTGGAACATGGAACCGATGACCGGCTTTGAACTGCTGCGCGAGGTGCGCGCAGACCCGGCCCTAGGCAAGACTCCGTTCATCATTGTGACGGCCGAATCCAAGACCGACAACGTCATCGCGGCCAAGAAGGCCGGCGTCGACAATTACATCGTCAAACCCTTCAACGCGCAGACGCTGCGGCACAAGATCGCCGCCGTATTCCCGGACAAGATGCCGGCTGCCTAGATTGGCGCCTCTACGCTTCACCACGCCAGACGCCGCATCACCGCTTTCGGGTAGACACCGGCGGTGCGGAAAATATCGCCGAGCGCGGACGCATCCGGCTGCTCGCGCCCGCCCAATTCTTCGGCATGAATGCCGCCGGTCACGAACAGGCAGTCGATGCCGAAAGCGGCCGCGCCCTTGAGATCGGTGCGCACCGAATCCCCGATTGCGAGCACGCGGCTGCGTTCGGTCGGCCGCCCGCGCATCTCCTGCGCGCAGGCGAGCGCCTGCTCGTAGATCGGCCGGTAGGGTTTGCCGGCGTAGAGCACGTCGCCGCCGGCTGCAGCATAGAGATCGGCGATCGCGCCCGCGCAATAGACCAGATGGTCGCCGCGCTCGACGACGATGTCGGGGTTGGCGCAGACCATGAACAGCGCGCGCGTCCGCATCGCCTCGATCAGCCCGGTATAGTCCTGCGGCGTCTCCTTGGTGTCGTCGAACAGCCCCGAGCAGACCACGAAGTCCGCGCGTTCGACCGGCGCGACCTCGACGTCGAGTCCCTCATAGATCGGCAGGTCGCGCTCGGGTCCGAGATGAAATACGCGCTCGCCGGCACGCTCGGCCACGACTGCGCGCGTCACGTCGCCCGAACTGACGATGCCGTCGTAGGCTTCGCGCGGCACCAGGACGCGGTCGATGAACTGTTGCACTACGGTGCCCGGTCGCGGCGCGTTGGTGATGAGTACGACCGTGCCGCCCTGGCGACGGAACGTAATCAGCGCATCGCACGACTCACGCGTCGCGGCGACGCCGTTGTGGACGACGCCCCACACGTCGCAGAACAGCACATTGTAATCGGGAGCGAGCGCCGCAAAATGACGCGTGAACGGGGGCGGGGCGGCGGACATCAATGGCGCACGCGACGAGGGCAACGGCGGGGTCCGTTCTTAGACGATCCGCCGGCCGGCATCAAACACGGCGCGCGAGCTGGGCGATGGCGGAGGGCCGCCTGCCACTCTCGGTCGCGGTGATGCCGCCGACGGCGCGGGCGGCGCTGCCAGCCGACGCAGCGTCGTCCGGCGGAACCGCCTCGCGCCCAGGGAGCTCGCCGCGTTCGGCGATGCCCTGCAGCGCTTCCGCGCGCACCGGCCGCGGCGGCGAGAACAGGAAGCCCTGCCCGAAGCGGACGTCGTAATCCAGGAGATCGACGACGGCGCCCTCGCTCTCGATCTTCTCGGCGATGAGGTCGATGCCGAAGCGGCCGAGCAGGTCGGCGAGGTCGGCGGTATGGATGTCGCTGGCGATGCCGCCGAGCCGGTTGAGCAGGAGATTGGCCTGGACCTTGACGAAGCGGAAGCCGCGGGTCGCAAGCTCGCGCGGCTCGAGGCGCAGGTCGGTCACGTTGTCGAGCGAGAAACGGAAGCCGCGCTCGGCCAGCGCCGAAAGGCTCTCGTTCTCAATCGGTCCGGCGGCGCGCAGTGTGTTCTGGGTCAGTTCGAGCATCAGCGAGGCGGCGATCGCGCGGTTGGCGTCAAGGAAGTCGAGCAGTTGCGGAAACACGGTGCCGTCGGTGAGGGTGGCGCCCGAAAGATTGCAGAACAGTCCGATCTCGCGATTCTTGATCTGCAAGCGACGCACCACCTGAACGCACCGGTAGACCGCGAGATTGTCGATCTTGGGCAAGAGCCCCCCGGCTTCCGCGGGCGCGACGAACTGAGCCGCTGGCACCAGCTCGCCCGCCTCGGTACGCAGTCGCGTCACCGCCTCGTAATAGCGAACCTTGCGCTGCGGCAGGGTCACGATCGGCTGCAGATAGAGGTCGACGCGATTGGCCTCGATCGCGGCGCTTATCATCGCCAGGGTCGATTGGGTGGCGCTGGTCGCGGCGACGGCCGGAGGCTCGGGCGGCGCGGACGGCTCCGCCGGCACCGGCGGCTCGACTTCCGCGGTAGCAGCGGCTGCTGCGGGCGGCAGCTCGGGCGCCTCGGCTGCGGGCTCCGCCACCGGCGCTTGCGCCGGCGCCGCTTTTGGCGCCGCGAGCTCGTCGAGCTTCGCCTCGTGCGCGGCGACTGTTTCGGCCAGCTGCCGGACAAGACCACCGAGCTCGCTGATCTCGACTGCCAGCGGATCGGTTGCCGCCCGCGCCTTGTCGAGCGTGCCCTGGACCCGTCGCTCCAACGACGCCAAGCTGCGCTCGACTTCGGCGAGCTGGCGGGCCATATCCGAATTGCCACGGGAAAGGTCGCGCAGTTGGCTACCGACCACGGTGCGGACCCCGACCCGGGTCGATACGGCGTTGTAGATGGCAAGCGCGGTAAGCACCGCCACAGCCACGGTGGCGGCTTCGGCCGGCTTGAAACCGAGCGCAAGGTAAACGACCGCTCCGGCGGAGCCGGCGATCAGGATCATGCAGATCGCGACGAAGATGGCAGCGAGGCGCATTGGCTCTCCAGCCCGGCGCGCGTGGCCGGCGGCGGCGATTCGCCTTGCACCCAATCTCTCCGACGGCGTCGCCGCACGCAAGCGCGAAACCTCGCTATTTGCGCCTCGGCGAGGCCCGCGCGCCGTCAAGGCTGCGGCGGAACGAACGCGTAAGTCACCCGCTCCGGCGCGACCGGATGCCAGGTCTGGCGCGCGAGCACCAGCACCGGCTGGATGTCGAGCCGTCCGAACGTCTTGCGCCACTCGTCGAGCCGCGCCCGGTCATTGGCCTCCTCCCACACGAACACGGCGCCGCGGCGGCGCAGGTCGTCGAGGTCGACCCAGGGGGCAAGCTTGGGATCGCCGTGCGGCAGTACGTGCGGCCGGTCGGGCGAGTAGACCGCGAGGTTGTTCACGGTGAATTCGGTCCCGCTGGCGTAGACGATCGGCGTCCCATAGGCTTCGTGCCAGGCGCGGGTGATGGCGTCGGCCATGACCCTGCCGGGGAACTGGGTCGCCTTTGGCCGGTCGCGCAGGAACGGTTCGCCGAACTCGACCGCCGCATAGATGACCGGCACGGTGACGAGAATCGCGATGGCGCCGCGCGCGAAGTTGCGCAACTGCAGTGGCGCGTCGCTCGGCCGCCACCACAAGAGCACCGCGAGCGGCGCGAACGACCACAGCGGATAGCCCCACATCGCGATTGCGAGCCGCCCCAGCACCGCCGCGACCACCGTTGTCACCAGGAACGGGCCAAGCGCGAGCATGGTCACATAGCGCCGGTTGAACGCGGGAATCTCGTGGGCGAGCGGCACGATGCCGGTATCGATGCGCCGGTAGAGCAGGGCGAGCAACGCGAGCGCCGGAACGAGCACCAGCGCCTGGCTCGCGGTCCACTGCAGCGGGTAGACGAGATATTGATACCAGTGCGCCGCCGCACGGGCGCGTTCGTCCACATAGTGGAACGGCATGAAGTCGTGGTGGACGAGCCACCAGACGTTGGGCGCGATCACGATCGCGAACGCAGCCGCCATGAGGTAAGGGCCGGGCGTGCGCCACGCCCGCCGCGCGAACGGATCGACCAGCAGAAACAAGCCTAGGGCGGCGGCGAGCGCAAAGGCCGCGTACTTCGACCAAAATGCGCCCGCCAAGAAGGCGCCGGCGAGCGCCCAGTCAAGCAGCCGGCCGCGTACGAGGGCGCGATAGAAGAACAACGCGGTGAACGCCCAGAACGGCAGCTGCATCTGGTCGTGCGCGAACTTCACCACCGAGAAATTGTAGAAATGGATAGCTTCGAGCGCGAGCACGGCGATCAAGGCATGCCGCTCGCTCGTGACCTCGCGCGCCAATAGCCAGACCGCATAGAAGCAGGCCACCGCCGCGAGCGGGCCCAGCACATAGATCGCGTCGAGCTGGCCGGTGAGGCGATAGAGCAAGTCGGCCGTCCACCACGGCAGCGGCGGATGCTTCCAGTAGCCGAGCTGCCATTCCTTGCCGAGCGCCAGATCTTCGACCAGGTCGAGCTGCAGGTTCGGGCACAACAGGATCGGCAGCAGTGTCCACACCACGAGATGGAGCGCGAGCACGATCGCGAGCGTGCGTCCGGGGCGTCGGCGCGCGCCCGCGACCAGGCGGTCGATCATTCCGTCCGCCGTAACGCTACCGAGCTTGCTCGCAACGTCCTGGGTCACGTACCGCCGCTCCCCCCGCACTGGATGTACCGGTTCCAATAGCGGAGCGGACCGCTGAAGTCGACCGCGACGCCGTTGCGGCGGCGGCGGTGCGGCCCCATAGTGGCCGCAATGCCCGAGATGATGGCAATGGCGGCGCCCCCCGAATTCTCGATCGTCGTGCCCGCCTACAACGAGGCTGCCAATATCGCGCCGATGGTCGCCGCGCTGCGCGCCGCAATGGCGCCGCTCGGCCGCTGTGAGATCGTCTATATCGACGACGGTTCGAACGATGGCACGCTCGCGGCGCTGCGCGTTGCCGCGGCGGCGGATCCGTCGGTGCGCTACGTCTCGTTCACCCGCAACTTCGGTCACGAGGCGGCGTTGCGCGCGGGGCTGCGCTACGCACGCGGCAGCGCCGTCATCGTGATCGATGCCGATCTCGAGCATCCGCCGGAGCTCATTCCCGATCTGGTGAAGGAGTGGCGGAACGGCTTCAAGATCGTGACCGCACGGCGGGTCGGTTACGAATCGATGCCGTGGTTCAAGCGCACGACCTCGCGCCTCTACTATCGCTTGCTTGATGCGCTCGGTGACGTGCACATCGAGCCCGGCAGCGCCAACTTCATGCTGCTCGACCGCGTCGTGGTCGAGGCGGTCAACCGCATCGAGGATCAGGACCTGTTCCTCCGCGGCGTCGTGCGCTGGCTCGGCTATCCGCTCGCCAGCGTGCCGTACCGGCAGAGCGTGCGTCAGCACGGCGACAGCAAGTACTCGATCCGCCGCATGGTTGAGCTGGCGGTCACCGGCATCGCCGTGCACAGCGTGCGGCCGTTGCGGTTCGCGATCTGGCTTGCGCTCGGATTTGCCGCGCTCGGCGCGCTGTTCGTGATCTACTCAATCGTGAGCTTCCTATTCGTGCAGCACACGGTAGCGGGCTGGACCTCGATCATGGCGGCGATCGCGATCCTCGGGGCCGCCCAGCTCCTGGTGCTCGGCATCGTCGGCGAATATGTCGGGCGCATCCTGCGCGAGACCCGCAAGCGGCCGAGCTACATCGTGGCCGAGACCGAGGCCGACCAGCGCGCGGACACGGCCGAGCGGCTCGCCCGGTCGGCGGAGTAGGGCAGGCGAGCCCGTTTCCGAACGCTCTTAATCACGGATAAGGGTCAGTTGTCCCTGGCGGACAATATAGTTTGATTATTTCAGCGACCCCACGATGAAGCGCAGCGAGTTGTGCCGCGTCGGGATGGTGAGCATCGCGAAATAGAATCTGGCTTGGATAGGGAGAATTGCGATCGCTTCGGTGCAAAATGTAAGTGATGTCTGGATACCCGTGGGACAGTTCTTCCATTGCAATCTGATTTAGATCATCACTCCATTCGGCTCTCCAGCCCTGCGAAATCGTTGGCTTCAAAACGGCAAACATTTCGTTATAGGTCGGGAAGTGTCCCCTTACGGCAAACTTGAAAAGCTCGGCTCGCATCCGAATTCGATTGGTGCTCATTTATTAGGGTCCCTGCTCCGATCGCCCATAATAGAATAAAAATGTTCTGGACCGCCATTTCGAGCGATGAAGAGACGCCGCGCAGCGCCTCGGCTATGCGACCCCCTGCGCCACGCGAGGATCGCGGGTAACATTTTGCGCGTGATGGACGACTGGCCTCGGGCAGGAGAACACGATGCTCCAATGTTTCATTTGCTATCGTCGTCGACGGCCATGGGCGGCGCGCAGCATCTATAAGCAATTGCTGGTCCACCAATTCGATGTGTTCTTTGATATCGATACTGTCGAAGCTGGCGACAAGTTTCCGGATGTGATCACGAACCGCTTGGCGAGGAGCCATGTCGTGTTCGTCACGATCGACGATGAGTGGCTGGTCGAGAAGGATGGTCGGCGGCCCCTCAACGATCCGCAAGATTGGGTCCGCCGCGAAATCGAGTTCGCGCTTAACCTGAAAATACCTATCATTCCCCTGTTGATCGGCGACGCGAAGATGCCGAACGCGGAGGACCTCCCGGCGAGCCTGCGCGGGCTGACCGAGTTTCGGGGCGTGCAGCTTCACAATGAGGAATTCGAATCTGATTTCGACAAGGTTCTCAGGGAGCTCAGACGTCGCGCTGAAGCACAGGTCGAAGCACAAGAAAGTATCCTCCGACTGCGCGAATACTGGGACCGTGGAGACTGGCTGCAAATCTATCAGCAACTCGCGGAGGCGGTTGCGTCGTGGGGCGGCGGACGCCACTTGCCGTCTAAAATTTCCCAGCGACTGGCTATTGCACGGGAACTCGTGCGCGCTGCTGACGCAATAAGCCAGGGGCATTTCGCGGCGGCGGTTCAAATCCTTGAGAGCGTGCCGATCGACGAAGTGCCGCGTAACGTCAGGTACAGCATCAAGCTCGCGCGGACCGGCGCACGGGTAACGGTGGCTCTTGATACCGGGCAGATCGAAGTACTGGAGGCCATTGGCAACGAGTATGCAAATTCAAAGAGGGAGGCTCTTGCAGCGGGTCTGGACATCGTGCCGGGACTCTCCGAAGTTGGAGCTGCGCTTGATCGAGCTCAGACCACGATCCGCCGTCGTGGACCAGTCCAATCAGAAGGATCGGGATCGGCACCACCAACTATCCCACCGCTCGACCCGATCGACTGCAGCGTGTTCGCGCCTGACTCCGTGCGAGGAGGAGACCGCTTCCTCATTCATGTCTACCTGCACAAGTCGGAGGACGCGCCGGCGTCGCTGGCAGTTGCCACCAAAGTGGAACCCTCGCTCGCAACCGACATCGAGACCGGTGAGGCTCGTCAGGTTACAGTCAGTCTGGAAACGCCCCTTAGGCGGGAGGCCAAAGTCGATATTTTCCTTGAGCCTGATGGTCTCGTCGTCGACAAGGACGCAGGAAATCACTTGGCCGTGACGTGGAGAGGCATGGCGGTCGGTGACCAGTTTGTGCTCCGAGTCCCGCGCCTATCCTTTCGGAGGACGTTCTTTCCCGTCGTGCGGCTGTTCGCGAAAGGCGCGCCAGTCGGACGTGTACGGTTGAAGATCCTGCGCGCTATGTTTCGCGCTCCGTATGCGCGTTCGGTTACGGGGCGTATGCAACCCTACAAAAAGGCTTTCCTATCCTATTCCTCGGCCGATCGAATTGAGGTTCTAAAGCGCGCACAGGCGTTAAGGGCTGCGAGTATCGAGGTCTTTCAGGACGTACTGTCCCTGGATCCGGGCGACCGTTGGGCGAGGAAGCTTTTCACACACATCGGTGAGAGCGATCTTTTCCTGCTGTTCTGGTCACGCGCCGCGCGCAATTCAAAGTGGGTCTTAAAAGAGGTTCGTTACGCGATGCGGTGCAAGCGGCGTTCTAGCATACCCGAGATCATACCGGTGATCTTGGACGGGCCGGCTTTTGTGAAACCTCCAAGATGGCTTTCGCACCTCCACTTCGCCGATCCGATTTGCTATTTGCTGGCGGCAGAAACGACCAATCGGGCCCAGTCGTAACTTGCGCATTTTGGTTGGAGCGCTATCGGCGAAGAAAACATTCAGGCGTGCCGCCGTCCCTCGGCTTCGCGGTCGGGAATTCGGGCGTGCAGCGAACCCCGGTCTCTTCATAGGCGAGCGAGACGCGGCCCTGGAATTGCGGCGGGAGGCCTCCTCGATCAGGCGCCGCGGCCGGCGGATCAGGCCGTCGCCTTGATCACGCTGGCGACCTTGGTGAAGATTTCGTCGATCTCGGGCTCGCTCACGATCAGCGGCGGGGTGAGGGCGATGGTGTCGCCGGTGATGCGGATCACCAGGTTCTCGTCCTCAAAGGCATGCACCATGCAGTCATAGGCGCGGCGGCCGACCGCGTTCGGGCGCGCGGCGAGATCGATGCCGGCGGTAAGGCCCACACAGCGGACGTCGAGCACACCGGGCAGGCCCTTGAGGCCCAAGGCGGCGTCGTACCAGGCTGGTTCGAGCGTGCGCGCGCGTTCGAACAGGCCCTCCTCGCGGTAGAGGTCGAGCGCGGCGAGCCCGGCCGCGCAGGCGAGCGGATGCGCCGAATAGGTATAGCCGTGGAACAGCTCGATTGCGTGCTCAGGGCCGCGCATGAACGCGTCGTAGATCGGCTTGCGCACAACAACGCCGCCCATCGGCACCGAGCCCGAGGTGATGCCCTTGGCGAAGCAGATCATGTCGGGAATGACGCCATAACGCTCGGCCGCGAATGCGTAACCGAGCCGGCCGAAGCCGGTGATCACCTCGTCGAAGATGAGCAGGAGTCCGTGCCGGTCGCAGATCGCGCGCAGCCGTTCGAGATAGCCCTTGGGCGCCGGCAGCACGCCGGTTGAGCCCGCCATCGGCTCGACGATGACGGCCGCGACTGTCGAGGCGTCGTGCAGCGCGGCGATGCGTTCGAGCTCGTCGGCGAGATGCGCGCCCCAGGCCGGCTCGCCCTTGCTGAAGGCCTGGTGCTCGCGGCTGTAGGTCGAGGGCAGATGGTCGACGCCGGCCAAGAGCGTGCCGAAGAATTTGCGGTTGTTGACAATGCCGCCGACCGAAATGCCGCCGAAGCCGACGCCGTGATAGCCGCGCTCGCGGCCGATCAGGCGCGTGCGCGAACCTTCGCCGCGGATATTGTGATAGGCGAGCGCGATCTTGAGCGCGGTGTCGACCGCTTCCGAACCGGAGTTCGTGAAGAACACGTGGTCGAGCGCGCCGGGCGCCAGCGCGGCTATGCGGCTCGCCAGCTCGAACGCCTTGGGATGAGCGAACTGGAACGCGGGCGCGTAGTCGAGCTCGGCCGCCTGGGCGCGGATCGCCGCCACGATCGGATCGCGGTTGTGCCCGGCATTGGTGCACCACAGGCCGGCGGTGCCGTCGAGCACGGCGCGTCCGTCGGGAGTGTAGTAGTGCATGTCCTTGGCGCGCGCGATCAGCCGCGGCGACGCCTTGAAGGCGCGGTTGGGCGTGAACGGCAGCCAATAGGATTCGAGATCATTGGGGACAGTTGCGGCGATCGAGGGCATCGGAACTCCTTCGGGCCCGTCATGCCCGCGCTTGTCGCGCGGGCATCCAGGTCTTTCTTTCATGTAAGCAAGGAGCGGATGACCGGGACAAGTCCCGGTCATGACGTCGAGAGGACGTCGCATTTCACTTACGTTCGTACTATCCGCTTTCGCCGGTAATGACAAAGTGCGGGGTGGCTGCTACGAACCGCCGCCAACGGATAAGAGCATATGGCCGACAAGCCCGACAAATCGAACAAGCTCAAGGCGCGCCTGCCGCGCGGGCTGTCCGACCGCGGCCCGGCCGAGCTCGCGGCGACGCGGCGCATGATCGACGAGATCCGCGCAGTCTACGAGCGCTATGGCTTCGAGGCGGTGGAGACGCCGGCGTTCGAATATACCGACGCGCTCGGCAAATTCCTGCCCGACCAGGACCGGCCGAATGAGGGCGTGTTCTCGTTCCAGGGCGACGATGAGCAGTGGCTGAGCTTGCGTTACGACCTCACGGCGCCGCTCGCCCGCTATGTGGCGGAGAATTTCGACGCGCTGGCGAAGCCCTATCGCAGCTATCGCTATGGCTGGGTGTTCCGCAACGAGAAGCCGGGGCCGGGGCGTTTCCGCCAGTTCATGCAGTTCGACGCCGACACCGTCGGCTCCGCCTCGATGGCCGCCGACGCCGAGATGTGCATGATGGCCGCCGACACCATGGAAGCGCTGGGCATTCCGCGCGGCTCCTACGTCGTGAAGGTGAACAACCGCAAGGTGCTCGAAGGTATAATGGAAGCTATCGAAATCACTGACCAAATCCAGAGGCTCGCGGTCATGCGGTCTTTGGACAAACTGGACAAGTTCGAATGGATCGAGATTGAGAAACTTTTGGGCGAAGGCCGGCGAGACGAAAGCGGAGATTTTACACCTGGGGCAAAACTTGGCCTAGCTCAGATTAGCAAATTGAAAATTCTTATGGATGCTTGGGAAGCTGTGCGGCTTCGGCCCAGCAATGCATTTCGAAGCGAGGTCCTAGAAGAAGTTGTAGGGAAGCAACCGCCTGAAATCTTGATAGCGGGTCTGAGCGAGCTCGAGACGATAGATAATTCCGTTTATTCTTGTGGGTATGGTCAAGATCGAATCCGCGTCGATCTATCAGTCGTCCGCGGCCTCGAATACTACACCGGCCCCGTCTACGAGGTAGAACTCCTCCTCGAAACCAAAGACGAAAAAGGCCGTCCCGTGCGCTTCGGTTCGGTCGGCGGCGGCGGGCGCTACGATGGCCTGGTGGCGCGCTTCCGCGGCGAGCCGGTGCCGGCAACCGGATTCTCGATTGGCGTATCGCGGCTGATGGCGGCACTGCAACTCATTGGCAAGGTCGACGCGAAGGCCGCGCCCGGGCCGGTGGTGGTCACCGTGTTCGATCAGGATCGCATCGGTGACTACCAGCAAATGGTGCAGGCGCTGCGCGCCGCCAATATTCGCGCCGAGCTCTATCTCGGGCAGGGCAAGTTCGGCGCGCAGATGAAATATGCCGACAAGCGGGGCGCGCCCTGCGTCGTGATCCAGGGCGGCGACGAAAAGGCGAGGGGCGAAGTGCAGATCAAGGATCTAACGCTCGGCGCCGAGCTTGCCGGGTTGAGCAAGGACCACGATGAGTATCGGAAGAAACAGGCCGAGGCGCAGTTCGCGGTGCCCGAGCGCGACTTGATCGCGGGCGTGCGCAAGGTGCTCGCCCGCCACAAGATCAAGTGGGATTGATGTAGAGCGGCAGCGGCGGTGCAACCCTCGCCCCGCGAAGCGGCTATCGTATGCACACATCTCAGTTGTCGATAGAGCGGCGGCCTGATTCCGTGGATCAAGGGTTGATTCGCGGAGGTGGAGATGGTGATCGATGTCGGACTG
>Ga0066903_100000108_pt1 | contig 38536 bp, 25 predicted proteins | sample PanSoiMetaGPlot1_FD_67491 | JGI IMG/M metagenome (GOLD analysis project Ga0066903, IMG submission 67491) | Tropical forest soil microbial communities from Panama analyzed to predict greenhouse gas emissions - Panama Soil - Plot 1 (version 2) | ecosystem: Environmental > Terrestrial > Soil >... | reverse complement strand
CCTGCGTGCCGTCGCCCCAGATCGCGAACAGGCCGAAGTCGGTCAGCCTCGTCGACGTCCACGTCGTCCCGTCGAAGTGGAGCGCATCCGTTGAGCCGCTCGCCACCCAGACGTCGTTGGGCGCGACCGCCCAGACGTCGTGCCCGTTCGTCGCGGACGACTGCCCCCAGGCGCTGCCGTTCCAGTGGAAGATGCCGCCCGTGCCGACCGCCCAGACGTCGCCGCCGGAGGTGCCGTTCACGGAGGTGAGAATCGTCGCGCCCGGAAGCGGAAACGTCGTGAGCGCGCTGCCGTCCCAGTGATATGCGGCGCCACGCGCGCCGACGATCCAGACGTCATTTGGGGCGGCGCCCCACACACCGAGCAGGATCGGCAGATCAGGACGCGGCGTCACCGTCCAGGCGCAGCCGTCGAAGTGCGCGTACACGCCCGTCGCTTGCGGCACGATGCCCATCGATTCATCGCCGCCCACCAGCCAGACGTCGTCCGGGCGGTTCGCCCACATCCCGTCGAAGCCTGCCAGCGCAGGCGGAGGCACGGCGTCGCTGCACCAAGAGCCGCTCATCGTTCCCGCGCAGTGCGTGAGCGGATCGCCGCACGCGGATCCTCCGCCTGTCCCGGCGGTCCCCGTCCCGGTCGTGCCGGCGGCGCCGGTGCTGGTGCCCGTGGCGCCGCCCGCGCCGACCGTCGTCCCGGTCGTGCCGGCCGTCGACGGCCCCGAGCCCCCCACGCCCGTGGGGACGGGCGCGCCGCCCGCGCCCGGCGTGCCGCCCGCGCCCGAGGGCAGCGACGGTCCGCGATTGCCCGTTGGTCCGGCGGCGCCGCCGCGGCCGTTCGTTCCCCCGTCGGGCGCGGCCGGATTCGAGCTGCTGCACCCCCACGCCGACACACAAGCCAAGAGACCCAGGACCATCCCCTTCGACATCGCCGCCGCCTCCTTCCCAGATGTTGGGTTGGCTGCGCGCCGCCGCAACGGGGTGGCCGCGGCAACATTCCGGTGACCTCGAGCGGAGCGCCTTCGGTGCTACCCCCGAGCGCGCGCGATCAGGAAGCTTCTTTGCGGCTGGCGACGACGGAGATCAGCGCGGCGCCGCCGATCAGACCGGCGACCACCAGCAGCGAGACCCAGTTCGAGATCCGGAAGCGATCGGCCAGCAGCATCTTCGCGCCGACGAACGCCAGCACCAGCGCCAGCGCCGGCCGCAGGTACTTGAGGCGGCGAACGACGCTCGCGACCAGGAAGCAGAGCGCGCGCAGCCCCAGCACGGCGAAGATGTTCGACGTGTAGACGATGAACACGTCGCTGGTGACGCCGAACACCGCCGGGATCGAATCGACCGCGAAAACGACGTCCGTCGCCTCGATGACGACCAGCACCATCAAGAGCGGCGTCGCGTACAGGCGTCCGTCCTGGCGGACGAAGAAGCTGGTCCCGACGTACTCCTTGGTGAGGCGCACGAAACGCCGGAACACCCGCAGCACGGGGTTCTTCTCGGGGTGCGGTTCCTCATCGCCTCCCTTCAGCAGCCGGGCGGCCGTGAAGATCAGGAACGCGCCGAAGATGTACATCACGAAGTGGAAGCTGGCGAGCAGCGCGGCGCCGACCGCGATGAATGCCCCCCGCGTGATCAGCGCGCCGATGATTCCCCAGAACAGCACGCGGTGCTGCAGGTGGGCCGGCACGCCGAAGTACGAGAACGCGACCAGGAAGACGAACAGGTTGTCGACGGACAGCGCCTTCTCGATCAGCCACGCCTGGAAGAACTCCAGCGCCCGATCGGAACCGCTGTGGACGTAGATGCCGAGGTTGAACAGCAGCGCGACGCTGATCCAGACGACCGACCAGACCGCGGCCTCGCGCGCGCCGATGACGTGCGCCTTGCGGTGGAAGACCCCCAGGTCCAGCGCCAGCATGACCGTGATGACGGCGGCGAACACCACCCAGGCCATCGGCTTGCCGGCCATCAGGGTTTGACTTCCAGGTGCCGGAGCGGCGGCTGCGACTGCGGCGCGGGCGTCGGCGCGACGTCGTTGAACAGCTTCGCGAGCGAGAACCCACCCATGCGCTTGATGACCAGGATCGCGATCAGCGCCGCCAGCAGGAACAGCGCCCGCCGGAAATTGCGCCTGGGCAGCATCGCCCAGAAGCTCTTCTCGGCGGGGGCCTCGCGCGGCGGATGCCGCGGATCGACAAGTCGGTCTCCGTCGTGAGTCGCCACAGCCGCGGCGAAGCTTATCCGAGGGTGACCGGGTTGACTAATCCCTATGCCACCTGCAGTTTGCTCAGCCCGCGCGCGCCAGCTTGCTCACCTTCAACCGGGCCCGGGGGATTCCTCGAAATACGTCCAGCTCGGCCGTCGCGACCAGGTCGACGCAGGCGCCCGCGCCCGGGTCGGCGGCGGCGAAGCCGAAGGCGATCGCCTCGCCGGTGGCGCCGCGGTGGTCCAGCGTCAGCTGCAGGTGATCCTTGCCGACCACCCGCGTCGCGCGCGTCGTCACGCCGGTCAGCGCGAACAGCGGCTCGCGGTTGGCGACGCCGAACGGCGCCAGGCGCGCCAGCTCCTCCGTGAAGGCGAGGTCCAGATCGCGCAGCGTCACCTCGGCGTCCACCGTCAGCGCCGGCGCCACGGGCGCCGCGCCCAGCTGGCGGGCCGCCTCGGCGGCGAAGGACGCGCGAAAACCGTCCAGCTCGCCGAACGCCAGGCTCATCCCGGCCGCGCCCGCGTGGCCACCGAACTTCGTCAGGTGGCGCGCGCACCGCGCCAGCGCATCGTACAGGTTGACGCCGGCCACCGTGCGCGCCGAGCCGCGCCCTTCCCCGTCGCGGAAGCCGATCGCGATCGCCGGCCGCGCGAAACGGTCGACCAGGCGCGCGGCGATGATGCCGACCACGCCCGGATGCCAGCCCTCGGCGCCCACCACCAGCGCCGCGGCGCCGGCCTCGTCCGCCTGGAGCGCCGCCTGCGCGAGGGCTTCCTTCCAGACCAGCTCCTGCACGCGCTGCCGCTCGGTGTTCTGATCTTCCAGCTCGCCCGCCAGCCGTTCCGCGTCGGCGGGGCCCGCCAGCAGCAGATCGAGCGCGAGCTGCGCGTCGCCCAGGCGCCCGGCGGCGTTCAGGCGCGGCGTCAACCGGAAGGCGGCGTCGTGCGCGGTGATGCGGCCGCCTTCCAGCTCTGCCCGCGTCGCCAGCGCGGCCAATCCCGGACGCTGGCGCGTCGACAACCGCTGCAGCCCGGCGGCCACCAGGATCCGATTCTCCGCGACGAGCGGAACGAGGTCGGCGATCGTCCCGAGCGCGACCAGATCCAGGAGGTCGCGCGGATCGAAGGCGGACCCGAGGCGCGTGCGCAGCGCCGCCGCCAAATAGAACGCGACGCCGCACGACGCCAGCCCCTTGAACGGAAACGTGTCGTCGGGGCGGCGGGAATTGACCAGGGCGTAGGCGGCGGTTTCGCCTTCGGGCAGCTCGTGGTGGTCGATCACGATCGCGTCGATCCCGCGCGCCCGCGCGGCGGTCAGCGCCTCGTGGTCGCTCGTGCCGCAGTCGCCGGTCACCAGGACCCGGCAGCCGTCGGCGGCGAAGCGCGCCACGTCGTCGACGCCCAGACCGTACCCGGCGTGCCGGCTCGCGGCGCGCGGCACGACCTGCCCGCCGAAGGCGCGCAGCGCGCTGGTCAGGATCGCCGCGGTGGTGACGCCGTCGACGTCGTAGTCGCCGAAGACGCCGATCGTCTCGCGGGCCGCCAGCGCCGCCGCCAGCCGTTCCATCGCGCGCGGCAGATCGGCCATGCCGTCCGGCGGGCGCAGGTCCGCCAGCCGCGGCGCCAGGAAGCGCGCCGCCAGATCCGCCTCCGCGATCCCGCGGGCGACCAGCAGGCGCGCGGTGAGCGGCCGGATCCGCATCGCCGTTGCGAGCGCCGCCACCTTCGATTCATCGATCGACGGCGCGGCCCAGGCGATGCCGGTCACGAAGCCAGGCTATCATCCTGACCTGTGGATATCTTTTTTCCGCGCAGGCACCTGTGGATAACCCCACCGGGCTCCGCTCGCCTGAGGGTTGAGGGGGCCGCGGTCTGTGTGTGCCCCTCCGTGCTCAAACAGTCCTCGCGGGTCGACCGCGGATCTTCTCGGCAGGCTCAGTAGACCGCTGCGGAACTGCGCGCGGAGGGGCACACACAGCCCACGTCCTTCTCAACCCGCGGCTTCGCTACGCCTTGAACGCTTCCGGACGGAGTGAAGCGCCGTAGGCGAGGCGCCGTGGACGTTGTGTTCCCACCCGCGCGCAGTTGCGCAGCGGCCTACTGAGCTTGCCGAGAAGATCTGCGGTCGACCCGCGAGCACTGTTTGAGCACGGGAGGGAACACGACGGCCGCGGCCCCCACCGAAGAAGCGAATGGAGCCCCTAGAGGCCTTCGGGATCTTCTTCGTCGCGCTGCGGGCGGCGCACCTGGCGCCCCTGCTTCTTCTGGCTGACCACGTACTTCTCGTTCAGCCAGATCAGGATCGGGCTGGCGATGAAGATCGACGAATAGGTACCGACGATGACGCCGACGTTCATCGCGAAGGCGAAGTCGCGGATGACGCCGACGCCCCAGATGTTCATCGCCAGCGTCACGAAGAACACCGTGGCGCTGGTCCAGATGGTGCGCGACAGCGTCTCGTTGATCGACTGGTTGACCACGCGATCGAAGCGGCGGTCGCGCAGCCGCGCCGCGTTCTCGCGGATGCGGTCGAAGACGACGATCGTGTCGTTCATCGAGAAGCCTATGATCGTCAGGATCGCCGCCACCGTCGTCAGCGAGAACTCTTTGTACGTGACGGCGAAGGCGCCGATCGTGATCACCGCGTCGTGCAGCAGCGCGACGACCGTTCCGGGTCCGTACCGCAGGTCGAACCGGAACGCGATGTAGACCATGATGAGGAGGATCGCGAACAGCAGCGACTTGGTGCCGTCGACCTTCAGCTGGTTGCCGGCCTTGGCGCCGACCGAGTCGACCTTCGGGATCGCCGAGACGGCGCCCGCGCCCAGCTTCGCGTCCAGGCCGCGGCGGATCTCGGTGTCGAGGCCCACCAGCGTCACCTCGTAGGTGTTGTCGTCGGCGCGGCCGAACGACTGCACCTGCGTCGTGTTGATCCCGATCGCCTTGAGCGAGCTGCCGATCACGGCCGGCTCGACCGGGCGATCGTAGCGGAGGTAGATCTTGTCGCCGCCCTCCGACCACTCGAAGCGCTTCAGCGACGCCTCCCCGACCTTCGCCAGCGACTCCCGGATCTGCTTCGCCTGCGTCTCCGACACGACCGAGACCGCGCCGACGCGCACCAGATAGTTCCACTTCTTCTGCCCGGTCGGATCCGCGTACTTGACGACGTCTGCGTCGGGGAAGCCGTTCTCCGCCAGCGTCTTGCGCACCTCGGCGGCCTCCACGGGGCGCGAGAACTCGATCAGGATCTCGCTACCGCCGCGGAAATCGACGCCCCAGTTCATGAAGTGACCGCGGCTCTTGATCACGTAGGCGTTGAGCGGAAGCATGATGATCGTCAGCAGGACCAGGACGATCGACAGACCGATCCAGTACTTCTGACGGCCGATGAACTCGTAGGTCGAGTGCGGCTTGATGACCTCGAAGAACTTCTGGTCTTGGTTCTGGACGGCCATGTTAGATGGACAGGGTTGGCTTGGCCGCGCCGCGACGTCCGACCAGCGCGTCGAACATCCAGTGCGAGACCCAGTAGGACGTGAACAGGTTGGTGATGATGCCGACCAGCAGCGTGACCGCGAAGCCGCGGATCGGGCCCGAACCGTAGGAGTAGAGAACGACGCCCGCGACGAAGTTGGTGACGTGCGCGTCGAACACGGTCCAGAACGCGCGCGCGAAGCCGGCGTCGACGGCCGTGCGCACCGATTTGCCGAGGCGTAACTCCTCGCGTATGCGCTCGTAGATGATGATGTTGGCGTCGACCGCCATGCCGACGGTCAGCACCAGGCCCGCGATCCCGGGCAGCGTCAGCGACGCCTCGAAACGGGCCAGGATCGCCAGCATGTAGAGCATGTTCAGCAGCATCGCGATGACCGCGATGAGGCCCGACAGCCGGTAGTAGATCAGCATGAACAGGACGACGGCCACGGCGCCGATGGTCATCGCCGTCTTCGCCTTCTCGATCGAATCGCGCCCCATCGTCGGGCCGACCTGGGTCTCGAAGGTCTTGCGCAGCGGCGCGGGCAGCGCGCCCGAGCGCAGCACCGCCACAAGGTCCTTGGCCTCCTGCTGCAGCTGGAACGGATCGCCGTAGCTGCCGAGGGTGATGCGGCCGCGCGCGCCGATGCGGCTCTTGATGACCGGTGCGCTGGTGATCTTCTCGTCGAGGAGGATCGCCATCTTGCGGCCGATGTTGTCGCCCGTCATGCGCTCGGAGATCGCCGCGCCCTGGTGGTCGAACTCGAACGCGACCTCGGGGCGCCCGGTGTTCTGGTCCCAGGTCTGGTCCGCGTTGGCCAGGTACTCGCCGGTCAGCGCCGCCCGCTTGTGAAGGTAGTAGGTGCGCCAGTAGCGGTCGGGGCTCTGGTCCCCTTCCTCGCTGCGCCCCTGAATCTCCTCGTAGCCGATCTCGTGATCGGCGGGCACCGCGTTCTCGCCGGTCAGCCCGGCGACGAACTTCTGCAGCGCATCGCGGCTCTTCGACCGCAGGTACAGATCCTCGTGCTGCTTGCCCGAATCTTCCTCGGTCCAGGCCTCGGCCTTGACGTCGATGTCGGTCGGGCCGAGCGGCGCCTTCTCGTCGCGCTTCGGCACCAGGCCGGCGATCTTCCGCATGTAATCGGTCGGGCCGTCGTCGACGATCTTGAACTCGAGCTGCGCGGTGCGGCCGATGATCGACTTGATGCGCTCGAAGTCGGCCGGCTTGAGGCCGGGCAGCTCGACGATGATGTCCGTCCCCTTCTTGATGATGGTCGGCTCGGCGACGCCCAGCTTGTCGACGCGGCCGCGGATCGTCTCGATGCCCTGGCGGAGGGCGTAGTCGCGCACCTCCTCGACCTGGTCGGGATCGATTCGCAGGCGGATGACACCGGTCTGCGCGTTGCGGTCGACGAGATCGAGCTGCTTGCGGAAGTCGCGCAGCATGGCGTCGTCGACCTTGCTCTGGTCGGCCGGGTTCTTGAACGTGAGGATGATGTCGTCGCGACCCTCGCGGTTCACGTTCAAATCCTTGACGCCCTTGTCGCGGGTCAGGCGGTCCTCGATGTCCGACGAGATCCGGTCGGCCTTGTCGGAGACGGCCTTGTCGACGTTCACCTCGTAGACCAGGTGCAGGCCGCCCTGGAGATCGAGGCCCAGCTGAATCTTGTTCGAGAAGTGATTCTTGATGAGGCTCGGCTGCTTCTCCTCAGGGACCAGCGTCGCCACGAGGCAAAGCACCGCCAGCACGGTCACGACACCGTAGAGCGCTGCCTTCCACCACCATGTTCGTTCCATGCGTGTGCTTGGCGTCCGATGTTGCGGTCGTTCGATCGTTGGCGGCGCGGCCGATCAGGAGGCCTTGGCCTCGGACTTCGTCTCCGACTTCGCCGCCGTCGGGCCCGTGTAGACGCCGGTGACGGCGCTGCGAAGCACGCGGATGCGGACGCCTTCCTGAAGCTGCAGCGTCACCTCGCTGTCCTTCATGCCGGTGATCTTGCCGATGATCCCGCCCTGCGTGGTGACGTCATCGCCCTTCTTCAGCTCGGACAGCATCCTCTGATGCTCCTTCGCCTTCTTCGACTGCGGGCGAATCACCAAGAAGTACATGATCGCGACCATCGCCAGGATCATGAACATCGGGCTGCCGAGAATACCGCCCGGGCCACCCTGTGCAGGGGCAGTTTGGGCCAAACCATTGAGGAATTGAGTCACGACGGCCTCCAGCCGCGCAACGCATAGCAGGAAGGAGGGAGGGGGGCAAGAGATATGGGCTGAGCCGCCCCGATCACCCCACCCTTTCGTCCCCGAAGGCAGCCACTTCCGCGATGTCGCCCAGGCCCAGCACGAGCATCACCAGGCGATCGAATCCCAGGGCAATCCCAGCCGTGGGCGGCATCCGGGGCAGCGCCGCCAGCAGCGCCTCGTCGATCGGATAGACGTCGCGGCCCCGGGCGGCGCGCAGGCGGGCCTCCTCCTCGAAGCGGCGGCGCTGCTCGACCGCGTCGGTCAGCTCGCCGAACGCGTTGGCCAGCTCGAGGCCGCCCGCGTACAGCTCGAAGCGCTCCACCACGCGGGGATCGGCGGGCTTCGGCCGGGCCAGCGCGGCCAGCGGCGCCGGCCAGTCGAACACGAACGTCGGTCCCGCCGCGGCCAGGTTCGGCTCGATGCGGTCGAGGAACACCTGATAGAAGAGGTCGTCCCAGGCGACCGCCGTCCCGACCGCGACGCCGGCAGCCATCGCCTTCGCGCGCAGCGCCGCCGCGTCCTCGTCGCCGCCGATCGCGAAGCCCGCGTGGCGCGCCCAGAGATCGCGCACGGTGGTGCGCGCGAACGGGGCGGCCAGTCCGAGCGCGGCCGGATCGCGCCCGGCGGCCGCCGCCGCGACGCGCAGCAACGCCTCGGAGTCGTCGGCCAGCGCCTCCAGCGGTGCGTTCGCGCGGTACCACTCGACCATCGTGAACTCGCCGCGGTGATGCGGGCCCGATTCGTTGTCGCGCCAGCACTTCGCGATCTGGACGATGCGCGGCAGGCCGGCGGCGACCAGACGCTTCATGTGGTACTCGGGCGACGTGATCAGCCAGTGACCGCGGCCGGCAGGTAGCGCGTCCAGGTGGACCTCCTGGCCGGGCGACCGGACGCGCGCCGGCGTGTCGACCTCCAGGAAACCCTGCGCCTCGAACCAGCTGCGGACGGCGCGCAGGATGCGGGCGCGCGCCTCCAGCGTCTCGCGCGACGCCACCACGGCGCCGCCTAGGCGCGGGACAGCCGCTCGAGGTACTGGCCGGTGCGCGTGTCGATCTTGATGACGTCGCCGACGTTGATGAACAGCGGGACGTTGATCGACGCACCGGTCGAGATCTTCGCCGGCTTCGTCGCTCCCGTCGCGGTGTCGCCGCGGAAGCCAGGGTCCGTTTCGACGATCGCCTGCTCGATGAAGTTCGGCAGCGAGACGGCAACGGCGCGGCCGTTGAAGAACAGCACCTCGACGTTGATGTTCTCGGGCATGAAGTCCGCCGATTCGCCGACGGTCCCCTTCGGGATGTTCACCTGGTCGTAGGTCGTCGTGTCCATGAAGATGAACGAGTCGGCGTCGGCGTAGAGGTACTGCATCGTCTTGGTCTCGACGTCCGCGGGCTCCAGCTTGTCGCCCGAGCGCAGGTTGCGTTCCAGCACCGCGCCCGTCAGCAGGTTCTTCATCTTGGTGCGCGTGAACGCGGCGCCCTTGCCCGGCTTGACGAACTGGAACTCGACGATCGTGTAAGGCGCGCCGTCGATCATGATCTTCAAGCCCTTGCGGATATCGGAAGTGTCGTACATGGCGACGCCGGTTTAGCCCGCGAATCGCCGCACCGTCAAGGCTCCGTTCACTTCTTCGTCCGGGGCCGCGGCCGTCGTGTTCCCCTCCCGTGCTCAAACACCCCTACGCGGCAGAACCCAGATCTACTAGGCACGCGCTCGTGGCCGCTCCGGGAACTGCGCGCGGGAGGGGAACACGACGTCCACGGCTCCTTTGACTTCGGCGCTTCACTCCGCCCGAAAGCTGACGGTGAGCCTGATCCGAGCCGCAGCGCGTTCAAGGCGTAGCGAAGCAGCGGGTTGAGAAGGACGTGGGCTGTGTGTGCCCCTCCGCGCGCAGTTCCGCAGCGGTCCACTGAGCCTGCCGAGGAGATCTGGAACCGACCCGCGAGGACTGTTTGAGCACGGGGGGGCACACACAGACCGCGGCCCCCTCAACCCAAAGGCGAGCGGAGCCAGCTACGGCGCGGAGGTGCCTTCGCGGCCGTAGGCGTCTTCGAGGCGGACGACGTCGTCCAGCTCGGTGGTCGACACCTCGAAGACGTCGGTGTCCTCGAGGGCGATCATCCGGTGCCGCAGCAGCGGCGTGACGTGGAACGCGTCGCCCGGCCCCATTTCCTTGAATTGCGGCGGCTGGCCCTCGAGGAAGTGCTCGAACTGCATCCGCCCCGCCCAGACCATCACCGTTTCATCCTTTTTCTTGTGGTACTGCAGCGACAGCTTGTGACCCTTCTTGATGTGCAGCACCTTGCCGACGTAACGATCCGTCACGGCCCAGATCATCTCGTGGCCCCAAGGCTTCTCGACTCTTTTCATGAGTGGCGGCTCAGGGACTCGAACCCCGGACCCGGCGCGTATGAAACGCCTGCTCTAACCAGCTGAGCTAAGCCGCCAGAAATGGTCCGCGATCTTGCGCGGCACCCCGACGCTGTCAAGACCAACCTGTCAGGACCAAGGATCATTTGGACGTTGTCGACGGGGCGGCGGCAGGTACTCGACGTCCGCCGGCGACGACGTGGCCGACGGCGGCCGGCCGGCGGCGAGCAGCCGCACGGCGCCCAGGCCGGCCAGGAACCCGCCGACGTGCGCCATCCACGCCACGCCCGAATTGCCCGGGATCAGGAACTGCCCGAGGAACCAGATGCCGAGGAAGATCCAGGCCGGCACGTCCCGCACGTGCCAGAGCAGCGGGATGGCGACGAACGTCACGACCTTCGCCCGCGGAAAAAGCATGACGTAGCCCCCCAGCACCCCCGCGATCGCGCCCGATGCGCCGATCATGGGCGCCCGCGAGTCCGGCAGGCTGAACGACTGGGCCAGCGCGCCCACGATCCCGACGATGAAGTAGAAAATGATGTAGCGGATCGGGCCCAGGCGCTCCTCGACGTTGTCGCCGAAGATCCAGAGGAACCACATGTTCCCGATCAGGTGCATCCAGCCGCCGTGCAGGAACATCGACGTGAACAGCGAGCCAGGCAGCGGCAGCAGGTCCCGCGGCGCGATGTCGACCCAGTTCACGATCTCGTAGGGGATTGCCCCGCCCGCCAGCAGCAAGAGGCGCTGACTGCGATCGTCGAGGGACAGCTCGAACAGGAACGCGATCGCGTTCGCCGCGATCAGCAGCAGCGTCACCGCCGGAAAGCGCGTGCGCGGGTTGTGGTCGCGGAGTGGGAAAAGCACCCTCTGTCAGTCTGACACGAAACACCAAATGCCGCGCCGACGGGCTTCGCCGACCTTGACTGTGCCGGAAGCGACCCCTATAACGCGCCTAAGAAGATGCGTCTTTACAGCGGAAAGATCCCGACGGTCGGTTCGGAGATCGTGAAGAGTCTGGTCGAGGCCGGCGACATCGAGGTGTCGGATCGGGCGGAGGCCGAGATGGACGTCCAGGCGGTGCTGAAAGAGTACATCCGCCTCGATCGGGAGATCACCGAGAAGACGAAGGATGTGCTGCAGAAGCGCAACCTCCCCTACGAACAGTTCGGCAAGGTCAAGCGCGCTCTGGCGGGCGAAAAAGGTTTCGGGCTCGGCGAAGAGGGCTTGGATTGGATGACGACCCAGATGATCGAGTCGTTCATGCAGTCCCAGCACATCGCCGAGATCTTCGTGGACGACACCGTGCTGCGAAAGCGCATGAGCGATGTGCTGAAGAAGCACATGCAGGTCGACGAGGAGCTGGACGAGGAAGTTCGCCGCCGGATCAAGAACCTCGAGGAAGGGACCTCCACCTGGGAGGTCGAGTACGGCAAGGTTCTGGATCAGATCAAGCGGAACCGCGGCCTCGATCAGTAGACACGCCCGTCACGTCGAAATCGTCGGGCGGGGGCGGGGCCGGCGCGCGGTCCCGGGCGTTGGCGACCACCGCGCGGACCAACCGATCGACGGCGCGCGCGACGCTCGGAAGCTGGGCCCCTTCGGCCAGAAATCCCGGCGTCGAGTAGACCCGCGCCTTCTGGTCGATGGTGACGTCCTCGGGCGCGCAGGGACGGACGTCGGCGCCCATCACGGCGGCGTGCTTCGCCGCCGGCGCCCCCTTCGACCCGAGGGTCAGGCGCACGCCGGCCGCCGGCCCCAGCACGCGCGCCGCCAGCAGCGCCGACAGCCCGATGAAGCCCATCGGCCGCCGCGACTGCAAGAGCGCGCGCAGCAGCTGCGCGACGTCCGGCTGGATCTGACAGAGGGCATGTTTCTCCGGATAGTCGGACAGCGTCGCGATCGGCCCTTCCCCGCCGGGCACGATCAGGGCGTCGATCGAATCGACGGTCAGCGCCGACAGCGGCCGGATCTGCGGCCCGGCCAGCCGCGCCGCCTCCGCCCAGGCGTTGCGCGCGCCGCCCGCGCGCTCGCTGCTGACGTGATCGACGACGGCCGCCTGATCGGCGTCGGGCGCCGCGCAGATCGCCTGCGCGCCGGCGCGCTCGATCACGAGCAACGTCAGGATCGATTCCGCGACGTCGCTGCCGTCGAGCCGGCCGCAACCGGAGAGCAGGACACCCACCCGCTTCGCCATGGTGAACGCCTACTCTACCCGCGCGGCGTGAGCGCGTCGAACTCGAGGGCGTGGCGGTGCACGAAAAAGCCCTGGTCCTTCAGGTGCGCGCACAGCGCGGAAAGGGCCGGCTCGTCCGCCGGGAAATCAGCGTCGGCAAGCAGCATGCGAACCTGGTAGAGCGGGTTCCGGGCGCGATCCCTTTTCGCGCTGACGCCGGCCAGGACGTCGCCGGAGCGGCCGATGCTGGCCAGCCAGGCACGAGCACCCTCTTCGAAGGTGCGGTCACTCTCTTCTGTGCCCCTCTTTTCACCCGGAACGACCTGCCGCACGCCGATCTCGATCCGACCACGGGCGAAGCCGTGCGCCTCGGCCGCCGCCATCACCTTCGGGATCGCGACGGCGTCGATGACGTCGCGGGGATCGCGCGCGCCGGCGATGATCAACGCCCGACAGCGCTCGGGGCCGCTCTTCTCGTCGTCGCCCGAATCGAGCTCGTGCACGAACTTCAGGGTCTCGTAGACCCCGGTGTCGTCGGGCGGCACGAAACGGCCCCGCACCTTGAGGATCCATGCCCACTGCCAGCGGTCGCGCCAGTCCTCATCCTCGAGGTAATCCGAGAAGTAGCTGGTCCGGATCCGCTCGATCTTCCAGTCCGTGATCTCGCCTGTGATCCCCCAGGCGTCCAGGAACGCGCGCACCAGCTCCGGCGATCCCTCGTGAAGCGAGAAGAACTCGGCGCGTGTCACGTCGAGCTCGCATCCCTCCGCGGTCACGGTCGGGTTCCAGAGGTTGAACACGTTCGCGTTCTACGTCAGCAGGGGGTCTTCGGAAAGCTGCCGGCCACGATCGCGGCGCGCGCGCGCCGCGCCAGGCCGAGGTAGTGCTGGAGGTTGTGGATGCTGGCGAGCCGGTGGTAGAGGAGCTCCTCGGCCCGGAACAGGTGCGCCAGATAGCCGCGGCTGTACGAGGCGCAGCACTCGCACGGGCAGCCCTCCTCGACCGGGGCGGTATCGTCCTTGTACTGGGCGTTGGCGATGTTGAGGCGCCCGCCCGGCACGAACAGCTGGCCGTTGCGCGCGTTGCGGGTCGGCATCACGCAGTCGAACATGTCGACGCCCGCGCCGATGGCGGTCCAGATGTCCTCGGGCGTGCCGACGCCCATCAGGTAGCGGGGGCGGTCGGCCGGCATCTCGGCCGCGATCGCGTCGATCACGCCGTACATGATGTCCGGCGCCTCGCCGACGCCGAGGCCGCCCAGCGCCAGCCCGTCGAACGGCATCGCGGCGATGTCGCCAAGGTGCGCGCGCCGCAGATCGACGTGCACGCCGCCCTGGACGATCCCGAACCGGAGCTGGCCAGGCGCGGCCGGCGCGGCCAGGCACTGGCGCGCCCAGCGGGTGGTGCGCGCCATCGCCGCCTCGATCGTCTCGCGCGGCGCGTCCGACGGCGGGCACTCGTCGAACGCCATCGCGACGTCGCTGCCGAGCGCGGCCTGGATCGCCATCGCGCGCTCGGGCGTCAGGCGCTGCTCGCTGCCGTCCAGGTGCGAGCGAAACGTCACGCCCTCGTCGTCGACGGTCCGCCGCTCGCGCAGGCTGAACACCTGGTAGCCGCCCGAATCGGTCAGGATCGCGCGCGGCCAGCTCATGAAGCGGTGCAGCCCACCGAAGGCGGCCACCCGCTCGGCGCCCGGACGCAGCGCCAGGTGATACGTGTTGCCGAGGATGATGCGCGCGCCCAGGCGCTCGAGATCGCCCGCCGACAGCGCCTTCACCGTCGCCTGCGTCCCGACCGGCATGAACACCGGCGTCTCCACCGGCCCGTGAGCGGTCTGCAGCACGCCCGCGCGCGCACGCCCCGCGCGCGCCACCACCTCGAAGGTGCTCACGCGCGTTCTCCCTTTATCAGCATCGCGTCCCCGTAGCTGTAGAACCGGTAACCGTGTTCGACCGCCTCGCGATAGGCGCCGAGCACGTTCGTCGTCCCGGCGAAGGCGGCCACCAGCATCAGCAGCGTCGACCGCGGCAGATGGAAGTTGGTGATGAGGTCCGTCACCACCTGGAAGCTGTCGCCCGGAAGCAGGCAGAGATCGGTCTCCGCTTCGCCCGCCGGGATCTCGCCGCCGTGGGCGCGCGCCGCCGCCTCCAGCGCGCGCACCACGGTCGTGCCGACCGCGACCACCGGACGGCCCTCGCGCCGGGCGCCCGCGATCGCCTCCGCGGCCTCGGCCGGGATCCGATAACGCTCGGGGTCCAGACGATGCGCGCGCGGGTCGTCGACCTCCACGGGCCGGAACGTCCCCGGCCCTACGTCCAGCGTGATCATCGCAATGCGGTGGCCGGCGTCCGCGATCGCCGACAGCAGCGCCGGTGTGAAGTGGAGACCGGCGGTCGGCGCGGCGACGGCGCCCGCGCTGGCCGCGTAGACCGTCTGATAGCGGGCGCGATCGTCGACCGCTGGCGCGGCGTCGCCCAGCCGCTTGCGCGCCGCCTCGATGTACGGCGGCAGCGGCAATTCGCCAATCTCATCCAGCACGGTCAGCAGCGACGCGCCCGGCCCGGTCAGGCGCAGCGATGCGCGCCCCGCCTCCCACTGCTCGACCACCTCGACGTCGACGCCGCCGCCGACCGCGATGGTGGCCGTCTTCCCGCCGAGCCCCCGCGTCAGGCCCTCCCACAGTTCACAGAATCGACCATTCTGTCCCCTCTCGCTGGACACGCGGCGCGTCAGCAAGAATTCGACGGCGCCCCCGGTCGGCTTGCGCCCCCGGAGGCGGGCCGCGAGGACACGCGCATCGTTCAGGACCAGCACCGCCCGCGGCGGCAGCTCGTGCAAAATGTCCCGAAATCGCAGGTGCTTGCGCTTCTCGCCGCGGCGATCCATGACCATGAGGCGTGCGTCATCGCGCGCATCCGCGGGAGCGGCGGCGACGCGGTCCGGCGGCAAGAAAAACTCGAAGTCGGCGGTCTGCAAGCCAGCTGCTCTCTGCAATCCACTTTACAAAACTTCGTTTCTCGATAATACAATCCCCTTCAGTTCCCCACATGACGATTCTCAAGGCGCATTTCTCCGACGGTACGGCGTTTCTGGAGCGCTACCTTTCGGACCTCGGTCAGGGGGGCCTTTTTTATCCGACGCGCCGGCCGCTGGCGATCGGCGAGACCGTCGTCGTCGCGATCCGGCTCGGCCGCCGCCGGAGCCCGACGCTGATTCGCGGTCAGGTCGCCTGGCGCCGTCCCGGCAAGCACAGCACCAAGACCAAGGCTGGCATCGGCATCGAGTTCCTGCCGACCGAGACGCAGGCCCGCGATTATCTCCTGGCGGTGGCCCGCGGTGATTCGGCCGAGATGGTCGCCCGCCGGCACCAGCGCCTGCCCGTCGAGCTGCCGATCCTCTGGCAGGTGCCGGGCGCGCTTCGCGACAACGCGGGCATCCTCCGCGACATCGGTCGCGGCGGTGCGTTCGTCAAGACCGAGCACGAGCAGCCCCTGCCGACGGACGGCGACGTGGTCCTGAAGGTTTCGCCGCCGGGCGCCGAGGTGGCGATGCCGCTGTCGGCGCGCGTGGCCTGGAAGGGCCATCCGGGCGGCGAGCACGGCTTCGGCGTCGAATGGAAAGCGCGCGACGCCGGCGGCACCCGCCGGATCAAGGAACTGGTCCGGCGCATCGAAGCGCGCGGCTAGCCGCTTCGTTCCGGACAGGCGTCAGAGCGGCGTGGTCAGGCGGCCTGGCGCGCCATTGGCGCCGTTCTGGGAGTGGCAGCCGTCGCAGTCGCCGCTGGCGATCGCCGCCGTCATCGCGCGTTCCTTGCCGGTCGTGTCGTCCTTCAGCCTGGCGTGGACCGGAAACGCTACCAGCTGGGTCAGGTAGAAGTTTCCGGTTTCGTTCGGCAGCATCGTCGTCTCGTCGCCGTTGGCGTCGTCGATGACGACGTGGACCAGGTCGGCCCCGCTGGCGCTGACGTTGATCCCGGCGCAATCGTCGGGCTCGTGGCCGGTCTGGTAGACCGTGCCGGACACGGCAAACAGCAGCGTCGTCGTTCCCGCGCCGTGACACGCGGCGCTGGCGGCACAACCCTCGCCTGGACGCATGTGGCGGGTGTTTCCGTCGGCCGGGGTCCACGTGACCCCGCTCGTGCAGCGAGGCGACGCGTTCAGCGGGTCCGCGCTGCCGCCGTCCGGGCCACCATCCGCAGCGCCGCCGGCGTCACCAGCGACGCCGACGCACCCAACGCCTGCAAGGAGAACAAGCGCTGCCACTCCACCCGACCGGCGACTCCGTAAGCTCATCGCGACCTCTCGAGTAAAAAGGGAAGGCCCGTCCGCAGAGCAAACACCGCACCACCCTGGGGGCGTGCGTTCTCGCCGCGCGCGCAGATCGCGCGGGCAACCCAGTTGGCCGCGATGCCACGTCGGTTGGCGCGCCCGGGATCGCGCGGGCCGGACCGGCCGCCGCTCAGATCATGTTGAGGGCGTAGAGCGAGCCGCTGTTCGAGAGGACGTAGAGGCGGCGGGTCGCGGGATCGTAGGTGGCGGTCGCGCAGACGCCCTGGCCCGGGTTGAAGATTTCGAGCAGCGCGCCGCTCCCGCGATCGACGACGAACAGGCCGCCCCGGCTGCCCGAGAAGATCAGGTAGTCGCCGACGACCATCGGGTGGGTCAGATCGCCCGCCTCGCTCAGCCCCTGCCGCCACAGCACGTGCCCGTCGGGGTGCGCGGCGTGAAGTCCGTAGCGCGGGGCGACGAAGTACAGCCGGTCGGATGCCGCGGTGACGTCGCCGACCCCCTCGATGCCGAGCCGCCAGCGAATGGTGCCGTCGCGCGCATCCAGCGCGTACAGCCCGCCCGAATACGACGACACGTACGCGAGGTCGTCGGTCAGCGCCGGCGTCGTGTCGACGTCGACGAACTGATCCGACGCCGCCGCCAGCGACTTCGCCCACGTCACCTCGCCGCTGGACGCTGACAGCGACACGAAGTACCCGTCCGCGAACCCGGCGAGCAGCTGCGCGCCATGGAGGCGCGGGCCCGCGTAGCCGTGAATCGTGAAGCCCTCCGGCATGTCGCGTTCGTACTGCCAGCGCCACTTTCCCGTGCCGGGTTCCAGCGCGACGACGCGGTCGGCGGCGCTGGAGACGTAGACCAGCTCCGGCCCGATCTCCGCGGGGCGTTCGATGGCGCCCTTGCCGTGGTACGTCCACCGGATCTTGCCGCTCGCGGGATCGACGGCGTAGAAGGTGCCGTCGTCCGCGCCCAGGTAGACCTGCCCACGCGACTGATCGAAGCGCGCCTCGCTGTCGATGCCGCCCGACACCGACGTCACCCAGTCGAGGTGACCGGTCTCCGGCGCGACGCCGACGATCGCCGAGGCGCGCGATCCCAGCACCAGCCGCCCGTTCGCGAGCACGCCCGACGCGCATTCTTCCGGCGCGGGCTCGAACAGTCCGTGGTCGTGCAGCGTGGTCCTCCAGACGATCTGCAGGATGCCGGCCCGGTGGGGCGAGGTCGCGGATTCGTCGAGGCGCCGGACCGTCGCGGAGGCGCAGCCGACCGCCGCGACGCCGAGGGCGAGCGCGACCAGCGCGGAACGCGTCGCGCCGGTCACTTCAGCTCTAGCAGCGCGAGCCGATTCGAGATCTCTTCGCGCAACGAGGTGGTCGGGTGTTTATCCAGCACCTCGTGATAGATCCGCGCCGCCTCGCCCGGGTTGCCTTGCAGCTCGGCCAGGCGCGCCTCGTGGTAGCGGGCCCTGTCCTTGTAGAAATCGCCCAGGTTGCCGGCATCGGTGCCCAGCTTCCCGAAGGTCGCCTGAGCTTCGGCCATCTTGCCCTTCCGTTCGTAGGCGTAGCCGAGACCCTCGCGGGCCAGAAACCGCAGCCGGGCATCCAGCTTGTCCCCGAGCAGCTTCTCGTAGACGGCCTGGGCCTCGTCGGGGCGGTCGAGGCCCAGCAGCAGCCCGCCGCGGACCAGGCCCGCCTCGGGGCCGAGCGGCGCGTGCCCGGACCCGAAATGCGCGTCCAGCTCCTTGAGGGCACCCTCGAGGCGCTCCTTCTCCGTCGCGAAACGCGGGATCGCGTCGCTCGTATCCGCCTTCGGGGGCGGCGCGCCGGGAATCAGTAATTCGGCGCCCGCGATCTTCTGGACTCGATTCAGCGCCGAGGACGCCTTCTCGGCCTTCCCCTCGGCGATGGTGGCGAGGACCACGGAGCCCGCGACCACGGTCGCCAGCGCGCTGGTGCCGATCACCAGCACCTTGGCGTTGGCGGCCGCGAAACGGCCGATGCGCTGCGATGCCACTTGCCAGAACCCGACGAACTGGTCGGGTTGCTTCAGGGCTTTCTTGGATAGCTTCTTGGCGGCCACGGGATCCCGCGACCGGACTTAACAGACCATAACGGCCCGGTCAAATGCGCTTCGCCTGAGCCTCTTCCGGTACACTGCGCGCGTGAGAACCGCGATCCTCCTGGCCGCGCTCGCCGCGCCGCTGCTGTCGGCCCGCCTGGCGGGCGCCGTGGGCGAGCGGGAATGGCAGATCGCGCTGCGCGCCGGCGCAGGGACGGTCAGCGTCGACGGCCGCAAGCCGTGGGGGCTCGCCGGCGGGCTGGACCTGCAGTACGGGTTGACGGACGCCTGGGCGTTGCGCATGTCGTTCGAGGCGTCCACCCACAACGTCAGCAAGTCCAACGCCATGGACATGCGCCCCGCGGGCACGATCCACACGGACGCCGCCCTGGTCGGGCTGATGTACACGTTCGACGTGCTCCGCCTGGTCCCCTACGCCGACCTGCAGGCGGGCGTCGCGCAGGTGGGGGGCGCGGTGGTGGTGCCGCAGACGCTGCTGGCGATGCAGCTGGGCGTCGGCGCGGACTACTTCGTCAGCCGCCAGCTGACGGCCGGGGTCGCCTTCCACTACCTGTTCGAGCCCGCCGACCTCTTGTCGGACCCGCTGAACCTGGGAACGAACCCGTTCTCGTTCACCGCGACCGCGCGCGTTTCTTGGATTTTTTGAACGCGACCGCCGCGGCCGATCCGCCCCGCCGCTTCTGGGCGTGGGCGCGGAAGACGAGCCGCACCGGCGTGCCGTCGAAGCCGTAGGTCTTGCGCAGCTGGTTGACCAGGAAGCGGCGGTAGGCGTGGCCGATGTCGGCGGCGTGGTTCGTGCTGATGAAGACCGTCGGCGGGCGGACGCTCGCCTGCGTCGCGTAGTAGAGGCGGACGTGGCGGCCGCCCGGGCCGGAGGGCGGCGGCTGGCGGGCCACCAGCTCGGCGAGCAGCTTGTTGAGCGCGCCGGTCGGAACGCGCTTCGACGCCTCGCCGAAGATGCGCGTCGCCTCCGTGACGATGCCCGTCACCCCGGCGCGCGTCACCGCCGACGTCACGATCACGGGCGCGTAGGCGAGAAAGGCGAGCGCCTCGCGGGTGGTCTGGATTTTGGCGTCCATGTCGCGGCGGCCGACCAGGTCCTTCTTGTTCAGCACGACCAGCGCGCCCCGGCCCGAGGCCTCGATCTCGCCGGCCAGGCGGGCGTCCTCGGCGGTGGCGGCGTCGCGCGCGTCGACGACCAGCACCGCGACGTCGCAGCGGTCGATCTGGTCGCGCGCCATCGCGGCGGAGACGTGCTCGGCGCGCGTGTCGATCGACCGGCGGCGGCGCATGCCGGCGGTGTCGACCAGGACGTATTCACGGCCGCCGAACGAGAACGCGGTGTCGATCGGATCGCGGGTCGTCCCCGGCTGGTCGTGGACCAGCACGCGCTCCTCGCCGAGCAGGCAGTTGACCAGCGACGACTTGCCGACGTTCGGCTTGCCGACGAACGCGATCCGGATCGGCCGCGTGTCGTCGTCCCGGCGCGGCGGCGGGGACGCGTTCGTGGCCGCGGACGCCGCGTGCTCGGGCAGGCGCGCCACCAGCGCGTCGAGGAGATCGCTGACGCCGCGCCCGTGGCTGGCCGAGACCGGGAACACGTCCGGAAAGCCGAGCGCGTAGGCCTCGCTGGCGGCGCCCGCGCCGTCGCGGTCCACCTTGTTCGCTGCGATCAGGACCGTCTTTCCCGACTTGTGCAGCAGCTTGGCGACCTCCCCGTCGACGGCGGTGACGCCTTCGCGCGCGTCGAGGACGAACACCACCACGTCGGCCTCGTCGAGCGCGCGCAGCGTCTGCTGCCGCATGGCGGCCAGGATGCCCGTCGCCAGCGGATCCAGGCCGCCGGTGTCGACGACCCGGAAGCGCGCCGGGCCCCAGTCGACGACGCCGTAGCGCCGATCGCGCGTCACGCCTGGCGCGTCCTCGACCAGCGCCGGCTGGCCGCCGACCAGGCGGTTGAACAGCGACGACTTGCCGACGTTCGGCCGCCCGAGCAGCGCGACAAGGGGAAGGTCGTCGACCGTCATGGCGCCGCGTACCCGTAGCGCGCCAGGGCGTCGGCGGACGTCGTCCAGTCGGGGTGAACCTTCACGTGCAGCTTGAGGTGCGCGGGCCGCTGCAGAAGATCGCTGATGGCGCCGCGCGCGCGGGTCCCGATCTCGCGGATCATCGCCCCCTTCTTGCCGAGGATGATGGCGCGCTGGCCCTCGCGCTCGACGACGATGGTCGCCGCGATCACCACGTCGTTCTTGTCCGCGCGTTCTTGCCACTCCTCGATGACGACCGCGACCGCGTACGGGATCTCCTGGCGGAGGCCGAGGAACAGCTGCTCGCGGATCAGCTCCGCCGCCAAAAACCTTTCGCTGCGATCGGTCAGCATGTCCGGCCCGTAGAGCGGCGGCCCCTCCGGCAACAGCGACCAGAGCTCGGCGATCAGCCGGTCGACGTTCGTGCCGCGCGTCGCCGAGACCGGCACGATCGACCGCAGCGATTGGTTCTTGCTCCAGCGCTCGAGCATCGGCAACAGCAGCGACTTCGCCTTCAGCGTGTCGACCTTGTTGACGGCGAGCGCGACCGGACGGCGCGCCTCGGCGAGCGCGTGCAGGATCGCCGTCTCGGCGTCCTTGCCCGAACCGGCGCCGGCCCCCACGTTGGCCGCCACGTCGATGTCGATCACCAGCAGCGCGGCGTCGACGTCGGGGATCACGTTCATCGCCTCGTCGACCATGAAACGGTTGAGCCCCTTCTTGGCCCCGTGAACCCCGGGCGTGTCGACGAAGACGATCTGACCGCGATCGCCGTTGTAGACGCCCGTGATCCGGTTGCGCGTCGTCTGCGGCTTCGGCGTCACGATCGCCAGCTTCTCGCCGACGATGCGGTTGAGCAGCGTCGACTTGCCGACGTTTGGCCGGCCGAGGATCGCGATCGTGCCGGCGACGGTGCCCGAGGTGTCCATTGAGGCGCTCGTATATAGCGCAGGTGGCGTAGTATCCGCAGAACATGCGTGTTTCGTTCACGGCCGTCCCCGCCATGCTGTGGACCGCGACCGCCCTCGCGGCGGCGCCCCTGACCCTGGCGCCCGCCGGGGACGGCGGCATCGACGTCCGCGACGGCGCGGCCGTGGCCGCCCACGTGGCGCTCAAGACGGCCGCGCTGCGCCGCGGGCAACCGCGCCTGCGCGAGGTCGTCATCGACGGCCATCGCGTGGCGGAGGTGCGTGTCCCGGTGCGCGGCACGCCCGCCGAGGAAGTCTGGGTCGGCGAGATCGGCGGCAAGCGGCGAACGCTCTGGTCGGGCATGGCGGGGCCGCGCGACGCCGACGGCGAGACGTCGGTCGGGGTCGACCTCGACGCCGACCGCGTGCTCGAGTTCCAGACCGCGGCCGGCGTCACTCGTTGTGACGGCACCCCGCCCCGCCTGTTCCCGCGCGTCTACGACTTCGACAGCGGCCGGTTTCGCCCCGTGATGTCGCCGCTGCCCGAGCCGGGGATCGAGAAGCTGGTCGCGCGCCGCGGCGACCCGGCGATGCCGGCGGGCCGACCGCTCGGCGGCTTCCACTGGATCGCGGCGTCGAGCACCCGCGCCTCCGGCGGCGACGCGCGCGGGCTGGGCGCGCCGGTCGAGCTGAACGACGGCGACGTCGCGACCGCCTGGACCGAAGGGACGGGCGGCGACGGGCGCGGCGAATTCCTGACCGCGCGCACGACAGCCGGCGGCTACGCCGTGCGCGGGCTGCGCATCTTCCCCGGCGACGGCGCCAGCCTGGACGCGTTCCGCGCCAAGAACCGCGTGCGGCGCTTTCAGATCGCGTTCGGCCCGGTGCGCGAGCAGCGCTTCGACGTCGAGCTCCCCGCCGATCCCGCCGCCGACGCCGCGCACTGGCGCGATCCGTTCTGGGTGCCGCTGCCGAAACCGGTGCTGTCGTCGTGCCTGACGATCGTCGTCACCGAGGTGGCGCCGGGCAAGGACGCGGCGCCGCCGAAGAGCTTCGGCACCACCGCCATCGGCGATCTCGCGGTGTTCACCGAGCTCGACAGCCCCGGAGGGGCCGAACGTCTGGTGGCCGACCTCGCTACCGCGCCCGACTGCACGGCCCGCCTTCCGCTGCTGATCGGTCTCGGCCCGGCGGCGCTGCTGCCGACCGCGCAGGCCGTGCTGGGCGCGAAGGGATACGGACGCGAATGCCTGGTCGAGGGGCTGACGGCGCTGGAGCCGGCGCCCAAGAGCCCGGTCGTCCTCGAGGCCCTGGCCGGCGCGCTGGCCGGTGCGACCGACAAGGAAGAGCGCCTGGTGACGGACGCCCTGATGCGCGCCACCGCGGCGCCGGTGTCGCCGCTGGCTGCACTGCTGGCCTCGGACAAGGCGACGGTGGATGATCGGGCCCGCGCGGCGCGCGTGCTCGGCACGCTCGACGATCCGCACGCCGCGGAGGCGCTGGTCGAGGCGCTGGGCCGCGGGCCTGCGCCGCTGCGGGCCGCGGTGGTCGGCGCGATCGGCCGGGCGCCCAAGCTGGCCGGCGAGGTCGTGATGGCGGCGATCGCGACCGGGCCCCACGACGGCGGCGCGCGGGAGGCGGACCTTCTGCGGGCGCTGCCGACGGTGGTCAAGCGCGATCCGGGCCGCCGGGCGGAGGCGATCGGATCGTTGCGCGCGGCGCTGGCGCCCGAGCGGAGCTTCGAGGTGCGCGGCCGCGCGGTGATGGCGCTGGGGACGCTGGGCGGCGCGGGCGATCCGGCGGCGCTGGCGCAGCTGCGGGAGCACGACCCCGAGCCCGTGCTTCGCTATCTCGCCACGCGCGAGCTCGCGAACCTGTCGCCGGGCGCCGGCGTCGATCCGCGCCCCGCCCTGCGCAGCGCGCTGGAGGACGGCGACCCGCGGGTGCGCGAGACGGCGGCGCTGGCGCTGGGACAGCTGGGCGACCGCGACGCGACCGCCCTGTTGATCGGCAGCGCCAAGCAAGAGCCGTGGCCGTTCGTGAGGCGCGCCGAGCTGGAGGCGCTGGGCCGTCTCTGCACGCCGGGCACCGGCGACCTGATGCTGCGCGCGGTGGCGCGAGACGTCGACGAGGTGCGCCGCGCGGCGCTGGTGGGGATGGTCCGCTGCAAGGACAAGCGGGCCCGGACGGTTTTGCTCAAGACCGTCGCGCACGCCAACGAGGCGGCCACCGTGCGCGAGCTGGCGGCCGCGCTCCTCGGCGAATCGGGCGACGCCGGCGCGGCGCCCGAGCTGGCGACGGTGCTGCGCGGGCTGGTCAACGAGGCGGAGGCCGATCTGGCCCTGGAGGGCGTCGCGGCCGCGGCGCTGCGCGCGCTGGCCCACCTGGGCGGCCCGGACGCGGTCGGCGCGGCCGTCACGCTGGCCGGCGACAAGCGCCACCCGTATCGGGTGACGGCGATCGAGGCGCTGGCGACGATGTGCGATCCGGTCGCGGGCCGCGCCACGTTGCGCTCGCTCGCCACCGGCACCGAGCCGTCGCTGGCGGCCGCCGCGCAGAACGCCGAGAAACACTGCGGCTGGCGATAGGGCGCGCGGCCCCCTCACCCGCCGAGCCTTCGGCTCGGCGGCCTCTCCCCCTTCGGGGGCGAGGCGAAGATCTTTCTGGTCCCCTCGCCCCGCGAAGCGGGGAGAGGGTTAGGGAGAGGGGCCGCTAGCCGAGGCCGGCGATGGCGGCCTTGAGGTCGACGTTCGCGGGTTCGATCTCGAGGCCGCGCTCGAACATGTTGCGCGCCTTCGGGATCTCGTTGGCGAGGACGTGCATGCGGCCCAGCATCAGGTAGACCTCGGCCTTCGAAACGCCGGCGGTCTTCTCGTCGAAGTTCTGCAGCAGCAGAGACCGGTAGTACTTGCGGGCGTTCTCCAGATCGCCGCCCCGGAACGCCAGGCGCCCCAGCGCCGCGACCGTCGCCGGGTGGCTGGGATCCAGCTTGTAGGCGGCGCCGAAGCTGTCCGCCGCGCCCTTCAGATCGCCGCGCGCCTCCGACAGCGTGCCGAGCCGCGTGTGCCAGCGGGCCGCGTCCTTGCCGCGGCGGGCCTTGGTCAGCTCGGCGAGCAGCTCGGTCATGATGCGGGCGGCATCGTCGATCCGACCCGAGGCGATCAGGGCTTCAGCCAGCTGCTCGCGCCCCGGGATCTCCTTCGGGTCCAGCGCCACCAGCCGTTCCAGGTGCGGCAGCGCGGCGGCCGGGTGGCCCAGCGGCCCGGCGTACAGCGCCGCGATCTCCTTGAGCAGGCGGCGCCGTTCGTCGTCGTCGCTCGCGCTTTCGAGCGCCAGCTCCAGCAGCTGCACCAGCCGCTCGTCGTCCTTGCCCTCGCGCGCCATCTTCTCCAGCGCCGCCAGCGTCGGGCGGTGCGTCGGATCCGCGTCCAGCGCCCGCAGCAGCGCGCGCTCGATCTCGGTCGCGTCGGCTTCCTTGCGGATCAGGATCTGCGCGTTGCGGAACTGGATCTCCGCGATCTCCGCCGGCGCGGACGCGTTCGCCGCCGCCTTCTCCAGCGTCTCCGCCGCTTCGTCCCACCGTTCGGCCGCCTCGTGCAGCCGGGCCAGCGACAGCAGCGCGCCCGCGTTGGTCGGCGCCACCTGCAGCACCTTCTCGAGCGCCTCGGCCGCGCTGTCCGGCGAGTCGAGCTCCTTCTCCCAGACGTCCGCGATCGCGACCCGCAGCGCCAGCTCGGCTTGCTTGCGCCCCGCCTTGCCCTCCGCGTCCGCGTGCAGGCCCAGGATCTCGACCAGGTCGTACCAGCGCGCGTTGGCGCGCAGCAGGCGTTCCAGCTCCAGGAACGCGAACGCGTTCGCCGCGTCGGCGTCGATGATCTGGCGCAAGAACCCGATCGCCTGATCGGCGTCGGACAGCTTCTGCTCGGCGTTGCGCGCCAGCTTCAGCAGCACGGCGACCTGATCCGCCCCGAAGGTCGCGCCGAACCGCCGCATCAACACTTCTTGCAGCGTCGACCAGTCCTCGCGGCGCTCCTCGATCGCCTCCAGCGCCGACAGCGCGATCGGATCGTCCGGCGTCCCTTCCAGCGCCTCGCGATACGCCTCCGCCGCCCCGTCCAGATCGTTCAGCATGCCGAGCCGCAGCTCGCCGACCCGCGCCCACAGCCCGCCGCGCGCCCGCGGATCCTCGGTGATGCGGGCGCGCTCCGCCAGCGCGGTGGCCATCTCGGCGACGTTGCCGGACGCCTCGTAAAGGCGCCCCAGCTCCGCCAGCACCTCGGCGTCGCCCTCGTCCGACGCGCTCACCTTCTGCAGCGCCGCGATGGCGTCGCCGATGCCCGCGGCGCCGCGGCGCTCGTGCAGCCGCGCCGCCTCGACCAGGCGCGTCCGCCGCACCTGCGGATCCAGATCGGCCTCGGCGCGCTTCTCCAGGATCGCGGCCAGCCGTGTCTCGTCGCCCGCGGCGCGATAGAGTCCCTCCAGCGCCTGCAGAGCGTCGACGTTCTCGGCGTCGCCCTCCAGCACGCGCTGGTACAGCCGTTCAGCAGAGGCGGGATCGCGCCCCTCGACGTACAGCCGCGCCGCGCGCAGCGCCAGCTCGCGTGCCGCATCGGGATCGGCGTTCCCGTCGGCCAGCGCCGCCTCGATCCGCGACGCGCCGGCCGCGGCCAGCTTGCCGGCGCCGGCGATCCGCTCCAGATCATCCAGCGCCGCGCCGGGCATCGGCTCTTCCTTCAGCGCGCGCCCCAGCGCCTCCAGCGCCATCTCGGGGTTGCCGATCTGGTCGGCGGCGACCTCGGCCATCTTGCGCAGCCAGTGGGCTCGCTCGGCGTGATCGTCGTGAAGGTCCAGCCGCCGCTCGTACAGCGCGAACAGCTCGTTGAAGTCGCCCCGCGCCTGCGCCAGCGGCTCCAGCACGTCCAGCGCGCCCTCCCGCGTCTCGTTCCGATCGAGCAGCGTGATCAGCGCCGATCGCGCCCGCGTGTGCTCCCCGTTGCGGTCGATGGCGTCGCGGTACGCCGTCAGCGCGCCCTCCGCGTCCTCCAGCGCCGTCAGCCGCACGTCGCCCAGGGCTGTCAGGAAGTCGGCCTGCTCGGTCGGATCACCGGCGACCTCCGCCTCGCGCGCCAGGATCTCCGCCAGCTCGGCGTTCTCGCCCTGCTGCCGCAGGATCAGCTCCAGCGACGCGAGCACCGGCGCCTCGTCGCCCGGCAGCGACAGCGCCTTGCGCAGGAACTCCGCCGCCCGCGCCAGGTCGGCCAGCTCCTTTTCGTACAGCGACGCCAGCCGGAGCGCGAGCGACCGCTGCAGCGAGGCGTCGAACGTCGCGTCCATCCGCTCTTCGTAAACTTCGGCCAGGCGCTTCCACGCGCCGGTCGCCGCGGCCAGGCGCTCCAGCGACTGGCGGGGGGCCGCCTCGGTCGCCTCCTCGGTCAGGGCGCGCGCCCAGGTCGCGAACGCGCTCTCGACGTCGCGCCGCTCCATCTCGTGGATGCGCGCGATCTCGCCCAGGATCTCCAGCCGCCGCTCGACCGCGTCCTCGACGGCCAGCCGCAGCTCCAAAAGCTCGACGACCTGATCCCAGGCGCGCGCCTGGCGCAGGATCGGCTCCAGCACCGCGATCGCGGGGACGCGGTAGTCGTCGCCGTGGGCGATCGCGCCCAGCGCCTCGCGGGCGCCCGGATGGTCGGGCGTCGCCGCCAGGATCCCCTGGTACCGGCTGATGGCCGCCTCGACGTCGGACAGGTCGGTCTCGGTGATCTTGGCCGCGCGGAACGTCAGCTCGTCGCGCTCCCTCGCCTGCTTCGCGAACCCGGCGCGCAGGTCCAGCACCTCGACGAGGTCGGTGTGGCGGCCCTCGCTGGTGAAGATGCGATCGAGGGCAACCAGCGCCTCCCCGTCGCCCGGCGTCTCTTCCAGGAGCTTGCGCAGCTGCTCGACCGCCTGCTCCGGCTCGCCCAGCTTCTCCTCGAAGACCGCGGCGGCCTGCGCGTACAGCCCGCGCCGTTCCTCCGGCCGCTGGGCCAGCTCCAGCTTGCGCGCGTAGACCTCGGTCAGCTCGCGGAACGCGCCGCCGGCCATGTGAAGCTGCGCCAGCGATTCCAGGGCGTCGCCGTCGGTCGGATCGATCTCGAGGACCGTTTCCCATGCGCGCACTGCTGACTCGCGCGCCTTCAGCGCGTCCTCGTACAGCGACGCGATCCGCTTCGCGATCGCCTTGCGCTCCGCGACCTCGTTGGTGATCTCGAGGTGCTTCTCCAGCACGTCGACCAGCTCCTGCGCGCGCTGCGCGCCCGCCAGCAGCCGCTCCAGCGCCAGGAACGCGTCGCGATCGTCCGGCCGCGCCGACAGCGCCGATCGCCAGGCCTCGATCGCGTCGGCGGCGCGCCCGAGGGGATCCTCCAGCAGCCGCGCCGTCATCGCCCACAGCTGGGCCTGCAGGTTGGAATCGCCCGCCTCCACCGCGCCCTTCTCCAGCGACGCCACCAGCTCGCCGTGCAGGCCGCCCGCCAGACCGAGCGACTCCATCTCGGCCAGCGTCTCGCCCGACTCGACGTCGGCCAGCCAGGCCTTGCTGCGGCAGTCGAAGGCCTTCTCCGCGCGGCCCAGGCGCAGGTGGATCTCCGCCATCTCGCGGTAGATGCGCACCCGCTCGGTCCGGTCGTCGACGGATTCCAGCTGCGCTTCCAGCGCGCCGACCAGCTTGTTGAGATCGCCCGACCGCCGGTAGACCGGCTCGAGGATGACGGCGATCCGCTGCCGCTCGGTGCCTTCGCCGGCCAGCGCCTCCAGCGCCGCGACCGCGTTGGGCTGGCCGGGGGTCCGCTGCAACACCTCGGCGTAGCGATCGATCGAGGAGATGACGTCGTCCAGCCGGTCGTGGAAGATCTTCGCGAGCCGCAGCCTGACCGTGTCGCCCTCGCGCTGGTCGGTGATGCGATCCAGCGTCGCCGCCATGTGGTCGGCCAGCTCGTGCCACTGCTCCTCGAACGCGAGCATTCGTTCCAGCTCCGCGGACGTACCGCGGTCGGCGGGATCGACGTCCATCGCCTCGCGCAGCGTGCCGATGGCGCGCCCGCGGCTGTCCAGCTTCTCCTCGTCCAGCTTCGCGCTCCGGCGCAGCAGCGCCAGCTTCACCGCCGGCTCGACGGCGCGGCCCGCCTCCTCGTCGATCAGCTCGCGCAGCTCCTGCCACGCGCCCCAGCGTTCCAGGGCGGACTCGAACAGCTGCGCGACCTCGCGATCGTCGGGCCGGGCGTCGAACAGCCGGCGGTAGTACTTCTCCGCCTCGGGCCGCCGTCCCAGTCGATGATCGAAGATCTCCGCCGTCCGGCGCACGATGTCGATCACCGCCGGCTCTTCGCCCAGCTCGCCTTCCAGGTAGCCCTGCAGCAGGCTGGCCAGATCCTCCCAGCGATTCAGCTTGTCCGCGAGGCGAACGAGCTGCTCGATGCTGAGCCGCTCCGTCGGCGCCTCCTGGAACACCTTGCCGTACCAGCGCAGGGCGCTGTCGTAGTCTTCCAGCTGCTCCTCGTAGAGGCGCGCGATGCGCTTGGTCCACGCCAGCCGCTTCGCCGGCTCGTCGACCTGCACCAGGCGGATCTCGCCGATCTTGATCAGCGCCGGCCAGTCGGCGCGGCCGGCGTAGACCGGTTCCAGCAGCTCGGCGGCGGGCCCCTGGACGGCGATGTCATCCAGCATGCCCTCCAACATCTTGATCGCGCCCGGGTGATCGGGATCGCCCGCCAGCACGAGGCGCAGGTGCTCGAGCGCGGCCTCGCGATCGTTCTGGCGATCGTGCTCGATCTGCGCCATCCGGAAGCGGATGCCGACCAGATCGCGCTCGGGCAGAACGCCCCGCCTCAATAGATCTTCGAGCAGGCGCGTCAGATCGCCCCAGCGCTCGGCCTTCGTGTACAGCCGATCCAGCGCCTGCGCCGCGTCGCGATCGCTCGTCGAAATCTCCAGCACCCGCTCGTAAGCGGCGATCGCCTCTTCCAGCCGCCCCAGCGGCTCCTCGGCCAGCGCCCCGATCTGCAGACGGAACTGGCGTTCGGCCTTCGTGTCGTCGCCGACCAGCTCGGCGCGGCGGACCAGGATCTCGTAAAGGGCCTCGCTGTCGCCGCCCTTGCGGTAGATCCCTTCCAGCGCCTCCAGCGCATCCTCATCTTCGGGGATGCGATCCAGGACGCGCCGGTAGTAGTCCGCCGCCGTCGCCGCGTCGTTGTCGCGCAGCGCCACCTCGGCGATGGTCCGATCGAGGCGCAGCTTGACCGCCTCGTCGAGGACATCCGGGCTGATCTCGCGGTACAGCGCCGCGACCTCGCCGACCCGCTCGAGGCCGGTCATCCGCTCGTAGCTGTCCATCAGCGCGGGCAGCTCGGCATCGGCCAGCGCATCGCGGATCGCCAGGGCGGTCGTCTCGCGCGCCGCTTCGAGGTCGCGCAGGCGCGTCTCCTCCAGCGTCGCCAGCCGCATCCGCTGCTCGAGCCGCGCGCGCCCGTCGGTCTGCGCCTCGATGTAGACGCGCACGACCGCCGCCAGCTCGGCGAACCGGCCGCCGCCCTCGTAGATCGGTTCCAGCGCCTGCGCCGCCGCGAGCCGCAGGCCACTGTCTGTGTCGGGCGCCAGGAAGCGCTCCAGCGCCGCCAGCGCCTCGCGATCGCCCGGGGCCGCCTCCAGCACCTCGCGCCAGCGCCCGAGCGCCTCGGCGGAATCGCCCAGCGGCCCCTCGAGCAGCGACGCGATCTGCCGGAGCAAGACCACGCGCTCGGCGGCCCGGTCGTCCTTGAGCGCGAGCCGCCGCTCCAGGATCTCCAGCCGCTGCCGGTGGCGCCCCTGCTGCTCGTACAGGCGCGCCAGCGTCTCCAGCGCCTGATCATCCTGCGGGTTCTCGTCGAGGATGCTGACGCACGCCGCGATCGCCTCGTCGACGTCGCCGACGTCGCGCTCCAGCAGGCCCGCGACCTGACGCCACAGCTCCTGGCGCGCCGTCGCGTCGCCGGCGAGATCGATGCGCTTGCGCATGATCTCGACCCGCTGCCGGTGCTGCGCGCCCGCCTCGAAGATCCGATCGAGCGCGTCGATGGCCGCGCGCTCCTGCGGATCGATCTCCAGGATCGATCGCAACGTCGCGACCGCCGCGTCGACGTCGCCCAGCGACTTTTCCTCCAGATCGGCGATCCGGAACAGGATCTTCTTGCGCGCCGGGCCCGCCGTCCAGCGCGCCTGCATCGCCAGGATCTTGACCAGGCCCGCGACGTCGCCGGTCTCCGTGTACAGCGTCTCCAGCGCGGCCGCCGCCGGCGCGGTCGTGTCGGTGTCGTCCGGATCCAGATTGAGGACCAGCTTCCAGACGTCGATGGCCGCGCGCCGGTTGCCCAGGCGGCCCGCGTACAGCTTGGCGGCCCGCGACAGCAGGTCGGCGCGCCCGGCGACGTCGGCTGCGTCGCGCTTGAATGCCAGCTCCTGGTAGACGTCGACCAGCTCCGAGAAGCGTTCCAGCGTGGTTCCGAGCCGTTCGATCTCGCCGAGCGCGTCGGGGTTACCGGGATCCGCCGCCAGGACCTGCCGCCAGGTCGCCAGCGCGGCGGCGCGCGCCTGCAGCTTGTTCTCCTGCAGGTCGGCGATCCGCACCAGCATCGCCGCCGCATCGTGGCCCTTCAATACTTCGCGCTCGACGTCCAGGATCGCGGCCAGGCGGGCCCAGGCGCCGCTCGCCTCGTAGACCGGTTCCAGAATCTTCGCGACGCGCTGGCGCTGCGCCGGCACCGACAGCAGCTTCTCCAGGAGGCGGCGCGCCCCCTCGTGGTTGGGCGCCGCCTTGACGATCTGCTCCAGCAGGTCCAGCGCGCCGACGACGTCTTCCAGGTGGCTGGCGCGCAGCTCGGCGCGCCTGAACTCCAGCTCGGGGACCTCCGCCTCCGACGCGAAGCCGACCCGCGTTCCGAGCAGGTTCTCGAGGTCGCGCCACCGCTCCCGCCCCGCGTAAAGACGATCCAGCGCCCGGTGGGCGCGCAGATCGGCCGCGTCCAGCTCCAGCATCTTCTCGTAGACGCCGAGGGCGTGGTCCTCGTCGGAGAGCGCGTTCTCGTCGAGGTCGGCGATCTGCGCGAGCAGATCGAGCCGCTCGCGCACGTCCAGCTCCGCCAGCTGGCGCGCGTCGAGCAGCGCGCGCAGCTCGCTCCATCGCTGGCCGTCGCGGTAAAGCCGGGTCAGCGCGCGGAAGGCGCCCTGGTGCAGCGGCTCGGCCTTGATGATCTCCGCGTAGACCTTCTCCGCGTCCTGCGCCCGCCCGAGCCGCTTCTCCTGCAGCTCCGCCACCACCACCAGCAGGTCCCGCCGCAGCAGCTGATCGTCGGTCGCGGCCGAGACCGTGCGCAGCTTCTCCGCCAGCTCGCCGGTCTTGCCGGCCCCCTCGGCGAAGCCGAGCAGCGCGTCCCGGTTCTTGGCGTCCGACGGATCGAGGTCGAACAGCGCCATGCTGACGCGGTAGGCGCCCGCCGGATCGTTGGCGGCGCCGCCGTAAAGTCCGCGCAGCTTCTCCAGCCGTTCGACCTTCTCGCCGCGCGTGTCCGCGACGGCCAGCAGCGCCTCGTTGGCGGCCGCCAGCTTGGGGGCGTCGCCGGTCCGCTCGTAGAACGGCAGCGACAGCGCGGCGATGGCCGGCCGATCCGGATAGCCGCCCGTCGCCAGGCGCTCCAGGCCCGCCACCGCCGGCGCCGCATGCGGATTCGCCTGCAGCACCTCGCGATACGTGGCGAAGGTCGCTCCCGGATCGTCCAGTCGGACCTCCTGGATGTTCGCAATCCGGAGCAGCAGCCCCTCGCGCTCTTCGCGGTTGTCGGCCGGACGCGCCGCCAGATCGCGACGCAGCCCTTCGACCACCCCCGCCCAGTCCTGTCGGGCCTCCGACAGGCGGATCAGCGCGCGCAGCGCGCGTTCGTTGGTGGGCTCGGTCTCGAGGATCGTCTTCCAGGTGGCCGTCGCGGCCGCCGCGTCGACCACCCGCTCTTCCTCGAGCTGCGCGATCCGGAACAGCAGGCGGACACGCTCGGCGGCGTCGGGCGCGCGATCGGCGCGCGCGTGCAGCAGCTTCGCCAGATCGCCCCAGGCCTTGGTCTGGGTCAGGATCTGTTCCAGCGCGGCGTCGGCCTCCTCGTCGAAGCCGACCTCCGCGGTGATCTGCTCGGCCGCCTTGCGCGCTTCCTGCGGCCGGAACAGCCGGGTCGTGGCGATGCGCAGCGTGCGCCGCAGCAGCCAGAGGCGCTCCTCGGCATCGGTCGACGCGGCCGTTCGCGCGTCGTACAGCGTCGCCAGGTTGCCCCACTCGTCGGCCTCGCCCGCCAGGCGCTCCAGATCCGCGCGCACGGCCTCGTTCTTGGGCGCGACCTCGAAGGCCTTCGCGCACCACAGGAAGGCCTGCGCCTTCGACCCCATGCGCTGCTCGCAGATCTTGCGCGCCTCGGCGAACAGCTCGAGGCGTTCCGACAAGCTGGTCCCGTCGCCCGCCGCGCCGCCCTTCAGCAGCAGGTCGTAGGTTGACAGCAGCCGCATCCATTTCTGCGCATTCCGGTAGAGCGGCAGCAGCGCCAGCGCCGCCGTGCGATTGCTCTGATCGGTCGCCAGGATCCGCTCGTACGCCTTGAGCGCCCGCTCCGGCTGGTTCAGCTTCTCCTGGGCGATCAGCGCGACCCGCTCGAGCAGGCGCGTCCGCGCCGCCATGTCCGCCGTTCGATCGGCCAGCGACGTCAGCTGATCGCACAGATCGCCGAACGCGCCGTCCCCGGCGTACAGCGACTCGAGCGCCGTGTAGTCGCCCGCCGACGCGTAAATCTCGCGCAGCGCGCGCGCCGCGCGGGCGTTCTTCGGCTGCAGCTCCTGGATCCGTTTGAAGACGTCGATCGCCGCCTGCGTGGCTCCCAGGCGTTCGTTGAGCAGCGTCCCGCGCCGTTCCAGCAACGCCAGCTCGGCCGCCGCGTCCTTCTGAGCGTGCGCATTCAGCCGCTGCCGCTCGAGGATCTCGATCAGCGCCGGCCAGCGCCGCTCGCGATCGTACAGCGTCGCCAGTCCCGCCAGCGCGTCGGCGTCGCGTTCGGCGCCCTCTTGCGCCAGCACCTGGTTGTAGAGGGCGATCGATTCGCGCACGTCGTTCAGGCGATCGCCCGCCACCTTCGCCATCTCGATGAGGCGGGCCCGCCGCGTCGGCGCGTCGAGGTGCGGCAGCTCCTTCCGGTAGACCTCGATCAGCGGCCGCCAGGCGCGGCCCTTCGCGTAGAGGTCCTTGAGGCGCGCGCTGGTCTCGGCGTCGGTCGGATCGGCCTCGAAGATCTTCTCGAAGCTGGCGATCGCGTTGCCGTGTTTGCCCAGCTTGTCCGCCCAGAGCGCGGCGATGCGCCGGTGCAGCGCGACCTTCTCCGCCCCGTCCTTGGCGGCGTCCGCCTGCCGCGTCAGCACCTGCACCAGGTCGCCGTAGCGCCCCTGCGCCTCGTAGCGCGACGCCAGCGCCGACAGCGCCGCCGGGTGATCCGGCTTGAGCGCCAGGATGTTGAGATAGGTGTTCACCACCATCACGTCGAGGTTCAAGCGATCTCGATAGATGGCGACGATCTCGAGGTAACGACTTATCTTTTCGTCGACCTCGGTGGCCGGCACGGCGTCCAGATCGTCCTTGAGCAGCTCGAGGAGCGCGTTCCACTTCTCGGTCCTGGTGTAGAGCGCGCGCAGCGACGTCACCGCGTCGGGCAGATGCGGCTTGAGGCGCAGGAGCCCCTTCCAGATCTCGATCGCCTTGTCGGCGTGCTGCGGCCGCTTCTCCGCGGCGCGCGCCATCTCGATCCCCATCTCCACGCGGCGCTCGATGTCGCCCTCGGTCTTCTGCGCCTGCGCCAGGATGGTCAGCAGCTGGGGCAGCTCGTTCTTCTCGGTGTAGTACTGGCGATAGAACTCGACCATCTCGTGGTTCGACGCGTCCAGCTTCCGCACGCGGCGGAAGACCGCCTCCGCCATGTCGGGCTGATTGAGCCGCTTCCAGAGCAGCGTCGCCAGGTCGATCAAGAGGCCGGTGTCCTGCTCGCCGCGCTTGCTGCGCGCGGCCCCCTCCAGCACCTTCCCCAGCTCGCCCCACTCCTGCTGGCGCGTCAGCACATCGCGCACGGCGCGCAGCGCGCGCGGCTCGATCGGGTTCGCGTCCAGGGCCTTGCGGAAGTGCGTGTAGGCGTCGACCGCCCGGTTCATCTTCTCGCACAGCTCGGCGGCCGCGACCTCCGCCAGCGCGCGCTCGTCGCGATTGGCGGCGCGGTCGGCGCGCTGCGTGTACAGGGTCAGCAGCTCCTCGTTGTTCCCCTTCTCGCGCAGCAGGCGCTCGAAGTGGTTCCCGGAGCGGCGGTTGTGCGGGTCCAGCTCGAGGCTCCGGCGCAGGAACGTCTCGCCCTCCCCGTCCGCCGGCCGGTACTTGAGATGGAACTCGGCGACCGATCCGTAGAGGCTGGACGCCAGCGCCGGATCCTTGGCCCCTTCCGCTTGCTGCAAGTAACGCTTCGAGATCGGCTCCCAGTTGGCGCGAACCAGGGACATCTGCGCCAGCGACTCGGTGGCGGGCGCGTGACCGGGCGACGCGCCCAGCGCCTCCTTCACGCAGGCCTGCCCCGCCTCGTCGCGCAGAAGCTCGTCGGACAGCACGCGCCCCTTCTCGTGCAGCAGGTCGGCGCGGCGGGACGCCTCGGTTGTCCACGCCAGCTCGAGATCAATCAAGGAGGCGACCAGCTCGAAGTCGCCCCGTTCGCGGTGGAACCGGCGCGCGTCGGAGAGCGCCTTCGACAGCACGTCGGCGTCGATGCCGGCCCCGTTGCCCGGGTGGAGAGCCGCCAGGGCCTTCAGGGCCCCGCTGTCTTCGGGATGCAGCTGGAGGGTCGCGAGCGCTGCGGTGACGTCAGTGGTCATTTGGCTGGCTCTGGATAGGCCTGCCGCAAGCGCGGCAGAAAGCCGACTATAGACCCGGGGGTTTCGGTCGTTCAATGAGAAGATCCGCCTGAGATCGTGAATACTTCCGGCGTGATTTCGCCGTCCCGATCGGCACAAAAGCGCACTCTCGGATCTACCCTCCGGCCCGAGCTCGGCCGGATCGCGATCGGGTGCGTCTGTCTCGTCGGGACCAACGCCTTCTCGCTCATGATCCCGTGGCTGCTGAAGCAGGCGATCGACGCCCTGCAAGGCCTCGGACCGGCCGTCGCGCATGGCATCGTCGTCAGGAACGCGATCCTGCTGATCGTCTTCGCGGTGCTGCAGGCGCTGATCCGGACCTGGTCGCGGATCTTCATCTTCGACGCTGCCCGCAACATCGAGTACACGCTGCGCGGCGACCTGTTCGGGCAGCTGACGCGGCTGGACCCGGCGTTCTACCGCCGGCACCCGACCGGGGACGTCATGTCGCGGCTGACCAACGACCTGACCGCCGTGCGGGCGCTGTACGGGCCGGGCCTCTTGAACCTGCTGAACACGGCGCTGGTGTACGCGACGGCGCTGGTGCTGCTGCTTCACCTGTCGCCGCGCCTGACGCTGCTGGCGCTGATTCCGTACCCGCTCTTGATCGGGGCGGCGCGCCTCGCCAGCCGGCACATCCACCGGGCCAGCCGCGCCATCCAGGACCAGCTCGGCACGATGTCGACGGCGATCCAGGAGGACCTGGCCGGCATCGCGGTGATCAAGCACTACACGCTGGAAGAGTCGCGCCAGGCGGCGTTCCGCGACGTCAACGACGAGTATCTCCGCCGCGCGCTGACGCTGGTCCGCGTGCGCGGCGCGCTGATGCCGCTGTTCGCGATGCTGGGCGGGGTCGGCACGCTGATCGTGCTGTGGGCGGGCGGGCGCGAGGTGATCGCCGGGCGGATGACCGTCGGCAGCCTGGTGGCGTTCAACGGCTACCTGGTGCTGCTGTCGTGGCCGACGTTCGCGCTCGGCTGGATCATCGGCATCTGGCAGCGCGGCGTCGCCGGGTGGGCGCGCGTGCGCGAGCTGCTCGTCGCGGAGCCGGGGATCGCGGACGCGCCTCACCGCGCGGGCTTCGAGGGCGCGCCCCACACGCCGTCGATCGAGGTGCGCGATCTGTCGATCGCCGCCGACGGGCGGGCGCTGCTGGACGGTGTGTCGTTCGTGCTGCCCGCGGGCGCCACGCTGGCGATCGTCGGGCGAACCGGCTCGGGCAAGACGACGCTGGTCGATGCCGTGCTGCGGATGCAGGATGTGGCGCCGGGCGCGGTCCACGTGGGCGGGCGAGACGTCACGCTCATCCCGCTCGCCCAGCTGCGGAGTCTCATCGGCTACGCGCCGCAGGACGCCTTCCTGTTCTCCGCGACCGTCGCCGACAACATCGCGTTCGGGATCCGCGAGCCGCTGGACGCGACGGCGCGCGACGAGCGCGTGCGGCGCGCTGCCGAGGCGGCTGGCCTGGCGCCGGACATCGCGGTGCTGCCGGAAGGCTACGCGACGCTCGTCGGCGAACGCGGCATCACCCTGTCGGGCGGGCAGCGTCAGCGGGTGGCGCTGGCGCGCGCGCTGGCGGCGGACCCGCAGATCCTGATCCTCGACGATTCCCTGTCGTCCGTCGACGCGGAGACGGAGCGCGCCATCCTGACCCGGCTGCGGCCGATCCTGGCGGGGCGCACGTCGATCCTGATCTCGCACCGCGTGGCGGCCGTGAAGGACGCCGACCAGATCTTGGTGCTCGACGGCGGCCGCGTCGCCGAATCCGGCACGCACGCGGCGCTGCTGGCGTCCGGCGGCGTCTACGCGTCGCTCTACCGCGAGCAGCTGGCCCAGGAGGCGGTGGCGTAGATGGCGTCGGAGGACCTGCTCGGCAACGCGCTCGACCGGACGCTGCTGCGCCGGATCTTCGCCTACGTCGTGCCCTACCGGAGCCGTCTGCTGGCGGCGATCCTGCTGCTGCCGATCGTCATCGCGCTGGAGGTGTGGCAGCCGCAACTCTTGAAGAAGGCGATCGACGAGCACATCGCGGTCGGGCGGCTGGCGGGCCTCGATCGGGTCGCCCTGCTGTATCTGCTGGCGCTGATCGGGCAGTACACGGCGGGCTTCGCGCAGCTCTACTTCACGCAGGTGATCGGCCAGCTCGGGATGAACGACCTGCGCGTCCGCGTCCACCGCCACGTGATGTCGCTGTCGGCGTCGTTCTTCGACAAGACGCCGGTGGGACGGCTCATGACCCGGCTGACCAACGACATCGAGTCGCTGTCGGAGATGTTCGCTTCGGGGATCGTCAGTTTGCTCGGCGACGCCGTGCGGATGCTGGCGATTCTGGTGTTGCTGTTCGCGACCGACTGGCGGCTCGCGCTGTTCTCGCTGGGAGCGGCGCCGGTGCTGTTCGCGGTCGCCGCCTACTTCCGGCGCTGGGTGCGCGACGCGTTCCGCGACATCCGCGTCCGGCTGGCGCGCATGAACGCCTTCCTGCAGGAGCACATCTCGGGGATGAAGGTGGTGCAGGCGTTCGCGCAGGAGGGCAAGGTCGCGGGCGACTTCGACGTCATCAACGTCGGGTACCGCCGCGCCAACTCGCGCGCGATCGCGGCCGACGCCGCGCTTTATTCGATCGTGGAGGCGGTCGGATCGATCGCCGTCGCGGGCCTGCTCTGGCACGGCGGCAACCGCATCGTGGGCGGCACGCTGACCGTCGGCACCGTCGTCGCTTTCATCGAGTACCTCTCCAAGTTCTTCACGCCCATTCGCGATCTGTCGACGAAGTACACGGTCATGCAGCAGGCCA
>Ga0066903_100000107_pt1 | contig 38848 bp, 37 predicted proteins | sample PanSoiMetaGPlot1_FD_67491 | JGI IMG/M metagenome (GOLD analysis project Ga0066903, IMG submission 67491) | Tropical forest soil microbial communities from Panama analyzed to predict greenhouse gas emissions - Panama Soil - Plot 1 (version 2) | ecosystem: Environmental > Terrestrial > Soil >... | reverse complement strand
GCGGCGTGAGCTCGGCGTCCCGCTTCGAGGAGTGGCTGGAGGGCCAGGGCCTGGACGTCCCGATCCGGACCTACCCGGCGGGCACGCGGACGGCGGAGGACGCCGCCCGCGCGATCGGCTGCGAGGTGGCCCAGATCGTGAAGTCGCTGGTCTTCACCGCGGGCGGCCGCCCGGTCGTCGCGCTGGTCAGCGGGTCCAACCGCCTGGACACGAGGCGCCTGGCCGAGCTGGCCGGCGGGCCGGTGGCCAAGGCGGGCGCCGAGCTGGCGCGGTCGGCGACCGGCTACGCGATCGGCGGCGTGCCGCCGTTCGGGCACGCCACCGCGCTGCCGGTCTACATGGACCGCGACCTGAACCGCCACGACCTGGTCTGGGCCGCCGCCGGCAGGCCCGACGCGGTGTTCCCGATCTCACCGACCCGCCTGGCCGAGCTCAGCGGCGCGCGTGTGGAGCGGCTGGCGTGACCGGCATCCTCCTCAGCTGCCGGCGCTGCGGGAAGCAGGTCTACAGCTCGGTGGTCCGCGACGGCCTCTGCCTGGACTGCCGGGTGGACGACCTGGTGGCCGACCTGCGGGACGAGCACCTGCGCCTGTGGCGCAAGCGGGAGCGGTACCGGGCCAACGGCGCCAACACCGAGTCGATCGGCCGGCAGATCGCGCGCCTCGAGGACCGCATGGCGGGCCGCATCGTGGGCCTGGTCCCTGACGAGAAGGCCGCCCTGGAGCAGCTCAAGCGGACGCTGGAGAAGGCGCGCAGCTCGCGCTACGACATCAGGAGCATCCGCTGAGCGCCGCTGGTCTGCAGCCGTTCCGACACCTCTACGTGCACATCCCCTTCTGCCGGCACAAGTGCGGATACTGCGACTTCAACGCTTACGCGGGGATGGACCGGCTGATGCCGGACTACCAGGAGGCCCTCGAGCGCGAGCTGGAGCGAGCCCGCGAGGCGCTGCCGTTCGGGCCGCTGCGCACGGTCTACTTCGGCGGCGGCACGCCGAGCCTCCTGCCTGCCGGACTGGCCGCCCGGATGCTGGCGCACGTCCGCGCCGTCTTCGAGGTCGAGCCCGGCGCCGAGGTGACCCTGGAGGCCAACCCGGCGTCGACCGACGAGTCGAAGCTCGCTGCGTGGCGGGCCGGCGGCGTCAACCGGCTCAGCCTCGGTGTCCAGGGGTTCGATCACAGGGCGCTGGCGGTGCTGGAGCGCCGGACGGACGGCGCCCAGGCGGAGCGTGCGTTCCGCCAGGCGCGGGCGGCGGGTTTCGACAGCGTCAGCCTCGACCTGATCTACGGCGTGCCGTTCCAGGCGCCGGCCGCGTGGGCGGACACGGTGGCCAGGGCGGTCGCACTGGCCCCGGAGCACCTCTCCTGCTACTGCCTCACGTTCGAGGAGGGGACGCTGCTGACCAGGCGCCGGGACCGCGGGGTCCTGGCCGAAGTCGACTCCGACGCGCAGTGGGAGCAGCTCGACACGGCGGATCGCCTGCTCGGCGAGGCTGGTTACGAGCGGTACGAGGTGTCGAGCTGGGCTCGGCCGGGCCGCCGCTCCCGCCACAACCAGGCCTACTGGGACTGCCGGCCGGTGTACGGCGCCGGCGCCGGCGCCCACTCCTACGCGACGGACGGCGAGCGGGCGTGGCGCTGGTGGAACGTGGCCAGGCCGCGCGACTACTGCGCCGCGGCCGCCGCCGGCCGGGTGGAAGAGGACCGCGAGGAGCTGCCCCCGGAACGGGCCCGCGCCGAGCGGGTGATGCTCGGCCTCCGCACGGCCAAGGGCCTGGAGCCGCCGGCGGGGTTCGAGCGGCCGCTGGAAGCGCTGGTGGAGGCGGGCCTGCTCGCTCGCGCCGGCCGCCGGTACGCGCCCACCCGCCGCGGTCTGGACCTGCACAACCGCATCGCGCTGGAAGTGCTGTGAGCGGTGCGGTGCGTCGGCGTGGGCCGACTGGCGTGGCGGTCGGGCCTGGGGTGTGGAGTTCCGGCGAAGGGGGCTGGCGGGCTAGCATCGGCTCACCTCTGGGTGGCAACTGGGCCGAGGGTGGACCGTTCTGCCGCGCTGCCGTACGTCGGCCACCTCATGGGCACGCGATGACGTGGCTAAGGTACGGCAAAGTCATTGCTGCATTGCACCTGTGCCGCATGTGGACCGCAAGTGACCGTTGCTGCGCGTGAGAGTCCTCATCAGCGTCGGATGGGGCCACTCACGCGCGGCAAAGTCGAGATTGGCCCACTTGTGTGGCAGTTGCCACCCAGAGGCGAGCCGATGCTAGCCCGCCAGCCCCTCTTCGCCGGTCCTCACACCAGGCGCACCGAACGCACCAGACGAGCCGAGCCGAAAGCAGAGGTGGAGCGGACGTTCGCCCCTCAGGGCCGGTAAACTGACTGGCACTCTCGGTCCGGGAGTGCCAGAACCATGGAGCCACGCAAGCAGGACATCCTGAAGGCGGTCGTCCGCGAGTTCACCGTATCCGCGATTCCGGTGGGCTCGCAGGCGCTGGTCAGCCGTCACTTCTTCAACCTCAGCTCGGCGACGGTGCGCAACGAGCTGTCCGAGCTCGCCGACCTCGGCTACCTCGTGCAGCCGCACACGTCGGCGGGCCGCATCCCGACCGACCGTGGGTACCGCTACTTCGTCGACTTCCTGATGGACCTGCAGGCGGTGCCTACCCAGCTGGAGACGTTCATCCAGGGCGAGCTGCGGACCGCGCCGGCCGACCCCCAGGCGCTGCTGGAGCGCGTGGCCACCATCGTCGCGGCAGTCACCCAGAACGCCGCCATCGCCACCCTGCCGCACGGTCCGCAGGCCCGCCTCAAGCACGTCGACCTGGTCTCGCTGGAGCCGACCGAAGTGCTGGTGATCCTGCTCGTCGAGGGCAACCTGATCCGGCAGCAGATCATGTCGGTCAGCCGGCCCGTGGAGCAGGCAGAGCTGAGCCGGCTCGCGAACAAGCTGAACCGCGAGCTGGTCGGCAAGGACCGTGACGGCCTGGAGCTGCGGCTGAAGCGGCTCGGCCGCGGCCTGGAGAACGAGATCGTCACCCGGCTGTCGCAGACACTCGAGCTCTTCGAGCAGGGCGTCGAGACGCTGGTGCTGCACGACGGCGTGCGCAACCTGCTGCGCCAGCCGGAGTTCGCCGAAGCTTCCCGGCTGCACCAGGTGCTCGAGGTGCTGGAGGAGACCCGCCACCTGGCCACCCTGCTCCAGGAGCTGGTCGGCGAGTCGGAGATGCAGATCGTCATCGGGTCCGAGAACCAGGCCACCCAGCTGCGCTCGTGCACCGTCGTGCTCACCACGTACGGGCCCACCCGCCGAATCCGCGGCGTCCTGGGGGTGCTGGGACCCACGCGGATGGACTACGGCCAGGTGGTCGCCCGCCTGCAGGCCGTCGCGCGGCGGGCGAGCGAGCGCATGAGCGAGGTGTACGCGTGAGGCGCCGGCTGCGCCCTCGCGGCATCCACTAGAGTTGGGGCCTGCGCACCCGAACGGGGGCCGGGGTTTGACCGGGGGCCGGCCCGCGGTATCAAAACAACGAGCGATGGCGACCAAGCGAAGGACAGACCACGATTCCACGCCCAGGCCGGACGCGCCGGCCGTCGAGGCCGCCTCGGCCGATCGGCCTGTGTCCGGCGGCAACCAGGAGAAGTCGAAGGCGAACCAGCCCGCCGCGGAGACCGGCGGGAGCGAGCGGACCGTGAAGCCGGAGGCGCCCGAGGCGAAGCCCGCGACGACCGCCGAGGCCGATGAGGCCACCGAGGGCACCCAGGGCACCCAGGTCACCGAAGAGCAGGAGGCCGCCGAGCGGACGGCTGAGCGCCGCATCGAAGCGCTGGCGTCGCAGCTGGAGGAGGCCAACGGCCGCCACCTGCGGCTGGCCGCCGACTTCGAGAACTACAAGAAGCGCGTGCGCCAGGAGCAGCTCGACACGATGAAGTACGCCGCAGCCACCGTGGCGGAGCGGCTGCTGCCCGTCCTCGACGACGCGGACCGCGCGCTGAGCCACGCGCCGGAGGGCCTCGACGAGAGCTGGCTCAAGGGAGTCCGCCTCACGTTCCAGAAGCTGGAAGAGGTGCTGGGCTCCGTCGGCGTCGAGCGCATCGAGGCGCTGGGCGCGACGTTCGACCCCAAGCAGCACGAGGCCGTCGCCTCGGAGGAGACGGCCAAGCACCCGGAGGACACGGTCGTGGCCGAGCTGCGCGCCGGGTACCGGATGCACGACCGCGTGCTGCGGCCGGCGCTGGTGAAGGTGGCGCGGCCACCAGCCTAGACCGCCTTGGCAATCAAGCGCGACTACTACGAGATCCTGGGCGTCAGCCGTGACGTCTCCGCGGACGAGTTGAAGCGCGCCTTCCGCAAGCTGGCGATGCAGTACCACCCGGACCGCAACCCGGACGACCCGCAGGCAGCCGAGCGGTTCAAGGAGTGCAGCGAGGCCTACGAGGTGCTCTCCGATCCGGAGAAGCGGCGCAGCTACGACATGTTCGGGCACGCCGGCGTCGGCCAGGGAACCGGGACCGGGTTCGAGGGCTTCGGCTTCGGCGACATCTTCGACACGTTCTTCGGCGGGGGTTTCGGTGGGCGCGGTCGCCGGGCGGCGCGGGGCGACGACCTGCGGTACGACCTGACGATCTCGTTCGAGGAGGCGTTCACGGGCGTCGAGCGCGACATCGACGTGGCCCGGCTCGTCACGTGCGAAACGTGCACCGGCAGCGGCGCCCAGCCGGGGACCGGCACCGAGACGTGCGAGTCCTGCGGCGGCAGCGGTCAGGTGCGGCGCCAGGCCCAGTCCATCTTCGGGTCGGTGGTCAACATCGGCACCTGCCCCACCTGCGGCGGCGCCGGGCGCATCCTCCGCTCGCCCTGCGGCGAGTGCCGCGGGCAGGGCCGTGTCGAGCGCCCGAAGCGGCTGCGGGTTCGCATCCCGGCGGGCGTGGACACCGGCTCCCAGATCCGCCTCTCGGGCGAAGGAGAGGCCGGCTATCGCGGCGGCCCGCCCGGCGACCTGTACGTGGTGCTCCGCGTGCGCAACCACTCCACGCTGCGCCGGCAGGACCAGGACATCGTCTACGAGCTGCGGGTCAACATGATGCAGGCCGCCCTCGGCGACCAGATCGAGGTGCCGACCCTCGACGGCGACGTCGAGATCACGGTGCCGGCGGGCACGCAGTACGGCCAGACGTTCCGCCTGCCAGGGCGGGGTATGCCGAACGTGCGCAACGGTCGCCGGGGCGACCAGTTCGTCGTCGTCCAGGTCGTGGTGCCCAAGGACCTCTCGGCCGACCAGAAGGCGCTGCTGCGCAAGGTGGGCGGCCTGACCGGCAAGCCCGAGAAGGTGTCGAAGGGCTTCTTCGAGAAGCTGCGCGAGGCGATCAACCTGGACTGAGCGGTTGTCCCGGGTCGGGCTACGGACTCGCCCATGTCCCGTCCCTGCCAGGCGAGTAGCGTTTCGACCCACAGCAGTCGCCCCCCACGGCGAAGCGACACCCAGGAGGTGCAACCGTATGCATGGGTGCATGTGCTCGATCGTCCCGCCGCACGTCTTCGAGAGGATTCTCCGGACAGGGACGCCGGAGGAGCGAGAGGCGGCGATCGGCACCCTGTCCGTCGACCACTCCATCCGCCTCACGCGCGCCCAGAACGCCGCGCTCGCCGCACAGCCGCTGCGCAGGGCGGTCGCCGCGCCCGGCGGCCGGGGGGTCGTCCACCGGACGATCTACGACGCCCAGAACCGAAGCGACCAGCAGGCCACGGTGGTCCTCCGCGACGAGGGCCAGCCCGAGTGCGCCGACGAGTCGGCCAACCAGGCCTACGACTCGCTGGGCGACACCTACCGGTTCTACTGGGATGTCCTGACCCGGGACTCGATCGACGACGCGGGCATGTCGCTCCTGGGCGAGGTGCACTTCGGGCGCAGGTACGACAACGCCTTCTGGGACGGCCGGCGCATGATGTTCGGAGACGGGAGCGGCACGATGTTCACCGGCTTCACGTCGGCCGTGGAGGTGGTCGGCCACGAGCTGACGCACGGCGTGACCCAGAACACGATCAACCTGCTCTACACGGGCCAGTCGGGCGCGCTCAACGAGTCCATCTCGGACGTGTTCGGCTGCCTGGTCAAGCAGTACAAACTCGGCCAGACGGCGGACCAGGCCACCTGGCTCATCGGCGAGGGCATCCTGGGGCCGGCCATGCACGGCGTCGCGCTGCGGTCGATGAAGGCGCCGGGCACCGCCTACGACGGTGACGACCAGCCCGCGACGATGAGCGGTTTCGTCAACACCACCTCGGACAACGGCGGCGTCCACACGAACTCGGGCATCCCAAACCACGCGTTCTACCTGGCCGCGACCGCCATCGGCGGCAACGCGTGGGAGCGGGCGGGCAGGATCTGGTACCAGGTGATGACGCTGCGGGCGGTGCCCCCGGACGCGCAGTTCCACACGTTCGCGCAGGCGACGCTGATCGCGGCGTCGGCGCTGTACGGCCCCGCCTCCGTCGAGGCCAAGGCGGTCGCGGACGCGTGGGGCCAGGTCGGCGTCCTGACGGCGTCCCAGATGCCCACGGCCGCCTCCCTGGCTTCATGAGCGAGGGGGCTGCTGGCGCGGAGGACAACCTCGAGGTCGAACGTTCGGGCGGCTTCGGCGGCCTGACCGTCCGCGCCAGCGTCCCGGTTGCGGAACTCGAGTCCCCGGAGCGGGCGGCGATCGAGCAGCGGCTCGGGCGCGCGCCGTCGGCTCCGTCCGGGCCCGATCGCTTCGTCTACCGGTTCCGCATGCACGGCCGCGAGGCCGTGGTGCAGGAGGACCTGCTGCCGGCCGAGCTGCAGCCCCTGCTCGACCGGCTGTCCGACTCCTGGTCCTGACCGGCGCAGACCCCCTCGCTGCATTTCTCAAGCGACTGCTTGAGAAAACTGGTGGCTGGTGCCAGAATGTGCTCAGGGGGAAACGAAGAGATGCGAGCGATCGACCTGGAACTCACGAACGCGGAAGTCGAAGTACGGCAGCTCGAGGCGCGGCTGCGCGTCGTCCCGATGAACGACGTCCAGCTCGCGCAGGCGCTGCGCCGCGCGCTGAGCGCCAAGCGCGAACGGCTCGACAGGCTGCGCGCCCAGCACCCGCTCGGTTAGCCAGCCGGGGTCAGCCTAGCCGACGAGCTCGCGCGTCCGTGTGACCACTCGGGCGGCGAGGTCGTAGCGGCCCAGCGACGGGATCACGTATGCGCCCTGGACCTGCGCGCGCGCGGCCTCGAGAAAGTCGACCGCCAGCTCGACGCCCAGGTGCTCCGCCCGGTCGCCCGCCCCCGCGAGGCGGTCGCGCAGGGCCTGCGGCACGCTGATGCCGGGCACCTCGTTGTGCAGGTACTCGGCCTGCCGCACGGAGCGGAGCGGGAGCACGCCGACCAGGATCGGCACGCGTACCTCGGCCGCGATCTCGCGGAGCCGCTCCAGTGCGCGCGGGTCGTAGATCGGGTTGGTGACCACGAAGTCGGCGCCGGCTGCGATCTTGCGGCGCAGCAGGCGGATCTCCCGCTCCAGGTCCTCGGCCCCCGGGTTGACGGCGGCGCCCACGTGGAACGCGGCGCTCGCGCCGATCGGGGTGCCGTTGGCGTCGAGCCCGCGGTTCAGGTTCGCGATGATCGTGATCAGGCCTACCGCGTTCACGTCCCAGACCGCGGTCGCAGTCGGGTTGTCGCCGACGCGGGGCGGGTCGCCGCGCAGGGCGATGATGTTCCTGATCCCGAGCGCGTGCGCGCCGATCAGCTCGGACTGGATCGCCATCACGTTCCGGTCGCGGCACGTGAAGTGGGCGATGGCCTCGAGGCCCACCTGCTGCTGGACCAGCGCCGCGCACGCGATCACGCCCATCCGCATGCGCGCCATCGCGGAGTCGGTGACGTTGGCGTAGTCGACGCCGGCCTCTTTGAGCAGGTGCGCGCCCGCGAGCATGCGGCCCGGGTCGATGCCGCGCGGCGGGGTCAGCTCGACCGAGATCGCGAACCGGCGCTGGACGAGCTCGCGGGCGAGGCGGGAGGTGGGCACCGGCGGCTGGACCGCCTCGTCCTCGCGGGGCTGCCGGCGGCGCACCTCGACCACGCCCGAGCGGGCCTCGGACAGGCGCGCGCGCAGGGCGGCGATGTGCGCCGGGCCGGTGCCGCAGCAGCCGCCCAGGATCGAGACGCCGTCCTCGAGCATGCGGACGGCGCTGTCGGCGAAGTACTCGGGCCCCGACGTGTAGACGAGGCGGCCGCCGACCCGCTCTGGCAGGCCGGCGTTGGGCCAGGCCCCGATCGGTGGGGCACCCTCGAGCTGGGCCAGGTGGCTGGCCACGCGCCGCACCGGCTGCGGGCCGCTGCCGCAGTTGGCGCCGATCGCGCTCACTCCGAGCGGCGCCAGCGCCGCGACCAGGGCGGCCGCGGCGTCCTCGGGGCTGTTCTCGTCGCCGAAGCTGAGGCTCGCTACCACCGGCAGGTCGGGCGCGACCTCGCGGGCGACCCGCACGGCCAGCTCCAGCTCTCCGAGGGCGCTGAACGTCTCGAAGACCAGCAGGTCGACTCCGCCCTCGATCAGCGCCTCGATCCGCTCCTGGAACATGCGCTGGGCCGAGCTGCGCTTGATCGAGCCGACCGGCTCGATCGGCCGGCCCAGGGGGCCGATGCTGCCGGCGACCAGCACGGGCCGGCCGGACGCGTTGCGCGCCTCGACGGCGAGGCGCGCGCCCGCCAGGTTGATCTCGCGGACCAGGTGCTCGAGGTAGTGCTCGCCGAGGCCGAAGCGGCTGGCGTTGAACGTGTTGGTCTCGATCACGTCGGCGCCGGCCGTGATGTAGTCGCGGTGGGTGCCGCTGACGAGCACCGGTTCGACCAGGTTCAGCTCCTCCAGGCAGCGGCCGGGAGCGACGCCCCGAGCGTGGAGCTCGGTACCCATCGCGCCGTCGAACAGGACGGGCCCGCGGGCGAGACGTTCCGCCATGCGGTTCATCGAGCTACCCATGTAACCACAGGGACCGGACCCGGCGTCCCTCAGGGGCCGGGCCCGTCATGCGCCGGTCATGATCCCCCTGCCGAACGCGATGGCCACGATCCAGCAGGCGATGGTCAGGAACGCGGCCTCGCGCGCCCTGGTCCCGCGCCCGGCCCAGAAGTAGACGCCGGGCAGCCACAGGAACGCGAACCCGCCGTAGACCACGTGCAGGAGCTCCTTCGGCTGCGTCATGGTCAGGAGGACCAGACCGATCGCGCCCTGGACGCCGGTCAGGGCGATCATCAGGACGTAGCTGGAGCGGAACCCGGCGCTGACCTGCCGCCGGGTGATGAAGGCCACGGTGCCCCACACCCCCAGCGCGGCAGCGAACAGGATGAGGGCCAGCGCGAAGCGCTGGTGCAGGAACGCGAGAATGCCGATCACGGGAGGTCAATTGTCGGACTTCGGGGTGTCGCGGTGAAGGTCGAGGTGGTCAAGGCGGTGCGCGCGCCGATCGCCCCGGCGTTCCTGCGCGCCGTCCTGAGCGGGGCCGTGGAGGAGGCGGCGGTCGCGGCGGCGGCCGCGCCGGCGGGACGCGCGGCGGCGCTCACGGTCCGCGTGACCGGCGACCGCGAGCTGCGCCGGCTGAACCGGGAGTTCCTGGGCGAGGACCATGCGACCGACGTGCTGTCCTTCCCGAGCGGCGACGCGGCCGGCGGGTACCTGGGCGACCTGGCGCTGTCGTGGCCGGCTGTCGGCCGCCAGGCGGAGGCGTTCGGTCACCCGCCCGAGGTGGAGGCGGCGCTGCTCTCGGTCCATGGCCTGCTCCACCTGCTGGGCTGGGACCACGCGACGCCGCCGGAGGAGCGGGAGATGACCCGGCTCACGCTGGCGTGCCTGGCCCGTTCGGGCCTGCGGCCCGCCCCCGGCCGGCTGTAGCCACCGGGCTCCGTACAATTTGGCCGACAGCGGGTCGCGGCACCCTGCCGCAGGCCCCCGTGTGCCCATGTCCTTCCCCGCGCAGACGCCCGACTCAGACCTGATCGTCGTCGGCCTCGGCAACCCGGGGTCCGAGTACGCGCGCACCCGGCACAACCTGGGCTGGTCCTGCCTGGAGCGGTTCGCGGCAAGGAACCGGATCGAGCTGTCCCGCAGACGCTGGCGCTCGCGGACCGGCTGCGGCCACGTAGCGGGACGCCGGGTCTGGCTCCTCGAGCCGCAGACGTACATGAACCTCAGCGGCCGCGCGGTGTTCGAGGCGACGCGCGACCTCGACGTCGGCCCCGAGAGCGTCTGGGTGGTCTACGACGAGATGGACCTGCCGCTCTGCCGGCTGCGGATTCGCATCGGCGGATCGGCCGCCGGCCACAACGGGATCCGGTCGATCATCGCGTCACTTCACAGCGACGCGTTCGTCCGGTTCCGCGTCGGCGTCGGCAAGCAGCCCGTCCGCGGCTCCAGTGCTGGCGCCGGCCATGTGCTCGGGCGCTTCTCGCGGGAGGAGGCGGAGGTGATCGACAAGATCGTCGACGGCGCCGCGGGGGCGCTCCAGACCGCGCTGGAGGAGGGGCTGACCCGCGCCATGGATCTTTACAACCGGGCTGGATCTCTGGGCTGCGAGGAGCTATCGTGACAGCGTTGTGGGAACGGACGTTCGATGGAGCCCTTCGGAGCTGGCTGGAGCGGCCCGGCGCCGGGCTGCGCGCTGGGCGGCTGCCGCGCGCGGCATGGCCGGTGCTGCTCTCGGCGGTGGCCCGGGGCGCGGCGGCGACGAGCCGGCCGACCCTGGTCCTCTGCCCGGGGCCGGCCCGCTCGATCGGGGAGCTTCGGCTCTGGCTGGCCGGGCACCCCTCCGTCTACCACTTCGCCGAGGTGACGGTATCGTTCCTGGACCGTCCCCCGGCGTTCGACGAGACGGTCTCCCTCCGGCTGGAGGCCCTGGCGGCCCTGGCCGCGTCGGGCGACACGGGCGAGCCGTGCGTGGTGGTTTCGTCCCGGCGGGCGCTGATGCGCATGACGGTGGGGCGGGAGGACCTGTCGGCGACGACCCTGGTGCTCAAGCCGGGCCTGCAGTCGGATCCGACGCAGCTCGCGGCCCGCCTGGTCGAGCTGGGGTACGCCCGCGAGCCGCTGGCCGAGACGGCCGGGCAGTTCGCCCTCCGGGGCGGCATCCTGGACGTGTTCCCGGCGGCGGCGCGGTCGCCGGTGCGGGCGGAGTTCTTCGGCTCGGACCTGGAGACCCTGCGGCTGTACGACCCGAGGAACCAGCGCTCGGTGATGGCCGTGCCCCAGGTGACCGTGCGCCCCGGCCGCGAGCTGCTGCTCGGACCTGATCGGGGCGCCGCCGCCGCGGCGGCGCTGCGGTCCGCGGCTGCGCTGGACGGTCTGCGCGCGGACGTGCGGGCCGAGTGGGAGGAGGACCTGGAGCGGCTGGCCGCCGGCGGAGCCTTCCCCGGTGTCGAGCTGTACGGCGCCTACCTGGACGCGCGCCTGCCGTCGCTCCTGGACCACCTGCCCGAGAACGCGGTGGTGGTCGACCTGGAGCCCGAGCGCCAGCTCGCCGACGCCCGCGAGCTGCAGGACGAGACGCTCATGCTGGCCGAGGCGGAGTCCCGCGACGGCGAGCTGCCGGTCGGCTTCGTCCCGCCGATGGTGGGCATCGACCGCACGGTGAACCTGGGTCGCGGTGGTCGCTCGGTGCTGACGGCGTCGGCGGCCGAGGTCGAGGGCGCCGCCGACCTCGGCTGGCGCGAGCTGGAGCCGGTGGTCGGGCGCCCGCGCGCCGTCGCCGAGCTGGCCGAGGCGGCCCGGACGATGACCGTCGTGCTCGCGACCGAGCAGGGCGAGCGGGCGGAGGTTCTCCTGCGGGAGGCGGGCGTCCGTGCGACCCCGATAGAGGTCGACCTGAACGCGGACCTGGCGCCGGAGCCGGGCCTGTACCGGGCCGACGTCGACCTCGCGGCCGGCTGCCGGAGCGACGACCTCGGCGTGCAGCTGTTCAGCGACGCCGAGCTGTTCGGCCGCGTCCGCCGGGTGGCCACCCGCCCCTCGCGCCGGTCGACACGGGGCGAGGTGACGCTGCACCTCGAGTTCGAGCCAGGCGAGCTGGTGGTGCACGTGGACCACGGGATCGCCCGGTTCAACGGCATGCGCCTGATCGACGCGGAGGATCCCGAGCAGGACGGCAAGATCCAGCGCGAGTACCTCGAGCTCGAGTACGCCGAGGGCGACAAGCTCTTCGTGCCGGTCGAGAGCCTGGACCGGGTTCAGAAGTACGTCGGCGGCAGCGAGGACCGGCCGCCGCTGCACCGCCTCGGCACCGGCGACTGGGAGCGGGCCCGTGCGCGCGCGCGCAAGAGCGTCGAGGACGTGGCGGACGACCTGCTCAAGATGTACGCGCGCCGGGAGAGCAGACCGGGCTTCGCGTTCGCACCCGATACGCCCTGGCAGGCGGAGCTGGAGGAGTCGTTCCCGTACGAGGAGACGACCGATCAGATCCAGGCGCTGGCGGACATCAAGGCGGACATGGAGTCGGAGCGGCCGATGGACCGGCTCCTCTGCGGCGACGTCGGTTTCGGCAAGACGGAGGTCGCGCTGCGGGCCGCGTTCAAGGCCGTGATGAGCGGCCGCCAGGTCGCGCTGCTGGCGCCGACCACCGTTCTCGTCCAGCAGCACTACCAGGTGTTCCGCGACCGGCTGGCGAAGTACCCGCTGACGATCGAGGTGCTCTCCCGATTCCGCACTGAGGATGAGCAGAAGCGGACGCTGGCCGGGGTGAAGGCCGGCGCGGTGGACATCGTGATCGGCACGCACCGACTGCTCCAGCGCGATGTGCGGTTCAAGTGGCTCGGTCTGCTGATCATCGACGAGGAGCAGCGGTTCGGCGTCATGCAGAAGGAGCGGTTCAAGCGGATGCGCACGAACCTGGACGTGCTCTCCCTCTCCGCGACGCCGATCCCCCGCACGCTCCACATGGCGGTGGTCGGCATCCGAGACATGAGCGTGATCCAGACGCCGCCCGAGGACCGTCAGCCGATCAAGACGTACGTGACCGCCGACGACGAGCAGCTGATCGCCGAGGTGATCGACCGCGAGCTCGACCGCGGCGGGCAGGTCTACTACGTCCACAACCGCGTCCGCACGATCGACCGTGCGGCGCAGCGCATCACCCGCCTGGTGCCCAGGGCGCGGATCGCGATCGGGCATGGCCAGATGGAGGAGGACGACCTGGCCCGCGTCATGGTCGACTTCGCGGCGGGCAAGTACGACGTCCTGGTCTGCACCACGATCATCGAGTCAGGGCTGGACATCCCGAACGTGAACACGATGGTGGTGGAGCGGTCCGATCGCTTCGGGCTGTCGCAGCTCTACCAGCTTCGGGGCCGCGTCGGCCGGGCGGGCAAGCGCGCCTACGTCTACTTCCTCTACGACCCTGCGAAGTCGCTGACGGAGGCTGCCGACAAGCGGCTGGACGTCATGTCGGGCCTGCACGAGCTGGGCCAGGGGTTCAAGATCGCGCTCCGCGACCTCGAGATTCGCGGCGCCGGGAACCTGCTCGGCGTTGAGCAGCACGGCGCGATCGCATCGGTCGGGTTCGAGATGTACCTGCAGATGCTGCAGGGCGCGGTGGCGAAGCTCCGCTCGGGCGCGGAGGAATCGCGCGTCGGCGACGTTCTGTCGACCCCGGAGCTGAGCATCGACCTCCCGCTCGATCACTTCGTGCCGCGCTCGTACATCCGGGACGAGCGGCTGCGCCTCGACGCGTACCGGCAGCTCGCGGCGGCGGAAGACGAGGCTGAGCTGGAGGGCGTGCTTCGCTCGCTGCGGGACCGCTACGGGCCGCCACCGGCGCAGCTCGGCAACCTGGTCTACTCGCTGAGGGTGAAGCTAAAGGGGCAGCGGCTGGGGCTGCGCTCGATCGCCACCGACGGCCGCGACACGGCGATCAAGGTGGACCCGGAGCGCCTGCTGGATGTTGAGACGCTGGAGCGCCGCTTCAGCGGACGTCTGCGCGTGCGGCCCAACCGCCTGCTGCTGCGGCGGCAGGGCGAGGGCTGGAGGGACGAGCTCATGAACCTGCTGGACGCCATGGCCGAGCTGTACGAGGACGCCGCGGTGCGGGTCGGCAATGCCTGAGGGCGGGCGACCCTACCCGGAGGGCATCGGCGCCAGCTTCGAGGTGGCGCGCCGGCTGCGGGCTCCTGACGGCTGCCCCTGGGACCGCGAGCAGTCGCACGAGTCGCTCAGGCCGTACCTCCTGGAAGAGACCCACGAGCTCCTGGAGGTGATCGACCGCCGCCTGGACGACGGCAAGCTCATGGAGGAGCTCGGCGACGTGCTGTTCCAGGTCGCGATGCACGCGGCGATCGCCGAGGAGCGGGGCGGCTTCGACGCGGCCCGGCTGTCCGAGGCCGTGGCCGCCAAGATGGTGGCCCGCCACCCGCACGTCTTCGGCGACGAGCGCGTCGCGGACGCCGCCGACGTCCTGCGCGTGTGGGAGCGGCGCAAGGCGGAGGAGGCGGCGAGGGACGGCCGCGGGTCCGAGACCCCGGTGGACCGCGTCTCGGTGACGCTGCCCGCGCTGGCGTGGACGTCGGGCATGCAGAAGCGGGCGGCGCGGGTCGGGTTCGACCCCGCGCCGGCGGGAGGCGAGGTAGAGGCGATCGCCGAGCGGGCGCGGGCCCTGGCGGCCGCGGCGGACTCTGAGGATGCGTTTCGGGAGGCGGGCGAGCTGCTGCTGGCCGTGGTCGGCCTGGCACGGCGGCGAGACGTCAACCCAGAGGACGCGCTGCGCGCGGCCGGCCAGCGCTTCCGCGACCGCTTCGCGGCGCAGTGGGAACCGCGCGGCGATCCGGAGGATTGACGGCGACTCCCACCCGAGGGGGTACAAGTGACCCATTGGCGGGTCGGCGGGCCGATGTTATATTGACGTTGTCGAGTATCGGCCGGCATCACTTGACCCTTCTCGCATGCGCCCACGAAGAGCTTCTGCCAGCAACGGCATCGTCGACAAGCGGGTTCGGCTCACGCACCAGACGTTTCTCCTGGCGGCGATGGCCGTGTTCGGCCTGTGGATGGTGGGCTCCCTGATCCAGGAGTTATCCCTCAACCGGTCGCTCAGCCAGCAGGCGGCGGCCCTGAGCGACCGGAACGCGGCCCTGCGCTCCACGAACGACGCCTATCGAAAGGACATCGGCTCGGTGACGTCGGGCGCCGCCGCGGAGGAGGAGGCCCGCAGGGACGGCTACGCGCGGAGCAACGAGAAGCTGTACCTGATCACGACGCCGCCCCCCAGCAGCGCGGTGCCGGCCGCGGCCCGGCGCAAGGCGTCGAACTCGAGCTCGAGCTCGAGCTCGGGCGGTCCGCTGGACGCCCTGCGCCGCCTATTCGGCTGAGCGCGGCCGCTCCCGGCACGCCGCCACCCCGGGGCGGTATACTCACCTCGCGGGGTGGAGCAGCGGCAGCTCGTCGGGCTCATAACCCGAAGGTCGTCGGTTCGAATCCGACCCCCGCAACTAGCTTCACCAACTCCCGAGGCCGCCCACCTAGGCGGCCTCTTTCGTTTCGGGCAGGGCCGTGGTCACGAAATGGTCTGGCGACCCGGCTGCGGGCGATCCTCTGGTCCTCGCTCTCCGAAACCATTCCGCCACCATTTTCGGCGACGCCTGCTGGGCGGCCGGCCGCCGACGTCGGCTACCGAGCGCGAGCATCTGCTCAGTGCTACTGACCCGAGCGCGAGGGCGCCTTGTCGCCGTGGATCAGGGCGTCGAGCTCGCCGGCGCCCCTGCCGAAGTGCTCCTCCAGGAACCGCTCGTTGGTGAGGAGGCGGTCGATGTTTTCACGCTGCAGGTCGTCGGCGATCTCGTCGAGCTTCCCGTCGAGGAGCTGCAGCTGGTCGCGCAGCACCTGCTGCCCGGTGCGCCCGTCGGGGCTGCGCGCGCGGTCGTCGCCACCCAGCGCAAGGTAGGACTCGAGGGTGGCCGGCAGGTACTCGGCCTGGATCCGGCGAAGGATGTAGAGGTTCCTCGACCCCATCGGCGCCTTCTCGAACTCGCGCGAGAACATGTCGGCCTTGAGACGGATCTGCTCCGCCTTGGCACGGACCTCCAGCGGCAGGCGCAGGAGGGGGTCGGGCGGGGCCGCCAGCGAGGCGCGCGGAGCCGCGGAGATAGCGGGCGCCGGCTGCGGCGCGGGGACCGGCTCCGGCGACGGCACCGGCGGCGAGCCCGTCGGGGCCCCCAGGTGGCGCAGCATGGCCCGCCGCACGCTCGCCCAGGTCGCGGCGTACGCGATGTTGATCCCGCCGATGGCAAGCCACTGAACGAGCAGGGCGGGGAGCACGGTCACCCCATGCACGAAGATGACGGTCAGGATGTTGATCGGAACGGCCATGCCCAGCGAGCCCAGCCCCAGCGCGAGGCCCGGGCCAGCGGAGCCGATGCGCCTGAGCTCGCGCAGCCTACCGTCCTCGACCCGCGCCTCCAGGTAGCGGTCGATCTTCCGCTCGAGGGCATCGAGCGACTGGGAGTCCTGCTCGTGCCTGCTCACGACTGCACTCTACTACCGCTGCGCCGGACCGGAGACGATGGCACCGGCAGGCGGGCTATCCTGCGTGGCGGTGAGCTTGGCTGGGGTGAAACTCCGCGTGATGTGGCATCCGACCTTCACGCTGGCAGTGCTGGCTGCGACCGTCATCACCTGTGCGGTCGTCGTGCTCGCCGGTGCGGCAGGCGGCTCGGCGCTCCTGGCGCAGGTCGCGCTCGTCGCGCTGCCGGCCCTGGTCGGGACGAGCACGGCGGCGCTGGTCGCGATCGAGCTGGGGTGGGACCGGCTGCCCGGCGCGCTGGCGGCGCTCACCTTCGTCCTGGGCATCGCGCTGCTGGCCGGCGCCGCCGCCGCGGCGGTGGGGACATGGTGGGCGCTCCGCCTGGCGCCGGCGCAGGGCATGTGGCCGGCGTTCGACGAGGCGGGGATGGTGCCGGCCGCCTACTGCCTGTTCGCGGCCGCGGCGGGTGCTGCGTTCGGCGCTCTGACGGTCCGTATCCTCCCCGCGGCGCTCCTGACGCTGGCGGCGTTCACGGGCCCGCGCCTGGTGGTGGCGCTGGCCCTCCGGCCGCGGTTCCTGCCGCCCGTCCTCGGCCTCGCGGACCCAGGCGTGGGAGCGGGGCTGCCTCCCGGCGCGTGGCCGCAGGCGACGCCATCGACCATCGTCGACGGTGCGGGCCACCAGGCCACGGGGGCGATCCTGGTCGTGTGCGACGCCCGGGCCGCGGCGCCCTGTCCCCTGACGGCGGCGGACATCCACGGCGCCGGCCTGTTCCAGGGAGCCTGGTACCAGCCGGCCGACCGGTTCTGGACATTCCAGGGCATCGAGGCGGCGGTCTTCGTCCCGCTGGCGATCGCGCTGGCTCTGATCGCGGCCTGGCTGCTCGGCCGGCGTCGGCACCCGGCCTCGCTGGTGTCGCAGCCAGGTGGCGGCAATGTCTGAGCCCCTGCGCACGGCCCTCCTCGTCGTGGCGGCGGGGCCGTCCGGCGCCGTTCTCCTGCGCCGCCATGTCGGGCGTATCAGTGGAACCGCGGCTCCGACTGTGCTAGACCGGAGACTCCTGCAGGAAGAACACGTTGCCGTCCGGGTCCTCGAGCTGAGCCTGGACGCCGTAGGTCAGCCGCGTAGGGGGCTGCGGGAAGTTCACGCCCCGGACCGCCAGCTCGCGGTAAGTCGTCTCCACATCGCGGGTCTGCAGCATGATCCCTGTCTGGCCCCCAATCTCGTCCTCGATGTGAAGCTCACCCGGTCCTGCCTTCGCCAGGTAGATCTGCGTCTGAGACCCAGGCGGCGCAACCGTCAACCAGCGGTAGGCGTCGCCGCCCGCGTCATCGCGCTTCTCGAAGCCGAGCTTGCCAACGTAGAAATCGAGGGCTTGGTCCTGGTCTCGCACGCACACGGTCACGATGCCGATCTGTTCGATCACGATCGACAAGCTTAAGTCTGGTCCTCTACGGACACCGGTCGGTCACGGGCTCGACTCGACCGGGTCGGTCTACGTCCCAGGCGTCCGCGGACGGGGCGGTGGGGACCGGACGACGGCCTACGTGACCGCCGGCTGAGCCGTCCCGGCCTCGAACACGAGGAACCTCTTCTCCGCCGGGTCCGTGCCGCCGTAGCCGTGCGACACCTCGACCGGGCCGAACCCCGCCTCGGCGAGCATCCGCAGCAGCTCGTCGCGAAAGTACACGCACACCCGCAGCGTGTGCGTCTCGTCCGCCTCCAGCCGGCCGTCGCGCCATCGCTGGGCGCGCATCTCCAGCGTCACGACCCGCGCCCGCGGGTCGACCGCTACCAGCCGTGACCGCAGGCCGATCTCGCCCCCGTCCGCTGAGGGATGGAGCCGGGGCGCCGCCGCCGGCTCGGGCAGGTTCGACGCCTTCTCCGCGAGCCAGCGCTGCCAGTCCTCATCGCCGCGGGTCTGCTCCTCGTAGTCCATGACCAGGACGCCGCCCGGCTCCAGGTGCGCGCGGATGCGGCGGAGGCCCTCACGGTCCCACTCCGGGCTGCCGCCAAGCCCGAAGCAGCCGCACGCGATCACGGTCCGGTAGCGGCGCGGCAGGTCCAGCTGGTGCATCGCCTGCGCGTGGAGCCGCGGCGCCAGGCCCTCACGCTCGGCGCGGGCCGCGCACCAGGCCAGCATGTCGGGCGAGACGTCGCAGCCGTCCACGTCGAGCCCGGCCCGCAGGTAGGGAACCAGAAGACGGCCGGTGCCGCAGCCGACGTCCAGGGCCGGCTGCCCGTGGCGCTCGATCTGCGCCCGGAAGAACTCGATCTCCGGACCGTCGAGGTTGCGCTCCGCCCACCACTGGGCGACGACGCCGTGGTGCCAGGTCTGGGCCGTCTCGGGTTCCCCCATGCGGCACAAGCATCTCACCTCGGCGTCGACCGAGCGTCATCCTCGTCTTCTATGCCCGAACAGGCTCGTACGTGGCGATCAACACCCCGGTGCTCGTGGCGAAGCTGTCGACCAGCCGCAGCGATGCCTGCGCGCCGCCCGAGAACAGCCGCCGGCCGGTGCCCAGCACCAGGGGATGGATCATCAGCAGGTACTCGTCGATCAAATCGGCCGCCATCAACGAGCCGATCAGTGCGCCGCTGCCCATGATCACGAGGTTCGTGCCGGAGCGCTCCTTGAGGTCCGCCACGGCCGCAGGAACGTCGCCGTGCAGGAGGGTCGAGTTCGGCCAGTCCAGCCTCGTCGCCGGGCTGCTCGACGCGACGTACTTGCGAGTGTCGTTGAGCGCGTCCTTGAAGGGGCCGCCCTGGGCGTTCCAGGAGGTCAGCAGATCCTCGTAGGTGCGCCGCCCGAACAGAAAGGCGCGATCCCCGCCCATCCGTTCACCCATTCTGGCGACGATCGCGGGGTCGCCGCCCCGGACCGCCCAGCCGCCGCGCTGAAATCCATCCCGTGTGTCCTCGTCCGAACGGCCCGGTCCCTGCATCACGCCGTCCAGCGTCAGGTGATTCATCACGATCACGTTTCCCATCTCGACTCCTATCGTTCGGTGTCGGCAGCGACATCCGGCTCCGCCGCCTCAGCGAATCCTGCGACCAGAGTGCTACCGGCCGGGCCAGGATCCGGTTCGGAAGCGCGGGCCTCCGTGTCGGCCATCTCGTAACTTGGAGCCAGAAGGAAGGCGGCCACTTGTATCCCCGATCCGCGATCCCCGACATCCCACGAGCCCGGCTGGGCGCCGTCATCGCCCGCAACCGCGCAGTCGTGCTCGACCGACTGCTCTCGCTCGAATGGGCGGCTGACCCGCGCAACCCGCACTCCATCGTCCACGGCCCGGAGCAGGTGCGGCCCCGCGTGGAGCGCTTCCTCGACTGCCTCCTCGCCGGACTGGTCGACGGCGACTGGTCGGGCTTCGAGCAGTTCATCCAGCTGAACGCCGAGCTGCTGCGATCCGGTGCCTACACGACCGGCGACCTCAACCGCCGCTCCCTGCTCCTGACCTCGCTGCTGATTCCCTGCGTCCTCGAGGAGGAGGACCCGGCGCCCCTTCTGGAGGCCCTATTCGCGACCACGCTGTCGCTCAGCGGTGAGACCGTCGTCAGGTACAACCGTGCGCTGCTGCAGGAGACCCAGGACCTGGACGAACTCAAGACGATGTTCCTGCGGCTGACCGGCCACGAGTTCCGGGCGCCGCTGACCGCGATCCGCGGGTACACCTCGATGCTCCAGGACGGCGACCTCGGCCGGGTCGACGACCGGGCGCTGACGGCCCTCGCGGCGATCGACCGGGCGGCATCCTCGGGCCTCGCGATGCTCGACCGGCTGGTCGAGGTGGCGCGGCTGGAGAGCCGCGCGGAGGCGCTGCACCGCGAACGCCGGGACCTCGACGAGCTCGTCTCCTCGGCGGTCGCCCCGCTGCGCGAGGCGGCACGGGCGCGAGGCGTGCTGCTGGAGGTGGATGCGGCGGGCGAGGCGCGGTTGGACGCCGAGGAGATCGCGATCGCCATCCGCAACCTGCTCGGGAACGCGCTCAAGTACGCCGCCGACGGTGGCGTCGTGAAGGTCAGCGCCTGGCGCCGGGACGGCTACGCCGTGATCGAGGTCACCGACCGCGGGCCCGGCATCCCGGCCGAGGAGCTGGACCGACTCTTCGAGCGCTACTACCGGACGCAGCACGCCAGGGACAGCGGCACGGTCGGGAGCGGCCTCGGCCTCTACATCGTCAGGCAGATTGCCGAGCTGCACGGCGGCGAGGCGACCGTCGCGAGCGCTCCCGGGCAGGGCGCGACGTTTCGGCTGCGCCTGCCCGGCCAGTGAGCGGGGAATCGGCTCGCCGATCGGCGAGCACGGCGCCCCGGAGCCAGTCGGCTGCTGGCCCGGGGCGCGAGTCGGTCATTCGTCGATGCGGGCGATGAGGAGGTTGGGGTCCTTGCCGGTCACGACAGCGGAGTCGCCCACGTAGAGCGTCTCGCCCCGGATCGCGACCGAGGTGGGGCTGGACAGGCCGTCGGCGCCGGTCAGCAGCACGCGCGTCTGGCCATTCTGGATCGCGACCACCTCGTTGGCCACGATCAGCGCCGCCACGATGACGTCGGTGCCGGGCACGAAGGTGAAGTTGTCGATCGGACCCAGGCCGGTCGCGACGGTCTGGACCGGGCCGGCGGTCCCGTCGCCACGGATCGGGATCCGCAGGATGGTGCCCCGGTCGGTGTTGCTGACCCAGACCGCGCCGTCGTGGAGGGCGAGGCCGTTGGCACCGATGAACGTGGTGTTTGACAGGGACGCGTCGGTCGCCCAGGCCACCGGCGCTCCGCCGTCGACGGGAACCCGCCACACAGTCGCCAGCACCGAGTCCGCGATGTACAGCTGGCCGCTGCTCTGATCGAGCGCCATGTCGTTGGGGAACCCGTTGGCCGGCAGCGCGGCGATCTGCACGGGCGCGCTGCCCGGCCGGATGCGCCAGACCCCGGTGTCCGAGCTGCCCGCGCAGTCGACCAGGAAGATGCTGCCCTCGGGTGAGCGGGCGATGCCCAGGCTGAGGGCGGCGCCGGCCTGGGGACAGGCCCCCGACCTCGGCAGCTGGCCCAGGACCGTCAGGTGGCCGTCGGGACCGACCCGCGCCGCCTCGTCGGCCTCCGAGAACGAGATGTCTACCGAGCCGTCGGGCTCGATCGCGATGTCCTCCGGGGTCTGCCCGGCGCTCAGGTCGAAGTGCGCGACGGCGCGGGGATTGGACACGGTCGGCCCGCCGTCCGCCCCGGCCGCGCCGGTCGATCCCGCGAGGACGCCGGCCGCGATGGCGGTGGCGATCGCGATAGCTCTGAAACGCATGATGGGTCCTCCTGCTGGTCCTGGACAGCGGCCCCGTCCGAACCCGGCCGGCTCGGTGTCCGGCGCTGTCCTGTCGCTGTGTGGACACCGATCGGACGCCAGAGTGGGCGGTGGAGGTCGTGCAAGATAGCGCGGTGACCGGGGACGTCATCGCCCGCGCCCGGACGGGGGACGAGGAGGCGTTCCGCGAGCTCGTCGAGCCGTACCGGCGCGAACTCAGCCTGCACTGCTACCGGATCCTGGGTTCCCTCCACGATGCCGAGGACGCGATGCAGGAGACCCTGATCGCCGCCTGGCAGGGCCTGGAAGGGTTCGAGGGTCGGTCGTCGGTCCGGACCTGGCTCTACCGGATCGCGACCACCCGCAGTCTCAACGCGATCCGGGCTCGGCGACGCCGTCCGCCGGCGTGGCAGCCCATGCCGGGGGTCGACCTGCCCGAGCCCACCCGCGTGGGCGAGGCGCTCTGGCTCGAGCCGTGGCCTGACCGGCTCCTGGCGGGAGTTCCGGACGTCGCTCCGGGGCCGGATGCCCGCTACGAGACGAAGGAGAGCATCTCGCTTGCGTTCGTGACCGCCCTGCAGCTCCTGCCGGCGCGGCAGCGAGCGGTCCTGATCCTGCGCGACGTCATGGGCTTCCGCGCCGGCGAGGTGGCACGGGTCCTCGAATCGACCGAGGAGTCGGTCACCAGCGCGCTGAAGCGCGCCCGCGGCACCGTGCGGCGGCACCTCCCGGCGTCCGGACACGGAGGCGAGGGGGCCCCGGAGCCTCACTCGGCCGCGGAGCATGAACTGGTCGAGCGGTTCACGCGAGCCTTCGAGGCAGGGGACGTGGAGGGCATCGTCGCGCTGCTCGCCGAGGACGTCCTGCTGGCCATGCCGCCGATCCCGTTCGAGTGGGTGGGATCCGTGCCGGCGGCCGACTTCTTCACCGCGACGTGGACCGCGCTGGGCGTCCCCCCGCGGCTGGTCGCGACCAGGGCCAACGGCCAACCCGCGTTCGCGCTCTATGCGCACGACCCGCGAGCCGGCGAGTACCGCGCGCTCGGGCTCCTCGTGTTGACGCTCACGGCCCGTGGGGTCAGCGCGATCACGCGCTTCGAAGCGGGCGTGCTGTCCGCCTTCGCTCTCCCTCTCACGATGGGGAACTTCTAGCCGCAGGCAGGCGCTGCGGCGTCAGCGGACGAGGATGTGAATCGCGCCGGCGCCGATGTCGGTGCCGATCCAGCCTCCCACGTTGTGCGCGAGCGCAGTCCGAGCGGACTCGACCTGACGTGCCCCGCACCGGCCCTCGAGCTGCCAGGTGAGCTCCACGGCCTGCGCGATGCCCGTCGCGCCGAGCGGGTGCCCGCGCGCGAGGAGGCCGCCGCTGGGGTTGACCGGCAGACGTCCGCCGAGCCACGTCGTCCTCTCTTCCATCACCCGCGCCGCATCTCCCAACCGGTAGAAGCCGAGCGCGGCGCACGCGAAGAGCTCCGCGATCGAGGTCACGTCGTGCACCTCGGCGACGTCGACGTCTTCCGGCCCCAGTCCCGCGATGTCGTAGGCGCGCTGGAGGGAGGGCCCGAGAGACCAGACCGCCCGCAGGTCGTCGCCGCGGCCCGACCGCAGCACCGACGCGGCGATCCGGGCACCGCCCCGACGGCCCGCGGCGAAGTCGGCGGCGCAGACCACCAGGCAGGCGGCGCCGTCGGTCAGTGGCGCGCACATGAGGCGGGTGAGCGGCCCGGCGACCTGCCGCGACGCCAGCACCTGCTCGACGCTCACCGGTGCCCGATGGTGGGCGCACGGGTTCAGCGAGGCATGGAAGTGGTTCTTCGCCGAGACCTGCGCGAGCGGAGTCGGTTCGAAGATGTCGGAGCCGTCGCCCCTCGAATGGGCGCCGTGGAACTGCAGGATGATGCTCGGGTCGCCGTCGTTCTCGGGACCGAACAGATCGGCCAGTTCGGAGAGGTCCACGCCGGAGTTGAGTGCGCGATACGACTTCGCGCGGTCCGCGTGGTCGAACTTCTCGTAGCCCACCACCAGGACGCAGTCGTGGGCCTCGTGAGCAACGGCCTGCCAGGCCAGGTGCAGCGCCGTCGCGCCGGAGCAGTCCGCGTTCTCGACCGCGACCATCGGGACGCCCATCAGACCAGTTCCGCGCAGCACCGCCTGGGCGCGCATGCACTGCTGGCCGCCGATCGCTCCAGCCAGCGCGTTGGCGACATACGCGAACTGGACGTGGCGGGGTTGGAGACCGGCGTCGCTGAGCGCACCGGCGGCGGCCTCCTCCACAAGATCCCGAGCGCTGCGGTCGGCATGCCTGCCGAACGGCGTCATCGCCGCACCCCGAATCCAGACGTTCCTCATCTCAACCCCTTTCCCTGCCGAGCGCTGCGACGTCAGTGGTCGCCGCACAAGGGTAGACCCAGGCACTCCGGCGGTGATCCCGAACTCCCCTGATCGAACTTCGGATTCCCGCCGAGCTGCAGGAGAGAGTACTCTCTCTTAATCGTTTGACCAGAGTCTCAAGCAGGTGGGGGGAATGCCCCGGCTCCGCGAGGGGCCGGGGCCTACTCACGGCGAGAAGTTGGAGAGAGCACTCTCTCCATTTCGCTGACCAGAGGACCATAATGTCGGGCGTGCCGGACATGCCGGTGAATCACCGCTTCCATCGACGAACCCTGCTGCGGGGCGGCCTCCTGCTGGCCGCCGCGGGGATGGCCCTGCCCGCCGCGTCGCTTCTCGAGGCCTGCGCGTCGGTGGCCGGGGCGGCCGCTGCGTCGCGCCCGCGGAAGGGCGGCAGCCTGACCTTCGCCACCGAGGCCGAGATCTCGAGCTTCGACCCTCGCGTGGGGGCCTGGGACTCCACGGGACTCCTCTACGCCCGCACGGTCTTCGACCCCCTGTGCGTCCAGGCGGCCGACGGCTCCGTCAGGCCGTACCTCGCGCAGTCGGTCACGCCCAACGCGGACTACACGCGGTGGACGATCAATCTGCGCTCGGGGATCAAGTTCCACGATGGGAGCCCGCTGGACTCGACCGTCGTCAAGGCCAACCTGGACGGCCTGGCGAGGGGTTCGCTAACCGGCCCCTTCCTGCTCAACATGAACCGGACCCAGGTCGTCGACCAGCTGACCGTGCAGGTCACCATGAACGTCCCGTGGGTGCCGTTCCCGTCGTACCTCACCACCTATGTCGGCCACATGGCGGGCCTGAAGCAGCTCGCGGACACCAGCGGGCGTGCGAGGCCGATCGGCACCGGCCCGTTCGTGTTCCAGGAGTGGGAGCCCGGTGACCACTTCACCGCGGTTCGCAACCCGGACTACTGGCGGTCCGGCCTGCCATACCTCGACTCCATCACCTTCAGGCCGATCCCGGACCCAGCCTCACGCGGGAACAGCCTCGTGGCTGGCGACGTCCACCTCATGCACTCCAGCGACACCCAGAACGTCGCCGACTTCCTGAACCGGCCCGGCTTCATCCAGATCAACGACCGCCACTCCGGGCTCGGCGAGCCCGACCAGAACTGCATCATGCTCAACACCGCCGTCCCCCCGCTGAACGACCTCCGGGTCCGCCAGGCGCTCGCGTACGCGACTGACCGGCAGCGCGTGGTGGACACGCTGTACAACGGCGTCACGGTTCCGGCCGACGGGCCCTTCGCGCCCGGATCGCCCTACTACGGCCCCACGGGCTACCCGTCTCACGATGTCGCCAGGGCGAAAGCGCTGGTCGCCGACTACCAGAGAGAACGGGGTCCGATCTCGTTCACACTCGCCAGCGTCAACACCGGCAGGGCGCGCCAGCGCAACGAGTTCCTCCAGGCGATGTGGAAGGACGCGGGCATCCAGGCCGACATCGTGGTGGTCGAGCAGGCCGCACTGATCCTGAACGCCTTCGTGGGCAGGTACCAGGCGTGCGGCTGGCGGCAGTTCAACGCGACCGACCCGGACGCCAACTTCGTGTGGTGGAGCAGCACCACCTCCGCTCCCGTGGGCAAACAGGCCCTCAACTTCGCTCGGAACGCGGATCCGCTGCTCGACGCCGCCCTCCAGGCCGGCCGCACCCAGGTCGACCCGCAGGTGCGCGCGGCCTGCTACCGGCTCGCCGCCTCCCGCCTGGGGGCCGACATCCCGTACCTGTGGCTGGCGCCGTCGGTGTGGATGGTCGCCGCCCACGAGTCCGTGGGCGGGCTGGGCCAGGCCCTGCTGCCGGATGGCGGCAGCGCCCGGGGCATGATCTCGGGCGTCATCTCGACCGGCGAGCTCTGGCGCAGCCAGTAGGCCGCTCGGGCCGCGCTCAGGGAGCCGCGGTGGCGCCCGTGGCCTTCAGCGGCAGGTGCGGCATCACCTTCTCCGCGAACAGCTCGATGTTGCGCATGGCCCTGTCGTGCGGCATGTCGCCGATCTGGAAGAGGCCCATGAAGATGCCGGTCCCGGCGCGCTCCATGTTGCGAACGAGCCGCTCGCCGACCTGCTCGGGCGTGCCCACCAGGGCCTGCTCCGTCCGGACCAGGTTGTCGAAGTCGAAGCGGTCGCGGGGCCCGTCCGCCGCCGCGGCCTGGGCCTGGAGCATGCCGCGCAGGGACTGCGAGGACGTGTAGCCGGGCGGGATCAGCATGTGCGGCGGGAGGTGGAAGCAGCGCTCGGCGAAGTACTGCACGTGCGGCCGCACCTCCTCGATCGCCTGCTTCTCGTCGTCCGCCACGTAGACCATCGACGTCCAGCCGAACTGCTCGCGGCCGGCTGTGTACCCGAACCGCGTCTGCGCAACCTCCCGGTACAGGTCGTAGTAGCGCCGCAGCTGGTCCATCGGCGTGTACGTGCAGACGTACGGATACCGGTGCTCCGCGGCCCAGAGGATCGTCTCGCTCGAGCCCTGAGACGGGCAGAAGATCGGCGGGTGCGGCCGCTGCAGCGGGCGCGGCCACACGTTCACGTAGCGGAAGTGGTAGTTGGGCCCGTCCCACTCGAAGGGACCCGGCTCCGTCCACGCCTTCACGATCAGGTCGTGCGCCTCCAGGAACCGGCTCCGCGACCGGCTCGGGTCGAGGTTGAGCGAGAAGTACTCGGCGCCGATGCCCCGCACGAAGCCCGAGATGATGCGGCCGCCGGTGATCACGTCGAGCATCGCGACCTCCTCCGCCATGCGAAGGGGGTTCTCGTGCATCCCGATGCCGTTGCCGAGGATCGCGATCCTGGCCCGCGTGGTGCGCCGGGCGAGCGCGGCCGCCACGATGTTCGGCGCGGGCATGGTGCCGTAGCCGTTCTGGTGGTGCTCGTTCACGCACACGGCGTGGAAGCCGACCTGGTCCGCGAACTCCAGCTGGTCCAGGTACTGGTCGTAGACGCGGCTGCCCTCTTCCGGGTCGTACACGGCGTTCGGCAGCACGACCCAGGAGCTGCGGTAGCGGTCGCGCACGTCGGCCGGGATGTGCGGCCACGGCATCAGGTGGAAGAAGAACAGCTCCATGTCGTTCGTCTCGCTCATCTCACGCTCCGAGATCCAGGCCTGCGGCGAACTCGCGAACCGCCGCGACGAACGCCCCCGGCGCCTCGATCGGCGGCACGTGCCCGACGCCCTCGATGAGCTGAAAGCGAGCGTTCGGGAGCATGCGGGCCAGCTTCTCGCCGTGCGCGGGCGGCAGCAGCCGGTCGCCCGCGCCCCAGAGCACGAGTGTGGGCACCGTCACGTGGTGGAGCCGGCGCTCCAGCTTCGGGTCGTAGGTACGCCGCCACAGCAGGCGCGCCGACGCTGCCATCTCCTCGTACTGGCGGACGATGAAGTCGAGACCCGGCGGCTGTCCGTCGGCCGGCAGGAGGGCGACCATCCTGGACGGGTCGGCGAACAGCAGCGCGGCCGCCTCCAGCGGCTCCATGATGAACAGGTCCGGCATGGGCCGGTCCGGCCGCAGGCCGAGAGCATCCACGAGGACCAGCCCGGCCGGCAGGTCGGGCCGGAGGACCGCGATCTCGGTCGCGATGTAGCCGCCCAGCGACACGCCGGCGATGAGCGGCCGTCGCAGCGCGAGCGCCTCGACCAGGTCGACGTAGTGGAAGGCCACGTCCTCGGCGCCGTCCACCCAGTCGGGCAGCGGCGTTCCCCCGAACCCGGGGTGGACGGGGGCATGGACCGTGAAGGACTCGGCCAGGCGCTCGTGCGCCTCCAACCAGCGCCCGGCGCCGCCCGCGCCGTGCAGCAGCAGCAGCGGCGGACCCGCGCCGCCGATCTGGACCGGCACGTCGTATCCGTGCACCGCGACGTGCTCGGAGCGGACGCTGGTGGTGGCGTGGCCGTCAGCGGCCATGGATGGTCATCTCCTGTGTTCGAATCTCGATGCTGGTCTCCGTCAGAGATCGCTCGGAGAGAGTACTCTCTGCCCCGTGGTCGAACAAGGGGGCCGCTCGACGCGGACCCGGCTCATCGAGGCGGCGGCGCAGCTGATCGCCGAGGAGGGCTACGAGCGCGTCGGCGTCCTCGCGGTCGCCCAGCGAGCCGGGCTCACGAACGGCGCGATCTACGGGAATTTCCGCGACAAGGCCCACCTGCTCGCCGCCGCGATCGAGATGCGGCTGCACCTCCTGTACGACACAGTCCAGCAGGGCCGGCGGGTGCACTCGCCGCCGCTGGAGGTCATCGGACGCATCGCGCGCTCGATGGCTCTCGACACCCCGGAGGCGGATCGCCGGCTGCTCGTCGAGGCCTGGTCGGCCGCGTGGCGGGACCCCGTGGTGGGCGTGCTGGTGCGCGAGCGGCTCGACCGCATCGAGACGGTGGTCACCGGGCTGGCCGAGCAGGCCAGGGCCGACGGCGAGCTGGCCGACGACGTCGATCCCGCGACGCTGGCCAGGTTCGGCATGGCGCTCGCGCTCGGCTACCACCTGATCCACACCGCCGGGGTGCCGGACCCGGAGCGGGAGAGCTGGATCCGTCTGGCCGACCGGGTCGTCGCGTGCTTCTCCTCGGAGCCGGCCGGCTCCGACGCCGGCCAGCCGGCGAGGTAGGAGCTGGGCGGGCACCCGTCGTTCCCCGCATCGGGGGGATTCGCCGCGCGCCTAGAGTCGGACGCATGGACCTCACCGGCCTGACGGACGCCGAGCTCCTGTCTCGCCGCCACCAGGCCTTCCTGCGCTTGACCACGGCGCGCGGCTTCGACGCGCGCCGCGCGAACGCCTACGAGGAGATCAGGCTCATCAACGAGGAGCTGGGGCGGCGCCGCACCGACGGCAGCCCCGAGAAGACCCGCGTGCGGGAGCTGAAGTGACACGGCGCGACGTCCTGCCAGTCCCGCCCGATCCGAGAAAGTCGGCCGTTTGACAGAAGCGAGCGCCGGAAGGCCCCCGTAGCGTGGTTGCGAGACCTCCGCCCACCGCAACTGCATGAGGAGGAAGTCCCATGCCCTACATGAGTGTCGGAAAAGAGAACTCCGGCTCCATCGACCTGTACTACGAGGACCACGGGTCCGGGCCGCCGGTGGTCCTGATCCACGGCTACCCGCTCAGCAGCCGCGCCTGGGACAAGCAGGTCCCTGTCCTGCTGGAGGCGGGACTCCGCGTGATCACCTACGACCGGCGCGGTTTCGGCAAGTCCAGCCAGCCCACCACCGGCTACGACTACGACACCTTCGCCGCGGACCTCAAGACCCTCATGGACCACCTGGACCTGCGCGATACCACGCTGGTGGGCCACTCCATGGGGACCGGCGAGGTGACCCGCTACCTCGGCAAGTACGGCTCGGCACGGGTCGCCCGGGGCGTGCTGGTGTCTCCGATCCCGCCGTTCCTGCTGAAGACCGCCGACAACCCCGAAGGCCTGCCGCGCAGCCTCTTCGACGGTTTCGTGAAGTCGGCCCTGGCGGACACCCCGTCCTGGATGAAGGGGTTCCTCGACAGCTTCTACAACATCGACGTCCTGGGTGGAAAGCTGGTCACCGACCCGACGTTCCAGTCGAGCCTCAACGTCGCGCTGGCGGCCTCGGCGACGGCGGCGGTGGCGTGCATCCCGACCTGGGAGACCGACTTCCGCGGCGACCTGGCGAAGATCGACGTGCCGATCCTCGTGGTGGACGGCGACGCCGATCGCGTCCTCCCCTTCCCGAACACGGGGAAGCGGCTGACGGGCCTGATCAAGGAGATGGACCTGGTCGTCATCGAGGGCGGCCCGCACGCGATCGCCTGGACGCACGCCGACCGGGTCAACCAGGCCCTGCTGGACTTCGTTCGGACCACCGTCGGCAAGCGGGCCCGTTAGCTCGCTCAGCCGCTGGCACGGGGTCGCCGGCCGCCGGGCCGGCCCCCGCCCGCGTGCGGGCATCAACGGGCAGCCAGCACCATCGCGGACCGGCCGAACTCCGCGGCCACCCGGTGGATGCCGCTCATCGGCACCGCGGGGACGCCGAGCTGCTCGGCCACACCGCGCACGTCGCGGTCGTCGCCGGATCCCTGCAGCATCGCTACGGGACGGGCGAACTGCGCCCGCCAGCTGTCGCGGTAGGCCAGCACGCGGCCGGCGCCCACCACGGCGCCCCACACGATCCCGACCTCCGCGCCGTACGCCTGCCCGAGCCGCTCGTCGTAGCCGCCGCTGCTCAGGCTGTCGTAGGCGTAGAGGCCGCACGTGCAGTCGGGGTGCGGGACGCAGGCCGGGTCGTGCCGGACCATCCGGGACGCGCTCCCGGCGGGAGGCGCGCACACCGCGGCCGTCCAGGTGCACGGGGCGCCGGCCCACTCCGCCGGCACCATCACGCCCCGGAGCCGGCAGCCGTGGCGACCGCGCTCGACCAGCCACGCGCGGTAGCCGAGCACCGGCTCGTTCATCGGAAAGTTCGCTCCCGCGCCGGCGTCGGGGGCGGTGGGGATCGTCAGCACCCGGTCGGGCGCTCCCTGGAAGCTCATCTCAACGGATCTCCTGGTGCATGGGAAGGGCACGATCATCTCGATCACCACCAGTCTCCGGGCCGCCCAGAACGCCGGCCACCGACGATGCCCCGACAGCAGGCCCTCGACACCCTGACAGGCGCGGCGCCGTCAGGCCCCCGTCAGGGTCAGGCCCGCGTGCCCAGGACCTCGCCGACGGCCTGGTCGATGGAGAGCGTCGAGCCCGCCGACCACGCCGACTCGTAGGCGTCGGACCCCAGGGAATCGCGCAGCTCCGCGGCGGTGCGCTCGTGGGCCGGCTGCCGCCAGTCGTGGGCGGGGGCCCCGATCGCGGAGCGGTACGCCAGCGCGCTGCTCAGGACGCGCGTCCCCAGCTCCGGCCGTCCTCGGGCGAGCAGCACCCCGGCCAGGTCCTCCAGGAGCTCCGCCGTGAGCGAGGTGGAGGAGCCGAGCTCCCGGAGCAGGCGCAGGCTCTCGAAGTAGTGCGCGAGCGCGGCCGGCATGTCGTCCTGGGCGAAGCGAATCGCCCCCAGGTTCAGCAGCGAGCTTGCAAGGCCTCGGGCATCGCCCATCGCCCGCCGCTGGGCCACGCTCTCCTCGAGCAGCTCTCCGCTGCGCGGGAGATCGTCCCGCCGGTAGGCCAGGAAGCCCAGGTTGTTCAGCATGGCCGCGATCCACCACCGGAGGTCCTTCTCCCGGGCCAGCTCGAGCGCCCGGCCGAACAGGTGACCGGCGCGATCGAAGTCCGCCGATTCGATCGCGACCGCGCCCAGGGTGGACCACGCGTTCACGCGCACCTCCGGGTCGTCGTCGTCGACCATGGTGTCGAGGCTGGCCGCGGCCAGCGAGGCGGCGGCCTCGGGCTGAGCCTGGACGTGGGCCAGCCAGGCGGCGCCTCCCAGCGCCTTGGCCTTGAGCGCCGTGGCCCGGCCGGGACCGGTCGAGGCGTAGCCGGTCGAGCAGAGCCGCTCCAGCCACCGCCGACCCTCGGCCAGCGCGCCGTCGGCGTACCAGAAGTACCAGAGGGCGGCACACAGGCGCAGGCCGATTCGTTCGCGGTCGGCCGCGCCGGACGCGGCGTGGTCCGCCTCCTCCCGCACCGACCACGCCAGCACCGCCCGCACGTTGTCGCGCTCGCGCCGGAGGCTGGCCATCCACGTTGCCTGGTTCGCGCCCATCAGCTCTGGCTCGACCGCCTCGGCGAGGTCCGCGAAGTACACCGCGTGCAGGAGGTGCGCGTCCGCGGACTCGCCGCGCTCGGCCAGGCGGGCCTGTCCGAACTGGCGCAGCACCTCCAGCAGCCGGTAGCGCATGTCACCGGCCGGTCCGGTCTCGGCGATCACGAGCGACTGGTCCACCAGGCCGGCCAGCGCATCCAGGACGTCGTCGCCCACCACGGCCTCCGCCGCCTCGAGCGTGAAGCCGCCGGTGAACACCGACAGCCGGTCGAACGCTCGCCGCTCCGCCGGCTCCAGCAGCTCGTAGCTCCACTCGATCGTGGCGCGCAGCGTGCGCTGGCGGGGCACCGCCATCCGTGAGCCGCCGGTGAGCACGCTGGCGGCGTCCTCGAGCCGTGCCAGCACCTGGGCAGGGGACAGCAGGCGGGCCCGGGCAGCGGCCAGCTCGACGGCGAGCGGGATGCCGTCGAGCCGCCGGCAGATCCCCACCACGTCGGCGGCATTGTCGGCGGTCAGCCGGAAGGAGGGGTCGGCGAGGGCTGCCCGCTCGACGAAGAGCCGCACCGCCTCGATCGCGGCGAGCGCCTCCGGGTCGGGGGCCGCGTCCGCGGGGGGCAGGCGGAGGGACGGAACCCTCCAGGTCAGCTCGCCGGGGATGTCCAGGACCGCCCGGCTCGTGGCCAGCAGACGGACGCGCGGACACTCCACCAGCAGCGTCCGTGCCACCGCGCCCGCGGCCGCGAGCACGTGCTCGCAGTTGTCCAGGACGACCAGGCCATCCGATTCGCGGAGGCGCCTGGCGACCAGATCCAGGGGCGCCCGGCCACGCTCCTCGCCGACGCCGACGGCGGCCGCGACGGCAGGCGCCACCAGTTCAGGGTCGTAGCAGCTGTCCAGCGCGGCGAACCAGACCGGGCCCTCGTTCTCCCGGGCGAGCGCCGCGGCCAGCTCGATCGCGAGACGCGTCTTCCCGGTCCCGCCCGGTCCCGTCAGCGTCACCAGGCGCGCCACGCGCAGCTGCCGGCGGAGCTCGATCAGCTCCGGCCCGCGCCCGACGAACGTGGTCAGTGCGACGGGGAGGACGGGGAGGGGCGCCGGCGCGCGCGCCGGCTCTGCTCCGGCGCCGGCCGCGGCCGGCTGGGCGGTGCTCGCCTCGATGAGTGCGGCTCGTTCCGCGGCCTCCAGGCCGAGCGCATCCGCGAGCAGCCGGACCGTGAACGCCCGGGGACGGCTGCGCCGCCCGCGTTCCAGCGCGGCGACGGCGTCGACGCTGAGGCCGGCGCGCTCGGCGAGCGCCTCCTGCGAGAACCCCGCTGCCAACCGATACCTGCGGAGCAGCCCGCCGAACTCGGCGTCCGACCCCTCGAGCACGCCTGTGTCACTCCTCGTGCCGCCGCCGATCTGCGGCGCCTCTGAGAGCGATCGTATCGCCGGGAAGCCTGGCTGGCTCCCTACCGCTCTGCCCCGCGGGGGTCGTCGATGCGGCAGTACCCTCGCTCGTCCATCGACCCGAGCACGCCGGTGTGCAGCCAGCCGGCTGCGTCGATCGCGGCGGCCGTCGCCTCGGGGTCGTCGGCGTAGCCCGTCATCACGTGGTAGCCGCGGGTGAGGATCTCGCCGGCGGTGCCGGCGGGCACGGTCTCCCCGGTTCGCGGGTCAGCGATCCTGACCTCGACCTGGGGGTGGGGGCGGCCCAGCGTCTCCGCTCGGTCGGTCGGCGAGTCGTCGGGCCGCGTCTGCGTGACGCACGGCGACGCCTCGGTGCGGCCGAAGACCATCGACAGCGGTGCGTCCAGCGCCGACTCGACGCGCCGCACGACCGCCGGTGGGACAGCGGCGCCGCCGGCCAGGGCGGACCGGACGAAGGACAGGTCGCGGTGCCGGAAGTCCGGGTGGTCGAGCTGGGCCAGGAGCATCCGCGGCGTGCCTCCGAACATCGTGCCCCGCTCCGACTCGATCAGGCGCAGCATCAGCCCGGGATCGAAGCCCGGCGGCAGGACGTGCGCGAAGCGGCCCTGCACCGCCCCCAGGGTGACCAGCACGCAGCCGGCCATCGCGTGCAGGGACATGGGGTTGACCCACACGTCGCCGGGGCCGGCCTGCATGAGCTCCATCCAGAACCGGGCGCTGTTCGTGAGTCCGCGGTGGCGCAGGACCGCGCCCTTCGGGGGGCCGGCCGTCCGCGGCGTGAAGTGGATCTGGGCCGGGTCGTCCGGCCGGACCTCCGGCAGCCGCTCGGTGGCCGAGCCGGAAGCGGCGAAGTCGGCCCAGTCCGCCAGGGAGACCACCTCGCGCAGCTGGGGCAGGCGGGTGCGGACGTGCGCCAGCGTATCCACCGGGTCGCTGCCCCGGTGGCCGGCCGCCATGACGATGCCCTGCGCTCGCGACCGGTTCAGCAGGTGCGCCAGTTCCGGAGCGCCGAGGGCGGGGTTCAGCGGCACGAGCGCGATGCCGGCCAGGGCGGCGCCGAACTCGACCAGGAGCCACTCCGGAGAGTTGGGCCCGCAGATCGCGACCCGTTCGCCGGGCGCGAACCGGCCCAGGAGAGCGCGCGCGGCCCGCTCCGATTCCGCCAGCAGCTCGCCGAACGTCCAGCGCCGGCCCCGACTGGGGTCCGGCGTGCCCTCCACGAGCGCCACGGTGGCCGCGTCGTGCTCAGCAGCGTCGCGGAGGACGCCGCCGATCGTCGTGTCCAGTACCGGGCGCAGCCGGTCGCCGAGATGATGGGCGGGGGATCCGGCGATCCCGGTCATGACGCGCGCCGGCCTCGCCGCGGTCCGAGCCGGAAGAGGATCAGCGCGCAGCCGACCGGGAAGAGCACCTCGTTCACGAGCCACCCCACGAGCACGACCGGTGTGAGCGCCTGCCCGGCCGCGGTCAGCGCGAGGATCGCCCCGCCGAAGAGCGCGCCGGCGCCGAGCCCGGCCGCCACGTGGTGGGTCGCCCGCGCCCAGTGTCGATGCTGCAGCCAGGCGACCGTGAACCCGAGCGCGGCGTACTCCAGGCCCTTGAGGCCCGCGACGGCCAGCGGCGACGGCGTCTGCGACACGCTCGTCGCGAACGTCAGGCCGGACGCGGCCTGGGCGGTGGCGCGCGCGCCCAGCGACGCCAGCGGCGCCACCACCAGGCCGATCAGTCCGGTCACCGCCGGGCGGCTGTGCCCGATCACGATGCCCAGCCACAGGCCCACGCAGACCAGCAGGGCCCACGGAAGCTTCAGGACCGTGTCGCGGAGGCCGGCGCCGGCGGTGTAGTGGCCGCCGGCCGCGATCGTCGCGACGACCTGCACCGCCTCCAGCAGCGCGGCCAGGGCGAGGGAGAGCGCGGCGACGCCCAGTGCGTGCCTGCGCAGGTCTCGTGCGAGCCCCTCGCCGCGCTCGTCGAGCTCGTCGAGCGTGCGGTGGGCCCAGTGTGCGATGTCGGCCATGCACCCAGCGTGGCGTGCTCGAGCGCGGCCGGCCAGTGACCGTGCCCTGACGGACGCCTGACAGGACCCGTGCTTTCGTCAGGCGCCGGAGCGGCCCGGGGCTCCCTCTGCGACCAGCGCAGCAAGCCCGTCCAGCAGCCGGCCGAGCCCGAACTCGAACAGGCCGTCGAGGCTGAAGTCGTACTCCTGGGAGATGAAGCGAGTGAAGACGGGGAACCGGCCGGCCGTGACGATGGCACGCAGCGCCGGCTCCTGCGCATCGAGCCACTCCTCGTTGTCGACGCCGGTGGCGGCCTCCGCCTCGGCCTCCATCTCGAGGTTCATCGCCGTGCCGCGGACGTAGTTGACCAGCGTGATGTACGCCGTGAACGTCGTCTGGTGGTCGAGGCCGAGGCCGTCCAGGGTGGCGAGCAGGAACTCCGCGAACGGCAGGCCCGCGGCCACCGGCTGCGGCCGGGTGATCGACAGCGCCGGCGCCAGCCAGGGATGCCGGCGGCAGGCGTCCCAGAACAGCCGGGCCGCGATCTCCACGCGCGGGCGCCACGCCGCCGGGGGATCTTCGGGCAGCCGCCACTCCCCGAGCACAGCGTCGAGCATCCGGAGCAGCAGGTCGTCCTTGTCCCGGACGTGCCGGTAGAGCGACATCGTGGCGACGCCGAGCTCGCTCGCGACGCGGCGCATCGAGACCGCGCTAAGGCCCTCGCCATCCGCGATCGCGACTCCGGCGGCGGCGATGCGCTCGGACGTCAGCGTCCCTTCCGGGGCGCCCTGCCGCCGCTGCGGAGGCGACGTCCGGGCGGGCCGCCGGTCGCCGCCCTCGACCACGGTCCCGACGCCGGGCACGGCGCGGACGAGGCCCTGGTGGCGCAGCTCCGTCAGCACCCTGGTGGCGGTGGCCATCGCCACGCCCCACCGGTCGACGATGGCTCGCGTCGACGGCACGCGCATGCCGGGGGCGAGCTCGCCCGACTCGATCTGCCGGCGCAGGTCGGCGGCGATCTCGCGGTAGCGGGACGTCGCGGCGGAGCCCGGTGCACTAGTGCTCATCGAGTTCGTCCACATGATACGCTGTTCGTGTCGCGCCCTAGTGCGCATGAATATAAAATACGACGTACGCTACCTGATATGGGAAACAACGACGTGCTCATCTCGGGCGCTGGCATCGCTGGTCCGGCCCTCGCGTACTGGCTACGCGCGGCGGGGTTCGATCCGACGGTAGTCGAGCGCGCCCCGGCGCCGCGACCGGGGGGACAGGCGGTCGACCTGCGCGGCGCCGGTCGCACCGTGACCGAGCGGATGGGCCTCCTCGACCGCGTGCGCGAGGTGGCGCTCGAGCAGGAAGGGTTCGCGTACGTCGACACGAGGGGCCGGATCACCGCCCGGATGCCGGCGGACGCCTTCGGCGGCGAGGGTATCGTCTCGGAGATCGAGGTCCTGCGCGGCGACCTCTGCCGGGTGCTCTACGAGGCGTCGCTGCCGGCCACGGAGTACCTCTTCGACGACACCATCACCCGCCTGGACCAGGACGCCGGCGGCGTGACGGTCGCGTTCGAACGGGCGCCCACGCGCCGGTTCGCGCTGGTCGTCGGTGCCGACGGGCTGCACTCGACCGTCCGGCGCCTCGCGTTCGGACCGGACTCGTCGTGCCTCCGCCCGCTCGCCCTCTACAACGCCTGGTACACGGCGCCCGCCGACATCGACCTGGGCGGCTGGTTCCTGATGTACAACGCGCCAGGCGGCCTGGTCGCGAGCGCCCGGCCCGGGCGGGACGGCGGCGAGATCAAGGCCTCGCTGAGCTTCCGCGCGGAGGACGACCGGTACGAGCGGATCGGGCGAGCCGCGCAGCAGGAGGAGCTGGAGAGGCGGTTCGCGGACGCCGGCTGGGAGGTGCCCCGGCTGCTCGACGCGATGGGCCGGGCGGACGACTTCTACTTCGACTCCGTCGGTCAGGTGCACCTCCCCGAGTGGTCGCGCGGCCGGGTCGTGCTGCTCGGGGACGCCGGCTACTGCCCGTCACCGCTGAGCGGGCTGGGCACCAGCCTGGCGCTCGTCGGCGCATACGTCCTGGTGGCCGAGCTGGTCGCGGCCGGGGGCGACCACCGGATCGCGTTCCCCCGGTACCAGGAGCGCCTGCGGGCGTACGTCGCCCAGGCGATGCAGCTGCCGCCCGGCGGCGTCGGCGGTTTCGCACCGATGAGCGACCTCATGATCCGGATGCGAGCCCTGTCGATGCGCTGGGTGACGCGGTGGCCGATGCGCGCGCTCGTCGCCGGACAGTTCACGAAGGCGGACGCGATCGAACTGCCGCCGTTCCCGGGCCGAGCCGCCGGCCCTCTCCCGGTGGCGACCTGAACGCGTTGGGCCGGGGCGAGGCGTCCACGATGACCCGCTGGTCCGGCCCGATCTGGTGGCTGGCGAGCAGGTTCGTCGACTGTCAGGTGCTGCCCGCGACTGTGGGCGCCGCCACGACCTCCAGGTCGTGGCGATAGAGGTCGTATGCCGCCGAGTACTCCATCACGCGCGCGACCTCCGACAGGAATTCCTCGCCGTACCCGGCGCGCCGCAGCAGGTGGAAGCCCATCTCCATCCCCGACGCGATCCCGCCCGCCGTGACGATCCGGCCGGCGTCGACGACGCGCGCGCGGCTGATGCGGCACGCCGGGGCGATCCGGGCCAGACGGTCGATCGGCGTCATGCCGGCGCCCGACGCCTCCACCCGGTCGGGCTCCTTGCGGTTCGTCGCCGCAAGGCCGTCGAGCAGGCCCATCACGCCGTACACCCACGAGCCGGTGCACACGCTGGTGAGCAGCGTGTCGTCCGGCAGCGACCGGATGAACTCGTGCAGGCGGCCGTTGTGCATCTCCTGGCGCGTGCCGAACCCGCCGGGGATCAGGAACGCGTCCATCGCCGGCCGGTCCCCGAAGCCGTAGTTCGGGAGCACCGTGAACCCGGCCTGGGCGTGGACGGGCCGGAGCGCGTCGGCGACCAGGAACGCCTCGAGTTCGGGGTCGAATCGCCTCGCCACCGAGAACACCCCGTGGGGCGCCGCGAAGTCGACGATCTCCGCGTCCTTGAAGACGTAGATCCCGAGCCGGAAGCCGGACCTGCTCACGAGGGCACCGGCAGCCCGAACAGCCGCATCGCGTTGCCTCCCAGGATGTTGCGCCTGGCGTCTTCACTGAGAAATGGCAGGTCCCAGATCAGCGTCGGCAGGTCGAAGTCCTGGTGCGGATAGTCGCTGGAGTAGAGGAGCTGCGTGTCCGCTGCCATGATCTCGAACACGGCTCGCAGGTGATCGACGTCGTCCAGCTGCTCGAACGGCTGCGTCGTGAAGAACATGTCCCGGATGTACGCGCTGGGAAGGCGCCGCAGGAGCGGGGCCTCCGACGACCGCATCCGGTACTCGCCGTCGAGCCGGGCGATCAGGAAGGGCACCCACGCCTGGCCGGCCTCCATGAACACGAAGCGCACGTTCGGGAAGCGCTCGGGAATGCCGTTGATCACCAGGTTCGTGAGCTGCAGCATCGCGTAGAACGGGAAGCCGAGCGCGTGCGCGGACAGGAAGCGGTTCAGCTGCTCGAACGGCCGCTCCGACCAGTT
>Ga0066903_100000106_pt1 | contig 38862 bp, 37 predicted proteins | sample PanSoiMetaGPlot1_FD_67491 | JGI IMG/M metagenome (GOLD analysis project Ga0066903, IMG submission 67491) | Tropical forest soil microbial communities from Panama analyzed to predict greenhouse gas emissions - Panama Soil - Plot 1 (version 2) | ecosystem: Environmental > Terrestrial > Soil >... | reverse complement strand
ATATTGAAGTCTCAGCAAATTTTATGGCCGAAACGTCGAGCGAGCTTGAAGGACCGGATTTCGAAGGGGGCTGCGACATCGACAAGGTGCCCGATGGAGGAATGCTTTTGGGGCACGCGTTTAATGAAGCAATTCTCGTAGCCAGACGAGGACCTGAGATTTTCGCAATCGGCGCGACATGCACGCATTACGGTGGCCCGCTGGCGAAAGGTTTGATGGTGGATTGCACGGTGCGGTGCCCATTGCACCATGCGCGCTTTGACTTGCGCACAGGTGAAGCAATCGCTGCGCCGGCGTTGAATGACGTCCTTTGCTATAGGATCGACAGACGCGGCGCTAAGTTCTTTGTCATAGGAAAGGTCGACAAGAGACGGGCGCGCAAACCGAAGTCTTCGCCTCCAAACGTGGTAATCGTCGGCGGAGGCGCAGCCGGCAACGCTGCGGCAGAAATGCTGCGGCGTGAAGGTTACGATGGGCCGGTCACGTTGATTAGCACGGACGAATCCCTGCCGTATGATCGGCCAAATCTTTCCAAAGACTACTTGGCAGGGACGGCGCCTGAAGAATGGATCCCGTTGCGCTCGGCGGATTTTTATCGTGAACAAAAGATCGACACTCTTACAAAAACCGCTGTCAGTGCCATCGACCGAAAAGCCAAACAGCTGATGTTGTCAGATGGCCGCACGTTGGATTACGACGCGCTGCTGCTGGCGACAGGTGCGCAGGTAGTCCGCCTCTCGATTCCGGGGGACGATCTGCCGCACGTTTGCTATTTGCGGACTCTTGCTGACAGCCGCCACATCATCGAAAAGGCAAAAACTGCAAAACGTGCGGTCGTGATTGGGGCAAGCTTCATCGGCTTGGAAGTGGCGGCATCGCTGTGCGAGCGCAAACTCGAAGTTGGGGTTATCTGCAGAGGATCGCTTCCACTAGAGAAAATTCTCGGGCCCGAACTGGGCAGGCTGGTTCGAGAAACTCACCGGGCGCACGGTGTAAGATTTCATCTTTCGCGAACACCTGCGGCGATAGAAGACCGACAGGTGCGCCTCGATGACGGAACGGTTTTGGATTGTGACCTCGTAGTCGTTGGAGTCGGCGTACGCCCGAACACTGCCCTTGCTGAAGGAACGGGGATTGCGACCGATAATGGCGTCCTGGTCAACGAATTTTTGGAAACGAACGCGCCCGGAATTTTTGCAGCTGGCGATATTGCTCGGTGGCCTGATCCGCGCGCGGGCCGCCTACGTGTGGAGCATTGGGTGGTGGCGGAGCGACAGGGGCAGACCGCCGCGCGCAACATTCTCGGCGCACGCGAGCCCTTCACGATCCCTCCATTCTTTTGGAGCAATCATTTCGATCTCCACATCCACTACGTTGGCCACGGCAGTAGGGGGGATCAGGCTATCGTCTCCGGCGATTTGAAAGCCAAAGATGCATCTGTGATTTTCCGCAAAGGCGACAAACTCAATGCAGTGGCAAGTGTTGGCCGCGATTTGGAGAATCTCAAAGCTGAACTTGCGCTCGAACGTGGCGAGGAATTCGCTTCATCGTGATTTGATCGTTGAATCACGAACGCGCTTCAGAAGTTTGGACAACTCCAATTACCTGCGCGGATGAAAGGTTCGAAATTGAATTTGTTCTTATTCCTTCTACTCGGCAATTATTTCCTAACGCTTCTTATCATCGGGCTAGTTGCTGCCTTACTTTCACTTCTTAACAAACCTAAGCCCCTTAAAGTTAATACGGTTGCTGAGGCGTTCCTGTCTTACTACATGCTTTTCACTATCGGCATAAGCAATCTCATCAACTTCATTTTCCATGTCTTCCTTGGTGATATTGCGGCAAAATTTATTCGCTGGGAAAACAGTCCGTTTCAGGCGGAAGTGGGATTCGCAAGTCTCGGTATCGGCATTGCAGGAGTGATTGCTTACAAGGCGAGTTTACCATTCCGATTTGCTACACTAATTCCGCCTGCCGTTTTCTCTTTGGGAGCAGCCGGAGGTCATATCTATCAGATGATTGCGGCGCATAATTTTTCGCCGGGGAACGTTGGACTGGTTCTTCCCAGCGATATCGTCATTCCGGTCATCGGATTCGCGTTTCTGTGTCTTTCATATAAACATCCGAAACCGGGAGCGGAGAATTAGAAGCTGACATAGCCGAAGTGTATGGCTCAGATCAGCGGCGTGCCTCTAGCGATGTGCTTGCTCTGTAATATTTGCTTCGACTAAATTCCGCACCATGTCTCGCAGCACCTTCCTCCTTGTCCTCTTGCTCTTCCTGCGATCCCTGGCCTTTGGTGCTTCTCCAATCCAGGAACGCGCAGATCGTTTCCTCGCGCTGGCCAATGCCGGTTATCAGGCGCTGGTTCGAGTTAACAGTGAGGCGCAGTGGCTCGCAGTCACTGATGTAACGCCTCAACACGATGCTGCTGCCGAAGCCACAGGCAAAGCCTATGCCGCGTTCAACGGAAACCCTGCAATAATCAACGAAGCGCGCGAGTTGCTAACGCGTCAAAAGGAACTTAACGAGCTGACTGTTCGACAACTGAAGCAGCTGCTTCTAAACGCGGCCGAAGGTCCGATGACAAATCCGGATCTCGTTGCGAAAAGAGTCGCGGCAGAGACAAAGCAGGCCTCAATCCTTAACGGTTTCGAGTTCAAGCTCAACGGTCAGCCGATTACCGTGAACGAGATCGATGATAAATTGGAAAAAAGCGTTGATCTCGACGAGCGCAAAGCGGTGTGGGAAGCGTCAAAACAGTCCGGGCCGGCGTTAAAACCGAATCTGGTGACGTTGCGCGATCTGCGTAACGACGTCGCCAAAGAGATGAAGTATCCCGATTATTTTTCGCTCGAGGTTGCTGCCTACGGAATGACCACGGATGAGATGCTCAAAATGCTGGAAGATTGGATGGCGACATTGCGTCCGCTTTATCTGCAATTGCACACTTGGGCGAAATACAAGCTTGCAGAAGAATTTCATCAACCGGTGCCGAAGAAAATTCCGGCGCACTGGATCAATAATCGCTGGGGTCAGGAATGGCCCGGCCTGGTTGAAGCAGCCAACATCGACAAGTATTTCGAGGGCCGAAAGCCCGAATGGATTGTCAAAACAGCCGAACAATTCTATTCCGGGCTCGGTTTCCCTCCATTACCGGAAAGTTTCTGGGAGAAATCAGATTTGTTTCCGGTCCCACCTAACGAGAAGCGAAAAAAGAACACGCACGCCTCGTGCTGGCATATCGATCTCCAAAACGACATCCGATCGCTGCAAAGCATCGAGCCGAACGCGCGGTGGTTTTTCACCGCGCATCACGAGCTTGGGCATGGCCATTATTTCATGGCGTATTCACGCCCAGAAGTTCCTTATCTGCTGAGACTGGGCGCGGCGCCGGGCTTCCATGAAGGCGTGGGCGAATTGATTGCTCTCGCTTCGAGTCAGGTCAGATATCTGCAATCACGCGGCGTTCTACCAGCCGATTTCAAACCGGATAAGACGGCATTTCTCCTCGACGACGCGCTCGCGCGCTCGGTACCCTTTATTTACTTCTCGTGCGGCACGATGCCGCATTGGGAAGCGGACATTTACGCGCACAATCTTCCGCCTGATCAGTGGAACGCGCGGTGGTGGAAATATGTTTCAGATTTCCAAGGCATCGAGCCGCCCTCACCGCGTGGCGAAGAATTTTGCGATGCCGCCACGAAAACGCACATCAACGATAATCCCGCGTACTATTACAACTACGCGTTTGCGACTGTGTTCAAGTTTCAATTGCACGACTACATCGCGCGCAAGATTCTGCATGAACCGCCGCAATCATGTAATTACGCCGATAATAAGGAGGTAGGCGCCTGGCTGAATAATATCCTTAAGAAGGGCGGAACCGAAGATTGGCGGAAGGTTTTGAAGGAAGCCACAGGCGAAGATATCTCCACCCGCGCGATGATGGACTACTTCAAGCCGCTCATGAGCTGGCTGGAAGAACAAAACAAAGGCCGGCAGATTGGATGGGAGTAGGAGCAACTCCTCTTTGACAGGGTTAAAAGCATTACACGGACAGGCGTATAGTGGCTCTCTCGGCAAGCGAGCCTCAACCGGCGAGATGGTGTCGCGCCCAGTCAGCGCAGGCGGGCAGCGACTTTGCGAATACTTTTGGTGACGCACACGCGCATGCCGCTATGCAAGACAGCGAAGTGATGGCCTGTGCGTGTGGTTAGAATCTCTTTGACACCACTTAGGCGGACAATAGCGGAGCGGCTAACGCGCATGAAGCCGGCGGATCGTAGTACCGATTCGAGGCGCGCCATCGTTTCGCGAAGCAAGTGGTTTTGCCTGTCCACATGGAGAATTGCGTAATTGCCGCTGGCCTCGATCCAGTCGATCTCCTCAGGCGCGATAAATGTGGTGCGGTATCCACAGCGGACGCTGAACCGAGGGTTGGCATTGGCTGCAAGTTGTGGTGATGAGCTTGACGTGGCTGAGTGCACATGGTGCCGGACTCGCATGAGGGTCTTTCCCAGGCGCCGCGGCGACGGGCTTGAGTAAGTAGTCCAGAGCACAGGTTTCGAAAGCGTGAACTGCATGATTGTCGAAAGCAGTAACGAATACGATTGCTATTCGGTCGCAGGGTTCCAGCGCGTGAAGGACGTCGAAGCCATTCATGTCCGGCATCTTGATGTCGAGCAGCACAAGGTCCGGTTGATGTTCTTTCACGGCGCTCACGACCGATCCGCCATTGCTGCATTCGCATGCGATCTCAACGTTCTCTTCTTTCTCAAGCAGCCAGCGTAAGCGCTTTCGTGAATTCGTTCGTTATCGGCAATCAGAACGCGCAGTGCCTGGCGATCCAGCCGCTCGCCCGGGCTCGTCCTTCTTTCCAGAGTTCCCATCGTTTCTCCTGTTTCCCGCCCCGAGTGTTTACAGCGGGACACCGTTGTGGCCGAACCAGTGTCGGAGAATTTTACAGTATCGCAAGAGCGATTTCACCCCTTCTCACAGGATCTCGCTTTCACTTCGACGTCTGGGAAAGTCCGCGGCAAACGTGAGAGTCTCATTCGAGCATGCGAAATGGAATTGTGATCGACACAGTGGTTCCGGCGTCGCTGAAAATGTCTAACGAAGCGGCGTTGCCATAGAATTCCTGCAATCGTGCGCGCGTGCTGGTCAGGCCGATGCCCTCCACCACGCTCTCCAAATTGCGGATTCCGACACCCGTATCGGAGACTCGAAGGTGAAGAAAATCCATGTTGCGCTGCGCTTGAATGATGACCTTGCCTCCTTGAGGCTTGGCCTCGAGACCGTGCTTGATTGCATTCTCGACGATTGGCTGGAGAAGCAAGGCAGGAACAGATGCAGCGAAGGTGTCGGGCGCGATATGGAACTGGTACTGGACACGGTCATCAAAGCGCACCTGCATTATCGCGAGATATTTTTCACTAAAGTCAACTTCTCGTTCCAAAGGGATCTCCGACTCGGGGTTGGCCCTGAGCAGAAAGTGCAACAAATCGGCGAGCATCTGGACGACGGTCTCGGCCTTGTCCGGAGCCCTGTGAACCAGGCCCGCAATGGTGTTCAACGTGTTGAAAAGAAAATGTGGATGGATCTGCATTTGCAGCGCCTGTAATCGCGCGCGGGCAAGCTGGCCGGATCGTATTTCGGCTCGCCGATAAAAATGCAAGGTATGGACGGCACTAATGATGATCAGGTAAATGGGTATTTTCGACGCTCGCGAAGTGGAAAAAATCCCAACCTGGTGGGGGCGGTAGCACTGGTCGCGGTGCGGATGGATCGAGATCTCTTGCGGAGATGCGCGTCGGACGGTGTGGGCCGGGTCCAGCAGGGTCAATGAGAATTTTCCATTGGTGAATCCCCCAGATCACGACCATGCCGATCATCAAAATGCAGTGCCAGATTTCTTTTCCAGTTCGCATGATCAATCAGGTGGCGCGTGGCGAATCGAACGAAGATTCAGGACAACGTTTTCTTCTTTGACGATACGACCTTACAAAACTTGCAAGCGCACCAGGGAAATCTTCCTCCGCCATTGATTGGCGCCAATGTCACCCAATTCAATCCCGCGCCAATCGACGGAGTTAGAAACAATAATACCCATCGATTCTGGGCGCAGCGGAGACGGATCTCATGCGGTTCGCGGCGGCCGCCTACGGCGACTCACTGTCCACGCCGGCCGGCGCGACTCGTCCCAGTGCGCGCGTTATTAGTAACAGCGTTGTTGATCAAGGGGACCAGGACCTGCCTAACAACCGCAATCTTTCGGATTGGGTTTACGGCTGGGGCCAGTTCATCGATCACGATCTGGATCTTACCAGTTCCGGCGATGAGGAATTCGATATCCCAGTGCCTCTGGGCGATCCATTTTTTGATCCTAATGATACCGGCAACCAGGTGATTTTCTTCTCGCGTTCCATTTTCGACGCGGCAACCGGCACGTCGGTTCCCAACATTCAGCAGCAAAATTGGTCGATCAACTATCGACCTTGACGGTAGATCAACCGGATAACACTCAGGAAAATGGGGGGCGCCGGGGTTCGCGCTGTGAACTTATAAAAGACGTTCACGGCGCGTTCCTCGGCGAAATGGAAAGCCAACGGCGGCCGTAACTGTCGCCGGCAACTTCGAAGGCCGCGGACCCTTATTTCGGCGATTGATTGGGGAGTGATTGGTTCAGCTTCGCCTGTGCTTTCATTATCTCGGCCTCGATCGTCGGCATGATGTCCGCCATGTAGGCGCCGAACTTTTGCATCGCCGATTTTCCCACTGGCGAACCATAGAAATCTGCCAATGCTTTCAATTCGTCGGTGGTGAAATGCTTCACCATTGAGTCTATCATCGCTTTCGTTAATGCCGCGATGTCTAGCTGTGACGTCATTAGCTTCTTGAATTGATCGCGTTGATCCGGGGGAAGGTTCGCCGCCATTTTGTCGGCCATGTCTTCGAACAGCGCCTTTGGGGGAGTGGCTTGGAGGTAACGCTCGGCTTCGTGGCGCCGGGTTTCGGGAGTGTCAGGTGCGCTGAGCGCAACAGAGGAGACGAACAGGGTAAAAGCCGTCAGGGTGAAGGCATATTTTTGCATGGGACATGAGTGATAAGCTTTCACTCGCAATAAGGCGATCTTTTTCTAACAAGTGTTGTTAGCAGTCCCTTAGATCAGCAAAGCAGCAAGCCCGAGAAAGACTAGCAGGCAGCCAACATCCGTGAACGTGGTTACAACGATGCTGGACGCCGTTGCAGGATCAGCCCCGAATCTCCTAAGGACCAACGGCACCATTGCTCCAGCCACGCCGCTAAGGCAACAGCTGATCGTAATAGCGAGGAACACCACGAGACTTAGCATCAAGGCAAGCGGGCTTTTCACCATCCTTGCAAAGATAAACATTGCGATTCCGCCGGTTACACCGGTCAAGGCTCCGTTTAACGTTCCAAGCAACATTTCTTTGATCAGGAGCATCCGTTGTCGGCCCGATCTTAAATCGCCCAGCGTCATCCCACGCAAACAGACTGCGAGCGCCTGCACTCCTGTGTTGGCTGCCTGACCGATGAGCACCGGCAGGAAAACTGCCAGCGCAATGACGCGGTCGATTGTTTCCTGAAAGAATCCGACGACGGCCGCTGCAAGTAGGCCGCAGAACAAGTTCACCTGAAGCCACGGATGTCGGAATTTCAGGCTGCGTGGCCACGGTGTGGTAAGGCGCTCCTCACGTTCCACGCCAACCATCTTGCCCGGCTGCGCGCTCAATTCGATCGCTTCCGCCTCAAACAGCATCTGGCCGCGCAGGAGACCGAGTAGGCGCCCCGTTTTCTCGCAAACCGGATACACTGGATAATGCCGAACCAGTACCGCCCTCATGGCGTCGGGTAGAGACATCTCTGGAGTTAGGTAGAACGGATTCGTGAGCATGATTTCCTCGAGACGCTGACTGCTGTGGGCGAGGAGCATGTCGCGCATAACAACAACTCCAAGCAGTTTGCCCTGCTCGCCTGTGACAAAGCCGTAGGTGATAATTGCTTTTCTCGCGAGACGCCGAATCTGTTCGGTTGCTTCGGCGATCGTGGTTTGGGGGCGGAAAACTGCCAGGGGCGGCTGCATCAATTGCCCGATAGTCCGCTCCGGATAGGTTTGGTTCCGCATCCATTGCTTGTTGGTTTCAGGGGAAGCGGTGGCCAGAATTGTTTGCCGCCGTGAGGGATCCAAGCGTTGAAGAATCTTCAATGCCGAGGCCGGATTCAGCAGCTCCAGCATTTGAACAACAAACTCGTCCGGGTATGGCTCCAGCATCTTGGCCGCCTCCTGCGGATCGTGTTCGACCAGCTTGGTAAACAGTGTCCTTACCTCTGGTTCAATTTCCTGGATAGCGCCGGATTCAGTTTCATGGTCGTTCATGGAGCGAGTCTGGCAAGCTGGCGCAGCAGTGGCAACATTAAGTCTCGTAACCGAGTCGGATTCTACAGCGAAGAACTTGGAAAACGCCGCTGTTTGTCGATGTTAATAGAGTGCGTGTTCTCGTTATTACAGGAGCAGGTGTTTCGGCCGAAAGCGGGATTCCAACCTTTCGTGGCAAAGATGGCTACTGGCGCAATCTGGATCCGATAAAGCTGGCGACACCGGAAGCGTTTGAGCGAGACCCGGAACTCGTCTGGCAATGGTATCGCGAGCGGCGACAACGTATTCGCAATGCGCAACCGAATGCCGCGCATAAAGCGATTGCAAGGCTAGCCCAACATGCAGATGAATTTCTGCTGGTCACACAGAATGTGGACGACCTGCACCAGCGCGCCGGGCTTGAGAAGGCCGAGACGGTGCAGGTTCATGGAGACATTTTTGTTACGCGATGTTCCCGTTGCGATTTTTCGGACGGAGGTAGGGACGGTTCACACGAACCGCCGGAGGCTCGACCAGGTAAACCCGAGAGCGGGCGATTGAGGTCAATTGCCACTACCTCAGAAAACGATGCCAATCCTCCCTGTTGCCCGAAATGCGGTGCACTCATGCGACCGGGCGTGGTTTGGTTTGGAGAGCCATTGCCCTCGGGTGAAACCGAACGTGTTGAGAAGTATTTGTACCGCGATCGTTGCGGTGTTGTGATCGTAGTTGGAACGACTGCGACGTTTGGATACATCATTGATTGGGCGCTGCGAGCGAGCCATCGTGGCGGAGAGCTCCTCGAAGTAAATCTTGAGGAAACGCCGCTTTCGCGATTTGCGACGCGATTAGTGCGAGAGCCAGTCGCAGTAGCCCTGCCACGAATTGTTGATCAAATGATCAATTCCTGGAAGCGCTGAGGGTGGAAGCGATGCGAAGACGCCCTCCTAAAGGCCTGATTTCGCAATTCACGGAGCCGCCTGTCTGCGCGTTATCGCCGACTTTCATTGTCGAAGCAGTGAATTTCACGCGCTGATCCGCTGGAGATATCGCGTCGCAGATCGCGCGACGGCCGCTTTCGCGTCCGATAGCATGTTCGCCCCCCACCACGCGCCGTAAATTTGTTCGAACGGGAACCTTTCAATTCGTTCAAGGACTTGGTGGATTGCAGCAGGTCCCAGCGGAATCAGGTTGGGATAACTCCGCATGAAACTCACATATCTGCGATCTTGCACGACGTGAATGATGTCGCCGGTCAGCAGTGCTCCTTCGCCATTTGCGCCGGCGGGCCAGTGCAAGACGGTGCCGCCTTCGAAATGTCCGCCGCAGTTGATCAGCATCACGCCATCCCAAAGTGAAAGCATTGGTTCCTCCCAAAATTGAATGCGCGGACTTTTGCGCATCACCCAGTGGCGATCCTTAGCATGCAGGAAGATTTGCGCGTCGAAGTGCTCGGCCCATTCCACCATTGCCGAGTAAAAATGGGGATGGGAAATTGCAATGGCACGAATTCCGCCGCGCGCCTTGATGGCCCCTATGGTTTTTTCGTCGAGAAACGTGATGCAATCCCAAAGCAGATTTCCTTGCGGCGACCCCAAAAGCAAAGCGCGCTGGCCAATTGCAAATTCCGGATCGGTCCCGATTCCTGCAAGGTGCGGCGCCTCATCTTTCAAGCGGTTTCGATGAGCAGCGGCCATTCTTTTAAGCGTCGTCCACGCCTGGCCTTCGCGACGCACAAATTGCCGTTCGTCTTCACAAATTAGACAGGAGGTTGGCGCTTGCGCGCTTGCATCAAACTGGGTCCCGCACTGAACACAGACGAAGTTTTCCACTGTGGAAGTGAACTTAGCGTGCTGACGCGATAGTCCAACGGCGCAAACGCTGTCGATGTAGAGGTGCTTGTGTCGAGCACCGATTTTGCTCCGGCGCTTGACAGAAACGCCGCTAAAACAGATGCGAAGTTAATCCCTGCGATGAACCGAGCCGGCGCCCGTGATGTGTTTTTCGACTGCGGGATTACCAGAATAGCTGACTTTCCCCGCGCCAGTAATTGCGACCTTCAATTTCTCAGCGACGGCGATTTCCGCGTCTGCCGCGCCCGTCGTGGAGATTTCAGCGATCTTGGTTTGCAGGCCGCTTGCTTCTAACTCGCTGGCACCCGTCATGTCTGCAAGCAGCTCGTCAATCTTTCCGTCGAGCGAAACTCGCGATGCGCCGCTAGCTTCAAGGGCGAATTTGGGTCCGGTCAGCCGGTTTGCGGTGAGCTTCACGGCGCCCCTGATCCTTGCGGCTATTCTCGTTGGGCTGGAGATGACGACTTTAATTCCGTGCGTTGGCCAGATTTGGTCGTTGGTACGGAGCAGAAGAGTGTCGCCCGAAACGTCGCTCTTAATATGCGAAAGAAGATTTTCGTCGGTTGTGATCTGGAGGGCGGGGGAGCCGTTTCGCCATTCGATTTCGAATGCTCCACCGGCGTCAATCTCGGTGAAGGCGCTTACTGTTCGGTCATCCGTTTGGATGTCGCCATTGCCGCGAATGCCAACCCACCGGCATCCAAAGGCCACAACGATGAAAACGGTGAGAAATACAATCGCAGCTTTCTTCATGTAAATGATGCTTTCTCTAAATAGGATGTGTTAATGTTCCTGTTTGGATTCAAGGAAATCCGTCGAGGGGCATCTTCAGATCGTCAAGCGGGGCCTGGACACGCCGTTGATTTAAGTCGCTTCACAATCTTTAGCTTTACCGCTTCGACCAGGACATCGTCGACGTAACATTCAACGCGGTAATCACCAGTCGTCCAACCATCTTCCGGTCGCGCGAGGGTGAATGCCCCGCGGGCATTTTGGCTCTCAATGGTCGCTGAAGCTTCATCGATCTTGTAATCTTGGGGATAATCTTCGCCGATGTTCTCTGCGATCCACACCGCCTTCACCTTTCCACCTTTTCGCAAACGTTGTCCCTGCCAACGAAGGTAAATCTGCGGTGTATCGGATGAAAACGTCGTGCCTGCTTTCCCGAATTGGTCTTTTGCCACGCTTACGGAGAGCCTCTTAGAGCTCGCATCCGGTTTCACCTCTGGTCTGTTCTCGATTTTCGGTGGCTCGGACAACTCGAGCGAAATGCGATCAAGCAAATCGCCGTCGGTTGCGTGCATGATTGTAACGTCTTTTACAATCCCGGTGCCCGGCACGAACCAGCGATCAATCGTCATCTTGCTGGGTAAACTTTGTTCTCCGTGAATATGGAACGCATGGAATTCGCCAGCAGGAACTTCGATATCTTCTTCGGCGGTCACTTTGTACCGCTGATGCACTTTCAAATCGCCGGCCTGACCATCGAAATTCCAAGTCGCGCCCTGCTTTAGTGGCGCGGCAATCATCGTCTGCGGCGGAGTAAACTTGATCAGTTCGCCATCAAGATTAATTCGCGCCGAACAGGTTATTCCGTGTTCATCGACTGTAAGAAGATCTGTGTTTGTGATCGCACCGGCCCTGTGCATCTCGAATTTGAGAAGATCTCTGCCGTCAACGTTTTCCGTTCCGTCAAGGCGGTACAGCACTGCCACCTGAATTCTTCCGTAAGCATCTTCTTTTGAATTCGCAATTTTGAGGCCCTTTCCAACTTCTTCGGTCATGTGGTATCGCCATGTTGTCCCAGGCGTGATGGGAACGAGCGGCGTGGCAGCTGCCGTAGACAACGACATCAACCATGCCATCCAAAACCAGCTCCGTCGCCGCACTTCGATTGTCAGGCCAGCTCGGACCAGCCGGACTCTGTCGAAGCCGGGGGGCGGATTCGGCTTTGGCTTGCAACGACGTCTGGCTAATCTACGAACGAACATGTTTGGGCAATATTGGACATTGATCTCGATCCTTGCGCTCGTTTTTTCTGTCAGCGACATTGGTCTCGCCGCGGATCCGCCAGGAGCCGACCGTCATGTCGTCGTTGTTGTCTGGGATGGAATGCGTCCGGACTTTGTCGGCGAGAAAACAACTCCGACGCTTTGGAAGCTCGCGCGCGAAGGAGTCACTTTTCGCAATCAGCACGCGGTTTATCTTAGCGTGACACAGGTAAACGGTACGGCACTTGTTACTGGTGTCTATCCTGATCGGAGCAGCGTCATAGCGAATTATGCATACCGCCCAGAGATTGACGACAGGCGGTTAATCAGTGTCGAGAGTCCCACAGTTGTGAGCCGGGGAGATGAGCTTTCCGGCGGTAAATACATTTCCGTTCCAACGATCGCCGAGCTTATTCAACGCTCAGGTGGGCGAACCGTGATTGCCAGCGCAAAGACTGTCGGTCTTATGCTTGATCGACATGCAGATAGCGGACCAGCGAAGAACCGTGTCACGCTGTTCGCGGGTCAGACGCTTCCACATGACGTCCTTACTCCGATCGTTGGCGCGGTTGGCGCGTTTCCATCTGCGCATTTACAGCGCGACGCCTGGACGACCAAAGCAGTTACAGATGTCCTTTGGAGAGACGGGGTGCCTGCTTTGTCAGTGATTTGGCTGGGCGAGCCCGATCTGACACAGCACGAAACCGCGCCCGGCGCGCCGCCCGCCCTGGCTGCAATTAAATCGTCAGATGAAAATCTCGCCGCTGTTCTTTCGGCGTTAGACAGACAGGGAGCGCGTCCAAAAACAGATCTGTTTGTCGTTTCCGATCATGGATTCTCGACGATCAGACGCTCGATCGATTTGCGAAAAATCCTGAACGATGCCGGTTTCAGTGCCCGGACTGAATTTGATGGTGAGCCGAAACCTGGAGACATCATGCTGGTTGGAAACGGCGGGAGTGTTCTTTTTTATGTCATCGGACACGACGCGACGCTCACCCAACGTCTCGTCGGATTTCTGCAGCAGTCGGACTTTGCAGGAGTAATTTTCACCAGAGAGGGTCTGCCAGGAACCTTCGGTTTGGCTGAAGCCAAAATCGACAATCCACACGCGCCCGACGTTGTCATGGCTTTCCGCTGGAATGATTCCAAAAATCAGTTTGGTGTTGCGGGATTGATCGATGCTGATTGGCAGCGAAAAGCGGGGGAGGGGACTCACGCAACTCTCAGCCGATTCGACATGCATAATACTCTGGTTGCGGCAGGCCCGGATTTTCGTAGCGGTCAGACGGACGATTTGGCGACCGGAAATACTGATCTTGCGCCGACAATTTTGCACATCCTTGGAATCACAGCGCCGCAGGATATGGATGGCAGAGTTCTGTCCGAAGCGATGGTTAAAGATGATCACGTTGCGCCTGAAAGAAAAACGGAAACGAAAACGATCGAAGCTAGGAAGGATTTTGCTGCAGGAACCTGGCGACAATCGCTCCGAATTTCTCGCGTTGGTTCAACGCTTTATTTCGACGAAGGCAACGGCGCTTTTGCTCGGAACGCTAAAAGCAAGAATGATTGACATTGGAATTTGCGAGACATAGCCTCGCAGTCGTGCTTCAGCAGATCGGTCGCATTGCTATGGTCGGTGCACTTTGCTGCGCGATCGGATTGCATTGGGTTGCGCTGCAATCGTTTGCCTGGACGAGCATGTTTATCGAAAATTCAAAGCACGCGCCTTTGTGTCGGGCAATCGCTCAGACATTTGACGGGGCCCATCCCTGTTCGCTTTGTCACGTCGTCAACGCAGGCAAGAATTCAGAAAAGAAATCTGATCTCCAATCACCTACGCCGAAGATCGACATGATTTGCGCGTGGCGGACGGCCTCTTCGCTTCGATCGTGCATTCCTTTCAAATACGCGGTGGGCGATGTTCATTCATCTCAAATCGGGCAATCCCCGCCTGTGCCGCCACCGCGTGCCGTCCTCACTTAGTTCGCGCTTAAGGGCCTGCACCGCGCGTGTGCACGGGTCGTAGCCTCGCGCGCATTAGGCAACCGGAACCCGGCGCGCAGCATTCGCGGCCTGGTTTCGGCTTTCGGAGGATTGAAATGAAATGTTTATCTTTACTTTTCTGGCTTATCTGCGCCGTATGCGAATTCGGTGCGATCGGCCGCGGCTACAGCCACGGCTTTGCGGGAGCGCGCTTTTTCCCGGCGACGCTTTCAACGGATGATCCTTTTGTCTCCGATGAACTTTCACTTCCAACGGTCAGTACGATCAGGACGCCGGACGACGGTGGAACGCTTGAGACGGAGATCTCCGTGGACATCTCGAAACGCATTACCCCGGACTTTGCGATTGAAATCGGTGACAGTTTTACGGTACTCAATCCCAAGGAAGGGCGCGCGACGAATGGGTTCAGCAATCTGGAGTTAGGCGGGAAATATCAGATCCTGAAAAACGGTGAGCACGAAACGATCGTCTCGATCGGACTTGGCGTGGAAATCGGTGGAACGGGCGGGCGCTCGGTCGGCGCCGATTCATTCAGCACGTGGACGCCAGGGATTTTTTTCGGCAAAGGGTTTGGCGATTTACCTACGGCTGGGCGGTTCCTAAAGCCGTTCGCCCTTACCGGACAGCTCGGCGTTGCCATTCCCACCAGCGCGAGCACACGCACTGTCACGTTAGACGTCCAGACCGGTGAACGGGATGTTGATGTCGAGCACCACCCCGACGTGCTGGAGTGGGGTTTTGCATTAGAGTACAGCCTGATCTACCTGCAATCTCAGGTGCAGGACATCGGACTGCGCGAGCCATTTAATCGGTTGATCCCGTTGGTGGAGTTTGCATTGGAAACTCCGTTGAACCGCGGAGAAGAGGGAGAAACGACTGGCACGATCAACCCGGGCGTCATCTGGGCTGGTAAGTACTTCCAAGTTGGAGTTGAGGCTGTTGTTCCGGTCAACGAGCGCACTGGACACAATGTTGGCGTGATCGCACAACTGCACTTTTTCGTGGACGATCTCTTCCCGCATAGCCTGGGCCGCCCGCTCTTTGGAGGAAACGAATGAACTGCATCTCCATTTTTCTTTTAATTTTTCTGGTCGCATCGGTACGGGTTCAAGCACACGCTTTTCTAAAGGAGGCGGACCCGCCAGTGGGCAGCGGGATACAGACGTCACCGAGAGAGGTTCGAGTTCGATTTACAGAGAATATCGAACCCGCCGTCAGCAGTATCCAGGTCTTCGACGCATCTGGGAAAGAAGTGGACAAACGCGATCTGCATTTGGATCGATCCGACCGCGCGCTGTTGCACGTTTCTTTGCCGCAACTCGGCGCGGGAATTTACAAGGTTGTCTGGCGCGTTGTTTCTGTCGACACGCACGTGACAAATGGAAACTTCACATTCCAGGTTGTTCGTTAGGCACTAATGCGGAGCGCAATCAATGCTCACGGCACAACTCATCATCGCTCGCGCAGTGCACATAGGTGCATCGATTCTGCTTGCGGGAATCTTCACCTTCGATCTCGTGATACTTGTGCCAGTCAGTCGGCTTGGAAGCAGTGATTCTGACGAGATTGAACACCGGCTGTTCGGCGTTGCCGTTTGGAGTCTCTTGGCAGCACTTTTCTCCGCTCTGCTCTGGTTTTGGCTCGAAGTCGCGAGCATGAGTGGATTGCCGCTCAAGAGTGCTTTCTCGACGACAGCGTGGCGGAGGGTTTTGTTCGAAACGCAATTCGGTCGAATCTGGCAGCTTCGTTTTGGCTTGATCGCGGCTGCGTTTGCGCTTGTCGCTGCGGCGCTCGCGAAGGTTGATGCACGAAGGGCACTGATCCCGATGCTCTGGCTGGTAAGCGTCGTTTTCCTCGTTTCGCTGGCGTGGATCAGCCATGCGGCGGCGGGCGGGGGGCATCTACTCGGCCTGCTCAGCGATATGCTTCATCTTTACGCTGCCGCTGGGTGGATTGGGGGACTGATGCCGCTCACTATCTTCCTGGTGCACGTCCATGCGCCGTTCTGGTCAGGTGAAATCCTGGCTCGCGTGGTGCATCGTTTTTCCACGCTCAGTTTGTGCTTTGTGAGCGTTCTTATCGTCAGCGGAATTTCTAATAGTTGGTTGCTGGTCGGTTCGATTTACGCGCTATTAACGACGCCTTACGGTCGGCTTCTGCTTTTCAAGCTCATGCTCTTCGCCATTCTCATTAGTTTCGGCGCCCGCAACCGGTTTCTTGTTAAAGCGAAGCTGCTAAAAGCTCCCATGGGGCCGGACTTGCTGCCTCAACTCCGTCGAAATGTGCTCTGCGAAATGTGCCTTGGTGCTGCAGTGGTCGCGATCGTTGCGTGTTTGGGCGTAACCCCGCCTGCGCGTCATTTGTGACGCGTTACAGGCCCCCTCGCCATCGCTCTAGGACCAGGTAATCAGACGCAGTTCGTGCGCTTGCATCAGGTGCGGGTGCGTAGGCACAACGCGCACGCTAAAACCGTACGCACCACTTTCAGAGGCGGGCACTGCTCCCTGATAAATGTAATTGCCGCCAGCGTCCGCGCTGCCGGTTTGATTGAGGAGCGTCGCTGAAGGATTGCGAATGTCACCGTTATCCACTTCGCCGTGATAGGCTTCCACTCGCACGTGTTGTGGATCGACCGGGCCCAGATGGACTCGAGCTGTGATTTGTAGTGATTCACCGACCAAAATGCTTTGGCGATCCTTATTCCCAATCTGTACATCCGAGATTTTCACCTCCGGCCAATCTTTGCGTATTTGCGTCTTCCAATGGCTAAGGTGAGAGGCGGCACCGCAACCGTCGCTGGAGAAATCTTCGTACGATTTCGCGGCGGGAATATAGAGTTGTTCGGTGTATTCCTTCACCATCCGCTGGGTGTTAAACACAGGTGTAACGCTGCGGATTGATTCGCGCATCAATTGGAGCCAGGCGAGTGGAAGTTTGCCGTCGGGTTTCGCGTAATAAAGAGGAACGATTTGGTTCTCCAGCAAGTGGTAAAGGCTGCTCGCGTCCACTTCATTCTGAAACTCGGTAGTACCATTATTGATCTCCGCCCCAATGGCCCAACCGTTGCTGCCGTTGTATCCTTCGCACCACCAGCCATCCAGGACGCTCAGATTAATTCCGCCATTGGGCGCGGCCTTCATTCCACTGGTCCCGCTCGCTTCCAAAGGACGCAACGGATGGTTTAGCCAAAGATCGACACCCTGCACCATGCGGCGCGCGATGTAGCTGTCGTAGTCCTCCAGAAAAACGATGCGATTTTCGAGGCCAGCTTCGTGGCTAAACTTGTAGACCTCCTGGATCAATGCCTTGCCAGCTTCGTCGCGTGGATGCGCTTTACCTGCGAAAATGAATTGCAAGGGACGCGTAGTATCATTCAGCAATCGCTTCAAGCGTTCCTTGTCGCTGAATAAAAGCGTGCCGCGTTTGTAAGTCGCGAAACGGCGCGCAAAGCCAATGGTCAAGATTTCAGGGTCGAGAATGCGATTGACTTTGCGAATAGACTCCGGCGATTCCCCGAGTCGTTCACGTCGCTGTCGCTCCCGATCGCGAACAAAATCAATCAGACGGCGTTTGAGTCTTTGATGTGTCTCCCAAAGTTGCGCGTCGGGAATATCAATGACGCCGCGCCAAAACTCCGGTTCCGTGAGGTGTTCTTCCCAATCACCGAGGTGCTTACGGTAAAGTGCTGCGAACTCCGGCGCCATCCAGGTCTTCGTATGGATACCATTTGTGATGTTGGTGATCGGCACTTCGTGGACTGGAACACCGAACCAGACATTTTTCCAAAGGCCTCGCGAGACTTCGCCATGCAATTTACTGACGCCATTTGCGTGCCGACTGACACGCAGAGCGAGGATGGTCATGCTGAACGGATCCTCTGGATTAAGTCGCGTACGCCCAGTTGAGAACAGGTCGTCGAACGGGGTGTTTAGTTCCTTCGCAAACTTGCCGAAATATTTTAGCATCATCTCGCGCGGGAACGAGTCATTGCCGGCGGGAACTGGAGTATGAGTGGTAAAGACATTGGCAGCGGCTACCAGCTGAAGCGCGGAATAAAAATCGAGTTTCTTCTCCACGACATAGAGGCGAATGCGCTCGAGCGCCAGGAATGCGGAGTGCCCCTCGTTCATATGAAATACGGCCGGTTGGATGCCGAGTGCGGCAAGCGCTTTGACGCCCCCGATCCCGAGCATGATCTCCTGACGCATCCGCATCTCGAGGTCGCCGCCGTAAAGCTCTGCAGTAATCAATCGGTCCTCGGGGGTGTTTTCCGGAACGTCCGTGTCGAGGAGATAGAGACTTACCCTCCCTACGCGTAATTCCAAGAGCCTGGCAAAAACTTCGCGGTCGAGAATCGGCACTGAGGTCAGAAGCTTCGTGTCGCCATGCCGAACTTCGCGGATCGGCAAGTGATAAAAATTCTGGTTGAGGTTGATCGCGGCCTGAACGCCGTCCTTGTCGATTTGCTGTCGGAAATAGCCGTGCCGATAGAGCAGGCCGATCGCAACGAAGTTCAGGTCAAGGTCGCTGGCCGATTTGCAATGGTCGCCGGCCAGGATGCCGAGGCCGCCGGAGTAATTCGGGATTGATTCGTGAAAACCAAACTCGGCAGAAAAATAGGCGATAGGATTTTTGATCGCGCTCCCGGCTCCGATCTTTCCATAGGTGTCCTTGCGACCGAGATATTTTTCGAATTCCTCAAAGACCTGCTTCAGCTCGCGCACAAAATTCTTGTCCTGTGCGAGCTCTTCCAGCCTGGATTGCCGCGAAAGCTGGAGCATCCGGACGGGGTTATGATTGGTCCGGTTCCAAAGCTCTGGATCGAGCTCGCGGAACAGCCGACGCGCGGCGGGCTCCCACGTCCACCACAGGTTGAAGCTCATCTCACGTAATGGCTCCAGCCCAGGCGGCAGGATCGGAGTCACATTGTAAGTTTGAAAAGTCAGCATGCCAGACGGTGTCATTGTAGTCAGGGTCGTTCCAACCCGAAAGTGAAGATTATGTGAACTCAATTTGTCCGAGCAGACAGGACCGCAGTTAGTCGAGAAGACCTTCTGCAGCGAGTTCCAGCGTGATTTCCAACTAGTAGGATCCAAATCGCGGAACAGCCCGCGTGCGGCCGATTCCTACGTCCGGCACCGAGGCGATGGCCTTTCAACTTGACAGCCTGCGGAATCCTCGCTGCTCATTTAGCGATTCGTGATTGAATTGTCGCGGATCTTAGTATCAGCCAGGGTCAGCGACCCCGGCTACAGCCCGCGGGGCAAGAATCAATCCCAAAAAGAAACCGGCGATTAATCCACAGAGATGCGCCGCCATGCTGACCTGTGGCGTTGAAAGATCGAAAGCGACTTGAATCACGATGATCATTACGATGTTGCCCAGGCGTTGTTTTGCGTATGGCGCATGACGATGTCTAACTAGAAACCCCGCCCACGCGCCGACTATTCCCATTATGCAACCGGACGCACCAACAAGTTCTGAGACTCGCACGAGGCCGACTAATGTTAAACCCACAACACCTGCGCTGGAGGCAATTCCCGACACCAGGTAGCACACGGCGAATCGAATTGTCCCGATGGATCGCTCTAATGGCGGACCGAGAACATAAAGCGCGAAAAGGTTGAAGAGTAGATGAATAAAACCTCCGTGTAGGAAGAGCGCCGTGAAAAGTCGCCAGTATTCTCCTTGAACAAGAACAGCATACGCTTCGAGTGCGCCAACTCGATGGAGGATTTCCGGGTCATTCAGATCGCCAACCGAAATTTCGAAGAGGAAAGTGACTGTGTTGAGCAGAATCAACACGACAACCGCAGGGGCGTTTCGTAATTGACTATGCCGCATACGGTCCGCGACTGCGACGGATGCAAACGTAGCCGGGCGGTCGTTGTGAGATTCCAAATTCCGAAATAGTCCGACTTGATTGCGCAACTCGGCGCTGGGATGAAGGATTTGAAGAATTGTTCCGAGTTTTGCAGCCGATTTGTAGTTTCCTTGACCGGCGAGCTCAGTCATTTTGCGTAATCCGATTGCCGGCAGAAAGAGAAGGACAATCCAGACCAAACCGCCGATGTAACCAGCCGCACGGGGGGCAAGAACCCACGCGACAGCAGTGACCACAAGCACGACAACCGCAGCGATGCGCCAGCCGTGATAACGCGTACCCGGGCGCCATGCCCTGGCCAGCACCACCAGCGGCGAGAGAATCGCGAGGAAGAGAAGAATGTGATTTAGTTCCACAATGTCGATTCCTTGAAGTCACTTCATTGAGCGTTGGAAGTTGAGTGTTGGGCGTTGGACGTTAGCTTTTAAGGGCGCAAACGCTCAATGCTCAACGTCCAACCCTCAACGCCCAATTCAGAATATGCGTATTACTGTCACTGACTATCTCGATGTTGTTTCGTCCTGGTGTTTTTGGTCCGAGCCGACCTGGGCGGAATTGAAGAAGCGTTATGATGGGCGCGTCGCGTTTCAGTGGAAAATTGCGTTAATGGATTCAAGTGGTTTGCCAGCTTCCCGCGAACAGGAGCGGTGGTTTTATCAGCGCAGCGGAATGATCATGCGTTCGCCGTTCATGCTCAGCACCGATTGGTACGATGCCGCTCTTCCGGAATGGCTCGCGCCAAATTGCGTGGCTGAAGCAGGAAAAGATTTTGGTTTTAGCGATGATCGCGTTCGTCTCGCGGTGTCCCATGCCGCACTCCGCGTCGGAAAAAACGTGAGCGACTGGGAAGTTGCGGCCGGGATCGGTGCAGCCGCCGGCAACCTGGATAAGAAAAAGCTGCTTGAGCGCGCGCGATCGGCCGATGTTGAGAAGCGCGTTCGCGCATCGACGGCGGAATTTCATGCGCTCCAGATTACCCAGCGTCCGGCGTTCGTCATCGACACGGAAATTGGAGATCGCGCCGTCTTTTCCGGAATTGTAAGACTCGAGCCGCTGGCAGCAACGCTCGATTCGATGCTCGGTGACGCCGCTGAGTACGAAGCTCACAAAGCGCATTTTGGCGATCCGCCAGCAAAATGAGCGTTGGGCCTTGACACGTGATTGTCACGAGATTCGCCTTGCCAGCGCAAAATTGTTGCCTACAACTTCCTTTCGGCTCGCGATTATTAGTACGAGCCCTTCGTCTCGGTGAATCGCAGCAGGGACGAAGTTAGAGTGTCCGGGCGTTCGCCGAAGGTGGCGCCGGGAATTGCGATAGATGGAAATACGGCGTTGTGGCGCACTCCCGCTTCGCCGGCTAGGAGCTAGTTCGAATCTGCAACCACAAATTCGTGTAAACGGTCGGATCCGCGCCCGCGAAGTCCGAGTCATTCTGGGGTCCAACGGCGAACAGCTCGGCGTCATGAAGCTAAATGACGCATTACGCAGAGCGCAAAATCTCGGCCTCGATCTGGTGGAGGTCGCCCCGACGGCCACGCCGCCGGTCTGCAAGATTATCGACTTTGGAAAGTTCCGGTACGACATTTCCAAGCATACCAAGGACAAGAGGCCGTCCGGCGCAAAGCTGAAGGAAATCAAATTCCGCGTAAACATCGACGATCATGATTACCTGACAAAAATCCGGCATGGGGAAGAATTCCTCGATCGCGGAAATAAGGTGCGGGTCCAACTGCAATTTCGCGGTCGCGAAATGGCACATCAGGAGTTTGGCATGCAGCTTGTGGAGAAAGTTCGCGGTGATCTCTCGGGAATGTCACAGGTGGAAATGGAGCCAAAAATCACCGGCCGGAATATCACCATGACCCTGGCGCCTTTGCCCGCAAACCGCCGAAAGAAACGATTCACTGCGCCGCCAAAACCTGCCGAAGACCAGGAAGCTGTTGTCTCACAGACGGAGGGCTGAACATCGAAGATTCTCTTGGGTCTTCGCCGGCCTGTTCACCATCGTCTTCGGAGAACCCCATCCACTTTGGAAAGCGCAGGGGCAACGTATTGTCCCAAACGCGCTGGCAAGGGACACAGCGCTTGGCGGAACGTCACGGCTTATGGGGCGAATGCGCGGCTGCGGGAGATGGCCTTGGGGCAGCAGGAATCGGTGTCGCTCTCAGGGATTGTAGCGTTTCCAAGCGTTTCTCGCGGCTAATCCCCTCCTGATTCTTGGGATCAAGTTTTAGAACCTTCTCGGTGTCTGCCATTGAATTTTTGATGTCGCCCTTGGTCTCGTAAATGTAGCTTCGGTAAAGGTAGTACCGGACTTCATTCGGTTTAAGCTTGATCGCCTCGGAATAATCGGCCAGCGCTTTGTCCATGTCACTGGACTTCATCTCGACGGCTGCACGCTGTTCGTAGATTCGTGCGTCGTCTGGCTTAAGCTTAATCGCTTCGCTGTAACTGCTGATAGCATCCGGCAATTGCTGGTTGCTCGCCGCTGCGTATCCACGTTGCTGATAAACCGCCGACAGCTCATCTGCGTATTTGTGGTCGAGATCTGTGGCTTTGCGCAGCAACTCGATGGCTTTGTCCCAGTCTTGGTTCTTGGCCGCGTCCGCACCATCTCGGGCAAGCTTGTTGGCTTCTTTAGCATCTTTGGTGCCTTGCGCCGGCGCCCCGGACAACTGCGCGGCACAAACCGCCAGGGCCGCGACAAAGGTAAAGACGAACATTTTCTTCATGATTTATTAGACGTTGAAGTTCTTAAACTTGTTCAAGTCTGCTCCGGGGATGGCGTCTGTTCAATGTCGATCTTTGGTTCAGGCTCCGGTGAAGCCGTCTCACGCGGTCCCGGCTCATCGACGCGAGTAATTCGCACTGCACGGCCAGTGCTCTCATCGATTTTGATGAGCGCGCCACGCAGGCGCACTTCGCCGCCCGCAACGGGGAACGATGCCGGCAGATTGGAGATGAACCGGTTCATGATCGGATCAATTGCGCGACCTAAGATCGAATTTGTCGGTCCGCACATCCCTGCGTCGCACAAGAACGCAGTGCCACCTTGGAAAATTTGTTCGTCGGCGGTCTGAACGTGTGTGTGAGTTCCAATGACGGCGGAGACTCTTCCATCGAGGAACCGGCCCAGTGCGATTTTCTCGCTGGTAGTTTCTCCATGTACGTCCACAATGATGTTCGCAGTCTCATTGCGCATCTTCCTCACCGCTGCATCGATTGAGCGAAACGGGTTTTCCAAAATCGGCTGCATGAATGTGCGCGCTTGAACGTTGATAACGCCGATCTTTCCCTTGGCCGTATCCAGGATAATCGATCCGAAGCCTGGCGCGCCATCAGGATAGTTGACCGGGCGCAACAAGCGCGGCTCGGTATCGATGAACGCTAGGATCTCTTTCTGGTCCCATATGTGATCGCCTGTCGTTACGACTGAGACGCCAGCGCGCAAAAGATCAATGGTAATCTTTCCAGTTATGCCTCGACCGCCGGCTGCGTTCTCGCCGTTGACGATGATAAAGTCCAAGGCGTGCCTGTCCTTGAGTTGCGGCAGTCTGGCGATCACGGCCGTGCGTCCTGGCTCACCAACGATATCACCAAGAAAAAGGACCGTTAGCATCTCTGCGCATCGTATTGGAGAGCTTTCAAACGTCGATGTTTCATTTCAAAAAAATGCGGAGACAATCACGAAGCACGAATGACAAATGACGAGCGAATTCCAAAGCCCGATTGACAAAACTTCGCGTCGCCCTTCCCGCGGGGCCTTGGACTTTCTCATTTGTCATTTGTCATTTGTTCGCCATTCGCTCATTCGCTGTTCGTCATTTCTGTTTCTAATCCCCCCGTCCGGACTCCATGCCGCGGACAACGTCAGTGTTTTGGGCAGCGAACCGCGGTGGGCGGTGCTGGAGAATTATCAGAATACAATCACTCACGATGAGTTTACTCACCTTATCCAAAGCGTTTATTGCACTCACGGGTTCGCTGCGGATTTGATTGAAGTAAACACCGATACGGCGCGGATTCTGACTAACCACGAGTCGCAAAAGTTTTTCACTTTGCGGTTCGCAAAGGATGACGTCTCGCGGAGTCGGGTGCCGCGTCTTTGGCATCCTTCCAGGTCCCTGCCTCCGGTGAAAGCGGGTAAGCCGCTTTCGGGCCTGCGAATTGCGCTCGACCCCGGTCATCTAGGTGGCGAGTGGGCAAAGATGGAAGAGCGCTGGTTTCAGGTCGGCAACACGCAGCCAGTTCAGGAAGGTGATCTTACTTTGAAGGTCGCGCGAATGCTCGCGCCGCGATTACGCGAACTAGGCGCGAAGGTTTTCTTTGTCCGAAATAGCAATGAGCCGATCACGCCAAAACGGCCCGATGACTTTCGGCAGATCGCCCGGAAAATTCTCATTAAGAACGGTGTGCCGCAGCCTCGTACCGACCCACTTGATGCGAATGATCCTGAAAAAGAGCAAACGATTCGGTGGCAGAGTGAAATTTTGTTTTACCGTTACAGCGAAATTCGCCGTCGCGCGGCGCTGGTAAACTTCAGGTTGCATCCCGACCTCGTCCTTTGCTTGCATTTCAACGCCGAAGGATGGGGCGATCCGAATAATCCAACCTTAACCGACGCCAACCACCTTCATCTTCTTGTGAACGGCTCTTATTTGGCAACAGAGCTCGAATTTGATGACGAACGGTTCGAAATGATTCGGCGACTTCTCAGCCGCGCTTACGATGAGGAGTTGCCATTGGCGGACACTGTTGCTACCTCAATGGCTCGCGAAACCCGCTTGCCGCCATATGAATATCCTACCACGAACAGCACAACGAAAGTCGGCACCAGTGGCTATGTCTACGCGCGCAATCTACTGGCAACACGGCTTTATCGCTGTCCGGTGGTTTATTGCGAGCCCTATGTGATGAACAGTAAAGACGCCTTCGCCCGTATTGAGGCGGGCGACTACGAAGGAATCCGCAACGTTAACGGCTTGGAACGCAAAAGTATTTTCCGCGAGTACGCCGACAGCGTCGCGGATGGATTAGTCGAATATTACTCGAAGGCGGGCAGCGGGAACGCAACGACCGGCGGTCTCTAGTCCCTCGACACAACCTATTAGCCTGTTTAAACAAGACGCCGCGGACTAGAGACCGCTGCTCCTTGGTTACAACTCGTCGATCGCTTTCCGAATCTCTTCCATCGTTACGTCGCGCGAGATTTGCGCGGCGCCTATTTTCGGCGTGACAACGAATCGGGTTTCTCCGCTTTCGAACTTCTTGTCGAGCTTCAGGACGCTAACGATTTTGTTCCGCGGAAAATTTTCTGGCAAAGATGTCGGCAACCCGAATCGCTGCAAAAGAGCGACGACCGCATCGCGTTCTCTGGACGGGAATCCGGCGTTTTTAATTGAAATAGCGCATGCCGCGACAATTCCGAGGCTCACGGCTTCGCCGTGAAGAAATTTCCAGTAATTTCCCGCGCGCTCGATCGCGTGGCCCACCGTATGTCCAAAGTTGAGAAGGGCCCGCTTGCCTGTGCGATCGTACTCGTCCTTTGCGACAATTTTTGATTTTATCTCGATATTGCGACGAACAAGTCGCTGTAAGGCAAGCGCTCCGCTTGCCTCCCAAGATTGAAGCCATTTGAACATTTTCGCATCGGCGATAATCGCGTGTTTGATGATCTCGGCAAATCCCTGATCCAACTCGCGGCCGGGCAGCGTTTTCAAAACATCTAGGTCGTCGATCACGAGCGAAGGAGGATGAAATGCGCCGATCAAATTTTTTCCGTCATCAGTGTTCACTCCAGTTTTTCCGCCGATTGAGCTGTCCACCATGGCAAGCAAGGTCGTAGGAATCTGTACGTGAGGAATGCCGCGATGATAAATAGCTGCGACGAAGCCAGAGATGTCGCCGATCACACCTCCGCCGAGACCGATTACAAACGATCGGCGATCCAATCCGGCGAAAATCATCTCGTCGCAAATTACGCCGACCTCCCTGAGCGTCTTCGATTTCTCTCCGGCCGGGATCATGATCAATGTCGATTTGAAACCGGCTGCGCGCAGGCTTCGTTTCAGTTGATGAGCGAAAAGTCGGCCAACATTGCTGTCGGTTACAATTGCACACGTGTTGCAACGCAGAAATTTACGGGCGCGTTGCCCAACTTCCTTGAGCAAACCCGAACCGACCAGCGCTGGACAAAAATATCCGGTGCCGCGAACACGGAGCTTCGCTACGGATACGGGCTGTATGGCGTCCACCGATCTGGTTGGCCTGCCACGCTCGGCGTAGTACTCGTGAACGCGGTCCAGGCCATGTTTTCGCAGTGCAGATCCGCAAACAGCGCGTTGATGCGGGTACGGTTGTTGTGCGTACCACCGGTGGCCATTCCACCGGGACTGCTGGTTACGGAATTGTTGTTTCCTAAAAGTGCAACACCTGGTGCAGCGCTAGTCGCCAATCCTTGGAAATTTACTGTTGCTGCATTGTTTTGAGCGGGTGCGAATAATATGAAGCCCGTAGGCGTAGTAATCCTGGTAGAAGATATCGGAGTGTTATTCGGGTAGATCCTAACATTGACACCATAGCTGATCGGTGTTGTTGCATCGCCCGCTTCCGATGAAGGACGTTTATCAAAGGGCGATTGAAAAATCGCCCATGATGCGACGTATTTTGGGTTCAATTGCGACATCCATGAGGCGGTGTAGGAAAACAAAACGCCGTCGTTGTCGTTTATGAAACCCTGCGTCGCGAGTCCGATCTGGCGCAGATTGCTCATATCCTTTGTTGCTTTCCCACGCTCGAGCATGCCGGTGTAAGTCGGATACGCAATCGTGATGAGAATGGCGATGACCGCCATAACAACAAGCAATTCAATGAAAGTAAAGGCGCCTGCAAATCGTGATCTCTCATCCATTGGTCTAGCCCGTTTGACCTGATGATATTGGCGGACCGAATGATCGGAAGCGAAAAAGAACTGCGCACAAGGAAGATGCTTGACAATACAGTTTCCCGTTCGTGTATGTAGATCATGCCAGACGAAGTGCCTACTCCTCCGCCAAGTCCCGAGCCTGTGGGAACGGCGACATCCACGTCGACCGGTTTACCTTCCAATGTAGCTGCAGCCATAGCCTGCATTCCGTTGATCGGCGGCATCATTTTTTATATCCTCGAAAAGCAGGATAGTTTTGTGCGTTTTTACGCGATGCAGTCGATCATCTTTGGCTGCGCATGGTTTCTCTTCAACATTGTCTCCATGATTGTTCGTGGAGTGTTTGGGGCCATCCCGGGCATCGGTGGCATCCTCGTATTTTTCTGGGCGATCATCGCAGCGCTCGTTCATATTGGATTTCTCGTCGTTTGGATCATTGCCACCGTGAAGGCATTTACTGGCGTCCGGTGGGACATTCCATATATCGGCCCAGTTGCGCGCAGACAGGTGGAAGGCGCCTGATCTGTAGACGCTTCGCTGTGCGAAGGGCAACGCTGACTTGTTAAACAGGCGCGCGCCGCGGGGCCCACAGGGCAGCGGCTACAGAAATCAGTTCTCTCCGAGCAGCTTCACGGTCACTTCAGTCAAAATCAGTTCGTGATCGAGCTGCCGGGTGACTAATTGAAGGTTTGCCTCAAGACAAGCCTGCATAGCCGCAACTAACTGGGTCGTTTCGAACCGGTCAGCCCTTTGCGCGGCGATCCCAAGCCCGTACGCGTTGATCGAACCGTCTTTCTTGCGCGGCAAGTGATCCGTTGCCTGTGCAGGCAACCGATTGATTGAAGAAATGAACTGGAACGGGGAATACGGCCGGGTCAGGCGGTATCGTTCCATCAAATCTTTGGCAAGCAGCAAATTGCGAATGGTCGGCACGATGGCCACAAGCAAAATGCCGATGGCGCTTTCGCCTTGATCCAACAGACCGCGCACGAGCTTAAGCGATAGTTCGAGATCGCGCGCAGCCAGTGCGTTTCCCAGTTCGAAAACAACGCCTGCGCGCGAGAGCGGAACCAACTCGCGTACAAGTTTCGCATTTACTGCGCGTTCATTTCCAAGAAACGTCTCGATCTTTTCCAGTTCGTTATCGATCTGTCGAGTATCGCCACCCGTCAGCAACACAAAAAGATCGAGCGCATCATTGTCGAATTGAAGTTTTCTCTTCTTTGCGCGCTGCTGAACTATCTCAAGTGCCTCCTCTTCCCAACCGCCTCTGCTGGAATCGAGCCGATCGAAAATCTGCACCTCGCCTCGTTTAACCAGTGTTTTATAAAACGAACGCCGTTTGTCCACATCCGTCGCGCTGATCAAAAGGGTCACGCCCGGTCCGAAACCGCCGTTAACTAAGTCGGACAATTCTTCCAACATTGATTGCACCGCGGTTGAGCGCGCTTTTTGATCATCGCCGAGAAAATTGACGTTTTTTAACCAGACCACTTTCGAGCTGCCGAAAAAAGGCAACGTTTCCAGCGCCTCGATGGTCGATCTTATCCGCGCTCCGGCCTGCTCGGCGTTATCGGCAGTGCCATCAATGATTTCCAACCCGAAATCGCCAGCGCCCGGTGGCGTCAGATTAGTCGCTAGTTCCGCGGCGACGCGCTTTACTTCCGCCTCATCGGAACCGAGGACGCCGTAAGTTTTGGTGCTTGTGGCTTTTGTTTTGGGCTTCGGCATTGCGATGTCATCGCATGCTGACAAGCGCATGACAAGGTGACTGGGTCGCTGAGACAATTCTGCGTTGGAGCGGGGGTTAGTCGCCGGCGCCGCGTTTGATCGCTGCTCGAGCGTACTCCCGATTCAGCTTGGCAATAAAACTAGCGCTGATTTCGGCAGGGCAAACTGCCTCGCATTCGTACGTGTTCGTGCAATTGCCGAATCCTTCCGCGTCCATCACGCTGACCATCCGCAGCACGCGACTCACCCGTTCCGGATCACCTTGCGGTAAAAACGACAGATGGGAGACCTTCGCTGCGGCGAAGAGCATCGCCGATCCATTTGGACAGGCGGCTGCGCACGCGCCACAGCCGATGCAAGCTGCCGCTTCCATGGCCACATCAGCGTCATGCTTCGGAACCAGGATCGAGTTCGCCTCAGGCGCGGAACCCGCCCGCGCGGAAATGAATCCACCGGCCTGCACAATTCGATCCAGTGCGCTGCGATCGATGACCAGATCTTTCACAAGCGGGAACGATCCTACGCGAAAAGGCTCGACCGTGATCGTCGCCCCGTCCTGGAACTTTCTCATGTAAAGCTCGCACACAGCTCCTGGATGATCTGGCCCGTGCGGCTCGCCATTTATTGTTAACGAGCAGGTGCCGCAAATACCTTCGCGGCAATCAGAGTCGAACGCGATTGGTTCGTGTCGTGCTTGGACCAGAGTCTCATTGAGAATGTCCAACATTTCGAGAAACGACGTGTTAGGCGAAATATCGCGCACTTCGTAGTCGACGAGTTTGCCTGGTGTTCGTCGATCTTTTTGGCGCCAGATTTTGAGTTTAAAATTCATGTTTCACGTCGTCCGGAGCGAAGCTGCGTGGAGTCGAAGGATCCGCGGAGATACGCAGGGTTTCGCGACGGGATTCCTCGGCTTCGCTCGGAATGACAAAAATGCTCACTTATAGCTCCTTTGTGTTAAGTGTACTGTTTCGAAATGGAGTGGCTCGCGATGCAGCTTGGGGGCTTTTCCATCGCCTTGAAACTCCCAGGCAAACACCGCGGCGTGATTTTCGTCATCGCGCAATGCTTCGCCTTCTGGCGTCTGATGTTCTTCGCGAAAATGCGCGCCGGCGGATTCGTCGCGCTCCAAGGCGTCGATACACATCAGCTCAGCAAATTCCAGGAAATCGGCGACGCGTCCGGCGCGCTCTAGGGACTGATTGAAATCTTCGCCATCCCCTGGAACGCTCACTTCGTGCCAGAACTGCGCTCGCAATTCGGAAATTCTTTTGAGTGCCTCGCGCAAACCTTTTTCGTGACGCGACATTCCGCATTTGTCCCAGAGCAGCAGGCCGAGCTCGCGATGGAATGAATCTACCGAACGCGAGCCGTTAACACTGAGAAGTTCTTTGATCCTGTTGTGAACATCTTCCTCCGCGCTTCGAAACTCGGGAGAATCCGGTGACGGTCTTTTTCCCGTTTGGCGGGCGAGATAATTCGGCAGCGTGTTCGGCAAAACAAAATAACCGTCGGCTAAACCCTGCATCAGAGCGCTTGCACCGAGGCGATTCGCCCCGTGATCCGAAAAATTCGCTTCCCCGATCACAAACAACCCGGGCACATTGCTCATTAAGTTGTAATCGACCCAGAGTCCTCCCATTGTGTAATGGACTGCAGGGTAAATTCGCATCGGTACTTTGTAAGCGTCTTCGCCGGTAATTTTTTCATAGACTTCGAACAAGTTTCCGTAGCGCTGGCGAATTGTATTTTCTCCGAAGCGTTTAATCGCGTCGGCAAAGTCGAGGTAAACACCGCGGCCGCCCGGTCCAACGCCGCGGCCTTCGTCGCAAACTTCCTTTGCCGCGCGCGATGAGATGTCGCGCGGCGAAAGATTGCCGTAGCTTGGATATTTTCGCTCGAGATAATAATCGCGATCGGTCTCCTGGATTTCGCGCGGCGATCTCTCGCGATCCTCCTTGCGTTTTGGAACCCAGACACGCCCATCATTCCGAAGCGACTCGGACATCAGGGTCAGCTTCGATTGATACTCGCCACTGACGGGAATACAGGTGGGATGGATTTGCGTGAAAGCCGGATTCGCGAAGAGAGCGCCTCGTTTGTAAGCGCGATAGGTTGCCGTGACATTGCAGCCTCGCGCGTTGGTCGAGAGATAAAAAACGTTCCCATATCCGCCTGTAGCCAGGACGACAGTGTCGGCCGCGTGTCTTTCGATCTGCCCGGAGCACAAATTGCGGGTAACGATTCCCTTGGCATGTCCGTCGATGATCACGAGGTCGAGCATCTCCGTTTGAGGGAACATCCGGACTGTGCCTGCTGCGATTTGACGGCAAAGCGCCTGGTAACAGCCGAGCAAAAGCTGCTGACCCGTTTGTCCGCGAGCATAGAAGGTGCGCGACACCTGCGCGCCGCCGAACGATCGATTGGCGAGAAGCCCACTATATTCGCGGGCGAACGGTACCCCCTGTGCCACGCATTGGTCGATGATGTTGTTGCTGATCTCAGCGAGCCGATAGACGTTCGCTTCACGAGAACGAAAATCGCCACCTTTGATCGTGTCGTAGAATAATCGGTAAACGCTGTCTCCGTCGTTCTGATAATTTTTCGCAGCGTTGATACCGCCCTGAGCTGCGATCGAGTGCGCGCGCCGCGGCGAATCCTGAAAGCAAAAACATTTCACTCGATAACCCAGCTCACCGAGGGTCGCAGCGGCAGATCCGCCAGCCAATCCGGTTCCCACTACGATGATCTCGAACTTTCGGCGATTGTTTGGACTAACAAGTCGTGAATGATCGCGATGGTTTCGCCATTTCTGGGCGAGTGGGCCAGGTGGAATTTTTGGGTCGAAAGTTCCGATCATAGCGGTTGCGCCGGTTTAACCCACCCGAGCAAGACAGCCACTGGGATGGACGTGTACCCAACAAAAATAAGCCAGGCGAAAATTCGGCCTGCCAGAGCGAGACGGGGCGTCAGTTTTTTGTTATTTAATCCAAGAGATTGGAAAAAGCTGGAGGATCCATGGCTCAAATGAAGTGCGAGCAGAAACAGCCCGAGGACGTAAAAGCCCGACACATAATAATTTTGAAACCCGTACACCATCATGGAGTAAACGTCGTAGTGGCCAAGAGGATCAGCCTTAAGGAAGCCAAACCGGCGATCAGTAATTCGCGCCGTGAAATGTGCGAGGTGATAGATGATAAATGCCAGCACGATTAATCCGCTCATCATCATGTGACGAGAAGCAAACGTTGCTTTGACGTACTGCTTATCAATGTACGGCTCCGGTCGGGCACGCCGGTTTTCGATTGCCAGTTGGATGGTCACGTAGATGTGAACAATGACGGTCGCCAAAAGAAAGATTCGGACCAACCAAAGAAGTGGGCCGAGATCATGCAGGTGTTTCGAATAACCGTTGATCCAATCCGGTCCGATGAAAATCTGCAAATTTCCAAGCAAATGTCCGATCACGAACAGGATCAGAATGATCCCTGTGATCGCCACGATCATTTTTTTCCCAACCGACGAGCGATAGAAAGCCGCTATGATATTCACGCTACAGATTTGTGCGACTTACCAAACGTGGAGGTGGAACGCGTTGCACTCAACGCGTTGCCAAATTGAACGCGGCTTGCCGCCAAATTTCAGATTATGAAGGGCCTGTTGGAGCGTCAAGCCATAGCGATTTCTGGCCGGCGACGCTTTTCACGGTTACTTGCTTTGCGGTTTTTCACGTAAGACGTTTCTAACGAAATGGATGAGCGCGCCAAGACGCTGACGATAAACGAAATCTATCACTCTATTCAGGGTGAAAGCACCTGGGTAGGACAACCCTGTGTGTTCGTGCGGGTGTCGTTCTGCGATCTGCGCTGCAACTATTGTGATACCGAGTACGCGTTTTATGAGGGAAAGAAACAATCGGTAAACGAGATTGTGGAGGCCGTAGCTGCGTTCGACTGTCCTTTAGTCGAGATCACTGGCGGCGAGCCGTTGCTGCAGAAAAACGTGTTGCCGTTGATGTCTATGTTGTGCGACGCCGGTCATACGGTGTTGCTAGAAACCAGCGGGGCGCACGATATCTCGAAAGTCGATCCGCGCGTCCATCGGATCATGGATCTGAAGACGCCGGGCAGCGGCGAGGTCGAAAAGAATCTCTGGTCGAACATCGATCATCTCGCTTTACGGGACGAGGTAAAGTTCGTGATTGGCTCAAGTGATGATTACGAATGGTCACGCGCCAAGATGTGGCGTTACGATCTACCTTCGCGCTGTCACGCTGTGCTGTTCTCACCGATTTTCGGCAGGATTGACCCGCGCGAAATCGTCGAATGGATTTTGGCGGACAAACTGAACGTTCGTTTTCAACTTCAGATGCATAAGTTCATTTGGAGCCCGACACAGCGTGGAGTGTAAAGCGAATTGGGACTGATGCGCGCTCGACTTACTAAAGATTTCACCTTTGAAGCAGCACAGACTTTGCCGAAGGCGCCCGAGGGCCACAAATGCCGCGGCGTGCACGGACATAGTTTTAAGGTTGAAGTCTCGGTGGAGGGCGATGTCGATCCAGAGATCGGATGGATTTACGATCACGCTAAAATCAGCGACGCGATGAAACCGCTTCTGAAAGTATTAGATCACGCTTATCTCAACGATATCGAAGGCATGGAGAACCCGACCATAGAAAAAATGGCTGAGTGGTTCTGGAAGAAACTGGCATTGCAATGTCCAGGGCTTTGCGAAATCGTCGTACATGAGACCGCGACCGCGCGCTGCGTTTACCGCGGCAAGTAACTTTTTAACGCCTGAACGACTTCACTCGTTCGAAGAAATCTTCAAAGAGGGCGTCGTAGATTCTTCCACGCTCAGGGTGGTATTGTACCGCTAACGCGAAGGGGTAATTGTGCAGGCGCACTTGCTCGATGATGTCGTCGTGGGTGCACCAAGCTTCAATTTCGAAACCATTCGCCACGCGATCGATTGCCTGATGATGCGAACTGTTGACGTTTTCGAAACGATGCATTGTCTTCTTATCATAACGCAATGACTGAACGTCCTGGTCTTTTTGTTCGGGCAGTCTATGGCCTGGAATGTCGAGCTTGAGTGTACCCCCCAGAGCGACATTCAGCACCTGAATACCTCTGCAAATTGCGAGAATCGGCAGCCCGCGAGCGAGTGCCTTCGAAATCGCCTCGAACTCCCAGCGGTCCCGCTCGGGATTAAGATCATCTTTGTCGATCAACGTCATATTGACGTTTTCCTGTCGGAGAAATTCGGGCGTAAGATCGGAACCGCCTGTCAGCAGTAAACCATCGGCTTGCTCCATTGGAACGTCGCCCTTGTGCGCGTCGAGAATATGGATCTCAGGATGTTTCGCAAAGAATGGCCGAAACCACTTTTCGTCCTTTGGACGGATCCACGTCGCCAGTTTAGCCATCGACGAATTTGCGACTTCCGTATCGCTATGTAAAGAGCACTTCGATGTCAGGCGTGAACGTCTCCAGCAATTTAAACGAAGAATTGGAACGATTGGCCGCCGAGAGGAAGACTCGAGCAATTGCGGTGGCTGTCCACGATATAGAGAGCGGACTGCGATTTTCGCTGCAGGGTGATCGGTGGTTCCACGCAGCGAGCACAATTAAAGTCGCGGTGCTTCTGGCGGTTTTTCGCGCAGCAGATGAAGACCGACTTCGGCTGGATGACTCGCTGCACGTTCGAAACCGGTTTATCAGCGCGGCAGACAGCTTTCCTTTTCACCTTAACCGCGACTCGGATGCGATGCCCGAGCTGTACAAACGCATCGGGCGAGTAGCCAAAATTTCCGAGCTTGCGGAAGGAATGATTGTTGCGAGCAGCAATCTTGCGACGAATTTACTCCTCGACTATCTCACGGTGGAATATGCGCGAAACGTCCTGCGGGACGCGCAAGTCGACGGGGTGGAACTACGGCGAGGAGTTGAAGACCATGCGGCACACGGGAAAGGTATAAACAACCAAGCGACCGCAAATGGTTTGCTGAGGTTACTGTCCGCGCTGCGCGGCGATTTTCTTAGTGGCAAAAGCAAAGAACAAGCGATTCACATTCTGCTGGAACAACGATTCGACTCGATGATTCCCGCTGGCCTTCCAGCACATGCAGTAGTCGCGCACAAAACAGGCGAGATCTCCACTGCCTGCCACGATATGGGCATTGTGTACTTGCCGGAACGTGAACCGTATCTCGCCGTTATTCTAACCGAATTTGATTCGGACCGGGACGGGAGGCGCGAGACTGTTGCAGCTATTTCCCAGGCGATTTATCGCTCATTAACGCGAACTTAGTCGAGATCCAATGACCGCTGATAGATTGCGTGCAGTCGACGGCTTGAACTTATCTGAAGAGTTCCGAGCGTTACTGCGACCAGGCGAACCGGAAACCGATTCCGACGGGAAAGTCCATCATCTGCCGCGCTTTTTCTACGAAATCAATAGCTGGCAGGAAGCTCACGAGATTCGGCTTGCGCCGCATTTCACGCTCGCGGAATTGATGCTCGTCGATTGTCGCGAGGCCAGGCTGCTTTTGAACGAGTTTCCTCATTACGTGCCGTGTGCAATCGGGTTGCTTGCGATGGTGTTGGAGGATTTTCGGCGCGAAGTCGATGCACCGGTTTTTATTAGCGCGAACGGCGGTTACCGATCGCCAGCACATCAGATTGGCGGCGGCAAGAGCATTCATGGCTGGGGAACAGCTGCGAACATCTATCGGGTCGGAGACACTTTTCTTTGCGACCAGAGGTCAATTGAAAAATACGGGACCATCGCGGCGTCGCTCAGTCCGGCTGTGTTTGTTTGCCCGTTCGGTTCCGAACAGCGAGAGACCGACGACCATCTCCACGTCGATTTAGGATTTGCGACGCTGAGTCCGCGCGGATGCAGCGAAGCCGGTTAATTTCTAAATTACCCGATATGAAGCATCTTGGGCCGTTCCGCCACAGTCTCCTTTTTAGCGAGCACGCAGTCCTGGATACACCACCGCGCGCCGTGATCGGCTTGGAAGCAGAGTTCAATCTTTTAGTCGACGGACGTAGACGCCGTCCGGAAAAGGTGTTCGGCGATCCCAGGCGTCTCGTGCGCCGCCGGATGATTCCGCGGACTGGTAAGTCGTTCCAATCTCCCGCCGGTGGGGCCATTTATTTCGATACGGGAGTGATCGAGGTCGCGACGCCGATTGTTGAACTGGAGCCCGGCTGCTGTTATCGCGCAACGCGCTTACTGTGGGAGCAAATCCGCTACTTGCGAGTCGAACTCGATCACTGGGCCAAACGAAACAGATGCGATTGCCGTCTGCAGGGTTTCAGCGCGCACTACAATTTTTCGTTTCCCAAGGCGAGAAAGTCAAAGTCTCGCAACGCGACCAAACTCGGATATCTACTCGCGCACATTCTGCCAGTGCCGGTGCTTTTGTTGGCGAGCAATCGGCAAAGCAGCGCCGTCGGTGTTCGTCCGCGCAGAAGTCGGCTGGAGATTACCGCTGATTTTACGCCGGATCCCGCGTTAATGTTGGCGACGTGCGCTTTTATCACGGGCGTTATCCAAACGGTTCTTCGCTGGGAAAATTTTGGCCTCAAGCAATTGAACCGCAATCGAATTCCACGTATCACGCCGCTTCGCTTGCGAAAACATTCTTCGCGCCGTGGGTGGCGGGTCACCGCGGATTCCTTCGCTCGAAACCCGTTCACTGCCGACTTCAATGCGCCGTTTTGGAGATTGCGCGATGGTCGGAAACTTGGCTTGCGCGCCATCGCTTCTGAGATTTTGACCCCATTCCGGTCGCTAATTCGGCGGTTTAGCGACGACGACACGCTGGAGCACGTTGCCGCGGTTTTTGCCGGAGACGCGCGCTCCCTTCTCGATTTTGAGAAGCGCCCAGAAACCTACGACGACGTAGGGCGAACGATCGATTGGGGACGCCGCAGGAAACGACGATGGTCACGTTCGAACTACGAAAAAATTATCCACCGAGTGATCGCACGCGAGCCAATGCGCATCGGCCTAAAACGGTATCGGGTGGCCCGCATGAAGGGCTGGTATCACGTCGATTTTCGGGAGGTCGGAACGAATCGACGACGGACACTCAATCTCGACGAACTCGTGCAGCTTTCCGCTCGGAAAAATGTGGTTCCCGCCCCGTCGCGCCAACGCAAATCTGCCAGAAAGCGTCGCGCGAAATAAATGCCAACGCGGTGCGAAGTCGTCGCGGCGACCGTTCCACCTACAACCCCATCAGTTCCCTGACGTATTTAACTGGCGGGCTTCCGTATGAGATTATTTGGTCGTTGTATTTCTTGAGATCGAAATCCTTGCCTAGTTTCGCCTGCTCCGCCGCGCGCAGATTTAGGTGCTCGGTGACGCCGACAAAATAAGTCGAGAGCTGAGCTGAAGTGAGGCGTGCGCGTTTCCATTTCGCCACCGCTTCGCCTTCCTGTTGAAAAGTCTCTTTCATCATCAAATCCATCGCCTCCTTCTCGCTCATGTTTCCGGCATGGATACTTTGATCGAGAATGGCGTTGGCAATGACGCGCAATCGCATTTTCAACTGCTGCATCTTCACTTCCGGCCCCCCATAGCCATGTTCCGCCATCATCTGCTCGCAGTAAACGGCCCAGCCTTCAATGAATGGTCCGCTTTGGAAAATTGCGCGAACCAGTGTCGGCGCGTGGAACTGGTTTGCGTGGGCCAGTTGCAGGTAGTGTCCCGGCATCGCCTCGTGTACCGTAAGGTCGCGAATCATATAGTTGTTATATTCGCGAAAGAACGATTCCTTCCGCTCCTTTGACCAATCCTTTGGCGTCGGCGAGACGGCAAAAAATGTTTGGCCTGTTTTGTCGAGCGGGCCAGGAGAATCGCAGTATGCGATGGCAACACCGCGTTTAAACTCGGGCATGGCGATCACGTCCAGTGGCGTTTCCGGAACAGTGACAAGATTGTGTGACTTAACAAAATCGGTCGCTTCGGTAACAACATTTTCCGCGTAATCGACAACAGTTGCGTCGTCGGGATGTTGCTTAGCCAGTTTGTCCAGCACTGCCGCCGTGACCTTATGTTTGTCCGAGAGCGTTGCTGCGTCCGCGTTCGGAAAATACTTTTTGTAAAGCGGCAACGCGGTTTCGTAGAAGGCAGTTTGAGTTTGGCGCAGATCGGCTTGCGCGCGCTTCATGATCTCTTCCATCGACAAATCCGATGCCAGCGCGAAATGCAGCTTTTTTTGGTACTTCTCCGCGCCGAGACGGAAATTGCCGTCAGAGCGTGGCAGCAGGTCGTTCTGCAGCCAAGTTTTGTAGTCCTGCAAAGCGGCGACAGTTTTTTCCTGTAACGGTGCCAGATCCTTCTTCATTTGCGGGGCGCGATCGAGAAGGGGCGCGAGTCCTTTCTGCACGAGATTCATGGCACCTTGAGTTTGCTCAACCGCTGTCTCTGTGTGAACGCGCGGTGGATGTTGTAAATTGGCTTTCGCTTGCGCGATTACGAGGGGGATCGCTTCCATGCGTTGTCGCAAATTTGGAATCCGTTGTTCTGGCGGCGCGAAATCGCGCGCAACCAATAAATAAAGGCTGTTAGCCAGGCTTTGCATGTAAACGAGCGGATTCCACTCCGGGTCTTTGAGTTCTTCAGCCCGGAAAATTTGGTAATCGATGTTCTCCTTCAGGATGCGAAAATCGACATTGTTCGTACCTGTGAGCTGCGGACCGTCGATCGAGTTGAGCTTGTCGCGAAACTCCTTTTGTTTTGCCAACTGCTTCGCCCGTGCCTCGCGGGAGTAGTCAGTCAGCTGACCATCAAACCGGTGGTCACCGAGTTCGGTCGCATCTTCAGGATTCGCCCGCAAATATTGCTCGACATAATCGTGCGCAATTTTTTGAAATGCTTCGTCCTGTGGAGTGGCATAAACGGGGAAGAGCGACGACAAAAAGAGCGCAGCGAGAAAAGGGAATTTCTCCATCTTCGAAATCCTAACTTTCCGGCTGGACTGCGAAACCGACAGCGGGCTCGGCCTCCCCGGTAACTTCGGTTTGATCCTGCAAGTAAGTGCGGCCTTTGTAAAACGGCGTAAC
>Ga0066903_100000105_pt1 | contig 38883 bp, 31 predicted proteins | sample PanSoiMetaGPlot1_FD_67491 | JGI IMG/M metagenome (GOLD analysis project Ga0066903, IMG submission 67491) | Tropical forest soil microbial communities from Panama analyzed to predict greenhouse gas emissions - Panama Soil - Plot 1 (version 2) | ecosystem: Environmental > Terrestrial > Soil >... | reverse complement strand
GCCGTCAGCGCGTCGGCCTCTTCTGGCCCTATGCCAATCACACCGTCGCCGTCTGGACGGTCGGACCGGCCGGTCCTGCCGAGACGAGGGTCGTCGTCCCGACGTCGCAGATTTTTCTGCAGGCCGCCGATTCGTTCGGGACTCGCCGGTTCAACGCCTGGAGTCAGAAAGCCATCTACGACTACACGCGCCGCGACGTGCCTGACACATTCGAGATACCCGCGCCGCTGGCCGCGTTCTTTCTGTCGCAGGTGGACACGTACGGCGGCGCGTCCGACGCCGCGCTGCAGCAGCTTCGGTATCTGCGCGAGAGCATGTTCCTGAAGCAGCGGTCGGCAGAGGCGGCCGCCGGCGAAGCGCTGCGGCTTCGCGCGGGCGCGCTCGGCGTGCCGGAAGACTCGGCCGCACTCGCGGCTTTCGCAGCCGACATCGTCGCCGCCGACGCGTCCCGACTCAGTCGTCCGGCGAAGTGACCTGGTTCGTCGCCGGGTTCCACTGTACCGGCCGGCCCGCGCGCAGCGCCTGGTTGGCGATGTGCGAGGTCCGCGCCGCGGCGTGGCCGACGCGGATCGGCGCGTTCGGCGTCTTCCGGCTGCGGATGCAGTCGAGCCAGTTCTGCAGGTGCGTCAGCGTGCCGTCGCCGCTCGATCGCACGTAGATGTCGGGCTCGGGCGTCAGCGTGCCCGCCGCGTACGCGGCGTCGTCGCGATAGAACGCGAGCCGCGCGCGATCGACTTTGAGCGTGCCTTTGTCTCCGCGGAACTCCAGGCCGCCGTCGTCCACTTTGCTCACGTACGTGCCGAGATACGCCGCCAGGAAGTTCTTCGGAAACTCGAGCGTCGCATTCACGGTGTCGGGCGCTTCCCACAGTTTGATGTTGTAGTTGCGCCCGGTCGCGACGGCCGACGCGGGCGCGTCGACGTTCATGTACCAGTGGACGACGTCGATCCAGTGCGTCATGAGATCGGTGATGCAGCCGCCGCCGTAGTCCCAGAAGTGCCGCCACTGGTAGAAGCGCTCGGGTGCGAACGCGCGGTCGGGCGCGGAGCCGAGCCAGCGCTTCCAATCGAGCTTGTCCATCGAGACCGGCGCGTACGGTCCGGCGGTGGCGTGCTGATACCAGTACGTGTGCACGAACGTGATCTGTCCGAGGCGGCCGGAATCGACGATCTGCTTGCCGAGGATGAAGTGGTCCCAGCTGCGCTGCTGCGTGCCGGTCTGCACGATCTGCTTCGACGCCTCGATCGCCGTCACCATCTCGACCCCTTCGGCGATGCTGTGCGACACGGGCTTCTCGACGTAGACGTCCTTGCCGGCCGCGACGGCGTCGAGCGCGATCGTCTTGTGCCAGTGATCGGGCGCGCCGATCACGACGGCGTCGATCGAGCGATCGTCGAGGATGCGCCGGTACTCGGCGGTCTTCGACGCGGCGGCGCCGGCGATCTCGGCCGCCTGGAGCAGCCGCGGCTCGTAGACGTCGCAGACGGCGACCATGTCGTTGTCGGGAAGCCGCTTCAGCAGCGTCATCAACCCGCGGGCGCGACCGCCGGTGCCGATGACGCCGATGCGAATGCGGTTGTTGGCGCCGGTCGGCTGCAGGATGGCCGCCGCGGCCCGCGTGCCCGCGACGAGCGCCCCCGACGTGGCGGCGAGAAAGGCGCGCCGGTTCACAGTCATCGGCGCAAGTTTACGGCATCAGCACCGACGGGACGGCATCCGGCGCGGCGAGGCGCAGATAAAACCAGCCGGTGCCCGCGCTGCCCAGCATGAGGCTCGGGTTGTCGATGCCGCCGGTCACCCCCGGCGGCCACGGGAGACCGCTCTGCTCGTACGTCGCGACGCCGCGCGCGGCCGCCGGCGCGACGCGGTCGCGCCACGATGCGTCGCCGAGACGCTCCGCGGCGACGAGCAGCACGTCGGCGTTCCCCGCCGTGCCGTGACACAGGCACCAGCTCTCGGCGCCGGGCGTTGCCGTCTGAATTGTCCCGGCCGTCGTGTTGAGCGCGATCTCCGCCTGCTCACGATACTCGGGACGCTTCGTCAGTTCCCACGCGCGCAGCCGCGCGAGCGCGACGCCGGGCGCGCCGTGGCACCACGTGGCCGAGTAGCCCCACTGCGTTTCCGGCGCGTCGAGCGGCAGCTCGCGGAAGTCGGGCCAGTTCCGGTGGCGCGGCGAGAACCACCGCTGCTCGTACGCGACGCCGCGTTCGGCTGCATCCGTGAATCGCGCGTCGCCCGTCACCGCCGCCAGCTCGAACAACGCGAGCGCGACACCGCCCGCCCCGTGCGACAGCCCGGTGAGATCGCGCGTCTGAAATCCTTCCGCCTGCGGCATCGTCGTCCACGACAATCCCTGATCCGCGGGGTTCGCAACAGAGAGCAGCCGTTCGCCGTGCCGCACCGCGGCATCCAGCGCGAGCGGCAGCCCGTGCCGGCGATGCTGATCGAGCAGGAACGGGATCACGCCCGCGCTTCCGCTCATGATGTCGATGCCGCCCACGTCCGGGTCGAGCCGCGACACCGCGTCGACGAGCTCGAGGCCGCGCTCGATCCACTCGGCGCGATCGAGCGCGCCGCCGGCGTCGATCAGCGCTCGCGCGGTGCCGGCCCATCCCGACCAGACGGACACGCGTATCTCGGGCGGCGTGGCGTCGAGCATCGACAGCGCGTGCGAGAACGCCGCGTCGGCGGTCACGCGGAACAGCGGTTCGCCCGTCAGCCTGAAGAGCCGCGCCAGGAACATCCCGATCCCCGGCGTGCCCGTGTAGAGATCCCCGCCGCACGGTTTGAGCACCGGCTGCCACTGATGGTGGATCGGCTCCATCTGATCGCCGAGCCACGTAGCGCGCGATCCGTCGCGCACGGCGTCGCGCACGAGGCGCGCGCCGATGCGATCGGCGACCTCGAGCGCCATCTCGGGCGTGAGGCGATCACTCGACGTGAAGATCATAGAGATCCACGGAGCCGGACGTGAGCCACGGACGATCCGGCGCGATGCCCGCGCGCACGAACGCGGCGGTGATGTCTTCGATGCGCGCGGCCTCGGTCTGCAGGCCGCGCGCGTACGCGCTCCAGAGTCCTTCGGCGACGAGGCGGCAGCGCGACGTGCCGAAGCTCTCGCTGTTGCCCGGATCCTCGGCCAGCGCGAGCCCGGGCGCGATCCGCTTCGTGAAGAGCGGCGTCTCCGGCTTCAGAGAAGCCTTGACCTTGCCGTACAACTCCTGCACGAGGAGAACGGTGATGTCCCACTGCCGGCGGCCGACGAAGAGGACGGCCGAGTCGAAGCGATCGTACAGCTCGCGATACGACAGGCACTTGAACCGGAACGGCACCTGGAAGCGATTGAAGCGTCTCGTGAGCTCGCGCACGAGCGTTTCCGCCCCGAACGGATCCACGTGCCAGTAGAAGCGCACGAGCGTGACCTGCTCGTACCACGGCTGCACCTGTTCGCCGAGGACGATGTAGAAACCGTCCTGGAACGCGCGCATCTCTTTCGCGAGATAGACGTTGACGAACGCGCCGTTCTGGAGCGGCGCCTGCGCGCCTGGCGCCGCGCCAAGCGGCTGGTACTGGCCCGGATAGAACATCTGCGCCTTGCCGTGCTTGTGCGCCTGGATCATGCCGTTCGGCGCCGTCTCGAACACCTGCCAGCCGTGGTCCCACCGCTCGCGGCCGGCGTTGACGCGCGACAGCTCGTCGGCCATGTCGGTGAACGTGGCGGGCGGCGTGAAACCGCGTCCGTCGAACGTCCGGTTGTAGACGGTTCCGTACAGCTGCGCCTGGAGCGCCGCGATCAGCGCGTGCTGCGGCGCGACACCGCCGGCTGCAGGTCCGCCGCCAGCGGGCGGCACGTCGATCGTCTGTCCGGCAAACGCATACTGCGCGGGAGACAGGATCACGAGGCTGCGCAGCACCTGCGCCAGCGCGGGGGGAAGACTGAGGAGTGGCGGGCGCGTCTGCACGTGCATGATCGGATCTACAGTCCCAGCAGCTCCGACACGGCGCCGCGCGGCTCGGTGAGCACGTTGAGGCTCACCTGGAGCATGAAGATCGCGTGCGGCGTCAGCTGCGGCATCTGATACATCGACTCGAAGACCGTCTGCACCATCCGCGCGGCGCCGAACGCGGCGCACGTGTCCAGCAGATCGCGGGCGGCCTCGTCGCGGACCTCCATCGTATCCGCGTACTGCCGCCAGAACGCGCGAATCGCCGGCTGCATGCTCTCGAGCGGGAACTGCGCGCGCATCGCGAGCTGCGCCGGATCCGTCGTCGTGCCGTCGGCCGGCATCGAGAAGATCCAGTAGCTCAGCCACGACTGCAGCATCGACCCGACGTCCCATCGCGGGTCGCCGACGTCGGCGATTTCCCAGTCGACCACCTTGATGTGTCCGGGTTTGTCCGGACCATCGGGGTAGGACACGACGCAGTTCTCGAACTTCAGATCGCCGTGAATCAACGTGTCGCGCCGCCACGAGGCCTGCAGGGCGTCGAGCCGTTTCGGAAAATCGGGATACCGCTTGATGAGCGACAGCATCTGCGCGTTGGCCGCGCTGAGATTTGCGATCGACGACTCGGCCTGATGCGAGAGCGTGAGTGCCCATGGAATCGTGCCGGGGAAGAGGCGCCCATGCGACGCGGCGGTGACCTTGCCTGCGGCGCGACGATGATAGGTCGCGAGCGCACGGCCGAACTCGGCCGAGAGCGCCTCCGAGAACTGCTGCGTCCGCCGCGCGTGCGCGCCGAGGTTCTCGGCGCCGGGGAGCAGCTCGAGCACGAGCAGGTGCTGGAGCGGATCGAAGAGATGGAACCGCGGCATCAGCGCCGCCAGCGGCGCGAGCGCGCCGTCGGCCTGCTGCACGTAGGCGTAGGTCGACGCCTCGCGCATCAGCGTCTGCAGCGACATCGGCTGCGTGGGAATGGCTTCCTTGACGAAATAGCCGGGACCGCCGCGCCGGATCACCAGCGCGTTGCGATGACGGCTCGTGGAGTCCACGATCACGACGTCGCCGTCCATGATCGCGGACTTGGGCAGCAACCCGCGCCGGATCAGTTCGTCGAGAACATGCGTTTTCGAGTGATTCACCCGGCGCTCCGAGACGTACGGCGGCGGCCCAGTGTAGCAGGCCGCCGCCGCATGGTTACGCTAGAATCCGCCGCCGCCGTACCCGCCGCCACCGCCGCAGACGAAGCCCGACGGGCAGCCGGGCGGCAACGAGGGGAACGGACAGCCGGGCGGCAACGTGTGGATCGGACACTGCGGCGGTACCGTGCAGAACCGCGTGATACAGAACGGCGTCGTCAGCGTCCGGCACTGCACCGTGAACGTCGGCCGGCACTGGATGATGTTGTGCGTGACCAGAATGCACGGCGCCCCGGTGATCTGGGCCGCGAGCGCCGGATTCGGCCCGCCGACCATGCCACCCGCAACACCGCCGCCGGCCGCGATGCCGGGATCGAACCCGAGTCCGCCTCCACCAGCGACGTCGACCGGCTGAATCACCGGCGTGCCCTGCTGGAAGATCGTGTACGGATCGCAGCCGCCCGGCGCGCTCGGACACGCGTCGACGGCCGACGGACAGAAGTTCGTCTGACAGACGACCGCCGCCGACGGGACACACGCAATGCCGATCGTCGGACGGCAGATGATCGGCGACGACGGGCAGATGTGCACCACCGACGGACGGCAGATCGTCAGGAGCGACCGGCACTGGAGGATGTTCTGCGTGTGGACCTGGCAGATCACCGCCACCGAGAGATACGGCCCAGGCACGGCCGCCGGATTCGGTCCGCCAACCATGCCGCCGCCCGCGGCGAAGCCGCCTGCCGCCATGCCCGGATCGAACCCGAGCCCGCCGCCCGCCGCGCCGCCGAAGTCGACCGGCTGCTGCGCGATCGTCTGCTGCACGATCGTGTACGGATCGCATCCGCCCGGCGTGCTCGGGCATCCGTCGACGATCGACGGACAGAACCCGCGCGTCGGACAGTTCACGGCCGCCGACGGGACACACGCAATGCCGACACTCGGACGGCAGATCACCGCCGCCGACTGGCAGATCGTCAGGATCGACGGCCGGCACAGGAGCGTGCGCGTGGGACAGTTGAAGATCGTGCGGATGGGCGTGCAGAGCACGATCACGCTCTGCGGGATCGCCGCGGCGGCGCCCGGTGCGGGGCCGCCAACCATGCCGCCGGCCGCAAAGCCGCCGGCCGCGACGCCCGGATCGAACCCGAGCCCGCCGCCGGCCACGCCCGCAAAGCCGCCGGCGTGCTGCACGATCGTCTCGGTCGCGAACTGGACGCTCGTGTACGGATCGCACCCGCCCGGCGCGCTCGGGCACGCATCCACCACCGACGGGCAGATGAACGTCGCCACGACCGGCGGGCGGCAGATCACGAACGCCGAGTTGCAGATGCCCAACCGTGACGGCCGGCACCACGTTTGTTGCGTCGGACAATTGATGAGGGTGCGCTGACAGACGATCGGGCTCGTCGGAAGCGGTCCGCCGACCGCGCCGACGCCACCGCCGGCCGCAGCGCCGCCGCCGGCGGCGGCGAAGTAGTCCTGCTGAATCTGTCCGCGCAGGAACCGCGCGTACTGACGCTCGAGGCCAGGGCCCTGCTTCACGGCCGCGTCGGTCTTGATCCACACCCACTGGCCGCCGAGCGGGCTCGAGTCGGTGGGGATGTCCTGCGTGTGGACGATGGCGTCTTCGGGAATCTCGACCGAGTTCGAGAGCTCCGGATCGAGATAGAGTCGGCGGTGCTTGTCTTCCGACGAGGCGCCCAGCCAGCCCTGCAACAGTGTCAGATCGGGGGGATTCTTCGGATCGGGGGCAAGCCGATCGGGAAGCGACGCCGAAGCGTCTCTTTTCGGACTATCAGCCATGAAAGGAGCTCCTTTCTACCTTGCGCGATGTCAGCGGAGGCCGAACTGATTCGTGTCGACGAATTCCGCTTCGATGAGCGACCACCAATCCGAGGTGAGGCCGCCGAGGACGCCTTCGTAGGGGAACCATCCGTATCCGCCGTCACCCCAGGCCGGGCCCCAGGAGTTGCGGACACGGAGCGCGCCGATCGTGGTGCGGCCGTCGATCGGATTCCGGACCTGCCTGGCGTCGTCGTATCCCACTGCGACTAGTGCGTGAGACTCGGTCGGCGTTTCACCGCGCACCGGATACGGAATCGCGCCGTCCGGCCCTGCCAGGACGATCGACGGAAAGACGAAGAAGCCGAACATCGACGGCAGCTGCGCCGCGAGGTTCGTGCGCACGCGCGCCATCAGCGCGTCGGGCGAGAGGCCGGGCTCGTCGAGCCGGTAGTACGTTTTGGCCTTGTAGTTCGACGCGTACGCGTAGTGGAATGCCTGCGGCTCGGCGTCGAGGTTCATCGGGTCGGACGGCCAGACGAACTCGGGCGCCACGCCGAACAGCCGCAGCGCCTGCATGGCCGTGCGAAGCACCGCGCCCGAGTCGCCGTGCGCGCCGAGCAGGTTGCGCGCCGCCTTGTAGAGGAACATCACCGACGCGTCGAGCGACCGGCCGTAGGCCTTCTGCTGGAAGTACGAAATAAGTCCCGCCGTCGTCGCTGCGGTGCAGGAGTTCAACGCGCCCTGGTTGACGGGGACCGGGAAGAACGTCCTGAGATCGACCGCGGCGGGCAGCGGTATCACCGGCGCCGCGATCTGAAGCCGGTCGAGCGCGGGACGAACCCGCGGATGCGCTACGGTGTAATCGCGACTATCCGGCGGATCCGGGATCCAGCCGGTGCCCAACGCTGCAGACACTATCGCCCTCTGACAGGGAATAGACGGCCGGATCGGATAATTTCACCGGGCCGGGCCGTCCGATACAGAATGAGCCCCGAGGTACCGATGGCCGAAGACGATCGCCCGAAGCGCGTCACCGTCGCCGATCTGTGGGCGGACGCTGCCCCCATCGACGCGACGGTCGACTCGAACGACATGAAGAACGTCATCGATATCTGGAAGCAGGTTATCGCCGTACAGATGCATTTCAATGACATTTGCATGACGATTCGTAACATCGCGATCACGATGCTGGTGAGCGCGATCGGGTTTGCCGCCTACATCACGAAGGAAAGCTATTCGATCGTCATCTTCGGACGGCACCTGCCTCTCGGAGCCTTCATCGCGCTGGTCGGCCTCGTCGGGTGGGGCGCCTTCTGGGTCATGGACCGCCATTGGTACCATATGTTCCTCGTGGCGACCGGCGTCCACGCAGGCGAGGTGGAAAAGCGCTGGCACACGAGGCTGCCCGAGCTGCTCTTGAGCTCGCAGATCCGGGAGTACAGCGGCCGCCCCGTTCTCGCGCGCTGGACCGATGACGGGAAGGGGATTCCCTTCCACAGCGGCACGCGTCTGAACACGTTCTACGCGATCGGCGCCGCGATTCTGCTGCTGACGGCGCTCGTGATCGCGTTGGGGCACCCGGCGAAACCGTAGCGGCGCGCCGCCGTTCGTGTCGTTGCCCTTACTTCGCTTCGTTGTAGGCGGAGCGCGCCGCGGCGGCGACGCCGTTGGCGCGCGGCCAGGCGGGATGCGCGGCCACGAGTTCGGCCTGCACCGCGGGCGCGGCCTGATCGATCGGGACGCCTTGCGCTTTCAGCGCGGCGGCGCGGGCGCGGATGCTTTCCATCAGCGCGCGGTTCGACGCGATGAGCGTGCCGGCGCCGACCGCGCCGTGCGACGGGACGATCGTCCTGGGCTTCATCGCGTCGAACGTGTCGAACGCCTTCAGCCACGCGGCCATGCTCGACGCGTCGCCCGCCGCGAGGAACGATTCGTTCATCACGACGTCGCCGGCAAACAGCACGCCGTCTTCTTCGACGAAGAAGCCCGTGTCGCCGCGCGTGTGCGTCGGCCCGACGACGACGCACTTCACGTGCACGCCGCCGAGGTCGATCGTGTACTCGCGATCGAACGTGACGTCGGCCGGCCGGCGCGCCGCGTCGCGCAGCAGATCCGCGACGAGCGGGGAGCGGTTCGCAAACGTGCGCACCATCTGCATGCCGTTCTGCTCGAACTCGGCTTCCTGTACGGTGGAGTTCACGTACTTCGCCGTCGCGGGAAACGCGACGTAGCCGGTCGTGTGCTCCGGATGGAAGTGCGTCGTCGCGATGACGAGCGCCGCGTTCGGCGTGAGCTTCGTCGCTTCCTTCAGCACCGTCTCGCCGTTCCGGCGGCCGAGGCCGGGATCGATCACGAGCGTCGCCTTCGATCCGGCGACGAAGCCGACGTTGGGGACGAGGCCCACGTTGTTGTCCGGGATGACGTAGGTGTGCGCCGCGAGCGTCACCGTCGCGTTCTCGCGAATGAGCGGATCCGGCGCGGGACCGCGCGGCTGCGCATCTGTCGCGGCGACACACAGGAGGGCGATCGCAGCGGCTGAAACGGACTGTCCCGCGCGCAGGAGTCTCATACGGGCGGCTGTGATTGTATACCCCGCGCCATGGCGGACTGGTCGCTGCGCGGCAGCTGTCCCGCGGATCAACAGGAGTTCAGGAGGTCAGGAGCTCAGGAGGTAATCGGGGTTGTTCGAACAATCATGGATACCTCCTGTCCTCCTGTTCTCCTGATCTCGTGTGAGGCTTTTGACAGCTGCAGCGAGTCAGGTACGCATCCTGCACTAACTGAACGTGAGATGAACCGACTCCGGGTATGGACGAGTCTCGCGCGTGCGTGGCTGGCGAGGCAGCCGCGCTGGATCGCAGCGGGAATCGGCGTGATGGGATTGATGGTCCTCGCCTCGGCCGGCGCCGCCGCGTGGGTCGCCTACGGCGTCCTGGCGGATCTGCCGGGTACGAAAGAAATACACAGCCTCGGCGACATGGCGCAAGCGACGACGATCTTCGACGCGCATGATGTCCCCGTGTTTACCGTCTTCAAGGAACAGCGGATCGAAGTGCCGCTCGGCCGGATGTCTCCCAACCTTGTCAAGGCGGTGATCTCCGTCGAGGACCAGCGATTCTTTTCCCATGATGGCGTCGATCTCATCCGTATCGCGGCCGCCGCGCTGAGAAATGTGCGCGAAGGCCGCCGCGCCGAGGGCGCGAGCACGATCACGATGCAGCTCGCACGGCAGAGCTTCCTCTCGCTCGACAAGACCTATCGCCGCAAGATGAAGGAAGCGGTACTGGCGGAGCGCATCGAGCACGCGTACGCGAAGCCGCGCATTTTGGAGCTCTACCTGAACAAGGTCTACTTCGGGGACGGCCTGTATGGCGTCGAGGCCGCGTCGCGCGGCTACTTCGGCCATCACGCGAGCGACCTGACGCTCGCCGAAGCGGCGCTCCTTGCCGGGCTCATCCAGTCCCCTTCGAGCTACAACCCGACCGACAACCTCGATCGCGCGGTCGCGCGCAGGAACGTGGTGCTGCAGACGATGGTCGGCAATGGCGACATCACGGCTGCCGACGCCGCACAGGCGCGGAAGGCGCCGGTACGGCTCGCCAACACGCTCGAAATGCGTGAATCGCTCGGCCTCTATTTCAAGGAGCAGGTCCGGCGCGAGCTCATGGAGCGCTTCGGCTCCGCGCGCGTCGTCCAGGGCGGCCTGCGCGTCTACACGACGATCGATCCCGAGATGCAGCGGGCGGCCGAACAGTCGGTCGAGCAGGGGCTGGTCGCCATCGAGCGGCGGCGCGGCTATCCGCACCCCGCGCGCGGAAAAGCGAAAGGCATCGACTACCTGCAGGGCGCGCTCGTCGCGTTCGATCCCGAGACCGGCGCCGTTCGCGCGCTCGTCGGCGGCCGCGATTTCGTCGAGAGCCGCTTCAACCGCGCCACGCAGGCGCATCGTCAGGCGGGATCCGCGTTCAAGCCGTTCGTCTACACCGCCGCCCTCGAGGCCGGGTTCTCGCCCGCATCCGTCATCTCGGACCTCGACGCCGCCACGGCCACGCCGGGCGGCGCGTGGGTCCCTGAAGACGGACACTCGAACGCGAGCGCGATGACGATGCGATCGGCGCTGCGGATCTCGAGCAACCGCGCGGCGGTCCAGATGCTCAACACGGTCGGCATTCCCGCGGCGGTGTCGTACGCGCAGAAGATGAACATCAGCACGCCGCCGAGCGTCCCGTCGCTCGCGCTCGGCACCGGAGACGTCACGCTGCTGTCGATGACGTCCGCGTATGGCGCGTTCGCGAATCGCGGGACGCTGCACACGCCGGTCTTCATCCGGCGCGTCGAGGACGCGAACGGCAAGGTCCTCTACACGGATCCCGGAAAGGCGTCGCGCGCGATCAGCGAGTCGTCCGCGTTCCTCATGTCGAGCATGCTCGCCGACGTCATCAACGCGGGCACGGCCTACAAGGCGCGGCAGTCGGGCTTCACGCTGCCGGCGGCGGGGAAGACCGGCACGACCGACGACTACAAGGACGCCTGGTTCATCGGCTACACGCCGCATCTGGTGACCGGCGTCTGGGTGGGCTTCGATCAGCCGCAGACGATCGTCCCCAACGGCTACGCGGCGGACCTCGCCGTTCCGATCTGGGGCTCGTTCATGAAGACGGCGACGGCCGGCAACCCGCCGGACTGGTTGGAGCGTCCCGACAACGTCATCGGCGTCACGGTGTGCCGCGTCTCGGGCAAGCTGCCCAACGCGGGCTGCGGCAGCGTCACCAACGTCAACGACGACGGATCGATCGAGACGAAATCGATGATCTACACCGACTACTTCGTCAAAGGCACACAGCCGACGACGATGTGCCCGCTGCACGCGTCCACCACCGTCATCGCCGGCGACGCCGGCTCCGTGCAGCTCCCGGACATTGCGCGGCACGGAGTCCCCGCCTCGATCGGGACAACCGGCGCCGTGCTCGATCCGCCCAGTTTCCCCGGCGCGGTTCAGCCGGGCGACGCCGGGAAGGGGAAGGACAAGCCGGACACCGAGAAGAAGAAGCGCGGCTTCTGGGGCCGGCTGTTCGGGAAGGGCGGCAAATAACAGCACGGCGGCCGCGCGGTGTTGTCTGCATCGCCCGCCGTTGGTAATGTGTTGCCGCCTCCACCTTGGGATCAGGTTCGCCTCCGAATCAACCTCGCCCACGCGGTTCTGATAGATTGACTGAGGATGCCGTTCTCCGCGATCGCCGGACACCGCCCGGTGCTTGGATTGCTGGCGCGCGCCGTCGAGCAGCACACGCTGCCGCCGAGTCTCGTGTTCTCCGGCCCCGAGGGGGTCGGCAAACGCCTGACCGCCGTCGCGCTGGCGCAGGCGCTCAACTGTGCGCGCGCCGCTGACGGCGACGCATGCGGGACGTGCGCGTCCTGCACGCGCATCGCGCGCGGCGTCCACGCCGACGTCCTCGTCATCGAGCCCGGCGATTCCGGCACCATCAAAGTCGATCAGGTGCGTGACGCGATCGACCGCGCGGCGTACCGGCCGTTCGAAGGACGGCGCCGCGTCGTGATCGTCGAAGACGCCGACGCGCTCCTCTCCGAAGCGCAGAACGCGCTGCTCAAGACGCTGGAGGAACCACCGCCGGCGTCGGTGTTCGTGCTCGTCACGCCGCGTCCGGATCTGCTGCTGCCCACGGTTCGTTCGCGGTGCCAGCACCTCCGCTTCGGGCCGCTGTCGGCCGCGGACGTGGCGGCGGTGCTCGTGCGCGACCATGGGTTTGCCGCGGCCGATGCGCGCGCGGCCGCCGCGGCGTCGGGCGGCAGCGTGGGACGCGCGCTCGACGAGGGAGCGGAAGAGGCCCTCGAGGCGCGCGCCGCCGCCGCGCGGCTGCTGCAGACGGCCTCGACCGGCGGCGGGTCGATAGACCCGTCTTCGGTGCGACGGCGGCTCGATGCGGCGAAGGCCTTCGTCGGCAACAGCGCGGAGCGCGACGAGCTCGCGCGGCGCCTGCTCGCGATGTCGTCGCTGCTGCGCGATCTCGGACTGCTCGGCACGCACGCCGACGCCGGCGCGCTCGCCAACGCCGATCTCGAACCGCAGCTCACGGCCCTGCTGCGCCACTACGACGCCGACCGCACGCTCGAAGCGTTTGCGGTCGTCGATCGCGCGCTCGAGGCCCTCGACAAGAACGCGAGCCCGAAGATTGTCGCCGACTGGGTGGCGCTGCACGTATGAGTGACGCCACCCAGCGGCCGTTCGTCAGCGTGAAGTTCACGCCCGCGGGGCGCAAGCACTCGTTCCTGCTGCCGGACCTGCTCGTCAGCGAGGGCGTGCCGCCGGGCGCCGAGGTCGTCGTCGAGAGCGCCGACGGCCAGGCGGTCGGCACCGTCACGCGCGTGCCGTCCGAACTGGCGGCGCGCCGCCGTCCTTCCGATGGATCCACCGACCTCGTCCTGCGCCGCGCGACGCACCAGGACGTGCTGCAGCGGCTGAAGCACCAGCAGCGCGAGCAGGAAGCGCACCGGATCGCCCAGCTCAAGATCCGCGAGCGCGGCCTGGCGATGAAGCTGACGCGCGTCGAGTATCCGTTCGACGGCTCGCGCCTGATCTTCTATTACACGGCCGACGCCCGCGTGGACTTCCGCGAGCTCGTCCGCGATCTCGCCGGGTATTTCCACGTCCGGATCGAGATGCGGCAGATCGGCGTCCGCGACGAGGCGAAGATGCTCGGCGGCTACGGCGCGTGCGGCCGTCCGCTCTGCTGCACGACGTGGCTGAACGGCTTCGAGCCCGTCTCGATCAAGATGGCGAAGCAGCAGCAGCTCAGCCTGAATCCCTCCAAGCTGTCCGGCCAGTGCGGGCGGCTGAAATGCTGCCTGCGCTACGAATTGCCGAACGGCAACGGCGTGAAGCACGGCGGATGCGCCGACGGCGGCCATTGCAGTAATCCGACCGGCTGCGGGTCAGGCGGCTGTGGCACGTGCTCGTCCTGCCACAGATGAGTGCGTCTGTGTCTGCGCCAAGTCCACAACTCCGCAACTCCCAACTCCCAATCAAGGCCCAACCGCCAACTTCCAAAACTCCCAAGGTAAGAAAACCAAGATTGGAACTTCGCCTTCTTCCCTTGGGAGCTTTGGGAGTTGGGTGTTGGGCGTTCATTGGGAATTGTGGAGTTGGGGAGTTGCGGAATTGATCCCCGTCAGCGGCCGGCGGAAGCCGGCCGTCGGCATCACCGTGGGCGATCCCGCCGGCATAGGGCCGGAAATCGCCGTGAAGGCGGCCGCCGATCCGCGGGTGACGGCCGCCTGCGAGACGATCCTCTACGGACCCTGCACGGAGAGCGCCCTCCGGGCGTTCGCGCCCGGCGTGCTGTCGGCCGCGGCCGGACGCGCGGCGTACGACGCGATCGTGACGGCCGCCGAGGATGCGCGGAACGGCCGGATCGACGCGATCGCGACGGCGCCCATCAACAAGGAAGCGTTCGCGCTCGCCGATCTGCCGTGGAAGGGGCACACCGATCTGTTCGCGTGGCTCACCGGCGCGAAACGCGCCGTGATGATGTTCTACGCGCAGGAACTGCGCGTGGTGCTGGCGACGGTGCACGTGGCGCTGCGCGACGTCCCGTCCCTTCTCACGCGGGAGCTGATCGACTTCACGATCGACGTGACGGCCGCCGAACTGCCGCGCTTCGGGCATCCGCGACCGCGGATCGCCGTCGCGGGACTCAATCCCCACGCGGGCGAACACGGCGTGATCGGCGCCGAGGACGGCGAGGTGCTCGCGCCGGCCGTCGAGGCGGCCCGCGGGCGCGGGATCGACGCGAGCGGACCCTGGCCGGGTGACACCGTGTTCGCGCGCGCCGCGCGGGGTGAGTTCGACGCCGTCATCGCGTGTTACCACGACCAGGGGCTGATCCCCGTCAAGCTGCTCGCCTTCGGCCGCGCGGTGAACGTGACGCTCGGGCTGCCCATCGTCAGGACGTCGGTCGATCACGGGACCGCCTTCGACATCGCGGGGAAAGGCGTCGCGGATCCGTCGAGCCTCGTCGAGGCGATCCTGCTGGCGGCGCGGCTCGCCCGTCCCGTATGATGACGGGGACGTGATTCAGCAGCACTGGACGCGGTGATGGCCACCGGAGGCAAGACCGCGCGCGAAGACGCGCAGAAGATCATCGCCGACAACCGCAAAGCGCAGCACGACTACCACTTCATCGAGACGTTCGAAGCCGGCGTCGCGCTGCTCGGGACCGAGGTCAAGTCGATCCGCGAGGGGGGCGCGAACCTCCGCGACAGCTTCGCGCGGATCGAGGACGGCGAGGTGTGGGTCTACAACGTCCACATCAACCCGTACCGCAACCGCGGGTACAGCGATCACGACCCGAAGCGCCGCCGCAAGCTCCTGCTGCACCGGCAGGAGATCCGGAAGCTGATTGGCAAGACGGTGGAGCGGGGCATGACGCTGGTGCCCGTTCGGATGTACCTGAAGGACGGCCGCGTCAAGATCGCCGTGAGCCTCGCGAAGGGCAAGAAGGCGCACGACAAGCGCGAGACCATCAAGCGGCGCGAGGCCGATCGGGAAACCCGCGCGGCCGTCAAGGAGCGCAGATCTCGTTGAGCGACCGAGCGAAGCGAGGGAGCGTGTAGGGAAGTCCGAGGGGCGAAGCCCCTCGGAAAGAGCTAGACTTAAGCCTCATATGAAAAGCAATCGTGCGGTCCTCACCGCCCTCGTACTCCTCGTCGTCATTGCGGCCGGCTGGTGGCTGTTTCACCGCGGCAGCTCCGCCAAAGTCGATCTGCTCCAGCAGTTCCAGCAGGCGAAGAAGGCGGGCGGCGAGTTCACGCTCACCGACGCGTCGCTCGCCGGCGAGAGCAAGCAGGCGATCGCGGCGCCGCCCAACGGGCGCATCACGTTCCACGTCCGCATTCCGGACGACGGATGGCTGCGCGTGTCGCTGGGGATGAAGCCGGAGTCGTGGGACAAGGACGGCAACGGCGTGCTGTTCTTCGCCGGCGTCTCCGACGGCCGGACGTTCGAGAAGCTGTTCGAGCAGGTCCTCAACCCGCACGCCAACCCGTCGGAGCGGCGCTGGATTCCGGTGGCCGTCGATCTGTCGGCATACGCGGGCGAGGAAATGGACGTCATGCTCAACACGCGCTCCAGTCCAGCGGGTGCTCCCGACGACAGCCGGAACGATCTGCCGCTCTGGGGCGCGCCCGTAATCAGCCGCTGAGCCGCGTTCGGTCGCCGACATGCCCGTTCCCCTGCTCGACCTGGACGCCCAGAACCGCCCGCTGCGCGCCGACATCCTCGCCGCCATCGCGCGCGTCGTCGACAGCCAGCGGTTCATCGGCGGTCCCGAGGTCGACGGGTTCGAGCGCGAGCTCGCCGCGCACCTCGGCGTCGCGCACGCCGTCGGTCTGTCGTCGGGCACCGATGCGTTGATCGTCGCGCTGATGGCGCTCGGCATCGGCGCCGGCGACGAAGTCATCACGCCGACGTTCTCGTTCTTCGCCACGGCCGGCTGCGTGTCGCGCGTCGGCGCGATCCCGCGGTTCGTGGACATCGATCCCGTCACGTACAACGTCGACCCTGCGGCGGTCGCGGCGGCCATCACGCCGCGGACGAAGGCGATCATCCCGGTTCACCTGTACGGCCAGTGCGCCGACATGGATCCGCTGCTCGATCTCGCGCAGCGCGCCGGCGTTACGATCATCGAGGACGCCGCGCAGGCGATCGGCGCGTCCTACAAGGGACGCCAGGCGGGGACGATGGGCGCGGTCGGCTGCTTCTCGTTCTTCCCCAGCAAGAATCTCGGGGCGTTCGGCGACGCCGGGCTGCTCACGACGAACGACGAGTCGCTGGCGCGCGAAGCGCGGCTGCTGCGCAATCACGGCGCCGAGCCGAAATACTTCCACGAACGGATCGGCGGCAACTTCCGGCTCGACGCGATGCAGGCGGCCGTCCTCCGCGTGAAGCTGCCGCACCTCGAGGGCTGGACGGAGGCACGCCGCCGCAACGCCGAACGCTACGATCGCCTGTTTGCCGCAAGCGGCGCCGAGGTGGCGCTGCCGGTGCGCGCCGAGGGGTGCCGTCACATCTTCAATCAATACGTGATCCGCGTCCAGGAGCGCGACGCCCTGCGAACCGCGCTCGACGCCCGCGGCATCGGCAGCGAGGTCTACTATCCCGTTCCGTTCCACCTGCAGGAATGCTTCGCGCCGCTCGGCTACCAGCGCGGCGCGTTTCCGGCCGCCGAGGCGGCGGCCGCCGAAGTGCTCGCGCTTCCCATCTACGGCGAGCTGACGGAGGCGCAGCAGCAGGAGGTCGTCGACGCCATCGGCCGCGCGCGTCCCGCCGCCGGGTCGGTTCGCGGGACGCCGTCTTCCGCCAGTCGCACGTGAGCCGCCGGATCGTCGTCACCGGGGCGGCCGGCCAGCTCGGGACGGCGATCGTCCGCGACTTCGGGGCGCGCGGCGACGTCGTGCCGCTCACGCGCCAGGACGTGGAGCTGACCGATGCCGCGGCGGTCGAGCGGCGCATCGCGGCGGCACGTCCGGACGTCGTGATCAACTGCGCGGCGTTCAACGACGTGGACGGCGCCGAGGATCGCGCCGTCGAGGCGATGCAGGTCAATGCGGGCGCCGTGCGCGCGATGGCGCGCGCGTGCCGCGACACGGGCGCGCTCTTCGTGCACTACGGCACCGACTTCGTCTTCGACGGGAAGGCCTCGCAGCCGTACACCGAAGACGACGAGCCGTCACCACAGAGCGTCTACGGCTGCTCGAAGCTCCTCGGGGACTGGTTCGCGGCCGACGCGCCGCGGCATTACGTGCTGCGCGTCGAGAGCCTGTTCGGCGGCGCGCGCCGCCGAAGCAGCATCGATCGCATCGTGGACGCGATCGCGGCCGGCCAGCCGGCGCGCGTCTTCGCGGATCGCACCGTCAGCCCGAGCTTCGTGCAGGACGTCGCCGACGCGACCTGGCGGCTGATCGACACCTCCGCGCCGTTCGGCCTGTACCACTGCGTCAACGAGGGACACGCGACGTGGCACGCGCTCGCAGAAGAGATCGTGCGTCTGCTCGGTCGCGAGGCCCGGCTCGTTCCCGTCCGCGTCGCCGACGTCCAGATGCGCGCGCGGCGCCCGCAGTACGCCGCCCTATCGAACGAGAAGCTCCGCCGTGCGGGCGTCGACATGCCGGCGTGGCAGGACTCCCTCGCGCGGTACCTGGGGTCACCTTCGAATCCCTGATCCTTAATCCCTGATCCTCGAATCCCGAATCCCTCATCCCTCATCCCTCATCCCGGATCGCCAATCCCGGATCTGGAATCCCTGGTCCTTGCATCTGGTCTTAGAGGCAGTCGAGGATTGGATTCGGGATGCGCGATTCGGGATGCGCGATGCGGGATGCGGGATTCGAGGATCAGGGATTAGCGATGAGGGATTCGAGGACCTATCGCAGCGTTCGCGTTCCGATCCGATTCCTCACCCCATCGCTGTTCTCGCCAAAGACCTCGACGTTCAGCGGGCGTGCCAGCGATCCAATCGCGGCCGGATCGAGCGTCAGCGTCCAGCGCGCGCGGTAGAGATCGTGAGCGGCTGGAAACGTCTTCGAGACATCGGGCCGTTCGCCGTCGCGGGACGCCTCGCCGAGCGGCATACGTCGGCCGCTCGCGTCCACCGCCTCGCCGTAGACGCGCCGCAGGCTGAACGAGTCGAGCGCCCAGCCTTCGAGTGTCAGCCGCTCTCCCGGATCCGGTGAGAGCACGAGCGCGGCAGGCGTATCGACCGAACCGAACGGCCGGCCCTGTGGAAAGGCGGCGGTGATGCGTACGCGGACGGCGGCCCGCCCGAGTTCCGTCGGTTCCGACTCGTCCGACCAGATGATCACTTCGGTAATCCGGTCGACGGGATCGCTGCGCCCGATCGGGACGAGACGCACCGTCCCGGCGCCACGACGGCGCACGGGGGCGACGGCAAACAGCGACGGATCGGATGCGGTGGCCCGCCACGCGATCGGCGACTCGACCGAGATGCTCGCTTCCGAGGCGCGCCGCGCGTCGAGCGTCGAGAACATCGACAGCTGCTTGGGACGGATCTCCACCAGCGGCGTGCCAGGAACCAGCGGCGCCAGCGCAAGGACGCGCTCTTCACCTGCCGGCGTCAGCGGTGCCGGACGCCTCTCGCCATCCTCAAACCATCCGGCGAAACGTCCCTCCGTGCGATCGATGATCACGTTTCGCGTTCTCACGGACGGCGTCGACGTGCCGGCAAAGTAGTAGCCGAACGCGTAGTCCTTCAGCACGAAAGGACCGTGTAACCCGATCAGGGATTCGCGATCCGGGATGCGGGATACGAGGATCAGGGATTAGCGATTAGGGATTCGTCGGCTTGATTCCCCAGTAGTGGATCATCTGCCCTTCGGCGATGCCTTGTACCTGTTCGAATCCCGCCCGGCGGAGGTACGTTTCGAGTTCCTGCGGCGTGGACGATTTCGACATGTGGGGCGCGCGATCGTGCGGCGCCACCTGGGTACGATGCGTCTCGAACACGGCCCAGCCTTCGTCCGAGCAGATCGAGAAGTTGTCGATGAACACGCGGCCGCCGGGCCGCAGGATCCGCCGCGCCTCGAGGACGTAGTTGTAGCGGTCCCATTCGTCGAGGTGCATCAGGACGACCGTGCAGTAGACGACGTCGACTGACGCGTTGGGAATCGGCGTCAGATCGTAGCCGGAGATCTCGACGAAGCGGACGTTGCCGAACGCCTGCAGCCGCGTCCGCGCGTGGGCGATCATGTTGGGCGACACGTCGCAGCCGATCCACTGCTTCACGAGCGGCGCGAGCATCTGCCCGACGCGTCCGACGCCGCAGCCGATCTCGAGGAAGGTGTCCTCGGGCCGGATGCCGACCGTCCTGGACAGGACGTCGCGCGTGACCACGCCGGTGTTTCTCAGGTCCTCTTCGCGCTCGGACCCGCCGACGTGCCGCTTCGCGCTGGACTCGGTGCCGGCCAGCGCATTCCACACCGTCTTGTACTCGTGCCGTGCCGGCGCCGCCGGTCGCTGCGACCCGCGCAACCGGCGGACGATTTTTCGCAACATCGACCCCCCAATGTACCACAGCGATCGCGGCGGTGATTCGATTCGGGATTCGCGATTCGGGATTCGCGATGCGGGATTCGCGATGCGGGATCCGGGATGCGGGATCCGGGATGCGAGGATCAGCGATGAGGGATTAGCGATTCGACGATCTCGGCGGTATGGCGTCCGACGGCGAGACATGAAGTGAGACCGGGCGAGTCGATGCCGGCGGCGTGCACCAGGTTGGGCACGCGCGAGTCCACCTTGATCAGAAAGTCCGCGAACGCCTCGTCGGGGCCGTTCAGCTTGGGGCGGATGCCGCTGCCGGCCGGGCGCAGATCGTCGATCGTGATGCGGGGCAGCAGCCGCGCCGTCGGCGCGACGAACGCGTCGAGCGCCATCCGCCCGCCCTCGTAGTCGGACTTGCTCTGCTGATACTCGGCCGTCGGGCCCACCAGCACCTGTCCCTCCGTCGTCGGCGTCAGGTGCACGCCGAGCGCGTGGCCCGGCGAGTGCGGGACGGGATAGATCAGTCCCTTCACGATGCCGCGGCTCTTCGGCGCGAGCTCCGCGTACTCGCCGCGGCACGGATGGATCGTGAACGGCTCGCCGCCGAACATCGACGACACCTCGTCGGCATAGAGGCCCGCGGCGTTGACGACGATCGCCGCCGCGATGCGCTCGCGCGGCGTCACGACGGCAAGGCCGGCGCCGGCGCGGTCGGCGCCCGTGATCGGCGCGCCGGGCAGCCACGCGACGTCGTGGCGATCGCACACCCGACGCAGCGCCTTGACGAGGCCTTCGGCCCAGACGATGCCAGTGTCGGGGGAGTGGAGAGCGGCGATGGCGGCCGCGTACGGTTCGCGCGCGCGGATGAACGCCGCGTCGACCATCGAGACGTCGACGCCGTTGGCGCGCGCCGTTGCTTCGAGCGCCTCGAGCGCGGGCACTTCTCCGGCGTCGGCCGCGACGATCAGCTTGCCGCAGCGCCGGTGCGGCACGCCGTGCTCGGCGCAGAACGCATACAGCCGATCGCGCCCTTCGACGCAGAGACGCGCCTTCAGCGATCCGGGGGGATAGTAGATGCCGGCGTGGATGACGCCGCTGTTGTGCGTGCTCGTTTCCATCCCCGCGCGGGGATGGCGTTCGAGCACGCAGACCGATCGGCCGCGCGCGGCCAGTTCCGCCGCGACGGCGAGGCCGGTGACACCGGCCCCGACGATCGCGACGTCGACGTCAGGCACCGAGGACTATTGGAACGGCGACATCGCGAGGTAGCCGACCCCGCCCCAGAGCCTCGAGAGCGACGTGGTATAGCCGGTCGACGACAGCAGGATGTACCAGTTGCCGGTCGTACCCTGATAGACCGCGATGTCGGCCTTGCCATCGCCGTCGAAGTCGCCGCGCACCGGCGTGTAGTCCGGACCGCCCCAGTAGACGCTCACGCTCGTCGTGTAGCCGCTGCCGGACTTGAGCCCGTACCACAGAGCCATGTTCTTGTTGTAGACGACGAAGTCGGTCTTGCCGTCGCCGTCGTAGTCGGCCTGGACGGGATCCCAGCCCGGGCCGCCGGCGCCCCTCGAAACGCTCGTCGTGAAGTTCGCGCCCGACAGCAGGACGTACCAGTTGCCGGACTGAGGCTGATAGACGGCGAGATCGGCCTTGCCGTCGCCGTCGTAGTCACCGGGCGTCGCGACGTAACTGATGCCGCCCCAATACATGCTCACGCTGGTCGTGTAGTTGGTGCTGGACTTCAGGCCGAACCAGAGCCCGGTCGTCGGGTTGTACACCACGGGGTCGGTCTTGCCGTCGCCGTCGTAATCGCCCTGGGCGGGCACCCAATCGGGCCCGCCGATCGGTTTGACGAGGGACGTCGTGAACCCGGAGCTCGAGAGGAGCACGTACCACATGCCGTGGCCCTGGTCGTAGACGCCGAGGTCGGCCTTGCCGTCGCCGTCGTAATCGCCGGGCACCGGCGTGTACTGCTGGCCGCCCCAGGCCCTGTTGGTCGCCGTGGTGAAATTCCCGTTCGAGAGCAGCGACGACCACACGCCGGTCGTCGTGTTGTAGACGGTAATCTCCGACCTGGCGTCGCCGTCGTAGTCGGTCGCGCGCATCGTCTCGCCCTGCGGGAGCACCGCCGTCACCTGGATGTTCACGGTGCGGACCGCGTTGAACGTCTGCGTGACGTTGCTGAACATGAAGACCATGAGCTGGTACGAGCCCACCGGCAAGGAGACCTTCGCCCAGTACCCCGAGTTCAGGAAATTGGAGCCGAACGCGCCAGCGATGTCCTGCCGCGGGAGCGACGGCGTCGTGGCGGTGAGGAAGATCGGCGGAGCGCCGTTTGTCGGCGCGGCCCAGATGTGCACGGCATCGGCGCCGCTCCCGGTCTGAGCCGAGAGATCCACGGCCCAGCCCGACACGACGAAGGGCGAGGTCACCGCACCGGGCAAGGGCTGGTCGATGTTCATCTGCGGTCCGGCCGGCGGGCCGACGGCCGTACCGGTGATCAGCTGAATCGAGGTCTGCGTGAATGCGGTTGACGTCGACACCAGCCAGTTCGGATCGTCGGCGCCTGCCGCAATCTGGGGATAGAAGTTGCCAGTTGCGTTGGTCAGCGTGACCTTGAATCCGTTGTCGATCGGCTGCCCGTTGTCGGCCATCTCGACGCCGCCATCTTCCGCGCAGGAGCCGCAGTGCGAGACCATGAAGAACGAACGGGTGATCTTGTTGTAAGCGACGCCCAGTCCGTCGTACGCCTGCCACAGCGTCGAGATCGGAAACGCGGCGCCGGGCAATGAGCCGTCGGCGTTGACGAGGCGGCCCGAAATCGACGCGATGCTCGCCGACGAATCGCGCCATGAGACGAGGAACTGGTTGGTCGTCGGGTTGTACGTGGTATCCGTGATCCACGTGCCGGCGGACTGGCGGACACGGATGGGCCCGGCACCCAGGTCATTGGTGCCCCCGGCGATGAAGCGGCAATCGACGAACCCGAAATTGGCCGGCGAGAACCCCTTCCAGCAGACCAGATAGTTGTCGGCCGCCGGGTTATATGCGACCGATGGATTGTCCTCGAACTGGCCGGTCTGGCTGATGGTGAAGATCGCACCGAGAGCCGTCGCGTTGTTGCCGACGCGAAGCCCGCGGACGAGGTACGTGCCGAAGGTGCGGTAGACGAGCAGGAATTCCTGATGGGCCTGGGAGTAGGCGCCGTAGACGCCTTCCTCATACCAGGAGCCGTCCATCGACAGAATGTTGTCGGCGCCATAGGGACCGTTCGGGTACGCCACCATGCGGCCGTGCACGAACGCGGCGGACTGCGTATCGGCCGAGCTCCACACCACCAGGAACCCACCGGCGCCGCCGTTGGCGTCGGGCGAAAACGTGGCGTGCGGGTACATGCCGAAGGGCCCCGGAGCACCCTGAATCGGGAACTGCGCTCCGATCAGATTGCCGTTTCTGTCGACGAACCGGCCGTTCACGCCGCCCTGCGCCGACACGACGAGATACACCTTGTTGATGGTGTCGTAGGCCACCGAGTTGCCGCGCGACGTCGCGACGATGGCAGGAATGGTCGCGCCGGATCGGGCGGCGCCTGACGCGGCCGCAGGTGTGGCTGCGACGAGCGTCAACATGGCGAGGGCGAGGGTGTGCGTAAGTATTTGCTTCATGGGTCAAACGGGCGGTCTGGGTGTCCCATGAACCGCGAGCAACCGTCAGCGCGCGCAGGGCACACGTGTTCTTTCGGCAAATCCTGGGGGCGGCAATAGGGTAGCAGAATATTTCTAGGAACGAGCGATTTTTATGAGGGCCATGGCCACGTTGAGACGCACGGACGGGTCGGGATCGCGCAGGCGGGGACGCAGCGTGGCGATGTCGCTGCCCTCGACTTTCTCACGTTCGACGGTTTCGATCGTCTTCGCCGAGACCGCGCGAATGACGGGATTGGGATCGGCTAACGCTTTCTGCAGGACCTTGCTGGCCGCCTCGGGATCGACGGGCGCGATGACGCGCGCCGCCTCGATGCGCGTCAGGCCTTCCGGGCTGTCGAGCAGGGGGCGGACCACGTCGACCCATGGACCGGGCCGGCCGTTCGAGGCCATCGCCGCCGCGATCTGCAAGTCGGGCACGCCGCTCGCCAGCATCTGATCGACCTTGGCGAGGGCGGCGCCGTCGCCTCCCCGTGCCATCCCGATCGTGGACCAGAGGCGCACGCGCGGGTCCGCGTCGGTCGCGACGCCGGCCAGTGCCTGACGCGCGCTTGCGGTCGAGCTGTTCGCGAGCGCCTGGGACGCGGCCGCGCGGACATCGGGATTGCCGGCCTTCAGCAACACGACGAGTCCGGGTTCTCCGGAGGCGCCAAGCCCTGCGAGCGCTTCCGCCATCAACGGCGTCGCGCCCGCGGGCGTGCCCGCCGCGGCGGTGAGCCGCTCGAGCGCCGCGCGATCGCCGGTGCGCGCAGCCATCGCGTCCACCGATACGGCTGTGCCGGGTCGATCCTGTGACAACGCGGAGAGGGCCTCGCGCGCGCCGGCGACGCCCGCGCTGGCGAGCGCGGTCAGCGCCGGCACTCTGAGCGGCTGGTCCGTCGCTCTGGCGATCTCCTGCAGAACCGCGATGGCCACGGGCTCGAGCAGGTTGATGTCTTCGCGGTGACTTTTGGCGAGCCGCGCCTCATACGCGTCGAGCCCGCGCGTCGCTCCCGCGGTCGAGAGCGCCGAGATCTTGAGCAGGAGCGCAGCGCCGTCCCACTCGCGGCGGCGCAGGATGCTGTCGGCCGCGGTGACGGCCGCGTCGTACTGCCCGGAGGCGAGGGCGTTCCAGCCCCGGGCCAGCGTTGCCGCGTCGCTCGGTTTCGGGACGGGCGCGGGTTGCGCGCGCGGCGGCGCCGCCTGGGCGAGTGTGAGGAGCAGCACCAGACCGTGTACGACCATTCATGAACCTCGCCGATATATTATGAACGGATCCCGTGATCTATCTCGGACTGTTCTTCGTCGCGCTCGCGACGCTCATGTACGAAATCCTGCTGACGCGCATCTTCAGCGTCACGATGCTGTACCACTTTGCCTTCGTCGCGCTGTCGGTGGCGATGTTCGGCATGACCGTGGGCGCGCTGCTCGTGTACCTGCTGCCGCGTCTCTTTTCGACGGAGCGGCTGCGGTTCTGGCTTGGCGCGGCGTCGCTGGCCTTCCCGATCGCCATGATCCTGAGCTTCCTCACGCAGCTCAGCGTGCCGTTCCGCGTGTATCCCTCGATCGTCGCGATCTACGCGATCGTCTTCACCTACGCGGTGATCGCGGTGCCGTTCGTCGTCAGCGGGATCGTCGTCTGCCTCGCGCTGACGGGGTTTCCGGCGAACGTGAGCCGCCTGTACGCCGCGGACCTGTGCGGCGCGGCGCTCGGCTGCGTCCTGCTGATCCCCGTGCTCGACTATTCCGACGGACCGACGGCGGTCCTGTGGGTGTGCTGGCTCGCGAGCCTCGGCGCGATCGCGTTCTCGCGGGGCCTGGCACGCGGGCTGCGCGTCGGCGCGGCGCTGACGATGATCGCGTTCGGGGCGGCGGCGGCCGGCCACACCGCGCTCGTCTGGCGGCACTTTCCGATCTTCCGCATCCTCTATATCAAGGGATCGTTCGAGGCCCGGCCCCTCTACGAGCGGTGGAACTCGTACTCGCGCGTGCGCGTGAACGGCACCCCGGACGTGCAGGTGCCTCCGCAGGGCTGGGGGCTCAGCCGTACGCTGCCGCCCGATCTGCGCGTGCGCCAGCTCCAGATGGACATCGACGTCGTCGCCGGCACGGTGATGACGGGCTACGACGGCACGCCCGCGAGCGTGCCGCATCTGGGCTACGACGTGACGAATCTCGCCTATCGCGTGCGGCCCGGCGCCGACGCGCTGGTGATCGGCGCGGGCGGCGGACGCGACGTGCTGTCGGCGCTCACGCTCGGCGCGCGGTCGGTGACGGCCGTCGAGATCAACAAGGACATTCTGCGTACGGTGAACGGCCGCTTCGGCGACTTCACCGGCCACCTCGATCGCGATCCGCGCGTGCGGTTCGTCAACGACGAGGCGCGCAGCTACGTCGCGCGATCGCGGGACCGCTTCGGCCTGATCCAGATCTCGCTCATCGACACGTGGGCCGCGACGGCGGCGGGCGCGTTCGTGCTGAGCGAGAACAGCATCTACACGACCGACGCCTGGCGGACCTTCCTGGCGCACCTGACGCCGGACGGGATGCTGAGCGTGTCGCGGTGGTACTACCGGGACTCGCCGTCGGAGATGTACCGGACGCTGACGCTCGCGGTGGACGCGCTGCGGTCGGCGGGCATCGACCATCCGCGCGCGCACATCGCCATCGTCCGCAACATGAACCTCGCGAACCGCCCCGAGACGCCGGACGGCGTCGGCACGCTGCTCCTCAGCATGCGCCCGTTCACGGCGGAGGAGACGGCGACGATCGACCGGCTGTCGCAGGATCTGCAGTTCGAGGTGATGCTGACGCCGGACGTGAGCCGCGACCAGCTGTTCGTGGAGCTGACCGGGCCGAACGCGGACGCCGCGATCGCGGGATTCCCGCTGCGGATCAATCCGCCGAGCGACGACAGCCCGTTCTTCTTCAACATGCTGCGCCTGCGCGATCTCGCGCGGCTGGATCTGCTCCAGTCCGGCAAGCAGACCAACAACCTGATCGCGGTCGCGACACTGGGGATCCTGCTCGCGACCGTGCTGCTGCTGACGGCGCTCTGCATCTTCGTTCCGCTCTGGTGGCGCCGCGGCGACGCGCGCGGATCGCTGCCGCTGCTGGTGTACTTCTCGGCGATCGGCCTGGGCTTCATGATGATCGAGACGTCGCAGATGCAGCGGCTGATCATCGCGCTCGGGCATCCGACGTACGCGTTGTCGGTCGTGCTGTTCGGGCTGCTGTTGTCGAGCGGGATCGGCAGCTACTTCACCGCCGGCATCGCGCCCGACGCCGTCCGCCGCGCCGGCGCGATCAGGCTCGGCGTGCTGATCGCGGTGCTCGTCGTCACCGGCATGGCGACGCCGCTCGTCGTGAGAGCGACGGCCGCCGGTTCGACGCCGGTGCGAATCGCCGCCGCGCTGGCGCTCCTGTTTCCGTCGGGGTTCATGCTGGGCATGGCGTTTCCGCTCGGCATGAAGGCGGCGACGGGCGGCGGGCGTGCCGCGGCGCTGACGCCGTGGTTGTGGGGTCTCAACGGCGCGGCGTCGGTCGTGGCGTCGGTGCTGTCGATCTGCATCGCGCTCGCGTGGTCGATCCCCGCGGCGTACTGGACGGGGAGCGCCGCGTACGTCGTCGCGCTGGCAGCGCTGTGCTACCCTAGAGCGTTCAAATGAAAGCGCTTATCACGGGTATCAGCGGCCAGGACGGCTCGTATCTGGCCGAGCTCCTGCTCGACAAAGGCTACGAAGTCCACGCGATCGTCCGCCGCGCCAGCACGACGAACTACTGGCGGATCGAACACATCCTCGACCGCATCCACCTGCACCCGGCCGACCTGCTCGATCAGCTGTCGCTGATCAAGGTCATCGACGAGGTGCGGCCGCGCGAGCTGTACAACCTCGCCGCGATGTCGTTCGTGCCCGCGTCGTGGGATCAGCCGATGCTGACCGGCGAGTTCAACGCGCAGGGCGTCACGCGCGTGCTCGAAGCGGTCCGGCAGGTCGACACCGGGATTCGCGTCTACCAGGCGTCGTCGTCCGAGATGTTCGGCAAGGTCCGCGAGGTGCCGCAGACCGAGCTCACGCCCTTCTATCCGCGCAGCCCGTACGGCGTGTCGAAGGTGTACGGCCACTACATCACGGTCAATTATCGCGAGAGCTACGACCTGTTCGCGGTGTCGGGGATTCTCTTCAACCACGAGTCGCCGCGGCGCGGCCTCGAGTTCGTCACGCGCAAGGTGACCGACGGCGTCGCGCGGATCAAGCTCGGGCTCGCCGAGTCGCTCTCGCTCGGCAATCTCGACGCGCAGCGCGACTGGGGGTTCGCCGGCGACTACGTTCGCGCGATGTGGCTGATGCTGCAGCAGCCCGAGGCCGACGACTTCGTCATCGCGACGGGCGAGAGCCATTCGGTGCGCGAGCTCGTCGAAGTGGCGTTCGGCCACGCGGGGCTCGACTGGAAGAAGTACGTGAAGCTCGATCCGCGCTTCCTGCGGCCGGCCGAAGTCGATCACCTGATCGGCGATCCGGCGAAGGCGCGCCAAGTGCTCGGCTGGCAGCCCGAGGTCGACTTCACGGGGCTCGTCACCATGATGGTGGATGCCGACGTCGAGCGCCTCACGACCGTCCCTCCGCCTGTTCGTTCCTGATCCCGGCGCGCTCCATGGAGCCGGTCGCGTTCACGACTGCCGGACCCGACGAGGACGGCGCGCTGTTCGACCTGTTCCGCCGCGTACGCGGACACGACCTCGGCGCCGGCGCGTGGCCCGAGGCGATTCGGCTCAGCACCCTGACAATCCAGTACAACGCGCAACGACGCGGGTATGCCGAGCAGTGTCCGTCCGCGTCGACCTGTTTCCTCACGCGCGGCGGCGAGCGCGCGGGATGGGCGATCGTCGATCGCAGCGGCGGGGCGATCCACGTCGTCGACATCGCGGTGCTGCCCGAGGTGCGCGGCCAGGGGATCGCCACCGCCGCCCTGCGCGCGCTGCAGGACGAAGCGGCGCGCGAGGCCCGCGCGATGACGCTGAGCGTGCACCGCGACAACGCCGGTGCGATCCGTCTGTACTCGCGTCTCGGCTTCAAGACGGCGAGCGCCGACGATTCGTACCTGTATCTCGAATGGCGGCCGTTCGCGCGGGCGCAGACGTTCCGTCCAGCAATCGACACGCCGTTCGAGGTGGTGCTGGACGGTCCACCGCTGCTCCTGCCGCTGAAGGAAGTGCACGAGTCCGAACCGTCGGGCGGCTACGATCGGTTCTCCTTGCTGTTCCATGGCCCCGGTCACCGCCTGCTGCCGCAGGGTCTCTACACGCTGCGCCATCCTGTCATCGGCGAGCAGGCGCTCTTTCTCGTGCCGGTCGCCGGTTCGACGCGGGAGTGCATCCTCTACGAGGCGTGCTTCAGCGTCCCGGCCGTGCGTTCGACGCCGTGAGAGATCGTCTCCGCCTCCTGCTCCGGTTCGACGCGGCCGCGATGCAGGCGGACCTGCGGCGCATCGGCGATCGAGAGTGGGTGCGGCACTTCGTCACGCAGAACTATGAGGGGGACTGGACGGTCCTGCCGCTGCGCGCGCCGGCGTCGGCCACGCACCCGGTGCAGATGATCTACTCGAATCCGGGGTGCGACACCTACGCCGATACGCCGCTGCTCGCGGCGTGCCCCGCGATCGCCGCCGCGCTGAAGGCGTTCCAGTGTCCCCTCGAATCGGTCCGGTTGATGCGGCTCGGCGCCGGATCGATCATCAAGACGCACACCGACCACGATCTCGACGTCGAGCACGGCCGTGCGCGTCTCCACATCCCGATCGAGACGAATCCAGAGGTGGACTTCCGGCTCAACGGTGAGCGCGTGACGCTCGGCGAGGGGGAATGCTGGTACCTGCGCCTCAGCGATCCCCACTCGGTCGCCAACCGCGGCGATCGCGACCGCGTCCACCTCGTCGTCGACGCGATCGTCAGCCCCTGGCTCCACGAGTTGCTGGAACACGCCGACGCCCCGGCGTCCCAGCCAGCCAGCACCAAAAAAGGTGACAGCCACCTTTTTTTGTATGTAGCCGGCTGGGTGCCGGCACGGGTGCGCCGCGACGGGATCGTCGAGTGGTGCGACGTCGGGGACGCCGCGTTCACCGACCCCTTTTTCGAGGACACGATCCGCCGGGCGACGAAGTCGGGACGGACGGCCGACACGGCGCTCGACGTGCTGCTGAACGAGACGGCCGCGCACCCGGGGATCGCCCCGACGGCGTTCATCTTCCACTGCTCGCGCTGCGGGTCGACCCTCCTGTCGCAGCTCGCGCGCGCCGTGCCCGGGACCGTCGTCCTCTCCGAAGCGCCCGCGATCGACGACGTGCTGCAGGCCGACTGGGCGCCTCAAAAGACGATCGCCGCGCTGCGCGCCGTCGTGGCCGCGCTCGGCCAGCCGCGCTCGGCCGGCGACCGCCACCTCGTCATCAAGTTCGACGCGTGGCACGTGTTCGACGTGCCATTGATTCAGGACGCTTTTCCGGGCGTGCCCTGCGTGTTCCTCTACCGCGATCCGGCGGACGTCATCGCGTCGCAGATGCGGATGCCGAGCCAGTATCTGCTGCCGGGCGCCCTCGATCCCGCGATCGCCGGTCTGGGCAGCGTCGACGAGGTCATCGCGGCCGGACGCGAAGACTACAGCGCGCGCGTCCTCGCACGAATCCTGACGGCCGCGTCCGGCCTGGCCGCGGACGGACGGCTGGATCTCGTGAACTATCGCGAGCTGCCCGCGGCGGGGATCGATCGTGTCCTCGCGTGGACCGGCCGCCAGTCGAACGACGGGGATCGCGCGCGCCTCCTCGAATGCGCGGCTTTCGATGCGAAGGCGCCCGGCATCCCCTTCGTGGCGGCCGATGCCTGTCACACTCCTGCCACAAGTCGCGCCGCTGCAACCGCCGAAGTCCCGTTCGCCGCGCTCGAACGCCTCCGCGCCGCTCGCCGATAGGCAATCCGCCCCGCGATTACAGTTCTCGTCCTTGCGCGCGTGAGGACCTTCTCGTAAGGTTTTGTCCGACAGTGATCGTCACCCGCGCCGTTTTTCTGCGACTCCTCGGCATGGCCGTCGCCGGAGCCCGGATCGATCCGGCGGCGCCGTTCACTGCGTCGTTCCACGTCGAGGCCGCCGAGCCGTCGCATTTTCGCGCCCTCGTCGGCGACTCGTTCACCGTGTTTCCGCGGGAGGGGACCCGCCGGCGCCTGAGGCTCGCGAGAATCACCGAGCGGCCTCTCACGCGCAACGTTGCTCAGTTCCAACTGGTGTTCGACGCCCCGTCGTCGACGCCGATCGCCGACGGCGTCCATCGCTTCGAGCACCCTGCGCTCGGATCGTTCGACATCTTCATCGCGGGGATCGCGCTTTCCACGAACAACCGCCGCCGCTACGAGGCGTGTTTCACTCGACACGTGAGGACCTAGTCATGGCGGATCCGTTTCTCGCCGAAGTCAAGCTGTTTGCCGGCAATTTCGCGCCGAAGGGATGGGCTTTCTGCAGTGGGCAGATCCTGCCGATCGCGCAGAACCAGGCGCTGTTTTCCCTTCTGGGGACGACCTACGGCGGCAACGGTCAGACGACGTTTGCGTTGCCGGATCTCCGGAGTCGCGTGGCCATCGGTTTCGGACAAGGGCCAGGTCTCACGAACTACGCGCTCGGCCAGGTCGGCGGCACGGAGACGGTGACGCTGGCGATCAATCAGATGCCGGCGCATACGCACGCGTTCAATCCCGGCACGCTTGCCATCAACGCGGTGAGCGGCCCGGGCAACACCCAGAGCCCGGCCAATGCGCTTCCAGCCGCCGACGCCACAGGCGTGACCGCCACGTACAGCACGGCGGCGGCCGACACGACGATGGCGCCCGGCGCACTCGTCGGCACGCCGACGATTGGGAACACGGGCGGTGCGCAGCCGGTTCCGATTCTGCAGCCGTATCTCGCGCTGACGTACATCATCGCCCTGGTGGGGATCTTCCCCTCGCGGAACTGAAGTCATGGCAAATCCCCTCATCGGCGAGATTCGGCTCTTTGCCGGCGACTTCGCGCCGAAGAGTTGGGCGTTCTGCAACGGCCAGCTGATCCCCATCGCGAGCAACACGGCGCTGTTCTCGATTCTGGGCACGACGTACGGCGGCGACGGCCAGTCGACGTTTGCATTGCCGGACCTGCGCGGCCGTGCGCCCGTCGGCATGGGCCAGGGGCCCGGCTTGTCGCCGTACGCCATCGGTCAGGTCGCAGGCGTCGAGGGCGTGAATGTGCTCGTCACGCAGTTGCCGGCCCACACGCACGCGCTGAGCAACGCCACGTTTGCGATGGTCGCGCATGGCGGCGCGGGCAACAGCGGCGGACCCGGCGGCGCGATTCCGGCGAAAGAGGCTGCCGGCGTCACGCAGACGTACAGCAACGCGCCCAAAGACACCACGATGGCGGCGAACGCCCTGAAGGGCGGGAACCTCGCAGCGACGGGCGGCGGCCAGGCAGCGAGCGTCGTGCAGCCGTACCTCGCGCTCAACTACATCATCTGTATGGAAGGCATCTTTCCGAGCCGCAACTGAGATGCGCAGAGCCCTGGCGGTGCTCGTGATGCTCTTCGCCGCGGCGATGCCCGCGTCGGCGAACACGTACACCGTCACCAAGACGGCCGACACCGCCGGTACCTGTGAGCCCGTCGACTGCTCGCTGCGCGCGGCGATCATGGCGGCGAACATTCACCCCGGCGCCGACACGATCGTGCTCGGCGCGAACCTGACCTACACGCTCACGCTCGGGCCGGCGGATTCGACGCCGTTCAACCTGCTGCCGGCCAACGGCGATCTCGACATCACCGACTCGCTGACCATCGAAGGCAATTACTCCACGATCGACGGCAACGGCCTCGATCGCGTTCTCGACATCTTCGGCGCGATCTCCGTCACGCTGAACAACCTCACGATCAAAGGCGGCGTCGTCAGGGGATTCCTGTCGCACGGCGCCGGCATCCAGGTCCGCAAGGCCACGCTGACGCTGGTGGGGTGCGTGATCGACTCGAACACGGTCGAGGTCGAGAGCGCCACGCGGGACGACGGCGGCGGAATCGCGTTGATCGGCGAGTACGACCCGGTGACGGCCACGACGACGCTGGCGACGCTGAACGCGTCCAACAGCGCCATCAAGTCGAACGTCGCGCGCAACGGCGCCGGGATCCTGTGCGTGCTCTGCTCGATCTCGCTCAACAACACGGTGTTGAACGGCAACGTCGCCGACGAGGACGGCGGGGGCATCGAAATGCTCGGCGATGCCTCGTCGTCGACTGCCGCATCCAGCCTGTTCCTCAGCAACATCGCGACCGGCCGCGGCGGAGCGATGGCCGCGCCCCTCGGGGCGAGCACGCACACCTGGAGCCGGACGGCGATCTGGGCCAATGCCGCGACGACCGGCAGCGCGCTCTTCAACACCGGGTCGACGATCTCGGCGATCAACAACTGGTGGGGCTGCAACGGCGGCCCCGGCGCAAGTCCGGCGGGATGTTCCAGTCCGGCCAACGACGTCGTGGGTCCCGCGACGACGACGCCGTACCTCGTCGCGCGTGCGACCGCCGCGCCGGCGCAGCTGATCGCCGGCGCGCCGTCGACCGTCAACGTCGATCTCCGTTTCAACTCCGCCAACGTGGACACGTCGGCCGGCGGCACGCTGTCGCCGCTGAACGGGCCGGTCTTCACCGCGACGTTCGGCACGTTCTCGACGCCGTCGTTCGTGCCGCTGAGCGGCGGAACGGCGGCCACCACCTTCAGTTCGGCGGCGGCCGGCGCGCCCGTCGTCAGCGCGCAGTTCGGTCACCAGGTGTTCACCTTCCCGCTCGTCGTCACGCTGCCGTCGGGCCTCGACTTCGACGGCGACCACGGCGCCGACCTCGCCGTGTACCGCCAGTCGACCGGCGACTGGAAGATCCTGCAGTCCTCGTCGGCCTTCACGACGACGATCACCAAGACGCTCGGCGGATTCGGATCGATGCCGGTGTCGGCCGACTTCGACGGCGACGGGAAAAAGGACATCGCGGTCTACAACCTGGCGACCGGCGTGTGGTCCGTGCTCACGTCGAGCAGCGGATTCACGACGCTGACGACACGCACGTGGGGCGGGGCGGGATCCGTGCCGGTGCCCGGCGACTACGACGGCGACGGCAAGGCCGACTACGGCGTGTATCAGACGGCGACCGGCACGTGGCAGATCCTGCTCTCGAGCACCGGCTACAGCACGTCGATCACGAAGGTGTGGGGCGGACCGGCTTACGTGCCGATGCCGGGCGATTACGACGGCGACGGCCGCTTCGACATCGGCGTCTATCGTCGCTCGACCGCGCAATGGTCGATCCTGAAGTCCACCACGAACTACACGACGGTCCTGTCCGCGGCGTGGGGCGGGCCGGGCTATCTGCCGCTGAACGCCGACTTCGACGGCGACGGCCGCGCCGACATCGGCGCCTACGAGACCGCGACCGGCGGCTGGTACGTGCTGACCTCGTCGAGCAGCTACCTGGGATCGCTCTCCGGGATGTGGGGGATGCCGGGCGACACGCCGGTTCCCGGAGATTACGACCACGATGGAAAGGCCGACTTCGCGGTCTACCGCCAGTCGAGCGGCGGCTGGGTCGTGCTGAAGTCGAGCAGCGCCTACACGGTAGGGTTCTTCGTCGCGTTCGGCGGTCCGAGCGATCTCGCCGTCGTCCCGACGGTGCCGTTCAACTATCCGAACGACGCGTCTCGGGGCGGCGACTTCGACGGCGACACGCGATCCGACATCACGGTGTACGACCCGACGAGCGGTGTGTGGTCGTGGCTCACGTCGGGAAGCGCCTACGCCTCGACCGTCACGAGGACATGGGGAGGACCTAGCTACACGCAAGCGCCCGGCGACTATGACGGCGACGGCAAGACCGACTTGGGCGTGTATCGCGAGTCAACCGGTGTGTGGTCGATCCTGCAGTCCTCGAGCGGATACACGACGACGCTGACGGTGCCGCTCGGCGGCCCGGGCTATCAGGCCGTCCCCGCCGACTATGACGGCGACGGCCGGACCGACGTCGCCGTGTATCAGGCGTCGACCGGCACATGGATCGTGCGGACGTCGAGCAGCGGCTTCACCGCCGGGTTCACGATCGCCTGGGGCGGCCCCATCTATCACGCGACACCCGGCGACTACGACGGCGACGGCAGGGCCGACCTCGGTGTGTACGTGCCGTCGACCGGGATGTGGTACGTCCTGTTGTCGGGCGCGGGTTTCACGACGTCGCTGAACAAAGCGTGGGGCGGTCCCGGCTACGTGACGGTCGCGGGTGACTACGACGGCGACGCCCGAATCGACTTCGCCGTGTACCAGCCGTCGACCGGGCTGTGGTCCGTGCTGACGTCCGGCAGCAACTACACCGCCAGCCTCTCCGTGACGCTGGGCGGCACCGGATACACACCGGTGGCAGGGGACTATGACGGCGACGGCCGGACGGACGTCGCCGTGTTCAAGACATCCACGAATCAGTGGACCATCAAGACGTCGAGCAGCAGTTACGCCGCGACCATCCTTGCGACGTTCGGCGCCAGCGGCGTGGTGCCGCTCCCGGCGTTCTAATAGCTGGCGCCGCAGTCAACGCCACAACTGCTTCTTCCCTGGCTTCTTCACTTGGCTTCTTCCCTTTGGAGTTTTGGGAGTTGGCCCTTGGCCGTTCATTGGGAGTTGGAAGTTACGGAGTTGCGGAGTTGACGGGCGGCCTCTCTACCTCACGGCCGCTCTCCCCAGCCTTCGAGGTCGGAGCGCGTCGAGGATCGCGTCGACGCACTCGGCGACCGTCTGGCGATCGGTGTGGAGCTCCAACTCGGGAGCGGGCGGCGGCTCGTACGGCGACGAGATGCCGGTGAACGCCGCGATCTCGCCCGCGCGCGCCATGGCGTAGAGGCCCTTCGCGTCGCGCGCTTCGCAGACTTCGATCGGCGCGTTCACGTACACCTCGAGGAACCGTCCCGGTGAGACGGCCGCGCGCACGGCGTCCCGCCCGTCTCGGAACGGTGAAATGAGCGCGGTGATGGCGATCGCTCCCGCATCGGCGAGCAGCACGGCGACCTGGCCGGCGCGGCGGATGTTCTCGACGCGATCCTCGATCGAGAAGCCCAGATCGGCGCAGAGTCCGTGGCGCAGGTTGTCGCCGTCGATGACGTACACCTGGCGTCCCTGCTCGAACAGGGCGCGCTCGAGCTCGACGGCGATCGTGGACTTGCCGGCGCCCGACAGCCCCGTCAGCCAGACGATCGAGCCCGGGTGTCCGTTGCGGGCCGCGCGCTGCGCGGGCGTCACCTTGCCGCTCGTCCAGAACAGATTCGACGCCTTGTGCAGCGCGTCCGCGGTCGGCCGCGGATAGTTGCCGTCCGCCACGGTGCCGCCGCCGGCGACCAGGCCGCCGTCCATGAGCACGAACCGGCCGAACGCGGGATTCTCGGCGTGCGGATCGAACGCGATCGGCGACGCCGTCCGGATCGTCACTTCCGCCACGTCGTCGCGCGTCAGCGCGATCGCCGCGTCCTCGCGCGGCGCGGCGGCCGCCAGCGTCGCGGCGTCGATCGTCCGGTGCACGCGTTCGATCCAGCACTCGACGGTCTGGGTCGCGAGCTTGAGGGGATAACTGCGGTCGCGGCGCAGCGGCTCGCGTCCGAGCCAGAGCACGCGCGCCTCGAACCGCGCAAGGTGGCACGGGAGGGCGCGCTCGGCGGCGGCGACGGAGCCGCGCTCGACGAAGATGCGCTCCTCGATCGTGAGGCCGACGGCATCGCCAGCCGACGCCGCGTCGGGCGCCGGTCCGGGCCAGCTCTCGATCGACTTCACCGTCGCGCTCTTGCCGCCGGGCCAGAACACGATCCGATCGCCAGGCCGCAGCGTGCCCGACTCGATCCGTCCGGCGATGATCCGGCGGTCGTCGAAGCGGTAGACGTCCTGCACGGGAAACCGCAGCGGCAGCGCGGCGGCGCCCGCCGCCGGCGCCGGCAGCGCGTCGAGCGCCGCGAGCGCGGTCGGTCCCGTCCACCACGGCATGCGGGCGCCCGGCGCCGCGACGTTGTCCCCCTCGCGCGCTGCGATCGGAACGATGGCGGCGGCGGTGAGCCCCGCGGCCTCGAGCATGGCGTCGCAGTCGTCGGCCACGCGCCGGAACGCATCCTCGTCGAAGCCGGCGAGATCCATCTTGTTCACGAGCACGACGATGCGGCGGAGTCCGAGCAGGTGGAGCAGAGACGCGTGCCGGCGCGACTGCTCGCGCAGACCTTCGGCCGCGTCCACGACGAGGCAGGCGGCGTCGGCGTGCGCCGCGCCAGTGACCATGTTCTTCACGAATTCGCGGTGTCCGGGCGCGTCGATCAGGACGTAATCGCGCGCGCGCGTGCGGAACCACACCTGCGCGGTGTCGATCGTGACGTTCTGATCGCGCTCGGCCTGGAACGCGTCGGTGACGTTGGCGAGCTCGAGCGGCGCGCCCCGCCGGCGCGCGATCGCCTCGAGCTCCTCGAGCTTGCCCTCGGGCAGCGATCCCGTGTCGTGCAGCAGGCGGCCGATGAACGTCGACTTGCCGTGATCGACGTGGCCCACGATGACGAGCTTGATCCGGTCGCGCATCGCTACATGTAGCCGTCGCGGCGCAGGCGCTCGAAGGCGTCTTCGCTCTCGCGATCCTGCGCGCGGCCGGCGCGCTCGGGCGTCCGCGTGACGCGCAGCTCGTCGACGATCTCGCGGACCGTGCGCGCCTGCGAGCGGATCGGCGCCGTGCAGGGGGCGCAGCCCAGGCTGCGGTACCGCTCGCCGCGCTCGTTGGCGAAGTACAGCGGTATGACCGGGATGCCTTCGCGCTCGATGTACTCCCACACGTCGAGCTCGGTCCAGTGGAGGAGCGGGTGGACGCGGACGTGCGTGCCCGACGTGACGTCGCTGTTGAACTGATCCCAGAATTCCGGCGGCTGATCGTCGGCGAGCCAGTGCATGTCGCGATCGCGCGGGCTGAAGTACCGTTCCTTCGCGCGCGTCGGCTCCTCGTCGCGCCGCACGCCGACGAGGACGCCCGTGAAGCCGTGCCGCTCGATCACCTGCTGCAGCGCGTCCTTCTTGAGCGTGCCGCAGCACTCGACGCGCGTCGCGCGGCCGTTCGGGAAGACGTCGCCCCGCGCCAGCACCGCGTCGTTCCTGCCGACGACGAGATCCAGGCTCCACTCGCGCACGAGCTGGTCGCGGTACGCGATCATCGACGGAATCTTGAACGTCGTGTCGACGTGGACGAGCGGAAACGGCACGCGCCCGAAGAACGCCTTGCGCGCGAGCCACAACAGCACCGTCGAGTCCTTGCCGATGCTCCACAGCATCGCCGGACGATCGAACCGGTTGAAGGCCTCCCGCAGGATGTAGATGCTCTGGCTCTCGAGCGCCGAGAGATGGCTGGTACGAACGTCCACGCGAACCCCGCGTTAGGGTACACCACCGCCAACGAAAAAGGGCCGGCGTGACGCCGGCCCCCTTCGGATATCGACTATCGGATATCGGATATCGACTCGGATATCGACTATCGCCTATCGACTATCGGACGCGCTACGGGTACTGCGGGACCGGGATGTAGCCGGCACCGCCCCAGAGCTTCGTGATCGTCGTCGTGTAGTTCGTGCTCGAGAGCAGGATCGACCAGTTGCCCGCCGACGTGTACACCGCGAGATCGACCCGGCCGTCGCCGTCGTAATCGCCCTGGACGGTCGTGAAGCCGGGACCGCCCCACGAGATCGACAGCGTCGTCGTGTAGTTGGTGCTGGACTTGAGGGCGTACCACAAGCCCGTCGTGTTGTTGTAGACGGCGAAGTCGGTCTTGCCGTCGCCGTCGTAGTCGCCGGGCACCGCCGCGTAGGCCGGGCCGCCCACCGCCTTGGTCATCGACGTCGTGAAGTTCGCCGCCGCGAGCAGGATGTACCAGTTCCCGGTCGACGGCTGGTAGACGCCGATGTCGGTCTTGCCGTCGCCGTCGTAGTCGCCGACGGCCTGCGCGAAGCCGCTTCCTCCCCACGCCGCCGTGATCGTCGTCGTGAAGTTGCTGCTCGACGTCAGGATGATCCAGCTGGCGGTGGAGCCGTTGTAGACCGCCATGTCGGTCTTGCCGTCGCCGTCGTAGTCGCCGACGGCCGGTGCGTAGAGCGCGCCGCCGATCGTCTTCGTGATCGACGTCGTATAGCCGGTGCTCGACAGCGCGACCGTGAAGGT
>Ga0066903_100000104_pt1 | contig 38950 bp, 35 predicted proteins | sample PanSoiMetaGPlot1_FD_67491 | JGI IMG/M metagenome (GOLD analysis project Ga0066903, IMG submission 67491) | Tropical forest soil microbial communities from Panama analyzed to predict greenhouse gas emissions - Panama Soil - Plot 1 (version 2) | ecosystem: Environmental > Terrestrial > Soil >... | reverse complement strand
ATGCGGAAGCAACCAGAGCCCTCGGCCTGTGAGCGCGGGCTTTGATGTATCCCATCGAGTGAGCAGCAGGTACTTGCCATCGCCCGACCAGTCGTTAATCGCCAGCGTGTCCGCACCGCTCCACAGCTTCACTTCGGACCCTGCCCGCGAACGGCTTTCGATAGACGGTGCCCTGCCGCAGATACGCCAGCTGCGATCCATCGGGCGACCACACTGGTGAACGCCCACCGTCGAGCGTGAATCGAGAGATCGCGCCGCTCGCAAGGTCCGCGATCCAGACATCTTGCGTGGTGTCGCCCATCCGTGTGAACGCCGCCCACTTGCCATCGGGTGAGATGCGCAGACTGTTACGCGGGTTGCCTCCGCGATCCCCGAATGTGCCCACCTCTCCGCCGCCGCGGTCGTACTGTGCCAGCTCGTATGTGCCAGGCTGCCCTCGCCGAAACACGAGCACGTTCTGTGATACGTCGAAATCACCGACGGCCCCGCCACCCGCAACCGCGATCCCCTCGCCAATCGTCATCGGCGATCCCGGCAGCGTCAGAGCGTGAACGTCGAAGGCCTGGGCGACGAGCGTTCCACTGCGGACGTACACGAGATGCCCAGGCCCGGAGGACAGTGGAGGGGCATATCGGGCGTTGGTGACATCCTTCAACAGTTGGCGGCGCTCGTTGGAACCGAGTTGCCCGACCCACACCTGGAGCTGCAGTTCGGGTCCACCGCGAACGTGCAGCAGGTAGTGCCGGCCATCCGGCAGAAACGACGGCCCCGTGTGGTTCTCGTCGAAGAGGGCGATGTTGCGTTCGGTGGCTTGGCGCGATTCGCCACCAGATGCAGAGATCGAGGCGAGTGTGTTGGCGGGGCCGTAGAAGAGGATCGTGCCGTCTCGATTGACGGTAGCCGTGACACCGCCGCGCGCAAAAGACCCCCCACCGGCAAGCCGCTGCGCCTGGCCGCCGCCAGCGTTCACCTTCATCAGGGTTTCGTTCACGAAAAATCCGAGCCATGAGCCGTCGGCAGCCCAGAAGGGACACGCCGCGCCTTCAGTGCCGGCGATCGGCCGTGCATCGAAGGCGTCGAGAGACTGCACCCAGAGTTGCTGGCGTCCGGCGCTGTTCCCGATGAAGGCGACCTGATGTCCGTCTGGCGAGAGGGCTGGTGCTCCCCCCGCGACCAGCCCGACGAACGTCGTGCCTTCGGGAGGGAGGATCGAAAACGCGAACGGCTTTACGGTTGGCGCTGGCCGGTACCGATAGGCGACGACGGCCACGGTGACAATCGCGGCCAGCGTCGCCGCGAGCATCCACACTCGCCGGCCGGTTCCGCGTCGCAGCGACGTCGTGCCGGCCGCCGGCGTCTCCAGTCTGGCGAGTTCTTCGAGCACGAAACGCAGGGCGGCTGCATCACCAATCCGCGTACGCCGGTCACGTTGGAGACATCGTGCGAGCAGAGCACGAATCCGTGCCGGCACGTCCGCCGGCAACGCACTCCAGTCCGGATCCTTCGTACGCACGAGCGACAACGTGTCGGTGACGTTGCGGCCTTCGAACGTCGGTCGTCCCGCGAGCATCTCGAAGAGGACGCACCCGAACGCCCAGATGTCGCTGCGCTTATCAGCAGGCTCGCCCTTGGCCTGCTCCGGTGCCATGTAAGCGGCGGTCCCGAGGATCACGCCGACATGGGTCACCAACGGCGGCCGAGTGATCGTCGGTGATTGCGCCAGGCGTTCGTGACTGTCATCGCCGATCTGATCGCTGTCAGACGGTCCGGTCGTGAGCTTGGCCAACCCGAAGTCCAGCACCTTGACGGCCCCGTCGTGCCGGACCTTGATGTTCGACGGCTTCAGATCGCGATGAACGATGCCGTGCTCGTGGGCGGCTTCGAGCGCCTCGGCAATCTGCCTCGCGATCGGCAGCGCCTCGGCTGGCGGGATCGGACCCTCGTGGATCCTGTCTGCGAGCGTGGGACCTTCGACCAGCTCCAGCACGAGCGCGCGAACATCGGTGGAGTCCTCGACGCCGTAAATGGCTGCGATGTTGGTGTGGTTGAGGGTTGCGAGCACGCGGGCCTCGCGCTCGAAGCGGGCGAGACGGTCGTGACTGCCGGCCACTGACGCCGGCAGAACCTTGATCGCAACCTCACGCCCCAGTTTCGTATCGCGAGCGCGGTATACCTCGCCCATCCCGCCACTGCCGAGCAGCCCGAGGATCTGATACGGTCCGGTGGAGCGCCGCTCGTGAACGGCATCCGAGGCGTGTCAAGAATACCGTAAAGCATCGCGCGCCACTCGCCAGCGAACGAGCACGAGGCGCGTGTAGCGTTAGGCTGCCGATCGGGCCATGAACGGACACCATCGCACATACGATCGCGCGCTCCTGCTCGGTGGCGCCAAGCGCGACGCCATCCTTGAACTGTGGGAGGTGCAGCGCTATGGAAGTGACAGCTACGCAGACGTTGACTATGTCTCCATCTACGGGATGAGGCCCGCCGATTGGTACGCGAGAGGCGCCCGAGTATTGGGGCGCACGGCCGTCGAATGCACTCGCGACAGGCTGGCCGACATGATCGGCCGGGACGTGGCTACGATTGCCGCGACGCGACCGACGATGGCCCGAACGCTCGTCGTCGATCCGTTCGCCGGCTCCGGCAATACGTTGTACTGGTTGCTGCGTCATCTACCCGGAGCGCGAGGCGTCGGATTCGAGTTAGATGAGGGCGTCTTCCAGTTGACCCGGCAGAACGTGGCAGTCTTGGCACTGCCCATCGAAGTCCTGAACGTCGATCATGTCCGGGGGTTGAGGGACCTGTCCGTCGTTTCGGATGAGGACGTCGTCGCCTTCATCGCACCGCCATGGGGCGATGCGCTCTCCACCACCTCCGGCCTCGACGTACGACGCACGAGCCCGCCAGTCGCCGATGTCGTGGACGCCCTGCTGCGCCGGTTCCCACGGAGCCACCTTCTCTGCGTCATCCAGGTGTATGAGACGGTGGTTCCCGACTCGATGGCCGCGTTGCGAGCCCGTTTCGCCTGGTCGACGCTGCGTATGTACGAGCTATCGGCTCCGGGACAAAACCACGGAATTCTTGTCGGTGCCAGGCACTGGGCGCAGGAGGGACAGCGCGACGCTTTCTAGCAGGCCGTGCTGGAAGTCAGATACGGCCGCGAAGCTCGGTCTACTGAGCAAGCACACGTCGCGCGATCTCCGCCGCCGTTATTGCACCTCCGTCGATGTTCATCAGGATCACGGCGCCGCGACGGTCTCGAGGGCGGAACACTGCGAGCGCTGAGATGCCGGGATCTCCTCCTGTATGGCCCCAGACAGCGCCAAGTCCCAGTCCCTTGTACTGGCGCCAGGTGAGCCCCTGGACGTGCGGGTTCTTTTGCGCTGCGGCGAAGGGGACGTGCTGATCGGACAGAATCTGTGTGATGGTTCTGGACTGAAGCACTCTTTGTCCGTCGATCTCGCCGCGATTCATGAATACCCGTAGCATGCGCGATAACTCGACGGCGGAGGTCCGCGCGAGTCCATCCGGAGGGGTTGCCCAGCTGTACAAGCAATGCGGTACCTGCACACCGTCAAGTCGCTCGGGAGGTATCCATGCCCGGTCGCGCAGTTGCATCGTAGCGACGTCCCCGTCGTTCGTGGCAAAGGTGTAAGGCGTGGCATGGGATTGCGGATCCATTCCCGCCAGCAAGATCCGGCTGTGTGACATCCCAAGTGGCGCAAAGACTCGGTTCAGCATGTAATCCGAATACGACATGCCCGAAAGCGTCTCCACGAGGTGTCCGAGCAATCCGTACGCGACGTTGCTGTACTCGAACTGCATGCCCGGCTTCCACGGGTGAAAATTGTGTTGCGGATCGTATAGCGTGCCGTCGACCGTCAGATAGTCGCGCAGCCATTGTCCGAGCGGAACATGCGAATCGCCGCACGCATAACTCTTTTCATACGCCGGGCCGTCGGCGATCGACGAGGTGTGCGTCAGCAGTTGGCGGAATGTCACCGGCGCGTCAGGATAGGTGGCGTTGCGTACGGGAAACGGCAGATAGGCATTTACGTCGCCGTCCAACGGGAACTTCCTGCGCTCCCACAACTGCATCACCGCAATGCAGGTAGCAGTCTTGGTAACGGAACCGACATTGATCAGCGTTTCCGCACGCATGGCTCTTTGCTGCGCGAGGTCTGCAAAGCCAAAACCCGTCGCATGCAGTAACTGGCCGTCCCGAATGATCGCGAGTGAGAGCCCCGGAACATGTGCCGATTCCATGCGAGCGCGGACAAAGGCATCCAGGTCGTCACCGGGAGCACCCAGGTCCTCCGCGCCAGCCATGGCCGCGACAGCGCGCGATCCATCCGCGCCCAGCCCAACCGCGCCAACGGCCACGGCGGCGATAAAACTGCGGCGAGTGGAGCGGACGGACACCCCATCAGTGTAAACGCACAAATCAATACCCAACGGTGACGCCGTGGCTCTCGCAGACGAGGTCGTCGCCGACAAGGGCTGTCAGAGTCGCGCGCTCGTTCTGGAACTGACGCAGCAGGAGTTTCGGATGATGATCAAAACGCGAGAACTGTCTGCACCATCGGCACCCACCCCGTCATCCCGGTGGTGTACGGGGTAAAGGCCCCGCTGTACGGACTGCGGTCGATGTTGAACAGTTCTCCGTTGAGCCACAGTCGCTCCGTGGGAAGGAAGTGCCACTTCACCCCCCCGCCGTACTCATGGGAGTCGCCGAACTGCCCGCGCACCCATGAGCCGCGGCCGTAGACCATCACCTTCCTGGGTTTGACGAAATGACCGACGGTCAGCTCGCCGCCATGATCCACTGTGGACGTGAGGGGAAGCGGGCCGTCAGCGTCGAAGTCATCCAGCCAGCGCACGAAGTACTGCCCGTTGATCGCAAGGCCGTTCCACTTGAAGCCGCCGTCGACCGCCCACATGCGGTACGTCGCCACGTTGACCGTGACACCCGGCGCAAACGCTCCGGTCGAGAAGGTCAGCACGCCGTCCGAGTTGTAGAGTGAGGTGTTCTCGGGACTCGATTGATCGAGGTTCGAGAAACGGTCCTCCCTCGATCTGGTAAACGCCGTGCCGACGCGAATACGCGGTTTCTTCGAGGAGAAGTAGTCGTCGTACATGTTGCGCGACTTGCCGGGCTCCCCGTAGGCTCCCAGCGGTTCCCACCAGAGACTCCCCGAGAACGCCAGGTGCGTGTCGATCTTGTTGGCCGAGATGCTCAGCGTGTTGAGACCGTTGCCGACAAACGCGAGGTAGTTCACACCCTTCCCGAGTTCTCCGTTGGCCCAGGCGCCCTGCGTGAACCCTGGACGGAAGAAGTTGTCGGCCATGCTTCTGTCGGTCGACGTGAAAAACGGGAACGTGTTGACCAGCGACCGGCTCCCCGGTACTCCCGTATAACCCGCGGTAATGGTGAGAGCCTTGTTGAACTGCCAGCCGATGTTGCTGGCGACGACGATCGACGCGGCCCCCGCGGATGTCCAGACCGTGAAGCTGTATCGCGCCCGCTGGTCGAACACATAGCCGCCCAGGATGAACATCGCGCGGTTGACCGTGATGTCGTTGCGCGTGTGCACCTCGCGGACGACGCCAAGATGGTCGGTGTAGGTCTCTTCGCTATTCTGCGTGTTGAGATAGCGGAGCTGTGTGTTGATGTTGAACTTCAGCAGGAACGGCACCGATGCGTCTGGAGGCGTTTCCCAGATGACCATGCCGTCCCGATACCGATCGGTGATCTGTGGTGCGGGGGAGGACGCCGACGAGGACGCCGTCTGTCCGGAGGCGGAAGTCGAGAAGAACATCAGCGACATCCACACGAATGCGGATGTCGCTGTCATGGCTGCGCGGCGGACGGGCACGATCAGCAGAGCACGACGGAGAGAGCCAGGCCGGCTTCGCTGGTTTCCTTGTACTTGCTGTTCATGTCCTTGGCGGTCTGGGCGAGGGCCGCCACCGTTGCGTCGAAGTTGACGCGGTGCCTGGACGCGATCTCGTTGCTGGCGATCGCGTAAGCGGTCCACGCTTTGACCGCCCCGAATGCGCAGCGCTCGATGCACGGCACCTGGACGTACCCCGCAACCGGGTCGCACGTCATGCCGAGGTGGTGCTCCAGCGCCGATTCGGCCGCATTCTCAACCACCAGCGGCGGCGCGTCGAAGACCGTCGCAGTCAAGGCTGCCGCCATTCCCGACGCCACACCGATCTCTGCCTGGCAGCCGCCCTCGGCTGCAGACAGCGTCGCATGGTGCTTGCAGAGGTATCCGACCGCTGCGGCGGCGAGCATGCCCTCGCGGACCTTCTGCCGATCGACTTTCCTGACCTCCAGGAGCCCATAGACCAACGCCGGCATCACACCGGCCGAACCGCCAGTCGGAGCCGTGATCACCAGGTGGCCGCGCCCGTTCTCCTCGGATGCCGCCAGCGCAAATGCCGACAGCACGCCGAGACCGCGGTCTGCCTGGAACTTGTCGTCCATCGCGCGCTTGTAAACCGTGGCCGCCTTGCTATGCAGCTTGATCGGTCCTGGCAGCACGTCGTCTTCCGGCATCGACAGCCCCGATTTCACCGTCGCGACCATCGCGTTGATGACTTTGTCGACCCAGGCGTACACCTCCGCTTCCGATTTGCCCGTGATCGACATCTCGTTCGCCAGCATGATCTTGGCAATCGTGGTCTTGTTGTTGTCGGCGTAATCGCGCAACTCTTTCATCGTCGCAAAGGGGTACTTCGGCGGGTTCTTCTTCGGAGGGGTATACCCCTTCCATTCGATGAATCCGCCGCCGACCGAGTAGTACTCCTGCTCCAGCAGCACGTCGTTGCCGCCGAGCAGCTTGACCGTCATCGTGTTCGGGTGTTTGAAGTCGCCTTTGGTGGCGTCGTAGACGATGTCCTTGAGGCTCACGTCGATGGACTTGTCGCCGAGCTTCACCGGGAACACCTGGTCGGGTTTGTCGCGGAGGCTGTCGAGAAACTTCGGATCGACGGTAGCCGGTTCATTGCCGACCAGACCTGCGAGGGCCGCTCGTTCCGTGCCGTGCCCCTTGCCCGTCGCGCTGAGGCTTCCGAACAGGTTCACCTGAAGCTTGGTCGCCTTGGCCAGTTGATCGGCGGGCAGCTTGGTGGCTCGCTGATAGAAATCGTAGGTGATGCGCATCGGACCGATCGTGTGCGAGCTGGAAGGGCCAGGACCCACCTTGTAGAACTCGTCCACGGTCGTCAGGACCGGCCCCTTCTCCTTCATCACGACGTTCAGGTCCGCAGCGAGGGGCGGCGGGGCCGGAGCAGCGGCCGCCGCCGGTTGCGCAGTTGCGGCCGCCTTGGCCGTCTTCTCTTCGGGCGCGGCCGCGCAACCCGTCATCACCGCGGCTGCACCGCCCACAGCGGTTCGCATCAGGAAACTCCGACGATCCAGTCCCTGTGGAACGTCCTGGGCGATCAATGGGCGCGTGTCCGCCAACGGATCTTCCCGAGTGGCATCCGATTCCTCAGGCCTTTTGTTTGACATGGGTCAACCTGCTCCCTTTTATAAAGTTCAGTTCGCGGGGGATCCGAGCTCTAGCGATGCTGCAAGAGCACCCGGCATGCCAGAGCTGGTGCCGCGGAATCGTGTGTGTTTTCGCGCGGGCGCCTGGGGAGGAGGCCGCTTGTTTGGAGCCCCTCCACAATCTCGGAGGCTACGGCGTGACGACGATTCTCCCCGCAGCCCGCCCTTCAACCAGGCAGCGAATGGCAGCGGGCACCTCGCTCAGGGGGAACGTCCTGGCGATGATCGGAGTCAACGTTCCCGTCGCCAGGAGCGTTTCCAGCGCGGTCAGGATGTCGTGATGACTGGGCATCTTGAAGGCGTTCAGCTTGCGCAGGTGGGCATCGAATGGTGAGCGCGCCATGAGTCGAAGCATGTGCGGGATTGTGCCGAGCACGGGACCGCCCACCGTGCCGTAACTGGTGTGGCCGATGCTCACGTAGATGCCGTGCGCCGCGAGTATGCGTCTGCAGTCGTCGAGCGAAAGCGTCGACGCCACGTCGAGGACGAGGTCGTAGCGCTCGCCACTGCGTGTCGGATCCTCGCGGGTGAAATCGATCGTGTAGTCTGCGCCCAGCTGGCCCATCATGGCCAGCTTCTCGGCGACATCAACGCCGACGACGCGCGCTCCGTGCGCCTTCGCGATCTGCACGGCGATGGTGCCCACTGCGCCGCCCGCTCCGTTGATCAGGACGTTTTTCCCAGCGAGCGCGTCCGGCGGGCCGAGATTGATGAGAGCGATGGCGCCGGAAGCGACCGTGGACGCTGCCTGCCCGAACGTGACGCCTGGCGGTTTGTGCGCCAGCATGTTCTGAGGGAAGGCCGCGTACTCGGCGAAGGTTCCGCCGTTCACCCACCCCTGCATCATGGGCCGGCCGCCGAACACTTCATCGCCGGCCGCGAACCGCGAGACGTTCCGGCCGACGCGCTCGACGTGTCCCGCCAGATCCGTTCCTGGAACGCGCTTCCTGGGCCGGAGCAGTCCGTTGCCCATGAGACGCAGCACGTACGGCCAGCCGGTCACGACATGCCACACGTCCGCGTGCACCGAAGCGGCGCGGACTCGCACGAGGACCTCGTCATCGCCGAGTACGGGCAGGTCGATGTTTCGCAGGCTCAGGACCTCGTTCGCCGGCCCGTACCGCTCGTGGACAATCGCCTTCATCCTGACGCGCTTTTCGAGTCGAAGATCGCCCTCGATTCCTTCGCCGAGGCGGCGGTCATTCTCGTCACCATTCCCGTCGCGTTCGGAGGCGGTCTGTTGCTCGACGGTGAGACATGGCGCGTCTCGTCGCCGGTCGGGTCGATCGGACTCTTTGGCATCGCGGTCCAGAACAGCTTGTGCTTCCCGCACTGTACTTGATAGATCGGCGCGGCGGCTGCCGCGATTCTCGGCGGGTCGTGCGCGCAGCGCGTGCCGGAGCCGGAGGGACTCGCGCCTGGCACGCCGCACATCTCCTGGGTGTTGATGTACGGCGACCGTGACACACCGGACCGGGATTCGTGTCAGTCGACGCCGCAATCCGAGTGCGTCGTGCTCCGAGCCAGCCCGACACCCAGGTGTTCACGGACATGCACTTCTACCTCCAAGGCGCCGAGGGTGACGAAGTATGTCGGCACCGAAGTCTTGCCACCAGCATCATCGTCAAGAAGAACGAATCCATCATCAATGAAAGCGTCACTGCCATCGTCACGTCGATGCCTGGCAGGTACGCGGTGTCGGTGTCGTTGACGGCAACGGTCGCCGGTACCGGGAAGACGCGGGTGAACGAGACGATCCCCGTGATTGTGAGGTGAGGCCGCGCGGCACGGGCGCGAGTCGCTTTCAGTAATCGAATATCGACTACGAAGACGTGGTGCTAAGATGCTGCGATTATGCGTGATCCGATCGCCCGCGAGTTCCTGCTGGCCTTCTGGAAGATTCACATCCTGCATCACGCGGCGGACGGGCGCGGCGTGTACGGCCAGTGGATGCTCGAGGAATTGCACCACCACGGCTATCGCCTGAGCCCCGGCACGCTCTATCCGATGCTGGCGCGGATGGCGCAGCGCGGCTGGTTGCGCGCATCGGAGCCCACCCACTCGAAGGGCGCCCGCGTCTACCGCCTCACGCCCCGCGGTCACGAGGTGCTCACTCAACTGCGCGCCGCGCTCGACGAGCTGTACGGCGAGGTCGGCAAGCACGAGATCGGCGCACGTCACAGCCACGCGCCATCACGCGCGAAGAGCCGTCTCGCCCGGTCGACCCAGGCGGCGCGGGACTAGCGACGGCGGCGATTGACTTCCGGGCGAGTCGCAGCACATATTACGAGTTTCGTAGTCGCTAATTGTAAATAAATCATGAGGCAGACGATTCGAGCACGTGCAGTCGCGGCGGCGGCGTCCTTGCTCATCCATCCGGTGCCGGCGGCTGCTCAGGCCCCATCGCAGCCCGCTCCGCCGCAGCCGCTCACGCTCGACCAGGCGATTCAGTACGCGACGGAACACTATCCGACCGTTCGCGCCGCGCTCGAACAGATCAACGCGTCGACCGCCGGCGTCGACGTCGCGAAGTCCGCGTACCTGCCACGGTTCGATGCGCTCTGGCAGACCAATCGCGGGACCACGAACAACATCTTCGGACAGGTGCTGCCGCAGAGCGTCATCCCCGCCCTGTCGGGACCGGTGCTCGACTCGACGTCCAGCCAGAGCGTGTGGGGCAGCGCCCTGGCGGGCCTGTTCTCGTGGGAGCCGTTCGACTTCGGCTTCCGCCACGCGAGCGTGGTGACGGCGGAAGCTGCCGTCACACAGGCGCGCGCCGGCGAGGCGTTGACCCGTCTCGACGTGCAGAACGCGGTTGCAGTCGCCTATCTCGGCATGCTGGCGGCCGAGCGCGCCGTGACCGCCACGCAGGCGGATCTCGATCGCCGGAACGTCCTGCTCCAGTCGGTGCGAACGCTCGTCGTCAACCAGCTCCGCCCGGGCGCCGATCAGTCGCGTGCCGAGGCCGAACGCGCGGCCGCGCAGACGCGGCTCATTCAGGCGCAGCAGGCGCTCACGGTCGGACGAGCCACGCTGGGTCGCGTGCTCGGCAGCACCGCTGCCGGCGTGACGATTGCCGGCGACGCCCTGCTCGCGAGAGTACCGCCGTCCGATATCACGCCGGGCACCGTGACGGCCCATCCGCTGGCACAGGCGCGCCAGGCCAGCGTCGAGCAGGCCCGCGCCCAGCAGGAAGTTCTCGCGCGGACCGACCAGCCGCGCGTCTTCGTGCAGTCGAGCGTGTTCGCGCGTGGGAGCGGCGCAAATCCAAACGGCGTGTACGACGGGGGCGCGGGCGGGCTGGGGCTCGAGCGTGCCAACTGGGCGGCCGGCGTGCAAGTGGTGTTTCCCAACGCGTTCGATTTCTCGAGCCTCCGCGCGCGCAAGGCGGCGGCCGCGGCATCGTCGCGTGCCAGCACCGCCCTGTACGACGAAGCGCTGCTGACCATCACGAGCCAGCAGCAGACGGCAGCGGCCGTGCTCCAGACCACACGCGCGGTTGCCGCGAACACGCCCGTCCAGCTCGCCGCCGCGCAGCAGAGCGAAATGCAGGCGCGCGCCCGCTATGACGCGGGCCTTGCCACTCTTCTCGAAGTCGCGGAGGCGCAGGGACTCCTGGCGCAGGCCGAAGTCCAGGACGAGCTCGCGCGCGTCGACGTGTGGCGCGCGCTGCTCGCGTCGGCCGTCGCGCAGGGAGACCTGGCACCCTTCCTCGCGATCCTCCAGCAACCCTAGGGAGCGTGCGCCATGTGGCTCATTCGCACCGCGCTTCGTCGTCCGATCAGCGTGCTCGTCGCCGTGATCGCGATCGCGTTGACGGCGGTGTTCGCGGTCAGCCGCATGCGCATCGACATCTTTCCCGATCTGAACCTGCCGGTCATCTACGTCGCGCAGCCGTACGGCGGCATGAGCCCGGCGCAGATGGAGGGGTACATCACCTATTACTACGAGTACCACTTCCTCTACATCAACGGGATCGAGAGCGTCGAGTCGAAGTCGATCCAGAACACGGGACTCCTGAAGCTGAACTTTCATCCCGGCACGGACATGGCCGAGGCGATGGCGCAGGTGATCGGATATGTCAACCGCGCGCGCGCTTTCATGCCGCCCGGCACGGTGGGACCATTCGTCATGCGGTTCGACGCCGGTACAGTCCCCGTCGGCTATCTCGTGTTCTCGAGCGACAGCCGAAGCCTCGGCGAGATCCAGGATCTGGCGCTCAACCGCGTGCGCCCGCAGTTTGCGACGCTCGACGGCCTCACCTCGCCGCCCCCGTTCGGCGGCAGCCAGCGCACGATCGTCGTGCGCGTCGATCCCGATCGGTTGCGGTCCTACGGGATGGCCCCCGAGGAAGTGGTGCGCGCCGTGAGCACCGGCAACGTAATCATGCCGTCGGGCAGCGTCAACGTCGGCGACCTCACGCGCATCTCGCCGGTGAACTCGGTGGTTTCGAACGTCGACGACCTGCTCGAACTGCCCATTCGAACGGGCGCCGGTCCCACGGTATTCATGCGCGACGTCGGATCGGTCAGCGACAGCACCGATATTCCCACGGCGTACGCCCTCGTCAACGGACGGCGGGCCGTCTACATTCCGGTGACGAAGCGGCCCAGCGCGTCGACGCTGGCCGTCGTCAGCGAGGTCAAGGCGAACCTCGGACGCTTTCAGGCCCTGGTGCCGGACGACATCAAGGTGAGCTACGAGCTGGACCAGTCGGGCAACGTGTCGGGGTCGCTCCAGTCCGTGCTGCGCGAAGCGATCCTCGGCGCGCTACTCACCGGCCTGATGGTGCTGCTGTTCCTCCGCGACTGGCGGAGCTCGCTCATCGTGATTCTGACGATTCCGTTTGCGCTCCTGACGGCCGTCGTCGCGCTGTGGGGGTCTGGGCAGACGATCAACATCATGACGCTGGGCGGACTCGCGCTGGCCGTCGGCATCCTGGTCGACGAGGGCACGGTCGCCATCGAGAACATCCACACGCATCTGGCCCTGGGCACGCCCATCGCACGCGCCGTGCTCGACGCCAGCGGCGAAGTGGTGGTGCCGCGCATGCTGGCCATGTTCGCGGTTATCGCCGTGTTCGTCCCGTCATTCTTCATGACGGGCGTGTCGCAATCGCTCTTTGTGCCACTCTCACTCGCGGTCGGCTTTTCGATGATCGCGTCGTTCGTTCTCTCCAGTTCGCTCGTGCCCGTCGTGTCCGTGTGGCTGCTGGGCAGGCGCCAGTATGCGGTGCGAGGCGTCTCGCATGGCGAAGACTCTGTCGATCGGCTGCGCGATGGGCTGACCGCCGTCCTCCAACGCCTGATACCAATGCGGGCGCTGCTCGTCGGCGCGTACGCCGTGGTCACCGTTGCGATCGTCGTGCTGGTGGGTCTGCGGCTGGGCCGCGAGATCTTCCCGTCGGGCGGCGCGCACCTGTTCCAGCTCCGGTTCCAGGCGCCGACCGGGACGAAATTCGAATCGACCGAGCGGATTGCCGGCCAGGTGCTCGAGGAAATCAAGGCGGCCGCCGGGCCGCAGCACGTCGACATCACACTGGGGTATGTCGGCGTTCAGCCCTCCTCGTATCCGATCAACACGATTTTTCTCTGGACCGGCGGATCGCACGAGGGCGTCCTGCAGGTGGCGCTCAAGCCCGATTCGCGCATTCAGCTGGGGCCGTTCGAGGAGGAACTCCGGCGCCGGTTCGCGGCGCGCTTTCCGAATGTGCAGTTCTCGTTCGAGCCGGGCGACATCGTCGGCCGCATCATGAACTTCAGTGCGCCGACGCCGGTGCAGGTGGCCATCATGGGCCCGGACTTCGCTGCCACCCGCACATTTGCGAGCAAAGTTCGCCAGGAGCTCGCGGCGATTCCAACGCTGCGCGACTTGCACGTCGAGCAGGCGCTCGACTACCCGGGCATCAACGTCAACATCGATCGCGAGCGCGCCGGGCAGCTTGGCGTCACGGTCAACCAGGTGGGGCAGTCCTTCGCGGCCGCCACCTCGTCCAGCCGGTTTGTCGCACCGAACTACTGGGCCGACCCGCGGACCGGCATCGCCTTCCAGGTGCAGGTGCAGGTGCCGCAGCCTCGGATGACGAGCCTGGAGGACCTGCGCGTCGTGCCGGTCACGCGGGGCGGGTCGTCGTATCCGCTGCTCGGCGACGTGGCGCAGATTGAGAACAGCACGATCGTCGGCGAATACGACCGGTTCAACGGCGAGCGGATGGTCACGCTCTCGGCCAATGTCGCCGGCGAAGACCTTGGCCGCGCCGCCGATCGCGTGGACCAGGCTATCGCCCGAGCGGGCACGCCGCCGCGCGGCGCGACCGCAGCCGTGCGCGGCCAGATCGCGACGATGCGCGAAACGCTCGGGAACCTGGCGACGGGCCTCGTGGTCGCGGTCATCGCGATCTTCCTGCTCCTTGCCGCAAACTTCCAATCGCTCCGGCTCGCGTTCGTGGTCATCTCCACTGTACCGGCGGTGCTGACGGGCGTCGTGCTGATGCTGGCCGCCACGCGGACGACGATGAACGTACAGTCGTTCATGGGCGCCATCATGGCGATCGGCATCGCCGTCGCCAACGCGATTCTCCTCGTCACGTTTGCCGAAGAGTCGCGGCGGGATGGAGGATCCGATCTGCCGCCGGCAGTTCATGCGGCGCGGGGGCGCATGCGCCCTGTGCTGATGACGAGCGCCGCCATGATCGCGGGCATGATGCCGATGGCGCTCGCGATCGGCGAAGGGGCCGACGCGACCGCACCGCTCGGCCGCGCGGTGATCGGCGGATTGGCCGCGGCCACCGTTACCACGCTGCTCGTTCTGCCGTCGGTGTATTCGCTCGTGCAGCAGTCGGCGAGCCGTGTATCGGCATCACTCCATCCTGATGATCCGGAGAGCACGTACCGTGCGTAGAGCGACCTTCATACTTGCCGCGGCCGTTGCCGCCTGTGGCGGAAAGCCGGCGGCGCAGCCGCCGTCAACCACCGCGCCGGCCGGTCCGCCGACGCTGGAGGTCGTCCGCGTCGTCCAGCGTCCGATCGACGTCACGCTGACGATGCCGGGCCAGTTGGATCCGTACGAAACCGTCGACGTCCATCCAAAAGTGACCGGGTTCGTGAAGAGCATCCGCGTCGATCGCGGTTCGCGCGTGCGAGCCGGCGAGCTCATCGCCGACATCGAAGCGCCGGAGCTCATCGCTCAGCGGGCCGAGGCGCAGTCGAAGCTGCAGGCGGCGGAAGCACAGCTGGCCGCAGCGCGCTCGAAGGCCGAGGCCGACGCAAGCACGTCCGATAAGCTCAAGGCCGCGTCGGCGACGCCAGGTGTGGTGGCCGGCAACGATCTGGTGCTGGCGCAGAAAGCCGTCGAAGCTGACCAGAATCAGATCGCCGCCGGACAGCAGACGGCGGAGGCCGCGCGCCAGGCGGTCCGAGCGATCACTCAGATGGAAGATTACCTGCGGGTGACGTCGCCGTTTGACGGCGTGGTCACGGAGCGCAACGTGCATCCGGGCACGCTGGTCGGGCCCAACAGTGGACCTGCGGCGACGACGCCGATGGTCCGTGTGGTGCACACCGATCGACTGCGGCTCGTCGTGCCGGTTCCCGAGGCGTACACGTCCGGAGTCACACCCGGGGTTTCGATGACGTTCACGGTGCCGGCGTACCCCGGCCAGGAATTTTCAGGCACCGTGGCGCGCCTCGCGCACGCCGTCGATGTGAAGACGCGCACCATGGCCGTCGAGCTCGACGTGATGAACAAGGACGGTCGGCTTGCGCCCGGTACGTTCTGCCAGGTCAAGTGGCCGGTTCGCCGTCCGGCACCGTCGTTGTTCGTTCCGAGTGGCAGCGTCGGCAGCACGACCGATCGCACGTTCGTCGTGCGCGTACGCGATGGCCGGACCGAATGGGTGGATGTCAAAACCGGCCTGGCATCGGGGCCGTTGATCGAGGTGTTCGGGGATTTGCAGGCGGGCGACACGGTCGCGCTGCGCGCGACCGACGAAATCAAGCCCGGGACCGAAGTGCGCAGCACGGAAGCGAAACCCGCCTCGTCGTAGAAACGAGCCCACAAGAGAGGATGCCATGGCGGGCAAGTCGAAGGCCCGACAGGGCTACTGCCGCACCCACGTCTCGGTGATCTTCTGGCGCACGCGATCCTGCGAGACGCTCTCGACGGTGATCGTCTTCTGATCGGCGGACACTGTGGCGTTGGACGTGCTGAACGCCTGGCCCTTCATCTTCACGACGCCGGTGTAATGACGTTCGTCCAGCCGCTTGATCGCCATCGTCTCGCCGGTCGGTTTGCCGTTGACGAGAGCAGGAACATCGGTCCCGTCCATCGGCGAATCCACCGTCAGCGTCATTGCGGGCTGACCTTGATTGGGGGGAACCTTGTAAACGAGCCGAAGTCCGCCGTTGCAGCAGGTCGTGACGGTCATCACGACGCCCTTCCCCTCCGCGTCGGTCCGCGCCCACGTACCGATCGGGATTTGGGCATGAGCCGCGCCAGCCGACAGGAGCGAGGCTGTTATGGCGACGACGATGATGAAGGATTGTTTCGCTGCGTGCGATCGCATGAGCCCTCCATTCGAACCGATTCTACGGGCACAGATCGAACAAGCGATCGAGAGATTGCGGCTGAGCTGACGAGCGTCTCTGGCTCGCGCTTATCGGCGGCGTGCGTCGAGGAAGCTAGCCAGATGCGCGATCACGTCGCGCGCATCGTCTTCCGCGCCGCAGATGAAGGTCGACTTCCGTCGTCGGAGCAGCGGCAGCCCGAGCGCATAGACGCCCGGCGCGTCGACGACCACGCCGCCTTCATGGCGGAGATGGCCTTTTTCGTCGACGACCGGCAGCGCGAGCCAGCTGTAGTCGGGGCGGAATCCCGTCGCCCACAGGATGGAGCGAATCTCGCCTTTCTGAAAATCGAGCGACAGCGGCGATGAGGCGGGCACGCGCGTCGGTTCGAATCGCTCCGGAGGCGCGACGTCTGCGGCGTCGGCGTGCGTCAGCGCCCACTCGTCGAAGGTGTCGAGCAGGCGATTCATCTTGAGGTCCGCGAGCGCGAACTGATTGCGCAGCCCGCCGGAAAAGAGCGCGCGTCCGTCGCGCACGGCGGCCAGGCGGCCGACCAGGCGGACGCCCGCAGCGGTCAGCGCATTGAGATCGAGCGTCGCGCGTTCCTTCGTGCCGACGAGCTGCGGCGATGGAAGCCGGCGCGCGCGCGTCAGATCGTCGACCTCGTCCCATCGCTGGTTCCAGACGCCGGCGTGCTCCATCCACCAGAGCACATCGCGGCCGCGATACGTCCGCGGCAGGCGCACGTGCTCGCCAACCGACAGCGTCACCGGTCGTCCCGAGCGATGGATCTCGTCAGCGAGCTGCACGCCGGTCGCCGACGCCCCGACGACGAGCACGCCGCCGGGGGGAAGACTATCCGGAGCGCGATAGTCGAACGGGCTGAAGCTGGAGACAGACGCCGGGACGGCGCGGCTCAGCACGGGCACCGACGGAAGATTGCAGGCGCCGCTGGCCAGCACCACGGCGCGGCAGTGGAAATCGCCTTGCGTCGTGGCGACGTGATAGCCCTCGTCCTGGCGGCTGAGTCGTGTGACGGTGGTCTGCGTGCGCACCGGCGCGGCGGCGTCGGCGGCGTAGCGCGAGATGAAGGCGACCAGCTCGCGCATCCCCATGTAGCCGTCGGGCTCGGGACCCTGGTAGTGGAAGCCCGGCAGCCGGGTTTGCCAGTTCGGCGTGAGGAGACGGAGCGACTCCCATCGCTCGCGCCGCCACGAGTTGGCGACCTCGCCGCGTTCGAGCACGACGTGATCGAGCGAACGCTCGGTCAGGCATCGACTCGCGGCGAGGCCGGCATGCCCCGCGCCGACGACGACGACGGAGACGCGTTCGATCGTCAGATCACTTCGACCGTGACGTTGACCGGGTTGGTGATCACGTCGTACACGGCCGAGCGTTTCTGCGACTGCGCGACGATCGCCTCGATGTCCTTCTTCGGCGCGTCGGCGTCAATCTTGAACGTGACCTTGATGTCGTCGTAGCCGTTGCGAACGTCGCTGTCGATGCCGAGGATGCCGCGGATGTCCATCTTGCCTTCGAGCTTCGACTCGACCGATCGCAGCTGGATGCCGCGATTCTGCGCCACGGCGGCGACGCCGGCGGTAAGGCAGCTCGCCAGGCCGACCAGCACGTACTCGATCGGCGTGATGCCCTTGTCCTCGGAGGCGAAGACCTCGGGGTGATCCGCGCTGAAAGTCGTCTCCGTCTTGTGCTGCTGCTCCTGGCCCAGGCCGAAGAACCCTTTGACCTTCGCGGTGCTGTGCGTGCCGGTTTCCCACTTACACGACGCCCGCCAGGTGAACTTCGCGGCTTCCGGCGCGCCCTTGAGCGCTTCCCGCGCGTCGAGCAGTGCCTGCACGTTGACGCCGTTGTTGACGGTTGCCATCGCCATGATCGCTTTGTCCTTTCTTCCAGATCGGTGACCGAAGCCACGCATCATACATCGGTGGCCAACGGTTGGATGCAACGAGGATATGATGCGTGACATGTCGCGTCCGTCGCCGAAGGCCGATGCCGGATCGGTCGGAACCTTCGAGACGCAGTTTCTCGACCTGCCGCGGCCGCTGGCCCTCGACTGCGGCCGGACCCTCCATCCGGTCAGGATTGCCTACGAAACATACGGGACCCTGTCGCCGACGGGCGACAACGCGGTGCTGGTGTGTCACGCGCTGAGCGGCGATGCCCACGCCGCGGGGTACGCGAAGACGCCGCCCGCCGAGAGCACGCGCGACGGCTTTGCCGCCGAGGATCGAGACGGCACCAGGAACCGCGGCCTGGGCTGGTGGGACGGCATGATCGGGCCGGGTAAAGCCTTCGACACTAATCGCTTCTTCGTCGTCAGTACGAACCTGCTCGGCGGCTGCCGGGGCACCACCGGGCCGTCATCTATTAGTCCGCAGACCGGAAAACCTTTCGGGTCCGAGTTCCCGGTGATTACCGTGGCCGACATGGTGCGCGCGGAGCGGGCGTTTCTGGATGAGATTGGGATTGATCGGCTGGCCGCCGTGGCGGGCGGTTCGCTCGGGGGCATGCAGGCGTTCGAGTGGGCGATCCTCTACCCCGAGCAGGTCGACGCAATCGTCGCCATCGCGAGCACGCACGCGCTGCAGCCGCAGGGCGTCGCGTGGAATGCCATCGCGCGCAACGCGATCATGGCGGATCCCGACTGGCAGGGCGGCCACTACTACGGGACGGGACGCGCACCCAACGCGGGCATGGGCGTGGCGCGGATGGTCGGCCACATCACGTACCTGTCGGCGAAGTCGCTCGGCGACAAGTTCGGGCGTCGGCTGCAGTTCGCCGACGATATCCGCTACACGCTGACCGATCCGGAGTTCGAGGTCGAGAGCTACCTGCGCCACCAGGCCGACACGTTCGTGAAACGCTTCGACGCCAACACGTATCTCTACACGTCGCGGGCGCTGACCTATTTCGATCTCGCGCGGCAGTACGGGAAGGGACGGCTGGTCCACGCGCTCGAGCCGATCAAGGCGCGGGCGCTGCTCATCGCGTTCAGCTCAGACTGGCTGTATCCGCCGGCGGGATCGGAAGAGCTGACCGATGCGCTGCGCGCCGCAGGGAAGCAGGTCGAGCTTCACGTGATCGAGGCGCCGTACGGACACGACTGTTTCCTGCTGGAGGAGGCGCGGCAGACGCCGATGATCCAGCGATTCCTCGCCGCCGAGACGGTATAGCCATGGAAGACGATCGCACGTTCGGATTCGAGACCCGCCAGGTGCACGCCGGGCAGCGCCCCGACCCGAACACCGGCGCACGCGCCGTGCCCATTTTCCAGACGACGAGCTACGTGTTCGAGGATCCGGAATCGGCGGCCGCGTACTTCAACCTGCAGGAATACGGCAACACGTACTCGCGGATCATGAATCCCACCGTCGCCGTGTTCGAGGAGCGCATGGCGAGCCTCGAGGGCGGGTGCGGCGCGGTGGCCTTTGCCAGCGGCATCGCGGCGCAGGCCGCCGCGCTCTTCACGCTGCTGCAGCCCGGCGATCACGTGGTGTCGTCGGCGGCGCTCTACGGCGGCACGGTCAATCAATTCAAGCACCTGCTGCGCAAGATGAACGTCGGTCTCACGTGGGTCGACCCCGACGATCCGCAGGCGTGGAAGGCGGCGGTCCGCGACAACACCAAGGTGTTCTACGGCGAGACGATCGGCAATCCGGCAGGCAACGTCCTCGACATCGAGACGGTCGCCGCCCTGGCGCACGAACATCAGATCCCGTTGATCGTCGACAACACGTTCGCGACGCCGTTTCTCTGCCGGCCTATCGAGTGGGGCGCCGACATCGTGGTGCACTCGGCGACGAAGTTCATCGGCGGCCACGGCACCAGTATTGGCGGCGTCGTGGTCGATGCGGGAACGTTCAACTGGTCGAACGGCCGGTTTCCGGTCATCGCCGACCCCTCGTCCGCGTACCACGGCCTGCAGTTCCACGAGACGTTCGGCATGTACGGGTACCTCATGAAGCTGCGCGCGGAAACGCTGCGCGATCTGGGCGCGGCCATGAGCCCGTTCAACGCGTTCCTCTTCCTGCAGGGCCTCGAGACACTGTCGCTGCGGATGGAGCGGCACGTGACCAATGCGGCTGCTGTCGCCAGCTATCTGGCGTCGCACGCCCAGGCGTCGAACGTCACCTATCCGGGCCTGCCGACGAGCCGGTATCGCGCGCTCGTGCAGAAGTACCTGCCGCGCGGCGCCGGCGCCGTGTTCTCGTTCGACTGCGTCGGCGGACGCGAGGCGGGCCAGCGGTTCATCCGCGGCGTCACGCTCTGGTCGCACCTCGCCAACGTCGGCGACGCGAAGAGCCTCATCATCCATCCGGCCAGCACGACGCATCGCCAGCTGAACGACGATGAACTGAAGGCGGCCGGCGTCGGACCGGGGACAGTCCGGCTGTCGGTCGGCGTCGAGTCGGTCGACGATCTGATCTGGGATCTCGAACAGGGATTCGCGGCGATCGATGCGTCGACGCGCCGCGAGGTCGCGTCGCGATGAGTCCGGTGTTCGATCCCGCGCGCTACCAGGATCCGCTGACGATTCAGCGCGTGCTGCAGACGGCGAAGACAGTCGCGATCGTCGGGCTGTCGCCGAACGAGCTGCGCGCGAGCTACTTCGTCGGGTATTACCTGAAACGGCACGGCTACCGCGTGATTCCGGTCAACCCGCGCGGCGGCGACATTCTCGGTGAGAAGACCTTCAACAGCCTGCTGGACGTGCCCGTCCCGGTCGACGTCGTCGACGTCTTTCGGGCCCCGGACGCGCTGCCTGAGATTGCCGGCGACGCAGTCAAAATCCGCGCGGGCTGCCTGTGGTGCCAGTTCACCGTCATCAACGAAGAAGGCGGACGCATCGCCGAAGCGGGCGGTGTGCCGGTCGTGATGGATCGGTGCCTCAAGGTGGAGCACGCCCGCTACATCGGCCGCATGCACTGGCTCGGCTTCAACACGCAGCGCATCACGTCGGTGCGCGGCGGCCTGCAGTGACGCGCGGGGTCCGACAGCAGCCGTTCGGCAAGAGCCCGCGTCGTGTCAGCGCGCCGGTTCCTTTGAAGCGTGACCCCGCTCCGGTGTCTCTGGCGGACCCTTCCGGCGTTCGGACAGGGCGGTCAACAGCGCGCTGAGGCGTTGCCGCTTCTTTACCGTTCGCTTTCGGTTGATGTGAAATCTCGCTCGATCGCCATTCCGTCGCGACATGCGCGCCTCCGATCTTCAGATGATGTCGATGGCCGCCGGCAGAGCAAGGTGCCGAATCACCGCCCTCGTTGCGCACCGCGTCGTTCCGGTTTCGACCGCGCCACATTCCACACGTCGCCGCACTTCGTGCATCTCCAATAGCTGTCGGCCTTCGGACTGGTTGCCGTCGTCACAGTGGCCGTCGACCGGCAGCTCGGGCACGCCGGAGGTGTGCTGACGGTGTTCGGCGATCGCGATGGACTCGAAGCGGAGTCTTTCACGCGGCCTCCAGGGAGATGCTTCGATGAGGGCTGGAGGCCGAGATGGCCGCAGGGCTCAGGGAAAGCGCGATAGAGCGTCGAGTATACGTTGTCGGGGCCTCTTTACGCACTGACAACGCGAAGGCGCACGAGCACATCCTTCGTGCTACAGTCGTTCCCCGGATCTTGCCGCGTGCTCGCGTCCTCCAGGAACGAGCCTTCTTGACCTGCTCCTTCTGAAGTTCAGCCCAGCTACGAGACGACATCCACCGCGTCGAGGCCGACGATCAACGTTGCACTGCGACAGAGGAGTTCATTTCATGAGTCAAGCGACTGGCCGCGCCCGTGGCGGTGTCGGATTCCGGCGCGGCGGCCACGGTCGGCGACCAGAACCGCGCCGGTAGAGGCGTGGCACGCGTTCATCTGGTCAACCCGAGCGCACACTCGTTCGGTGTCGCCGTCATTACCCCGCGCTGGCTGTACGTCCTGGCAGCCGCGACCGGTAGTCGCTGGGGTGATCCGCAGATCGTTGACGAGACCCTGAACCCGCTCGCGCTCGAGACGATCGGGCCGGGGGATGTCGTCGGCATCGGCATCCATACCGGCAATGCACTTCGCGGATATGAGATCGGCCGCCAGGTGCGGGCGCGCGGCGGATGGGTGGTGTTCGGCGGCATTCACGCGACGCTGTTCCCTGACGAGGCGGCGGACCTTGGGGCCGCGCACGCCGTCGTGCGCGGTGACGGCGACATGATCTGGCCTCAGGTCGTCGCAGACTGTTTCGCCGCCCGGCCGAAGCCGATCTACGAAGGGGGCCGCCTCGCGGGCGATCAGTTCGTGTCGGCGCGCTGGGATCTTCTACCGGACCGCCAATATATGTGGGCGTCGGTCCAAACGGTGCGCGGCTGCCCGAAACACTGCTCGTTTTGCTCGGTGTGGCGGACCGACGGACAGGAGCCGCGGCAGCGGGGTGTGGATCGCGTCGTCCGGGAAATCGTCGAGCTGCGGCGCCGCGGGTTCCGGTTCATCGCGCTGGCCGACGACAATTTCTATCCGGTGACGTTCGCGGATCTCGCGCAGGCCAGGCGCCGGCCGGATCCGGTGCGGTTTCTCGAATTGGACGCGCTGCGGCAGGAGCGGTTCGAGCTGATGGCAAGGCTGGCCGAACTGCCAGATGACATGGTCTTCTACACGCAGATCACGATGGAGGCGGCTGAAGACCCGATCTTCCTCGACGCGATGAAGCGCGCCAGGATCCTCGGTGCGCTCGTCGGCGTTGAGTCCGTCACCCACGAAGGCCTGAGGGACGTCTACAAAGGCTTCAATCTGGCCGGCGACGAGCTCGTGTCGCGGTTGCGTGCGTTCCGCCGCCACGGTATCCACGTCCTCGGTTCCTTCATTTTCGGGCTGAACAGCGACACGAAGGACACCTTTGACGCGACGGTCGCGCTGGCGGAACAGGCCGACCTGACGTTCGCGCAGTTTGTGCTGTTGACGCCGTTTCCCGGCACGGTCGACTTCGACAAGTGGGCCGCGGAGGAGAACCGGCGCGGCACGGTGGTGGACGGCGTGCCGATCACGCAGCACTGGCTGATTCCACAGGAGCGCCGGCCGCGCCTCTATGCTGCCCATCCGACGATGTCGCTCGAGGAGATCCGTGTGGGCACTCAGCGCTCGTGGGATCGCTTCTACAGCTGGCGGCACGTGTGGATCCGCTCACGGGTGGTCGAATCCATCCGGGCTCGGATTGCGTTCGTCCTGATTTCGAAGCTTTATCGACACATGTATGCGAATACCGGCATCGCGACTGACAGCGCGCGCGTCCACCGATCGGCGCGATGGGCGCGATGGATCGGCCACGCGTGCAGACGGCTGTTTCTGGCGAAGCCGTTGCCCGATCTCGCATGTCCGTGAGCAACTCGAACAAGCCACCCAAGGCAAGTTCGTGTCTGTCATGGCTGTCTGACTATCGAGTGCTCGTCGGCGGCTGGCGCGTGATCGACAGCAGCTGCTGCGGTGCGTGATCGACCTGGAGCGTGGTGTGCCCGATCGCGAAGCGTTCGCGCAGCATCCGCTCGAGATCGCGGCGGATGGCGTGGCAGTCGGCGCCCGGTGCGACCAGGACATGGGCGGAGAGGATCGGCACGCCGGGCGCCAGTTCCCACAGATGAAGATCGTGCACCTGGCTGACACGTTCGGTGTGCGCCATGGCCCAGCCGACTTCCTGGGGCGCCGTGCCCTCCGGCGCGCTCTCGAGCAGCACGCGAACGGCCTTGCGCTGGAGGGCGTAGCCCGACCGGAACATCAGCGCGGCGACCACGAGCGACGCGATGGCGTCCGCGCGATCGAAACCGGTCGTGATGATCACGATGCCGGCGACGAGCGTGCCGATGAACGCGTACAGATCGGTCACGATGTGCTGAAAGCTTCCTTCGACGTTCAGGCTCTGGCGGTTGGCTTTCGCCAGCACCCAGGCCGCGGCAAGATTCACGACGACGCCCAGCGCCGCGACGATCGTGACGAGGCCGCCGGCGACATCCGGAGGATGGACGAGGCGCGACACGCCCTCATAGGTCACGAGCAGGCCCAGCACGAGCAGCACCGCGCCGTTGGCCTGGCCGCTGAGCACTTCTGCCCGTCGCATCCCGTATGTCAGATTTCCGCCGCTGGGGCGCTGGACGAGCCGAATCACGACGAGCGAGAGGACGAGCGCGCCGGCGTCGGTCAGCATGTGGCCCGCGTCCGAGATCAGGGCCAGTGAATGGGCCACGATGCCAGCCACCACTTCGAAGACCATGAAGCCGACGATCAGCACCAGCGCGATCGTCAGGTAGCGTCGGTCCGCGTCCGCGCTGACGCCGTGCGAATGGCCGCCCTCGTGGTGTTCGTGGCGATGGCCCTGGGTGTGGATGTGGCCGTGTTCGACCTCGTCGATCGCCATTCCACGTACTGTAGTCTTTTCGACCGCGGCAGTCTGCGCCGGATGAGTGGTTAAACGACCGCGGCGCGCCTGGGCCGTCGGATGGCTCTCACCTTCCCGCTTCTCCCGCCTCCGCAGAAGAATCGATCGCCTCCGTTGGACTCGAGCCCCGACACGCCGACTCCGGCCGGCAGGTCGAGTGTCTCCAGGACCTCTCCCGTGCGCGGATCGACTCGCCTGACATCGCTTTCGTCACCTTCCCAGGTGCCGTGCCAGAGCTCGCCGTCGATCCAGGTGACGCCGGTCACGAAGCGGTTGGACTCGATCGTGCGAAGAATTGCCCCGGTGTCGGGATCGATTTGATGGATTTTCCGGTCGCGATACTGTCCGACCCAGAGCGTCCCTTCGGCCCAGGCGAGCCCCGAGAAGCTGCCGTTGCCGGGCGCCGGGATGGTGGCGAGCACCTGGCCAGTCGCCGGATCGATCTTCTGGATGCGGTCATCGGCCAGCTGAAACAGGTGCCGGCCGTCGAACGCCGTTCCGGCGTGCGCGGCGACCTCGATCGAGCGGAGCACCTTTCCATTGGCGGGATCGAAGGCGCTCAGCCTGTCTCCGGCGGCAAACCAGACGTGCTGACCGTCATAGGTGACGCCGCCCACATTGTCGACACCCGGGAAGGGTCCGTACTCGCGAATGACCACAGCCGGCGATCGCCTCACGACGGCATCCTAGTCTCCCGGGAATGGACCGGGGAGTAACAAGGTTGTCGTGAATCCCGGGATGGGAGGCGTCATCCAGCGGCGCGCTCGTCCGCGACCGAACGCCTGGACCTTGCCTCCGGCGGCCAGCGCATCGAGCTCCCGCTGCACGGTGCGCTGGCTGGCGCCCAGCGCCAGCGCGAGAGCCGAGCTCGACCACGACTCGCCATCGGCGAGGAAGGCCAGCACCGCCGCATGGTCCTCTTCAACCGGCCACGCCAGCACGACGATCGGGCGTCGCCGGCGCGTGGCCAGCGCAAAGCCGTCCTTCGTGGCGGTGATGCTGGCGTGGGCTCGAAGCGTCGCGCGAAGCCGCCCGATTTCGACGCGCAAACGCGCACGATGTGATTCGTCGGCGACCTTCGCGCCGAATGCCCGTGCCACGAGCGAGTCCCTCGAGACGCCTCCGGGCCACGCTTCACCGAGCGCACGGACGAGCGCGAATAACACAGGGCGCCTCGCGAGCGACACCGTCGAACGTTTGTCCCGCACGACATGACGGCACGCGTCCACGACGAGCGCGTCCGACGCCAGCAGCGCTTCCACCTCTTCGAGCAGGAGGAGCCGCTCGTGGCCACTCGCCATCAGGCGGGCCGCCGGCGTCCTGAGCGCGCGCGCCGCGCTGTCCACCTCCGCGGCCAGCGCGGGAATTGCGGCGCGGCGCGCTGACTGCTCCGCGCGAGCGAGGGCTGCACGCGCCGTCTTCGTCCGGAGCCGTCGAATTGCGATCCCGGCAACTACCAGCTCGTGGGCGGTCCTCAGAGAGGGAGGCAGCGGCGAGGCGTCGAGATCGGCAAGCGTCCGTTCGGCCTCGTCAAGGCGTCCCATCAGCACAAGGCGCCGGACCTCGAGATGGCGCGCATGCGCGGCGTTCATGCGGTCGCCGTGCGCGTCGAGCGTCGCCCGCGCCAGGTCGAGCGACTTCGCGGACCAGCCCAGGTCGCGCGAGACGAGCGCGATCTCGGCCTCGGCCACCACGCACCGGGCGCGAGCCACGACTTCTCTCGCGCCGAACGCTCGTGCCGCGCGCCGCAGGAGCGTCTTCGCCCGGACGAGATCGCCGAGCTGCGCCATCGCGATCCCTCGCAGCGCGAGGGCCGGCGCATAGTCGCGCAGCGCGACTCGCGTCAAGGCGCCAAGCGGATCGCCGGCGGCGAGCGCACGCGCCCCTGCCGTGATCAGCGAGTCCATCGGAATCCCGCCACACTTGTCACTCCCACCCGTTCGAGTCCCGGCGCTAAATCTATCGCATGACCGACGCGCACCGAACGACCCCGAAAACGGACCACACACAGGAGACAACGCGATGACGACACACATGACCGGGACACGACAGGAATGGCTGGCAGCGCGGATGTCGCTGCTCGAGGCGGAGAAGGATCTGACGCACCGCAGCGACGAGGTGGCGCGGCGACGTCAGGAACTGCCGTGGGTGCGGATCGACAAGCCCTATCGATTCGACACCGACGAGGGGAAGGCCTCACTGGCCGATCTGTTCAAGGGACGATCGCAGCTCGTCATTTATCACTTCATGTTCGGGCCGGACTATACGGCCGGATGTCCGTCGTGCTCGGCGATCGCGGACGGATTCAACGGCGTCGCCGTCCACCTCGCGAACCACGACGTCACCCTTTCCGCTGTGTCGCGAGCGCCTCTCGCGAAGCTGCAGGGGTACAAGCGGCGAATGGGATGGACGTTCCCGTGGGCGTCCTCCTTTGGGACCGACTTCAACGCTGACTTCGGCGTCGGGTTCACCCTGGAGCAGCAGCGTGAGGGAGGCATCGAATACAACTTCCGGCGGGAAGACGCGTGGCAATTGCGCGGCAACAGCGGGCCCGTTGCTGAAAGCGCCGCGATGACCGGGACCGATCCCGCGACGTACACGCGCGAGAGGCCAGGTGTGAGTGCCTTCGTGCTCGAGGACGGCGTCGTCTACCACACCTACTCCGCCTATGCGCGCGGGCTGGACGGTCTCTGGGGCATGTATCAGTGGCTCGATCGCGCACCCAAGGGACGCAACGAGAGCGGCCTCTGGTGGCGCCGCCACGACGAATACCAAGGGTGAGGAGATCATGGTGATCGCGGCACACCCGCGGGACGTGAGATTCCTAGGCGTATCTGCGGTGGTGTTCGCGGCCAGCGCCGCGGTCACCATTCTCTGGTGCGCGTCCATGTCAGCGATGGGCGCGATGCCGATGCCCGGCGGCTGGACGATGTCGATGGTGTGGATGCCGGGGCCCGGACAGACATGGTTCGGTGCCTCGGCGTCGTTCGTCGCCATGTGGACCGTGATGATGATGGGCATGATGCTGCCGTCGCTCGTGCCGATCCTGTGGCGCTATCGTCAGGCCATCACGGCGACGAGCGAGGTGCGTCTCGATTGGCTGACCACGCTCGTGGGCGCAGGGTACTTCTTCGTCTGGACCGTGCTTGGAATGGCGGCCTTTCCGGCGGGCGTCGCTCTGGCGGGCGCGGCGATGCAGCGGCCGGCACTGGCGCGCGTCGTGCCGACTGTGCCCGGGCTGATCTTCCTCCTCGCAGGTGCGTTCCAGTTCACGGCTTTCAAGACCCATCAACTGGCCTGCTGCCGGGCTGTGCCAGCGCCCGGCCGTGCGGGGCCGCCGAACGCCATCGAGGCCTGGAGGGACGGCCTGCGCCTGGGGGTCCACTGCAGCTACTGTTGCGCCGGCCTGACCGCAGTCCTCCTGGTGGTTGGCGTCATGGACCTTCGCGCGATGGCTGCGGTCGCGCTCGCGATCACCACCGAACGTCTCGCTCTGAACGGTCGGCGCCGAGCGCGGTTTATCGGGGCCGTCCTCGTCGGCGCAGGATTGTGGATGACCGCGTCCGCGCTACACAAGACCGTCGTTGTGGACAATCCGGCCGCCGACCACAGTCAGCAGTGATCGCGTACGTCTCAGATCGTCGTCTGCGACGGTAAAGCAATCCCGGTCGAGCACCGCAAGGTCGCCGCGGTTGCCGACCTCGATCGATCCGAGATCGTCCTCCCAGATGAACCACTTGTTCGCGGCCGTCGCAAGCCAGAGCGCTTCCTGGCGCGACAGCGCCTGATCGCCCAGAATCGGCTGCCCTGCGAGGTTCTTCCCCGTGACGATGGTGTAGAGGTTCAACCACGGGTTGATCACGGTGATGTCGCCGCCGTCCGAGTGATAGCCCTTCTTGATTGGATGCGACATCAGCATCCGGTACGGCGGGCCGACATTGGTGCCCGTCCGTGTCGGGCCCCAGCCGACGAGGACGCCGATCCCGATCGCGTTCGCGCGATCCGCGAGCTCGACGGGGAACTGCGGGATGTGCGAGATGATCCAGCGCAGATTCCCTATCGGAGTCTCCGCGTTGACGGTCTCGCGATCCTTGATCAGCTGCGTGACGTTCGCGAGATTCAGCGTGTGGTCTTCGCCCCTCCACCCGGCGCGCGCGATGGCGCGCAGGCCGTCGAGGCCGCCGCCGGTGAACTCGGCGATGCCGCCGGTCCTGATCCATTCGTCGCCGAAGAACGGAAACGAATTGCGCAGCCGCGGCCCGAGCGTCGGCAGCGGCGGATTGGCGGTGGGGGAGTCCTGGTGCAGGAATTCGATGCGAAGCCGGGCGGGCATCGCGCCGTCACGGTGCAGCGCGAGAAACGGCTGGTGCATCGTGTAGACGTTCTCGCTCGCGATGCCGCCCTCGATGCCTTCGGCATGAAAGGCCCCGCAGTCGCGATGCGTCGTGATGCCGAGCGACGCGTAGTACTGAAGGGCGTCTCTGGCGCCCCGCTTCCGCGTCTCGGGCGTCAGGAGCTCCTGCCGCAACGTTTTCAAGGCGAGGTTGAGGGCCGGTCCGGCGATGGCGCCGTCGGCGGCGACCGCAACCCCCTTCGACTCGAGCCACGCTTTCGCGAGGCTGTTGACGCGCGCGCCTCCCTGTGCGGCCTGGATGTAGACGGGGCGATCGACGGCGTCGAGCTCCTGCAGCGTGGGCAGACGGCTTTCAGGAAACTGCATCGCCGCGACGGGCCCGATCGTCGTGATGAACTCGCCGCGAGGCACGTCGGCCGACCGCTTCCTGAGCGCGGCGATCGCGTCGGGAATCGTCAACACGTGCTCGAGGGGTGTGTGCCATCCGGGCCGGTTGCCGACGAGCACGATGTGGTTATGCGCGTCGATAATGCCGGGGATGGCAGTCCTGCCTTTGAGGTCGATGCGTCGGACGCCGCGGCCCTGATCGCCCACGTTGTCGCCGACGGCTGCGAACCGGCCGCCGCGGATCAGGGCCCGCGAGACGGTGCGGTTCGCGGCGTCCATCGTGTGGATCCGGCCGTTGACGAGGAGCGCGTCCGCAGCGTCGGCCGCGGCCGCAGGGCGGGGGGCCTGCGCAGACAGGTGTTCGAGCCGAAGAGAGGGGCCGAGTGCCGCGATTCCCGCGCCGGTGAGGAATCGTCGACGCGAGAAGCTGTTGCCCGGCCGCCGCCTCACCGGTCTACTCGTCGGGCGACCGGAAGCGGATCGTGTGTCCGTCCGGGTAGGTGATCGCCACCAGGAGCCCGATCGGGCTGTGGCCATCCGCCGCTGGCGTGATCGTCACGGTGATCTCGTCCCCGACGTGGAGGGCATTGGGTCCGTCCTTGCCGATCCCCAGCCGCGCGAGCGTCGTGACGCTGCCACCGGTGATCGACCACTCGGTGGCGGTGCCCTCGGCGTTCTTGACGTCGAGCTTCAACGACGAGTGAGGGTTCACGAGCCGGAATGCGACGAACGTCCCGGTGATCTTCGCTTCTTTTCCCAGCGCGTACGCGCCCGCGAGGGAATGATGCGCCTGCAGCGACGCTGTTGCCAGCAGCCATCCGCCGCACAGGACGGCGGCGGCGCCTCGCAGAGTCCACTTCGTCATGTGCGTCCCTCCTATTGAACCGCCCTCAGTGCCGAATCTGTGTGGCGACCGCTTCCGTCTCGTACACCTCGCAGTTGCCGCGCTCGCGCACAAGGCCCGCGTCCGGATTCGGGTTGCGCCGCACCGTTCGCGTCGGCAGCACCCACGGTTCCACCAGCACTTCGGGGTCTTCGATCGTCACGTCATACAGGAGCGCGTCGCCCTGCCGCGTGAACTTCTCGACGACGTGCATGCGATCGGAGTGGAAGAGCCCGCCGCGCCCCAGCCAGGTCGTGTCGATGAAGGCGATGGCGTCGAGCACGAGGGAATCGCCTTCCCATCGCCCGACCGTGTCGCCGAGGTACGTCTGGTCGAACTCCGCATTCTTGCCGTGCGGCCGGCCATCGGTCGGGATGATTCGATACTCGCCGTAGCCGCCACCCGCGTCGCCTCCGATGTAGATGAACGTGACGTCCTTGTCCGTCTGGTAGATGCGTCGGGGGGGACCCTCACGCGGCACGCCCAGCGGCTGGCAGGTCATGACGGGGTCGTACTTGTTCGTCCACATGTCGAGCTGCTGAACTTTGTCCCAATGTTGCGGCTTGTAGACAGGACGGCCCAGATTGCCGAATCGCGACGGTGAGTACAGCTCGAAGTCGTACGTCTGATTGATCTGCCGGTTGCAGCCCTCAACCTGCGTCGGACCGCATCGGCGTCCGCCACCGGTCATGTAGTTGCCGATCCAGTCGCTGTAGGCCCAGCTGCCCGTCAGGTCGGGATGCGCGCCCTGTCGCGGCGTCGGCGCCGACTTGTTCACCTCGGCTTCCGTCTTGGCCATCACGCCCTTCGGGATCTGGCCCGTGACCGTCATCGCGGCTTTCACGCTGGCTGGCACGGGGGCCACCACGTACACGTTCCCCGTCTCCGTCTCGTTCGTCGTCAGATCGCGGACGACGGCGCCGTTGCGTCGCTCGACCATCTTGCCGGGGTACAGCACCTCGATCTTGTTCAACGGGTTGTTCCAGTCCTGATAGTCGCTGTAGGTGAATTCCGTCGTGGTCGACCCGAGCGTAACCACCACCTTGTCGGCCATGAACTTATCGTTGAGCGTGGCGGTCGCGGTCGCTCCGGCGACGGCCGGAATCGGGAACGTGACGACCGCTTTGCCGGCCTGCCACGCCAGCGACGTCTGGCCCACCTTCATGAGACCGCCGTCGAACAGCGTGCCGGGGTTGGCCCCCAACCAGAATGTCTCGGTCGTTCCGGCCACCGCGGCTTTCGGCGCGCCCTGAGGGCTGGCCCAGATGCGAATGAGCCGCTCCTGAACCGCAGCGGGCATCGGTGTCGTCTTGCCTTTCGTCGGACCGATGCCGGCGCCCGGCGTGTCTTCGTCCCAGGCGTACAGGCCGCTCACCACCTCGACGTTCGACGACGACTGGCCGTTGCGCGCGCAGGTGTACTGAATCCGCTGCGCGAACGTCTGGTAGTTGGTGCTCGCGCGGTATTTCGACAGCGTGCACGGCTGCCCGTTGACCTGAATCGTGCCCTTGCCCTGATACTCGAGCGTGGCGACCATGTCGCGTTCGTCATGGCCCTTGAGCATGCCCGTGGCCCACATCCACTTGAACAGCACGGCCTTCAGGTCTTTGGCGTCCGGAGCGGGCGTGTAGGGTTCAGCGACCCCGCCGCGTGGATTCGGATTTTGCGCACCGGCCGTCGCGGCCACGCCGATCGTGAGGGCAACCACGAACGCAACCTGCATCCAGCCAGTCCTTCGACGACAATCCATGGTGGTCCTCCCTCGGTCCCGGAGCGGTTCGGGCCGAGCATGCCCGCCCCGGAGGGGGGAGGTCAAGGCCAATGTTGACGTGGCATGAGTTGGCTGTCGTTGATGTGGTGTGCCGATGACCAGACAGGAATCGATTGAACGCGTGATCCGCGAGCAGATCGACGCGGGACAGCTGGCCGGGGCGGCCGCGCTCGTCTGGCGCGACGGAGAAGCCCAGATTGCCACCGCCGGCCGGCGCGAGCTGGCGACAGGGCTGCCGGTCGAGCGCGACACCATCTTCCGGATTGCCTCGATGACCAAGCCCGTGACGACCGTCGCCGCGTTGATGCTGCTCGACGAGGGTCTGTTCGAGCTGGACGACCCCATCTCGATCTGCGCGCCGGAGTTCGCGCGGATGCGCGTGCTGCGCCAGCCGGAGGGGCCGCTCGATCAAACCGACGAGGCCGCGCGGCCGATGACCTTCCGTGATCTCCTGACGCATCGCTCCGGGTTGACGTACGGCGACTTTCACCGCGGCCCGATCGCGCGGGCGTACGCGGAGACGCTCGGTGCGCAGATCGACAACCCGCTGGCGCCGGACGAATGGATCGCCCGGCTGGCGACGCTGCCGCTGATCGATCACCCTGGTGCGCGCTTCCACTACAGCGTCTCGACGGACCTGCTCGGGTTCCTGATCGCGCGCCTCGAGGGCGCGTCGCTGGGCGCGGTTCTGCAGCGGCGCATCTTCGCTCCACTCTTGATGGGTGATACCGGCTTCGCCGTGTCCCGCGAAAAGCGACAGCGGCGCGCGGGCTTGTGCGGGTTCGATGCCGAGGGACGCCTGACGACGCTGGCGGCAGCGCCGGGGGGGCATGCGTTGTCCGAGCGGCCGGACGAGATGACGTTCGAATCCGGTGGCCAGGGCCTGTGGTCGACGCTCGACGACTATCTCGCGTTCGCGCGCATGCTCATCGGCGATGGAGCGAGCAGCACGCCGCTCCTGCGTCGAGAGACGCTGGCGATGATGACGTCGAATCAGCTCACGCCGGAACAGCGCGCGACGGCGCGGATGCTCGGCCGGCCGGTGTTCGCCGAGGGACACGGCTACGGCTTCGGCGTCGCCGTGGTGCTGGAGCCGGAGCGCGCGGATCCGTTGCGGTGCCGCGGCGGCGTGGGCACCATCGGATGGCCCGGCGCCTACGGAGGCTGGTGGCAGGCGGATCCGAACGACCATTCCGTGCTCATCGTCCTCGCGCACAACATGGTGGAGCTGCAGCAGATGGCGCGCGGGATCGGCCTCGGCGCGTGGGCCGCGATCGCCAGCGTCCACGCCATCGCGACGTCGTGACCTTGCGCGGGTCGTGTGTAGCACACTACGCTCACGTCGATCGATGAGCGCATCGCCCACCTCGGCCGACACCTTTGCGCGCCTGTGCCGCGCGCGTGACCGGCTTCGCGAGGTACACGATCGCACGCTGACGATCGACGAGGTGGCGCGCGACGCGTCCATGTCGCCGTTCCAGTTCATCCGCCGCTTCACGGCCTTCTTCGGCGACACGCCGCACCAGTTCCGCATCCAGGCGCGCGTCGACCGCGCCAGAGAACTGTTGGCGCTCGGCGGTCATTCGGTCACTGACGTCTGCATGGAGGTGGGCTTCTCCAGCCTGGGCAGCTTCAGCGATCTGTTCGCGCGGCGTGTCGGCATGCCGCCGTCCGCGTACCGGCGCCATGCCTGCGCGATGGTGACCGTCCCCGGCATGCTGCCGACGACGCTGTTCCCGGGATGCCTGCTCCTGATGCCCGCGGCGTTTGCAATTTTGGAGAAGCAAGCGGCCGGCGCGCCCGTCACACTCGACGCATGAAGATCAAATTGACGAGCGTCATGGTGGACGATCAGGCCAAGGCCCTGAAGTTCTACACGGAAGTCTTCGGCTTCGTGAAGAAGCGCGATATTCCCGTCGGCATCTACCGGTGGATCACCGTCGTCTCCACGGAGGGCCACGCGGACGTCGAGCTCGCGCTCGAGCCGAACGGCAACCCCGTCGGCAAGGCCTTTCAGGACGGGCTGCTCAAGCAGGGCATTCCCGCCGCCGCGTTCGAGGTGGACGATATCGACGCCGAATACCGGCGCCTGAAGTCGCTCGGCGTCGTGTTCACGCAGGCCCCGACCCCGCAGGGGCCCGTCACCATCGCCGTGTGCGCGGACACCTGCGGCAACCTGATTCAGCTATACCAGCCGCCGCGGTCGTAGGGCCGCGGCCACCAATACCTCAAGTACCTCAGCTTTTGCGCCAGCACTGCGGGGTTTCCGCGCGCATGACGCGTTACCTCTGCAAGGAAGGAATGACGAAGAGGAGCGGACATCATGAGCCTGGAAACCAAGCGCAATCTTGTTCTCGCCGCGTCGATGACGATCATCATCACCGCCGCCGCCGTCGTCACGGTGACGGGCCGCGCGGTCATGCGATCGAGCGACCGGCGTGAGGCGGGCGCCGCCGTCCGGCGGGGCGAATATCTCGTGAGCATCTTGGCCTGCACCGACTGCCATACGCCCTGGAAGATGGGCCCGAATGGTCCCGAGCCCGACATGTCGCGCTTTCTGTCGGGGCATCCCGAAGACATCGGTTCGCTGCCGAACAGCAGGCCGGGCGGACCCTACGCGTGGTCCGCGTTCCCGACCAACACCGCCTTCAGCGGTCCGTGGGGCGTGAGCTACACGGCCAACCTGACGCCGGACCAGAACACCGGCCTCGGCATCTGGACGGAGGACATGTTCGTCAAGGCGCTTCGCACCGGCCGGCATATGGGAGTGTCGCGGCCGATCAACCCGCCGATGCCGTGGCCGGCGTATCGCAACGCCACGGACGAAGATCTGAAAGCCATCTATGCCTACCTGCGCACGATCAAGCCGGTCGTGAATCACGTGCCCACCTACGAACTGCCTGAGGACTAGCCATGAAGACGCGGCTGGTCTCCCTGTCCTCGACGCTTCGGCTGGCGTACATCGAACACGGCTCGCCCGACGGCGAGCCGATCATCTTTCTGCACGGTGTGACCGACTCGTGCCGCGCGTTCGAGCCCGTGCTGCGTCTGCTTCCAGAGCGGTTCCGCGCGTTCGCCCTTTCACAGCGCGGCCACGGCGACTCGAGCCGGCCGCGCGGCGGCTACACCTATCGCGACATGTCAGAGGATGTGCGCGCGTTCATGGACGCGCTCTCGCTGCCGAAGGCGATTGTCGTCGGGCACTCGATGGGCTCGATGGTGGGGCAGCGCTTTGCGGTCGATCATCCCGATCGCGTCGACAGCCTCGTGCTGTTGGGCGCCTTTGCATCAATGTACCAGCGGCCAGGGTTGAAGGAGTTCGTCAACGCCTCGATTCTCCCGCTCACCGATCCAATCGCGCCGGAATTCGTCCGCGAATGGCAGCTCGGCACGCTGGCCCGTCACATCGATCCGCGGTTTCTCGAGACCGTCATCGCCGAAACGCTGAAGGTCCCCTCACGCGTGTGGCACGCGACGTTCACGAGCTTTCTCGGCACACCCGACTTCTCCGGCGATCTCTCGCGTCTGACGATGCCCGTGCTGGTGATGTGGGGCGACTGTGACGCGTATGCGTCTCGTGACGATCAGCGGCGGTTGATGGATGTGATGCCGGATGCGCGGTTCATCGTGTACCCCGGTGGCGGGCACGCCTTCCACTGGGAGGAACCGATGCGGTTCGTGTGCGATCTCCTGCTGTTTCAGCGAAGTATCCCGGTCTTCGATCACCAAAGGGCGCAGCTGGTCCACGCCTGATCCGCTCTCCTCATCAGCCTCCACGCCGCCGTATGCGCAGCAGGTGATTTCGCGCGGCCAACTTGAGCAATAATCGGCGCCCATAACACGAACGACCGACGCGGCCCTGCGGCAATCGTTCGCGCCGTCACGCAGAAGCGCTAGGTGAGCCATGAACGACAACATGTACTCGAGCCTCGGGAACCTGTCGGCTCTGCGGACCCTGAGCGGACTGATCACGAACGTCAATCCCGGCCCGGTGGGCCCTCCAGGGCCAGACGGCGAGGGGCTGCAGGTGACGCTTTCGATAGACGATGAGCCGCGCCAGCTGACGCTGCCTCCGGACGCCGGGCGCTTCGACCGATGGGCGGTGACCAACGCGCTCAAGACGCGGCGTCCGGTCTATGCGACCGTCGACAACGGCCAGATCGTGGCCGTGCGTCGGCCCGTGGTTGGAAGGGTCTCGTCGTTCGAGGTGCATGCGGACGGCCCGATCCATTTCACGGTCGACTCGTCGCCCCGCCGTTTCGTGCTCCCGGCGGAGCACGACGCCCGGCTGGCAACGATTCTCGAGCGGTCGTCGAACTCCGGCGGCATCGTGATGGTCGACATCGATTTGAGCGGCGCCGTCCTGCATGTCGACCCGGCGCCGTGGGAGGCCTGGGACCTCGCCCCGATGCGTCTCATCGTCGGCGCGCAGAAGCTCAGCGCGATCAAACTGGGGCGGGTGAAGGTGTCAGACGTCCCGGGACTCTTCCAGTTCCTCGCGAAGGAGGCATGCCCGATCGGCGCGCCGACGACGGCGTGCATTCCCTTCAACTTTCCCGACACGGGCTGCAACGCGCGTGCGCACAAGATGTGCACGATCCTCGCGAAGCAGTCGGTGGCTTCGGCGAAAGCCTGGCTCTTCGATCCGCACATGGTCATCGCCACCAGGAATGCCCAGGGCCGTTGCGAGATCGGATGGTCGTATCACGTCGTGCCGTACGTCAGGGTGCATGGAACGGGCCCGGCCAGCGTCAGAGTGCTCGAACCCGCGCTGTTCCCGGGACCGGTGACCCTTCACGCGTTCGTGACGGGACTGCACTCGTCGTCGCGACACATCAAGTACAGCCGGCAGGAGGTGTATGAAATGAGCGAGGATGGCTCCGCGTCGCTCGAGCGGACGGGCCAATGCGACGACGACCTCGATGAGTACAGGGAAGAGGCGGCCGAGCGCAATCCGCAGCCTCCGTACTGCTGACGCCGCTCACGGTTCGTCGAACCACGCCGCAATCTTCGGGTCCGGTGCCCGGTTCGCCAGCGCGGGCACATACATCGTCATCATCGGGCGGATGTTCGCGCGCGGCAGCTTCGACAGTGCGACCCGCTCAACGATCGGCTTGCGGGTGGGAAACGTCGACGCTTCGTACAACACGACGCGGTGATGGCGCGGGTAGTCGCGGAGGAGGCGTTTGACCAGGACCTCGATGCGATCGGCCCGGACAGGGAGCTTGACATCGCGGAGCGTCAACTCGCCAAGCACGCCGATCTGCCACAGGATCAGCGCGCTCGTCGGGTCGCTGCGCCGTTTGTACAGCAGGAAGTCCGTTGCTTCGAAGCTCTGGACGCCGCTGGTGCCGGGATCGACGTCGAGATCCGCGTACAGGAGAGCTTCGGCCGAAATGCCAGGCACGATGTGTGCCGGACGGCCAATTCGACGGACGGCTCGCACGGCAAACCGGGTCACCATGACGAGCACGCCGGGATGACCGTAGAACGCGACACACACGCGCTGCCCGGACTGAACGGCGGACAGAATGCGGGCCGTCATCTCGCGGTATGAACGAAGCCGCGGCTTGCCGGTCGCGTACGAGCCGTACAGAGAGCTCGCGCCGGGGTTGACGCTCGACAGCCACGTTTCGGTGACCGGATCGAGTGCGAGGTAGAACAACCGGTCCGCCTGGCGCATGTGCGCGAGGGCCTCAGGCGTCGTCTGGTGGACACCACCGATGCCGACGCCCACGACGACCAGCGAACCGGCTGCCGCTTTCACGGTTCGACGACCTGCCATCAGCGCTTCTTGCCTGATTTCCAGGCCTTCTTCTTCGCCGCCGTCTTCTTCGCCGCCTTGGGCTTTGCGGGCTTTTTCGACGCCTCGATGACGACGATCTGTTGATTGAGGGCTCGCTCGACGGCGTTTTCATTCTGGTTGCGAATGGCCGTTTTGGCCGCCTCGCTGAGCCCGGCGTCCTCCATCATCTGCTCACGGTTAGCCGGGTCGGCGAATCGCTCCCTGGCGGCATTGTTGACGGCCACGTTGATCACGAAATCCATGAGCTTCTGATCGACGCTCGGCTCCGACTTGCTCGACTTCTTCGCCATGTGCGCTCCTCTATTCGTTGCGACTGAATCCCAACCGTTTCAACAGGTCCTTGAATCGTGGATCTTCACGCAGGGTGTCCCACCTCGGATCGACGAGTAGGTATGCCGTCTCCGGGTCGCGCCCTTCGTACGCGCGACTGAGCCAGCTGATGGCCTCGTCGCGCCGGCCCAGCCCCGCGTAAATCGTGGCGATGCACCCGGTCACTTGCGCGTGCGCGTCTTCGTAGCGGCGAAGGAGCTGGCGCATCAAGTCCAGGGCTTCTGCGGTCCGATTCCATCGCGCGAAGAGAAATCCGACGTCAGCCTGCAGCTCTTCGTCTTCTGCTCCCGGTGGCATTCGTCTGCGTGCCTCGTCGAAGAGTGCGTGCGCACGGGCGTACTCGCCCTTGCTCGCATAGGCGTTCCCGATGAGCCGGTACGCGATGGCAAAGTCGCGATCCATGCCGAGCGCCTCTTCGTACTGGGCGATGGCGTCGTCGAACCGTCGTGACATCGTCAGCATGACGCCGAATTGCAATTTCGGTCCCGCCGACAGCGGATCCAGCGACATCGCGGTCTTGATTTCAGCGGTCGCTTCGGCAAAGCGTGCGTGTTGTGTCAGGAAAATGGAATACCACTGGTGTGCGGTGGCCAGCCCCGGCTTGAGTTCCAGCGCGCGCCTGAAGCTCGCTTCGGCGGCGCGCCATTCGAACCGGTTCTTCTGCGCCATGGCCAGCGACGCATAGGCTTCGGCCAGCGACGGATCCAGCTGGACGGCCTTTTCGGCGGCCGCGGCGGCGCGCGCGTACGCCTCTTCACGGGGAATCGATGCGTAAACACCGAGTGCCGTGTAGGAATCGGAGAGTCCGGCGTACGCCGGTGCGAAGCGGGGATCGTGCGCGAGAGCGTCGTTGAAGTACTGAACGCTGCGGTTGAGCGA
>Ga0066903_100000103_pt1 | contig 39156 bp, 25 predicted proteins | sample PanSoiMetaGPlot1_FD_67491 | JGI IMG/M metagenome (GOLD analysis project Ga0066903, IMG submission 67491) | Tropical forest soil microbial communities from Panama analyzed to predict greenhouse gas emissions - Panama Soil - Plot 1 (version 2) | ecosystem: Environmental > Terrestrial > Soil >... | reverse complement strand
TCAGGCGGAATTCCCGGCCGTGATCTTCGACCAGAACAGCTCGAACTGCTTCACGACCGCCTCGAGCGTCCCGTCAGTCGTCACGGCGGCGCCGTGCTTGCCTTCGAGCTCGCGGCGCCGATCGAGGAGGGCTGCGTGGAGCACCGGCGGCGTTCCGCGCGAGATGGTCGTGGCAAAGAACTTCACTTTCTTTTTCTCGAGCATGAACGCGCTGGAGACCTGGACGAGCGCGTCGCCGGGCAGGCGCGATGAGAAGGTCGTGCTCGCGACGCCGCGCTCCGTGCTCATGAGGACGAACGCGGCGGAGGTTCGGTCCGACGAGACGAACGCTCGCGCGACGCCTCCCTCGAGCGCAGGGTGTTGGATCCCCGTGAAGTCGCCCACGCAGCTGTAACCGAGCGTCTTCAGGTCGGCGTCGACCTGCTGAAGCACCGATTCGGCCACGAACGACGCCGCATCCGCGCGCGTGTAGTACCGTCCTCCTTCGCCCGTCACGATCGTACCGGCCGGCGGGCCGGGTGCTGCCGTCGGCGCGGCCGGGATCATCGCGTCTTCGTCGTCGTCGAAGTCGTCGTCGTCGAACGCCTCGTCCTCCTCGCCGAAAAAGAGCACGACGCCCTTGCGATCCATGGCGCAGGCCTCGAGGAACGTCCGCGCGTAGCTGTACAGCTCGCGGAGCGCGCCGAGCGGGTCGTAGGTCTGCGCGAGCTTCTCCCAGCAACCGGGATAAATACCCGCCGCGTCCATCGCGGCCTCGTCGTAGACGCCGTCGCCCAGATCGTCCGGCGACTCGTCGCCGAACGCTTTCGCAAGCGGCGCGACCTGGCCGGGCGCGAAGTAGCGGACGTCGCCCAACCCGTTGCGGCCGAGGACCTCGCCGCCGCTCGTGAGCCACAGGAGCGGCTCGCGGATGTCCTTCGCGCCGCCGGCGAGCAGGTATTGCACACCGTGCCAGTAGCGCCCGAGCGACGAGCGGCCCGTCTTGCGCCCGAGGAGCTTCGCCACCGCCGCGGGCGAGGCGCGAAGCTTCGGCACGTCCTTGCTCGCGAGCGAAAGGATCTCGAGGGTCTTCAGCTTTTGAACAGGCATCGAATCAGCAGTTCTCGCAACAGATCGCCGGCGTCGCGACGAGCGGCGACGTGCGCAGAATCCGGTACTGACCCAGATCCCGCGACAGCGGGTGCACGCTGTCGTCGGGCGCCTCTCCATGGACGATGTACTGGTCGTAGCGCGGCATCATCTCGACGGCCAGCACGCTGAGCGGTGTATCCGGCGCGAGGTTGAACACCTCGAGGAGCTGCCGGATCTCCTTCTCCGTCCACGTGAACGTCCCGTTGGCCGGCGCGTCGAGGTTGACGGTCAGGGTGTTGGGCGCGAGCACGCCCAGCCCGACGCGGTTCGAGAGGAACGACTGCGGGTCGACGTTCCTGACCTGCACGAGATCGAGCTTCGCTTCGGCGAGCAGGATGTTGCGATGCGACCGCGCGTCGGCCTGGAACACCTGCGCGTAGAGCATGCACCAGATCTCCGTCTTCGGCGGCTTGCTCGTCACGTTCCTGCCGTCGAACACCGCCGTCGCGTACGGCGCGGTCACCGACAGGCCACCCGGCGTCCGCTCCGTCAGCACCTTCAGCGGCGGCGCGGGATGCTGCACGCCGCTCATGCGCGTCGGATGGCCGAACCGTCCCTGCGCCGTGGACCAAATCGCGCACGTGTGCCCGACGCGCAGTTCGTACGTGAAGAAGCCGAACAGCTCCGGCGACTCCGAGTGGAGTCCAGGCGGCAGCGGCAGCAGATAGTGCACGGGCGTCACCTGGATGAGAGGCGCCGACGGATCCGCGGTCTCCGCGGTCATCGGCTGCATCGCGTCGATGCCGTCGCAGTCGTTCCCGTGGCCGTGCGTGATCACGCGAATCAGTTCGGGATCGATCGCCAGCGGCGGATCGTCCTGACGCACGAGCAGTTGATCGGGATTTGGAAAACTGAGGAGCGGATCCGGCGCGTACGCCAGCACGCGTCCGAAGTACGTGTCGTTCGGATCGCGAATCGGCTCCTCGAACTCGAGCCATAGATAGCGCGTCCGGACCGCGGTCGCCGAGTACTCCTTCGTGCGCTCATACGGCGACAGCGCGTATCCGGCGCCGACGATTTTCGGAACCTGCGCCGGCACCGTCGTCACGGGCAGCTGGCAGGTGCGGATGTGCGCTTCGCGAGGAGCGGCGGCCGGCGCCACGCTGTCGATGAAGGCCGGCGTGAGCGTGTAGGACACGTCGATCGTGTTCGGAAACGGCTTCGCCGTGGTCGTCGGCTTCGAGAGGTCCTTCTTCGGCTCGACGGCGTCGATGAACACGATGCGCGTGTGGCTTCGGTCGGGATTGGTCGTGGCCACGCGGCTTGCCGACTTGTGGCACTGCACGTAGCCCACCACGTCTTTTTCGACCGTCGCGGCCTCTCCCGTGAACTGACGGACGCGGCGAACCTCGATGCCCTGGCTCGCCAGGCCGTCCCACGTCCAGTCGCGTTGCAGTTCGAACGACAGCACGCACAGCCAGTGGCCGAGCAACTCTTCGGACTTCGCGAACGTGAGCGACGAATTGTCCGGCGCGAGCGTGTGCCGGATCCGGTTGCTGCACCCGAATTGAATCCGCTCGCCGGGCTTGCCGATCAGCGTCTGCCCCTTGTAGTCCACACGCAGCTGCGCCGCGATCCGCTCCATCAGCGTGCTCTGCGACAGCTCGCTGCCCTCGACGACGGTCTTGACGATCGTGAGCGGGTTGTTCACCTGCGGCGGATCGGGCTGCAGGTAGAGCCCCTGCAGCTGCTGTGACTCGAGCCCCAGCTTGAAGAAGCCCGTCTCGTCGGCGGTGTTCTCACGCACGAAGAACTCGAACGGCTCGCCGGCGAGGTACAACTTCTCGTCGATCCTGGTCTTCCCGAACCCGAAGTATCCGGGTTTGTCGGAGCAGACGGGAAACAGCCTGATCCGGATGTCGCGCGCCCGCGGCAGGACGATGGTGTCGCCGTCGTCGATATCGGCCTGCGAGAGCTGAAGATCGCCGAGATCGATTCCGTTGCCGAAGTCGATCACGTTCGCGTCGCGGTATTCGAGCTCAAGGTTGAACGGCGTCTCGAGATCGGCGTCGAACGTTCGCAGCGTCGAATACAGCCGGATGTACGGCTCCCGCTGCGTGTCCGACGCCAGGTTGTCGAGCTGCAGCGTCCTGACGTCGACGACGACGAGCATGCTGTCGACGTCCGGATCGAAGTAGCCGACCTCGCGATACTCCTTGATCGTCTGACCCGCCGGCTTTCCGGTATGCAGGAAGTCCCTGTCGTCGAGCAGCTTCTGAAACGCGGTGTCCGTGTCGAGCTCCGTGAAGAGGAGGGCCGGATATCCCAGCCGCGGGCGTTCCACGGTGAAGGACGTGCCCTCGAGGTACTGGACCGAGCCCGCGTCCTGTTCGGTCTGCGGATCGTCCGGCGTCACCGTCAGCCGTTTGGGCGCGACGTACCGCTTGAAGACCAGCGACGAGCTCGTCGCAGGCGCATCGTTCAGTTCGCCGTCGTCGACGGCCGGGCCGCCGCCCGTCAGATCGCCGAGGCGCACGCGGAATTCGTACTCCTTGCCGTACTTGAGCTCGGCGCCGGCGTCGATGACCGGTTCGTAGAGGCCTCTCGTCTGCGGCGGCTTGGCCGGAATGTGATCGTCGGAATACGTATCGGGCTTTGCGAGCGCGCCCGAGGCGTCCAGTTCCGCCGCGCGCGTGTCGGGCAGCACGAGCGACGCGCCGTAGTACTGCGTGAAGTAGCTGGGCAGCCAGAACACCGCGTCGGCCGCGGCGTTCAGCTTCGAGGGAAACACCTGGACGCCCGTCTCGATCTCCGTCTGGCCGGGAGCGACCCTCTCGCCGGCGAGCGTCAGCGCGGCCTTGCTCTTCACGCGGACGAGCGAATGCCAGTTGACGTCGTTCGTCTCGCGGACGTCGACGCGATAGAAGAACACGCCGAGCGGCGCATCGGTGCGCTTCGCCGGCGTCGCCGGGTCGGCGAGCATCTGACGGTTCTGCCAGATGAGGATCTGTTCGTCGTCCCATCCGAGGCGGACGCCGATGTCCTTGTGCGGGTGCATGCCGTCGGGCTCTTCGCTCAGCAGGTTCGAGCTGACCGGCTGCGTCACGTGCACGATCTTCGCGAAGCCATCGTCGTAATCGGCTGCCTCGTTCTTCAGCGTGTCGAAGTCGCCGGCCGGCTGCGGGGGCTTCTCGACGACCGGGAACTGCAGCGCTGCGAACAGCTGTCGCGGGCCGTCGATCTCGGGAATGCGAGCGGCGTACGATCTGAGCTCGGTGTCGGCGTTGGCGACGGCGATGTCGAATTCGGAGAGCGTCGACGTCAGACGGCAGGAGACCCACCCGCCCTGCGCGAAGTAGTCGTCGGACGGGAGCGTGATCCGGATCTTGTGCAGCAACCCGATTCGCTCGGCCAGCAGCGGCTGCCGCAGACAGAACGCCACGACGCGACCCCACGTGGTGTCGTTCGGCGACTGCTTGAATGCCGGGTCCTTCCCGGACGTTCGCTTGATCGCGCAGTGATAGCTGTCGTCGGTCTTCGCATACTGCGTGCGCGGCGTCGTGAAGTTGAACGCCGTGCGATACGAGTTGGGCAGGTATTTGCGAATGCCATCCGGGTCCGGCAGGATCGCCGGCGCGCCGCCCTTCAGCGGCGGGACGGACGCCGGTTTGAACTGCGCAGAGAGACCTTCGTAGAGCGCGGGCAGGTTGGCAGGGAACGTGGCGCCTGTCGGCAGCGTCAGGAGCGTCGCGCCGTCGGTCAGGTTTGCCGGGTTGGAGAACGGATAGCTGCCCAGCCCGCTGATCGCGTCTACGGAGAGCGCCAGATTCGCCTTGATGAACTTCGGCAGGTCCACCGACGTGCCGGGATTCAGGACGCTTGGAAACGGGTCGAGCGCGTTCAGCAGATTCTGCGTCGGCAGCAGCAGTACGTGCAGGTCCAGATCGCGCCCGTCGATACGCTGCGGGAACGTCAGGACTCGAAGCTTCTCAGGCGATAGCGGCATCACTCAACTCCTGCGCTCACGCAATCTGTCGCTGCTCTTCCCAGTGCTCGGTGACGTCGATGTCGATGACCCAGAGCAGGCAGACGTCGATCGAAAACGTCACCTGCGCGGTCAGCGTCGTCTCGCCGCCCACGCGATCGACGCCGCCGCCCGCTTCGATCTGGATGGCGATCGCGATCAGCCCGCCGAGGATTTCTGCCGATCCTCGGAAGAGCATCAGGCCGGCGACGTGAATCGCTTTCTCCGCGATGGTGACTTCGACCTCCACCATGTAGAGCACCGAGACGTTCGCCACCACCGGAAGACCGACGACGATCTCCGCTCCGAACCCGAACTTCATGCGGAGCGTGATGCCGGCCTTGGTGTCGGCGGCGATCCCGAGGGTGACCTGCCCGACGGCGTAGACGCTCGCGATCGACAGCGTGAAACACTGCACCTGCAGCCGGCCGTAGAACTCGACGTAGGCGCCGCACGCCGGCACGAGCTGCTTGAGATCGCCCGGAAGCGCGACCACCTGATTGAAGTAGAAGCCGACTTTCAGCCCGGCCTCGAGCTTCAGCGGAGGATTCGGGTTGAGCGTGAGCTGCAACGGCGACGGGAACTTGATGACCGGGATCTCTTTCGAGCAGTCGAACTTGTATTCCCAGTTGTCGGCTGCATTGCTCATGCCGACGTTCATGCCGCGATCGAAGTCCTCGCCCGACAGCGTCGCCAGGATCTGCAGGATCTCGACGACCGGATCGAGGATCGGCCCGAACTGCAGATGCGGTTTGTCGTACTTCGAGCTGACGCCGCTCGACGCGTTGAAGTTGCCGTCGATCCAGCACAGTTCAGGGAACGGGCCCAGATCGACGACGATGCGGATGTTCGAGAGGGCGGCTTTCCACTTCTTGTCGAGCGCGGCTGCCGAATCGATCCCGAGCGCGAGCTGACCGTTCGCGTTCTTGGTGCTCTTGTACTGCGCGTAGATCCTGAGGACGCCGGGCTCGTCGACGAACGGGTAGATGTAATTGGACGGCAGCAGCCCGCCGAGGTCCACCGTACGGTCGGCCATCTTCATCAGGCCTTCGCCGAGGATGCCGACCTGGCGCTCCGCGTTGGTCAACCCCAGCGCGTTCGCCACGTTCGGGAACGGCCCCTTGGAGTTCAGCAGCTTGTACGCGTCCGCGAAGTACGTCTGCGCGCTCTTGAGCTTCGCATCGCCAGGCGTGAACTGCGGGACGTCGAACATCAGCTTCTGCGTGCCGGTCGATTGCACGACGCCGTAATGCGCGTTCGACGTCGGCTGATAGACGTCGGCGGGGTGCGCGATCAGGTAGTTCGCGCTCGCGTTCGGCTTGATCAGCGGCACCGTCTCCTGCGGCGCCACCGGCTTGACGTCGCCGGTATCGGTGCGCTGCTGCACGACCGACCACGCGCCGTCCTGCGGCAGAACCAGCGAGCCGCGCGCCGCGCTCACGAAGACGCTCTTGCCGGCCCCGTTCTTCGCCGGATTCACGTCGACGCGCGACAGCCGCATCCGCTGCTTCGACTTCGCGATGTCGACCGTGCAATCGACCGGACCGCCAAGCGATCCGTTCTGGAACTTCAACAGATCGGCAAAGATGCGATCCGGAATCAGGATCGACGAGGGCTGCAGCTGGATGTAGCCGATCATCTTCCGCGACTGGACGACGAAGTCCGGTCCGGCGGCGACGCCGCCCGCGATCACGTTGTCGAGGTGCACGTCGGCGTCGAAGACGACCGCCTCCAGATGCACGTCGAGCTTGTGATTCGGCCCGGTGGCGTTCTCGAACACGTCCTTCCATTCCGTCATCGTCAACGCCTTGAGCTCCGGCGGAAGGTCCGGATCGCTGAGCAGGAACGACGAGGTGAAGGGGCCGCCGTCGGGAAAATCGCGAATCTCCCGCACGTTGGAGACGCCTTTCACCGGCTGCGCGTGGAATTCGTACGGGTTGGCGACGGGGATCTTCTTGTCGAACGACTTCAAGTACAGGGTGTACTCGAAGTTGTAGAAACCGTCGCTCTCGGCCTTCCAGCCGGAGTCGGATCGGAAGACGTAACCGTTGTTCGAGCGCATCAGCGTGATCGTGCGGACGACGTGCACGCCGAACGGGTAGAGCATGCTGCGAATCTGCACGACCTCGTGTCCCGTCCGCCCCACGATGACGTCGAACTGCACCTGGCTGACGTCGGCGATGGTTGCGTTGGCGTCGAGGTAGTTGCTGAAGATCGATGCGCCGTATCCCGAGAGCTCCATGCGCTCGAGCGGCACTCGCGGACCGGTGCCGCCCGGCTGGAATTTCGGGTTGAAGACGTCGGCGACCGTCTTGCCGAGAGTCGTGCCGTGCAGCCGCAGCCCCAGCAGCGACCAGCGGAGGTTGTCGAGCTGAACCGTCCAGCCCTTGAAATAGGGACTGAGCTCCTTGGCGTTGTTCGATGCCGGCGGCAGCGCCTTGATCTGCAGTCCGCCGCGCAGCCGATCGAAGTGCGGCATGTTGAGACGGAGCTGCGCGTTCTTTTCCTGAGGGCCGACGATCTGGCGGTTGAAATCGGCCGCCGCGATCATGCCGAACGGCAGGTTGAACACCGAGTGCACCTGCTGCGGACTCTGTCGGTCGTTGAACTCCTTGACGACGTGCTTCGTCACCGGCAGCGGCGCGATGGGGACCTGATCCGGACTCTCCGATCCGAGGCGTGTCGGGATGCCGTCGTTGTCGTAGACCACGAGTCCCGGGGTCACGGTGATGGTGTCGTCCAGGCCGGGATTTCCCTCGATCGCGAGCGGAATGTTCCAGACCGGTTCCCACGAAATCTGCGGCAGCGTCGCGGCCCGCACATTCCGCGCCGTCGTCACCACGTCCATGTTCGTGATCTGCAGCGGCAGCCCAGGGGCGCTCGAGCTCGTGGCGAACAGCGCGGTGCCCCCCGTCTGCAACTGCAGCTTCGTGTTGCCACGTTCGTCGCGATCGACGACGAGGGATGGACCGAGCGTGACGCCCATCTGATCCGCGCGGCTCGAGACGTCGAGCAGCATCAACAGATCCTGGCCAAGCCCTCGTCTCCCGAAGACGGCGGAATAGATGCCTTCCGTCCGGCTCGTGGTGGCCATCATGGTCGTTGCGGCAGGGGCGGCTGCAACGTCTGCCGAACTCAGCGCCGTCTCGAGCACCTGGCTCACATGCTCGGCCGGGTTGCTGATGTGGCTCAGCGTCGGGTTCCGTGCGAGCTCGGCGACCGCATCGCGCAGGACGCCGGATTGGACGGCCTGTGCGACCCGGCCAGACGCATCCGCACGCGGCGTCACGTTCACATCGCGCGTGAGGTCGGCGGCCGCAATCGCCGGCTGGTCGCGGAGCATCGTCGCGGGCGCAGCCGCGCGCGCCGGGAGATCCTGATTGAACGTGCGAACGCCGGTGAGGAAACTTCGCGTCGCCGGCTGATCCGTCGTCTGACGCAGCTGATACGGATTGGCCGGCGTCAGCTTGTAGTACACGAACGCGCGCGGATCGTCCGGGTCGGGCGCGTCCTGCGGAAGCGGCGACGGGTCGGGCCACTTGACGAAGCCGGTCAGCGCCTGCTGCGCGCCGGCGAGACCCGGCGACGCCGCACGCTCCCTCGCAAAGCCCGTGTACGAGGACACGTACGGATCCGGGAGCGTCGGGAGATACCGGTAGATGTCGTGCGTGAGCGCGAGGAGGCCGCTGACGATTCTCCCGTCCTCCAGCACGCCGAATAGCACCAGGCTGCGCGCCGGACTCACCGTGAAGAGCGCGTTTCTGAGCGCGACCGCGTACTGCTCGAAGCCGCTCGGGCTGCCGAACTGGAGGTCGAGCAGATCGGGATCGATCACCGCGGCATGGAACGTCGTCCCGATCTGCAGCGTCGCGCCGAACGCGATGCGCGACTCCACGCGAAACGGCTTGCCGTTGGCGTCGACGGGCCGATCGATCGCGGCTCTCAGCCCGCAGAAGAAGAACACGCCTTCGCTGTTGGCGGCCGACGACACGAAGACGAACGGGAAGAACTTCCCGAACGTCAGCGTCACGTCCGATCGGTGTTTCGTATTCGCGTTGCGCCAGAGCGTCCAGCGCTGCCGGCCGTTGACGTTCGAGGCCGTGAAGTCGAGCAGCGTCACGAGCCCCGGCTCCACGATGATGCCGGGATGCAGAAGTTTCGTCGTTCCGCGCGTCAGATCCAGCCACGTCGCCGACAGCCCCGCGTTCATCGTCACGCAGAGCGATCCGGTGCCTGCGGCGGCGCCAACGGTCGCGGGATCGATCTTCGCCGCCGGCAGGAGCCATCCCGTCAGCGTCTGATCGATCGGCGCGCGCCCCTCAGGCGTGCAGAGCGCGGACTGCGATGACACGATCTCGAAATGATCCGGCGCGCTGGTGTGCGTGGCGGCTTTGTGCGGCACCAGGATCTGGCCGATGAGCGGCAGCCAGATCGGCGCCTGACCCGACTGCTTGAAGTCGACCTGGCAGCCGAAGAGGGTGCACGTCGCTGGTCCACCCGCGATGGTGCTGGCGAGCAATTGGAACGTCAGGTCGACGTGCGTTGGCAGTTGAACGACCGAGTCCACTGCGTCGAAGCCGGCGTCCTGCGCCGTCGACGGCGCCGTCGCCTGATCCAGATCGAGGTGCAGCGAACCGGTCGCGGCGGCGGGAATGACGATGGTGTCGCCGGATGCGGTGGCCGCTTGCGAGAGATCGAGCGTGCCCCCTCGAATCTTCAGGCCCGTGTAGTAGCCCTGCAGCTCCGGCACGCGCGCGATCAGGCTGGAGGCGATCCAGACGCTGCCCGCCTCGATGCGATACGACTGGCGGCCCGTGATCGTCCCCCAGATCGGCACGCGCAGCACCGGCGTCGACAAGCCGGCAAAGAACACGCTGATGAATCTGGTGGGTTCGAAGAGATCGAACCAGACGGGCAAGCCGTGCTCGTCGAGGACGGGACCGTAGCTGGCCGACGGCGCCATCCCGGTCGCCCACTCGGGCACGGAGTTGCCGAGCAGATTCGATCGGAACGCCGTCTCGCGCCGGAAGATCACCGGCGCGTCGGCCGGCGCTGCGGCCGCCGGCTGGCGCGCGAGATCCGATTCGATCTCGCGGATCCGATCCGTGAACGCGTCCGTCGCGGCGTCGAGCGCGCCGGCCCCCTCGTGCGGGAGCCGGTTCCCTCGAATCGTGGTGCCGGCGTTGTCGCGAAGATGCCGCGCGAGCACCCGCTCGAAGCGGCCGAGCTCTGCAGGAGCATCAGGCGACGCCGTCAGGCGTCCCGTCAGCTCCTGCAGCCTTGCAAGCTGCGCACGGCTATCCACGATCCCTCCCGCCTCGAATGACGGCTCTTACCTGGCCTTGACGTTCACGACGATCGTGATGCCTCCCGCGATCTTTCCGTTCGACATCCGCTGAACGACCTGGAATTTCAAGCTGTCGCCCGGCTTCGCGTCCCTCGGCACGTCGATGTTCAACGTGCACTTCAGTTGCGACGACGGCTGCAGATACACCGGGAATCCGGACACTTGTCCCGGGTTGAATTCGATCTCGGCCGCGCGAGACGCCGATTCGACGAGACGGGCGCTTCGCTCGAGCGCCGCTGGATGCGCATCTGCAGCCACGGCGGCAAGGTTGACGGCCGAGGCCGGGACGACCGCGGCAGCGATCCTGGGAGCGGGCCTGTAGTTGTCGATCGACGTCAGGAGCTTTTTGGTCTCGACTGACGTCGTCGCCTGGAGCGACACGCGGATGGCCGCCGCGCTCGGCGGACGCACCAGTTCGATTCGGTAGACGTCCGGCACGCGTTCGTGCAGGGTCCCGATCTGGAACCGGGCCTTCACCGAATCGCCCGCGATGGCATCGACCACGGTCATGTTCTTCTGGGCAAGATTGTTCTTGTCCCACACATGCGAACCGCTCGGCGTCGTATCGACCGGCGTGAACACCCGGCCCAGGAGGCAGGCGTGCGTGCCCCTGACGGGAATCATCGCGGAAGGCCATTTCGCCTTGACGATGGTCGACGCTCCAGGCGCGAGGTTGAATCCGACGGCCGCGCTGATGAACGGCGCGAAATCCCCCGGATACACGAACTGCACGCCGGCCCACGGCTTGACGTTGAACGTCACCACGAAGGCTCGCGCCGCCGCGGTGCCGCGATTCTTCACGCGTGCATAGAAGTAGTTGTCCTGGCCGAATTCCGGTTCCTGATGCGACGTTCCGCCGTCGTCGGCGTTGCGAACCCAGAGATCCGGCGACTCCCAGAACACCGGGCCTCCAAACGGCTCCGTGCCGAGATCCGTCGTGTCGTCTTTCATGAAGAGATCTGCCGAGGCGCTGCAACGCAGCAGGCCGCGGTCGTGGAAGCTGTTGAGCATTTCCACCAGGTACTTGCCGCGATAGTCGTCGAGCTCGGCGTGCGTCGTCATGACGGCCTCGGCGCCGTCCGGCATGGTCGCGTCGGTGGCGAGCAGGTGGTGACTGAGGATGACGGACTTCAACAGCGCGTCGCGCGCCGCCTGGCGAGTCGCCAGCGTCAGCGAGTCCCCGCCGATGGCGCGATAGATATGCCACAGCGCTGACGACCAGATCTCGCCGTCGTCATGGACCTCGCCTGCCCAATCCGTCGGGTAGACCTTCGTGCCGTCCACGCGGCGCAATCCGCTGGCGCCGTTTTCCACATACGCCCAGTCTTCGAAGGTTTCTCTCTGGAACTGGTTCCCGGCATTCGCAAAGAACACGCACGCGAGCGTGTCGCCGAATCCTTCTCCCATCGCGCCCGTTTCGTCTCGACCGGTCCCGGGATTCGTCGCGCCCCACCCGGGCACCTGATTGTCCTGGATGGCATGGCCGTACTCATGCACGATGGCGTCGCCTTCCTGGGACTTGTCGGGATGACATGGTCTCGACGTGCCCATGTGCAGGCTCTTGTCGACGGAACTGTAGTAGGCGGAAAACCCGCTCACGGCCGGATCCGCGTCCGTCTTCCGGTTGTTGGCCGTCGTGATCCCGAGACCCTGGATGTACCGCTGAATCGTGTCGATGTGGTAGTAGAGGTTGACTGCCCCGAGCCTTTCGTCCGATGACGAGTATGTGAAGTTGGTTGCCGTAGCCTCTGTGGGAATCGACGACGTCGGAGCGCTGATGTTCACAACCCTTGCGTAGGGTCCATCGAGCGAATGCACGCCGCCGGACAACGTCAGATCCTTCAGCGTTCGAGTCACGCGCTGTGCATCGATCGTGGCCACCGTGCTGCCGGCATAGCCGCAGCCGCCTGCGATCGTGGCCGTCGGCTGGCGAAGCGCGTTGTTGTTTGCGGTGACGACGGGATTCGGGTCGAACACCAACCCGCTTCCGTCGGGCATTGACTTGATGATGTCTTCCTTCTTCAGAATAGCGCCCGTCCGGGCGTCGACGAAGAACCTCCAGTCGTGCATCGGACTCTGGGTCGGGATCAGCACCAGGTACGACAGCTTCAAGCCGCCATCCGTCGGAAAATAAATCTTCGAGGGTTCCGGTGCGGTCTGACGCAGTGTCACGTTGCCCAGGTTGGCCATCGCCTTGTCGTAGGCGGCCTTCGGCGTAATGAGCTCCCCCTGAGGCGCGGGTGCAATGGCAGCGGCGCGGGCGGCATCCGTCGCAGGTCCCGATTCGACCTGCTTGACGCTCTGCTGACGATCCGTTTGCACGATGACGTAGGCGTTATGAACCGGGACTCCGTGGACGAGGTACTGGTAGCGATAGATCCTGCGCGTCGGCGTCTCCGCCTTGTGCACGAGCGCGACGGATTTCGGGTCGATTTTCAGGTCGTCCGCGTTGGACTGTAGGAAGGCTGAAATCGCAGCCTCGGTCGTCTCGGCTCTCGGCAGCGGCATCTCGCCGCGGACTCTTTGCGGCGCGCCGTTGGGATGGCGGTCGACCGTCAGTTGATCAAAGTTGAGCGTTCCCACGATTCACCCCCTGGCCTTTCTTCGCATCCGGAGATCGTCGGGGTCACCCGGAACTGGCCGACCCCATCGCCGAACTGGTGATCGGGGCCCGCGTTCCGTTTCACTTGGAGCGTGTTTTGCGATCGGCATCATCTACGAGGACGCCATGCCGTTCAAGAGCCAAGCCCAACGGCGGAAATTTGCCCAGCTGCTCGTCGAGGGCAAGATCACCAACGACACCTTCGAGGAGTGGAACCGCGAGACCGGCGGCCGGAAGCTGCCCGAGCACGTGCGGGGCCGGGCGAAATCCGGGCCACGGAAGACCGTACGTACTCGTCGACGAGCGGCGAAGAGGAAGCGAGCGACAAAGTGAGTGGTTTTCGCCGCGGACGACGCGGATTACGCGGACAAGGCAGTCTTTGGCCGCGGATTACACGAAGTGCACGGAAAAGGCATGGGCCACGGATTACACGGATCACACGGACAAGGCAGGCCGCGGCCTGACGATCACCAGACGCCGGGAATCAGCCGGTAGCGGACGCGCGAAGCGTATTCGTCGTACCCGGGCAGCTCGGCGCGCAGCGTCTGCTCCTCGTGCACGATCCGCCACGCGATCCCGAGGATCAGGATCGGCGTCACGGCGAGTCCGCGCCATGAACTGAGAAGCAGCGGCATTCCCACGAGATACACGATCGCCCCGGCATACATCGGGTGCCGGATGATGCCGTAGACGCCGGTGTCGATCGGCTTCTGCCCTTCCTGGATCTTCACGACCGGCGCGGCGAACGTGTTCTCGCGGAACGTCAGCCAGCCGCCGAGAAACCCGATGCAGACCGCGATGCCGCCGATCGCCTGCAGCCAGACCGGAACGGCGGTGAAGTTCGTCCGCGACGCGTCCCGCCCCATGAACGCCATCCAGACGAAGAACCCGACGATGAACGTGGACAGGAACAGGCGGTCCCACGGCTTCTGGTCGCGCTGGATCGGCGCCGCCATGCGCTCGCGCAGCAGCCGCGGATTGTGCCAGTACAGCCAGAAGGAAATGGCGAAGCCGAAGATCAGGAACAGGACGATGAACGCCCACGCGCCGGGATACGCGAGCGTGCCGGCCGGCCACAGGAGCACCACCGCCATCACCGCGGTCCACACGAGGATCTGCAGCGTCAGGATCAGCATCGTTCGACCTCGCCGCCTGCCAGCCTCCATCTTGCAATAGACCGTCCAATCCGGCCAGTGGCGGGAATCCCGGCCGTCTTGCGTAGCCATCAGCAAGATGACCACTCCATCTCGCCCCATCGCCCGGCTCATCGCCGCGTCCACCCTCGCCTGCGTGCTGGCAGGCGTGTCCGTCGCCGCCGGGCAGCGGCCCGTGCGCACACCGGCGCCGCAGGCCGACGCGACCCGGCACGAGACGTCGATGCGGATCGTCCGCAATCAGCGCATCACCTGCGGCGAGCCGGCGACGCTGACGTTCGAGGCGTGCGCCGCCGAGCGGGCGTGCGCCGCGAAGCGGCCCTCGTCTGCCTCGATCGTCGCGCTCAACGACGCGATCGATCGCGAGGCGCGGACGCGCGCGCGCGCCGCGTGCGGCGAACGGTGCGGCGACTCCGACATCACAGTGACGGGCGTCCAGAACTCGTGGAGCTGCGACCGGCCAGACACGTTGTGCGCCACGCGAACGGTCCGCGTCACGTGCACGCCGACCGAACCACGCCGGACGCCCGTACCGCCACGAGGCAGCGATCGCGAGACGCCCGATCGGACTGCGGTACCGCCGCAACGCACCGCCGTGCCGCCGGAACGGACGCCTGCTCCACCCGAGCGCGCCGCCGTGCCGCCGGAGCGGACACCGGTCCCGCCGCAGCGGACGCGTGTCGCGCCGGAGCGGACGGCGGCCGGCGAACCGAGAGGCGAACTGCGCGTCGCGCGACGCCGCCCCTCGCCCGCCGAACGCGCGCAGCTGCAGGGCGTCACGCTCTTCGCGAACGATGAAGCAAAGCGCACCTTCCTCTCGAAGGCGAGCGCGGCCGTGACCCAGGCGATGGCGTCGCCCCGACAATCCGCGTCCGGTCCCATTCGATCCGGCGTCGCGCAGGCACCCTCGTCCGCGGACTCCGCGGCCGGAGAGTTTCTCGTGTCTCCGCGCGATCTGTCTGACTCGCCCGGCACGCGCGAGAGCGCACGCGGCCAGAGGCCGGCGAACATGCGTGCCGCTTCCCCGTCCTCCCGCGGCACGCCGGCGGGTCCCGGCGGCGAAGGCGGCGGCCCGAACCGCGCATCGGTGTCGCGTTACGTGTGCTGCGAAGGATTCTCGCTTCTCAAATCCGCGCTCGTTCCACCCGCTTCCCTCTTCGCTCCGGCGAACATCGTCTCCACGCTCCAGCGCAACGAGCGGCTGCTGGTCTTCGACGACGTGCCGGTGCCGAACGGGATGCAGATCCTCGTGCGCGTGCAGCGCACGAACGGCAGCCTCGAGATGGGCTGGTTCCCGCTCTTCTGGCTGTACGCCGCGCCGGGCGCGCAGAAGACCGGCACACTCACGATCGACGCGAGTTACATGCTGATCGCGTCGCAGCTGCGCCGCGCGATCGCCGACGCCTTCTACAAAGACTGCGACGAGCCGAACCCGCTCGGCGGACGCCAGGTGCCGCAGGGCTCCACGTCCACGCACTACGGCTGCGGAGAGTTCCCGATCGGCGATCTCGCGAAGACCTACGTCCGGCCGCAGAACAACGAAACGTACAAATATCTGCGCAACGTCGAGAAGGAGTTCAAGGCCGTCGAAAAGGGATTGGACGCGCCCGGCTGGTACGTGTCGGTCTACGATCTCGGCGACGGCGACATCGACCTGTCGATTCCGATGTATCTCGCGCGCCGGCAGTTCCGATCCGAGGAACCGTACACGATCGCGGATCTCGACATCGCGTCGACGCACTCCGATCCGAACGTGAAGGCGCGCACGTATTCGCGCTTCCCGCCGGCGCAGGCGGACGTGACGACGCGCGTGCACCCGATGGACTGGTACTTCCGGCCGCGCTATCCGACCGCGTCGCAAGCGCAGGACGAGCTGTGGTTCGACCTCGAAGTGCACCTGCCGGGAGTCGAGCTGCTCGCCGCACCTTTCAACAAAGTCGTCGTGCTCGAATCGCGGGTCGCCAGGCACCGCACCACGGAAACGAAGACGCTGTCGCTCGGTGGCGTGCGCGTGGACGAGATCCCGCTCCGCGTCACCGGACGGCTCAAACGGGCGGGCGGCCTCGATCAGATCGCGGCGCCGGACGTCGAGGCGCCGTTCGTTCGTGTGGAGTTCACCGACGTCTCGTTCCTCAAGATGCCCGAGATCTCGTTTCCGTACGACATCGAGATCGAGTACTACTGGGTGGACGGGCTGCACGAGAAGGTCATCGAGCTGCTGCAGGACGTGCTCGAGAACATCGTGCTGAAGAGCGGCGCGTTCAAGTCGTACCTGTGGGAGAAGTTCGTGATCGACGGCGAGCTGGAGAAAACGCTCTTGAAGGCGCTCGTGTCGCTCCAGCCGCAGCTCACGCAGGCGATCCCCGATCCGCGCAAGTCCATCAGCAACGGATGCGACCGGATCTTCCCGGCGTCGCAGCGATCGATGGCGTCGCCGTTCTTCGGTCTCTACCAGGAATGCCGCTCCGTCGTCGACTCCATCGTCATCCACCCGTTCGTGCACGGGAACATCAGCAACGCCGATGCGAAGCCGTTCGCGCGCGTCAACGAAGCCGGGCTCGACTGGTCGTTCGAGAAAGACAAGTGGCAGTGGCCGATCCTCACGCCGCCGGGCGACAAGGACGCCTGGATCGATCGGCCCGGCTGGGCGAAGTACCGGCCGCAATGGCCTTCGTCTGCGACGGCGAACAATCCCGGCAGCGCGGTGAGATCCGAGGTGCAGGCGCGCGCGAACGAACACTACTGGCCGATCCTCGAATGCCTCGCGAACGGCGTGAACGTCGTCTTCAACTACAACCCGTCGGCGAGCGCGGGCGCGTACGCGACGCGCCTGCAGACCGACTGCCTGGAAGCCGGCGTCGGCGCCGCGTGCAAGCTGTTCGGCGAGGGAGACGATCTGCTCGACATCTGGGAGCGGCGCTGGGGCGTGCGCCCCGACACGCACGAGTACACGCGCTACTGCCTGTGGGCGCGCCACCTGAAAGACAAGGATCTGCCAAAGTTCAAGGGGAAGTAGCCGGTACGGTGAGCGACCGAGACGGACCGACGGCAGCGGCACAAAGGCCACGAAGATCACGATGATCACAAAGAAAACCTATTGGCTTGGTGATCTTTGTGATCTTCGTGGCCTTTGTGGCCGCTGCCGTCGGCCCGTGTCAGCCGCTCATCGTACCGCGATGAGGTACAGCCGCTTCGCGGTCGCGAGATACAGCGCGTCGCCGACGAGGACCGGAGGCGAGTAGAGCGCCGCGTCCATCTCGATCTCGGCCAGCACCTGCTTGTGGCGACCGGCGCGAAGGACCGTCATGGTGCCTCCCTCGTTCCCCACGTACAGCTTGTCGCCCGCCAGCAGGAGGCTCGCCCAGATCGGCTCGTTGGTCTCGTGCTTCCAGACAGACGCGCCGGTGGCGGCGTCGAGACAGTGAACCGTGCCGCCGAGATCGCCGACGTAGAGCAGACCGTCTTTCTCGATCGGCGTTCCCACCACGCGACCGACGTCGTGCGACGTCCAGAGCAGCCGGCTCGCGGTGACGTCTCCCTGGCCGTTGGGACTGATCGCATAGATCAATGACGGCCCGTTGCCGTGGCCGGGACTCAGGCCCATCGCGATGAAGACGCGGCCGTCGGCGAAAACCGGTGACGCGATGATCGCGCTCCGGGAGAGGACGCCCGGCCGCGGAAGGAAGCGCGCGTCTTTCGGGTTGCCGTCGAACTTCCAGATCTCGTGGCCTGATGCCGGGTCGTAGGCGCGCAGCCAGCCGTCGCCTCCGCCGAAGAGCACCTGCAGGCGTCCGTTGACGTTCGCCGCGACGGGACTGGACCACTGCCCATGCAGCACCTGGCCGCCCGCGCCGATCGCGCGCCACACGACGTCGCCCGAACGCTTGTCGACCGCGATCAGACTCGGCGCGCGCGGTGACGGAACGCGCGTGTGGCCTTCGTTCTGCCCGTTCGACGTCGAGACCAGCAGCAGGTCCCCGACGGGCAGTACGTCGCTGTTGGTGGCCTCGTGCGGAAACACACCGAGGCGGCCGCACATGTCCAATGCCCACACGATTTCGCCCGACTGCGTGTCGAGAGAACGAAGCTCGCACTCGGCAGTGACGTAGTACAACCGGTTCCCTTCCACGTACGGCGTGCTCGTCGTCGACGGCAACAGAAACTCCCGCAGTCCGCGGTCGACGCGCGGGGCCATGTCTTGCCACAGGAACGCGCCGTCCTTTACGCGAAAGGCCATGAGCGCGCCGACTTCTTCCTGGCTGGTACCGACGTAGACCGCATCGCCGGCCACCACGGGCTGACCGTACGTGTCGTGTCCGAGCGGGACGCTCCAGACGATGTTCCGGCCGGTGGCCGTGTCCCAGTCGGGCGGAGGATTGCCGTCTTGTTCCGATGGGCTTCGCCCCTCGGCCTTTCCAACTGGCTCGCTCGCGGAGGCCCCATGCCCCGCTCCGCTCGCCGGGCTCACTCGCTCTCGCTCGTTCGCATCGTTTCTGCCGGCAAGTCGCTTCAGCGCCCAATCGGCTTCGTCGCGCAATGCGGGATCGTTCGCGGCCGCCTTCAGCGCGTCACGCGCCGCCTGTGTCTTCGGTCGAATGCTTCCCAGTGCGCCGGCTGCGAAGATCCGCACGTAGAGGAATTCGTCGTCGAGTGCGTCGATCAGCTGCGGCACGGCGGACTGCGCCGCCGGGCCGATGCTGCCGAGCGCCTCGCACGCCGCCCATCGGACGCCGGACTCGGCATCGTTCAAGGCTGCGGCGAGGGCATTCGTCGCCGCGGCCGCGCTCGGACCGATCGACGCCAATGCCTCCGCCGCGTAGACGCGGACGTACGGATCCGGGTGCGACAGCGTCTTGACGAGCGCACCGACCGACGGACTGGCCCTCTTGCCCAACGCACCCAGCGCGCGCGCGGCATCGCCGGCGACGATCCAGTCTGTGTCCTTCAGCGCCTGCCTCAACGCCGGTTGAACGAGCTCGGTGTGAGGCGCGAGGTCGACCAGTTCGTCGATCGCGCCGCGCCGGATGTCATCCGACTCGTTGCGCAGCAGATCCACGAGCAGCGGTATCGCGGGAGGGCCGATCCGCTGAATGATCTGGAACGTCACCGCATGCAGGTCTTCGTGCTCCGGCGTCAGGAATCGCTTCAGCTGCGGCAGCGAACGCGCTGCCCCGCGGACCAGCGCGTCTTCAGCGGCTTCGCGGATCTTCGGATCCCTGCTCAGCAGCCGGTCGGCCTGCGAAAGCGATTGAGGCGATGCGGCCGCCAGACTGAGGCCCGCGGCAAGCGCGATTGCGAGACGTTTCACCTGCGCAAGTCAGCATACCCGCGATCCGTACAATGAGTGACCGAGACGGGCCGACGGCAGCGGGCACGAAGGCCACGAAGATCGCCAAGATCACAAAGCCAACCATTTGTTTCGTGATCTTTGTGTTCTTTGTGATCTTTGTGCCCGCTGCCGTCGGCGCGTCTCGCGAAGTGGCGTCCTCCTCGTAAGTACGTGCGTGACGACACCATCCGCGCTCACAGGGCGTCGAGCGCGGCGCGGGCGCGGGCGAGGCGATCGTCACCGGCAACGAACTTGCGCGAGGCGGCGGCGCAAGCGGTTTCGAGCTCGGTCTTCGCGCGTGCGCGCTGACCGAGCGCGGCGAGCGCCTGGCCGAGCGTGATGCGCGCGTCGATCGCCGAGGGATGTTCGGAGAGATCGAGCCGCGCGAACCGGGCGAGCGCGTCCTCGGCGATCGCCACTGCCGTGGCGGCATGGCCGCGGCGCCGCTCGGCCTCGGCCTGGTGGACCGCCGTCCGCGCGATCTGCGGATGGCCGGCGCCGAGCAGCGCGACCGCGAGTCGTCGCGATTCCTCGAGCAGCATCAACGCTTCGTCGTACCGTCCCTGTTCGGTGCGGAGATACCCGAGCTCGCGCAGGGCCGTCACGGTGACGGGATGGTCGCCGTCGTAGATCGTCCGGATGTCGCGCTGCGCCGAGAGCAGCAGGCGCTCGGCTTCGCCGAAGTTGCGCTGACGGATCAGCACCCGCGCGTAATAGAGCTCGGCGACGGCGGCCTGCTGACTGAGCGTGCCGAAGACCCCGCGGAACACGCCGATCGCCTCCTTGAACGCGGCGGCCGATTCGTCGAGCCGCCCTTCGTCGCGCAGGACGTTGCCGTAATACTGCAGCCCGCGCCCCAGGATCTCGCCTTGCCGGCCCGACGCGCGGCGCTTCTCCACCGCGTCCGACACGACAGCCTCCGCCGACGCGAGCTCGCCTCGACTGTGGAGCAGATCGCCCAGCTCGAGCGCCGTGTCGAGCGTCTGCGTCGCGTCGGGACCGAGGGTGTCGCGGCGGATCGCGTGCGCGCGGCGTAGCGTCCGCTCGGCGTCGGCGTAGCGTCCCCGATAGTGGAGCGACAGCGCCAGCCACTCGCAGGAATCGGCGACCTCGCCGCTGTCGCGCCCGAACTCGCGCTCGCGGATCGAGAGGCCCTCTTCGAGAAGCTTGACCGACTCGTCGTAGCGCCCCAGCCAGCTGTAGACGCGGCCGAGCACGGTGAGCAGCCGCGCCCGACTTGCGGGCTGGCCCTGCAGCTCGGATCGGACGATGGTCGCGGCGTGATCGACGAACTCTGCGGTCGAATCGGGCCGCGGCGGGAAATGCGGGTTCGGCAGCGCAAACAGCCGCTCGAGCACCTCCTCCATCTGCTGCGCGCGCTGCTGCTCCCGCGCGGTGCGCAGCCGCTGCGCAGCGATCATCGGCGCCCCAATCGCGAGCGCGAGCAGGATCGCCGCCACGAATCCGAGGCCAACGCGGTGGCGCCCGACGAACTTCCGTACGCGGTACGGCAGCGCGTCGCCGCGGGCGAGAATCGGCAGCCCGCGCGCGTACCGCCGCAGATCTTCGCGGAGTTCCGCGACCGATCCGTACCGGCGATCCGCTTCCTTCCGGAGCGCGACCAACACGATCGTGTCGAGATCGCCGCGCAGCGTACGGACCAGCGCACTCCGGCTGATGCGGCGCGCCTCGCATACCGCATCGGAGGCGCTGCGCACGCGATCGCTCGGGCGGACCGGCGTCTCGTCGCAGACGGCGCGCTCGAGATCCGCCGGCGAGCGGCCCGGCACACGCTGCGCGCGCTCACCCGTCAGCAGTTCGTAGAGCAATAGACCCAGCTGATAGACGTCCGACGAGGTCGCGACGGGATCGCCGCGCACCTGCTCGGGGCTGGCGTAGTCGGGCGTGAGAATCGCCGCGACCGGCCCCGTCGCGTCGCCGGACGCGTCGCGCGCGGGCTCCAGGATCCGCGCGATGCCGAAGTCGAGCAGCTTGACCTCCTCGTCCTTCGTCACGAGGATGTTCGACGGTTTCACGTCGCGATGCACGACGAGCTGGCCGTGCGCGTACTGCACCGCGCCGCATACCCGCTCGAACACCGCGAGACGCTGATCGATCGTCAGCCGGCGCTCGTCGCAGTCGCGATCGATCGGCCGGCCTTCGACGCACTCCATCACGAAGTACGGCCGCCCGTCCGGCGTGCGCCCGCCGTCGAGCAGCCGCGCGATCGACGCGTGGGTCAGCGACGCGACGATCTGGCGCTCGCGCTCGAATCGGCCTTCGACTCGTGCATCCCGCTCGCTCAGGCCAGGTCTCAGTAGCTTCAGCGCAGCCGTCTGCGCGAACTGGCCGTCGTGGCGCTCGACCAGAAAGACCGTCCCCATCCCGCCGCGGCCGAGCGGACGGACGATCCGCCAGGCGCCGATCGTGTCGCCGGCCGACGGCTCGTTCGCGTCTTCGTCCGCCTCGATCACGTCTGGCAGCAGGCGCGCGACGCAGGCGTCGAGCATCGGCGCCGGCGTGTCGAGCGCGGCGAGGAGCTGCAGAACTTCGGTTTTGAGATCGGGATCGTCGGCGCAACGGGACTCGAGGAATGCATCGCGTTCGTCAGGGGGCACTTCGAGCGCGGCATCCAACAACGCGTCGGCGCGCTCCGCTCGCGTCTTCATGAGAGGCGTCCGTGCTCCAACTCTTTGACTAACCACGCCCGCGCACGCATCCACTCGCGCTGCATTGTTCTAAGAGGGATTTGCAGCGCGTCGGCGGTTTCCGCTTCCGTCATGCCGGCAAAGAAGCGGCACTCGACGATCCGCGCGAGACGCGGGTTGAAACTCTCCAGCATCCCGAGGATCTCGTCGACCGCCAGCACCAGCTCGATCCGGTTCTCGACCGGCACGTCGACGACGTCCACCGAGACCCTCGGACGCGCGCCTCCCCGCTTCGCCGCCTGGCGGCGTCGCGCGTAGTCGACGACGATCTGGCGCATGACGCGCGCGCTGATGCCGAAGAAGTGAGACCGGCTCTGCCAGTCGACGCGCTGCTCGTCGCTCAGCTGGACATACGCTTCATGGACGACCGACGTCGGGCTGAGCGTGTCGAGCGACCAGACACGGGCGAGCTGGCGGCGCGCGATCCGGCGGAGTCGGTCGTAGATGAGCGGCACCAGGGCGTCGAACGCCGACCGATCGCCGCCGCGATGCCGCTGCAGCAGATCCGTAATGTCGCCGTGGGCGGTTCGACTGGCCGAGGTCATGTGCGGCGGAGTGTAACAGTAGATGGTGAACGGCCGCGAGCAGTCGTGTCACAGGCCGGCCTGGGATGATTCATGCATCGTCCGGGAGAGACAGACGAGGTGATCATGGCCGAGCCACAGACCTGCGGTGAGGGCCTCGCGAGGCGTTCAGCCCTCCCCGCGCAGATGAGCGCGTTGACCGCCGCGATTGCGGACGTGCTCGAAACGCACCAGCACACGCTCGATCTCACGGACGAGCACGCCAAGAAAGAACAGCAGGCGTACCGGCAGCTCACGAAGGACTACCGCCGAATCACATCCCAGCTTCGCGCGATTGCCGATCGCATGCTCGGATACCGGGATCTGCAGATGGCGCGTCACCACGTGCAGAGCATGGAGGCGCCGGAGATCCGCGAGGTGCTCGCCAACGCGATGGAACGCGAGCGCGAGCTCGCGGCGCTCCTGAAGATGTGGGTGGACACCGATCAGGCAATGCTCGGGGACATCATCGATCCCACTCACCCTGGCTCACCTGCTGCAGCGCCGTGATGAGCTTTTTGTCGCGCCCGTAGACGTCGCGCCGGTAGTGCATCAGCCCGTCCTGGCCGAGAAAGGCCGTGATGTAGCTGATGTACACCGGAATCGGTTTCTCGAGATTGACGACCGTCTCGGTCCCCGTCTGGACGGCAGCCGCGATCCGCTGCGCCGTCCAGCCCTGATCGGCGAGCAGAAGCGCCGCGAGTTCGGCCGGCTTGTCCAGCCGCACGCACCCGTGCGAGAACGCGCGGTCGGACGCGTTGAACAACGCCCGCGCTGGTGTGTCGTGCAGGTAAATGTTGTGCGGATTCGGGAACATGAACTTGAAGCGTCCGAGCGAATTCCACGGACCGGGCTGCTGCCGGATCGACTTGCCGTCGTACTCGAAGTGATTGCGCGCGAGGTACCCGGGATCGTTTTTCTCCTTCGGGAGCAGTTCGGCGCGCATGATGCTGACCGGAACGTTCCAGTACGGGTTGATGACGAGGTAGGTCATCCGTCCGGTGAACATCGGCGTCGCGTGAAAGAGCTTGCCCACGACCGCCCGCGTCTCGAACGTCACGCGGTCGTCGTCAAAGACATACGCCTTGAAATCGGCGATGTTGACGGCGATGCGCCGCCCCGTGGACGTGCGCGGCAGCCAGCGCAGCCGCTCGAGACCCAGGCGCACCTGCTCGATCCGCTGCGACAGCGGCACGTTCATCTCCAGCACGACCTTCTTGCCATAGATGCCGTCGGTATCCAGCCCGTATCGATCCTGAAAGTGTTTCAGCCCGTCGACCAGTGCGGCGTCGAACTCGTCGCTCTTCGGTCCCTCGGGCAGATCGCCGCGCTCCGTCAGGATCGTGCGCAGCTCGGCGACCCGCGGGCCCTTGTCGCCTTTGCGCAGCGTCGGACCGTCGGTCGCGCGCGTCCAGCCGCCGCGCGTCCGCCGCGCGCGCAGTTCGGCGAGCGCACGCTTGACCAGGCCGTAGACGAACGACGGCGGCGCGTACTGCCGCAGCGTCTCGCCTGGATCGGCTGCAGCCGTGACTTCGCCGAGGACCAGACCGCCGTCGAACGGACGGACGTCGTACGAGTTGGCGCGATCGACTTCGGACGGCACCGTGATGCCCCACCCGACGTCGCGCGCGAACCGCACGACGACGAGCGAGAGCAGCACGTCGAGGTTGGCCGTCGCTTCAGGCGTCCGCTGCGACGCGAGGTCCGCGAGCGCCTTCGGGACGTAGTCGTCCGGGTTCAGTCCGTCCTCGTCCGCGCGCGCGAGCGCGCGCATGACGCTCTCCCCCGCCGCGTTCAGCCCGGCGGGACCGGCCCACACGGGCTGATAGCCGCGCGTCCGGTAGAACGCGCTCACCGCAGGGAGGCCGTCCTCGAGTCCGGGCCGCGCCGCGGCCGCCGGCGGGCGCTGGAGCGCTGCTTCGATCGGGGATGGCGTCTGCGTCGCGACCGAAGCGGCGAGCGCGAGCGTTACGAGGATGACAAGCTGGCGTGACATGCGTGCTCCGCCAGCGCGATCTTAAAACGATTCGCGCTGGCGGGAGATCCGTTTGCGTCTGACGGCGGGTCGTTCCGCCTGAAGGGCGGAAGCCACGAAGTTACACTCCCGTAGTTTCCGCCTTTTGGCGGAATGATCCGCCGTTAGGCGGAACCGTTGAGCTCAGCGGCCGCCGCTGAGGTTCACCGTCACCGTTGCCCGCGCGCAATTCGAAGGCATCGCGATCTCGCAGATCTCGTACACGAGCGCATACGTGATCGAGCTCGTCTTGCCGAGCACGTCCACGGATCCGTCGGAGAGATCGAGACGAATCATGTTGTTCGCCGGCGTGAGCGAGACGAACGAGAGCCGGACGTTCGACGGCGTCGCGCGCACGCCGCCGAGGAAGTCGTTCGACAGCACGCTCGCCAGCGCGGTGTTCGGCACCTTCGACGACCCGTTCGCCACGTCGTTCGCCGCGATGATCTGCAGCGGCCTCACCGTCACCGCCACCGTCGCATCGTCACAGTTCGCCGGCGCGGCGATCTCGCAGATGCGGTACGCCAGCAAGTAGCTGCCGACCGGCGTGCCTGCCGCAACGGCGACGGCGCCGGTACTCGTATTCAGCGAAATGCCAGGGTCGCCTGATGACAGCTGCGACAGACGCACGTCGCCGAACGTCGCGGTGCGATTCGTGAACTTGTCGTTGGCCAGCACGTTCACCACCGCAGTCCCCCCGCTCCGAGGGGCCGAGCCCGAATCATCGACGGCGTCCACCAGGAACGGGATGACGGTGACGGCGACGTCCGCCTCGTCGCAGTTGGTCGGACTCGCGATCTCGCAGATCCGATAGCGAAGCGTGTGGCTGCCGGCCGCCGTCCCGCTCGCGGCGTTGACGGAACCGTTGGCGCCGAGCGAGATCGACGGGCTCGTCGTCGAGACGAGCGACAGCCTCACGGTCGCGGTGGTCGCCGCCACGCCGTTCAGCGTGTCGTTCGCGAGAACGTTGGCCACTGCCGTCCAGCCGGGCGTCGTCGATCCGCTGTCGTCAACCGCGTCGATGACGAACGGCGAACGGACCGTCACGGTGACCTCGCCGTCGGCGCAGTTCGCGGGCGACCGCGTTTCGCAGATTCGGTAGACGAGCGAATACATCCCGACCCCGGTTCCACGCGCGACGTTGACCGCCCCGGTCGCCGGGTCGATCGCAATGCCGTCAGAAGACGAGGACACCTGCGTCACCGTCACACGCTCGACCGTCGCGACGATGCCGCCCAGCGTGTCGTTCACGAGGACGTCGAGAACCGCCGTGCCGCCCGCCGTCGACACCGTGCCGTTGTCGGCGCCGGCCGTGACGACGTAGGGGACGATGGCGGCGCCGGGGTCCGGGATGATGGCGACATCGCCCGGACTAGCCGCCAGGCCGATCCGAGACCTCTCAGCGTTGGTGTTGACGTCGAGCACCGAGATGGCACTGAGCGTCGGAACGACCACGTAGACCGAGCCGCGATCCGGCGTGACCGCAATTCCCGATGGCGTCCCGCCGACGTCGATGAACGCCGCGAGACTCTCCATACCCGTGTCGACGACGTAGACCATGCGGCCGGGGAGAAATCCCATGCCGTAGCCGGTGTTGACGAACGTCGACTGGATGCCGACGTACGCCCGGCTGCCGTCGGGCGTGAAGGCGATCGACGCCGGCAGCGAACCCAGATTGATCGTGTTGACGATGGACTCCGACGAAGCGTCGACGACCACCACGCTGCCGTACGCGGTGAATCCGCTGGGCGGCGTCGTGTCGAACGTGTAGACGCCGACGTAGACGCGGCGTCCGTCTGGCGCGACGGCGACCGACGACGCGTTGTTCGAGATGCCTGAGACCGCCGCTCGCTCCGGAGCGAACGATCTGACGACGGTGTTGGTCGCGGTGTCGATGACGAAGACGAGACCGTCGGCAACGTACACGCGGCCGCCGTCCGGCGTGACGGCGATGCCGCCGCCGCCCGTGCCCGCCGCAATCGTGGCGGTCACGGTGCCGCGCGCCGCGTCGATGACCTGAACCTGTCCGCCGGCCGTCATCACATACAGCCGGGCTCCGTCCGGTGACACGGCGATCGAGGACGGCTGATCCCCCGTCGAGATCGTCGCGACAATCGTGTCCGATCTGGTGTCGACGACCGAAATCGAGTCGACAGCCGTGTTCGTGATGTAGGCACGCGTGCCGTCACGCGCGATCGCGATCTTCAGAGGGTCCGTCCCACCGATCGTGCCCGCGACGCTGGTCGTTCCCGTGTCGATCACGGACACGAGATCCGCACCCGCATGAGCGACGTACGCCTTCGTCTGCGCGCCCGCACGCGTCGCGCCTGCGAGCAGCAGGAGGGCGGACAAAAAGAGAAAACTTTTCGGGGTTCGAAATTCCTTGTGCACCTTCACGGTGGCACCTCCCATCAACTCTTTGAGACGTGAGTGGCGATCGCCGCGGAACAGAACGAAGCGTGTAGGATTTTCGGTACTGATGGCGCGCCGCTGGCTCATCCGTTCGTGTGCGGTTGCGGTCCTCATGACGATCGCGGCGGCCGCGCTGGCGGGGACGCCGCTCGACGAGGCGATCCGTCTGCAATCGGATGGGCGCAACCGCGAAGCGCAGACGGCGCTGCGTGCGCTGCTGCCCGAACTCCGCGACGCGAAGAACCGCACGGATCTCGCGCGTGCGCTCACGTCGCTCACCGAGGCGTCGCTCGCGCTCGGCGACTACGAGTCCGCGATCAAGGAAGCGCAGGAAGCCTTCGACGTGCACCAGCAGACCGGATTGCGCTCGGAGTCGGCCTGGGACCTCAACGCGATCGGCCTGGCCAATTTCTACGCCGGCCGCTACGACAACGCGATCGCGAGCTACGAGCGGGCGCGTGCGATCGATCGCAGCGTCGGCGACGGAGACGGCGAAACCGTGCGCCTCAACAACATCGGGAACGTCCACTTCATGCGCGGCCGCTACAGCGACGCGCTGCACCTGTACGAGGAAGCCTCGAAGGTCGCCGACACGCGAACGTCGGAACGCTCCCGTGAACGCCTGCAGAAGATGACCACGTCGAACCTGGCTGCGCTCTATCAGCGGCTCGGCGCCGACGAACGCGCGCTCGATCTCTATTCGAAGATCCGCACGGGCGGAAAGATGACGGCCAGCGAGGAAGCGCAGCTCCTGATCAACCAGGGCGCGCTCTTCCATCGACTGGGCGATCCCGTCAAGGCGATGGCGGCCTACCGCGAGGCGCAGTCGCTGCTCGCGCGCGACCAGCATCGCGACGGCGAGATCGGCGCGTGGCGCAACATCGGGATCGTCTATGCGATCGACCTGCACGACTATCCGAAGGCGCTGGAGGCGTTCGACGCCGCGCTCACGCTCGCGGAGTCGTCGTCGAATCGCCGCGGCACAGTCCAGGCGAGGCTGTACGAGGGAGAGACGCTGCGGCGCATGGGCCGTCTGACCGACGCGGAGCGCCGCCTGCGCAGCGCGCTCGCCGCCGCTGAGGACGTCGGGCTCGTCGAGGAACAATGGAAGGCCCGCTACAGCCTGGGGCGCGTGCTCGAGGCCGGCGGACGGCGGGACGAAGCGCGGCAAACGTACGAGAAGGCGATCGCGGCGATCGAGTCGGTCCGCGCCGAAGTCCGAACGGTGGCACTTCGTTCGGAATTCCTCGCGGACAAGCGCGACGTGTACGACGCGCTGATCGCGATGCGTCTGTCGGACCCCTCTCTTTCGCCGGCCGATCTCTTCACGCTCCTCGAGCGGAGCCGCGCCCGTACGTGGCAGGACCGCATGACGCCGGATGCGCCACGCCCGGCACTCGGCGACGTGCAGGCCAGGGTTCCGGCCGGCACGCTGCTGCTCGAGTACTGGACACGCGAGCCGGTCTCCGCCGTGCTGTGGATCTCTTCGTCTTCGGCGGGCATCGCGAAGCACGCGGCGATCGAGAACGCCGTGCGCGCGCTCTCCGAAACGGTGCCGCGCGCAGGTGACGGCTGGCGCGCGAGCTCGATCGAGGCGGGCGCCGCTCTCCTCTCCGGCCTGCCGGACCTGCGCGGCATTACGCGACTGCTCATCGTCCCTGACGGCGCGCTCGACTTCGTGCCGTTCGAGACGCTCACGGTTCCGGGTTCGCGCGAGCTGGTCGTCGAACGTTTCGAGGTCAGCTACCTTCCGTCCGCGGCGTTGCTGCTCCATCGCGCGCCGCAGTCGGCCGGCTCGTGGAAGTGGCCGTGGGAGCGCGCGCTGATTGCGCTGGGCAATCCGCCCGTCGGATCGGGCGAAGGATCGTTCGAGCCGCTGTCGTACGCGGACGACGAAGTCCGCGGCATCGCCGGCTCGCTGCGCGGACGGTCGGAGCTGCATCTCGGCGCGGACGCGCAGAAAGCCGTCCTTCGTCAGGACCTGCGCAACGTGCCGGTGCTGCATTTCAGCACGCATGCGGTGGCCGACACGCGCGACAGCGAGCGTTCGCGGATCCTGCTGGCGCCGCCCGCCGCCGGCGAACCGGCGGACTATCTGTATCTCGCCGAGATCTACGACCTGAAGCTGGCCGGCGTGCAGCTCGTGACGTTGTCGGCCTGCGACACCGAGCGCGGCAAAGTCATCCGCGGCGAAGGCGTGGAAGGTTTCAGCCGCGCGCTGCTCGCCGCCGGCGCCTCGTCAGCGGTGACGACGATGTGGGAAGTAGGCGATCGGTCGAGCGCCGAGTTCATGAAGCAGTTCTATTTCTTCCTCGCGCGCGGCGACTCGACGGCGTCGGCGCTCCGCCGCGCGAAGCTCGAGTTCCTGCGATCGCCGCAAGCGTGGGCCGAGCCGCGGCACTGGGCCGGCTACGTCCTCCACGGCGATGGTGCGGAGCGGCTGCCGCGCGTCGTTCCATGGGCCGCGATCGTCGCCATCCCGCTCTTCGCCGCCGCCGCAGCCTCCCTCGTCGTCGCGCGACGCGCGAAGGCGGCCGACCGCAGGCCCGTACAGTAAGCGGCTGATACGGCCGACGGCCGGCGTGCCCGCGCCCGATTCGCAGCAGCTGTCAAAAAGCTCACAGGAGACCAGGAGATCAGGAGGACAGGAGGATTCGGTTGTATTCATTCCGCCTGAAGGCGGAAGCTACAAGCCTTTTCAACTACCTCCTGTTCTCCTGTTCTCCTGTTCTCCTGAACTCCTGTGATCCGTCTGGCGGGCGGCGGAGTCAGCGCCGATCGCCGCGCCCGAGCGGCAGCTGCGACGGCAAGTGAATCAGCGCGATCAGTGCGTCGCCTCGAGCGCCAGCATCGGCGACACGGTTCGCGCGGACTCGTCGCACAGCAGGCCGAAGGCGCCGATCGGGCTCGAGGCGGTCACGCGAACGAAGCTGCCGGCGGGCGGGATCACGCCGTCCAGGAGTTCCGCCGCGTCGAGCGCGAGGCGGGAGCCGGCGGCGAGCGAGCGCTTCGACGAAAACAGGGACGTGCCGTCAGCGGCGAACAACTCGATCGTGAGATCCGCGGGCGTCAGGCTGGGATTGTGCAGCGCGATCCCCGCGAACTGCGATCCGCTCAGCGCAGGAATCGGACCCACAGTGGCGACCGATCGCGTCGTCCCCGAGAACACCGTCTGCGTCGACGCCAACAGCGCGCGGCTGCTCACCGCCGCAGAGACGCCGCGCATGTACGCGTAGTACATGCTTCGCGATCCATCCGGATTGTCGACGCGCAGCAGCTGCGCCGTCATGTTCGCGGGCGCGCGCAGCCTGAATCGCATCTCGGTCGGGCTCACCAGCAGCGGCGACGTGATGTCGAGCGTGCCCTCGGAACGCAGACGCGAGAGCGGGCCGAAGCCGACGCCGCGCACCGACACGACCGTTCCCGCGGGAAGCGAGCCTTCTCCCGGGACGACGTTCCCGATCGCCACGCTGCCGCCGACGGTGACGGTGCCGGGTGAAATGCGTGCGCTGACCGGTACACCGTTCAACGTCCAGATCGACGAAGGATCGATCGTGAAATTCGTCTGCGCCCCCGGGATCGCGTCCGCCCGGATGCGAAGGGCGATCGTCATGAAGGGATAGTCCGCGGTGAACGGCTGCGTCGTCACATAGCCCAGCCGGACCTGGCCCGCATCGACGACCGCCGCGCCGGCCACTTCGCCGGTCGTGGCGAACAGGCCGATGCCGACGACGGCGTCGAACACGCTCTGGTCGAACGCGAACCGGCCGCGCCCGCCGGAAATCGGCGTGACCTCCGTCGTGCGGAGCTTCATCTGCACGATGCTGCCGGCCGGAGCCGTTTCGTCGAGAATGCGAACCCTCAGGCCCGTGCCGCCGTCGGGTCCAGACGCGCTCACGACCCACGGGAGCGCGCTCAGGCACAGCGCGCCGATCACTGCTGCGATTCTGCCCATCGCTTCACCTTGGGAGCACTCGGAATGACTGGCGCCCCGATTCTGAAACCATCCGGTCCGCCGCGTCGTACGCCGTCACGTCCCAGAGGAACGTCCGCCCGGGCGCGAGGGACGATTGCACGTCCGACGGGAGCTCGACTGCGGCTGAGCTCGTGGTCGTCGACCACAGCTCGCGTCGATCCACTTCCAGCAGTCGAACACGATAGCGGACCGCGCGATCGGACGCCACCCATGCCAGCCGGCGCGGCGCTTCTCGCTGATCCCCGATCGGGCCGCTGACGCCGAGCGTCAGCGAACGTGTGACGTCGTGGTCCGCCGTTGCGGAGGGCGGAAGCTCAGGCGGCCTCCCGAAAAACACGTACGAGCTGCCGGCGCCGACAACCGCAAGCACAATGGCTGCCGCCGCGGCCAACGGCAGGAACCGGGGTCGCTTCGACTCGTTCTGTTCGGCGAGTGACGTCACCGACTGCATCAAGGCGAGCTCAGCCTTACAGGTCGGGCAGCGGTCGATATGGCGGGCGGCCGTCCGGTGCTGCTCGGCGCTCAGCGTCCCGTCCACATATCGGCCGAGCTCCTCGACCGGCAGACAGTCCGGACCGGGCGCCAACGCCTGTTTCAGGATTTCGTCTTCCATCGTTGGACCGCCACGTTCAATTTGCGTTTGGCGCTTACGATAAATGCCTTCGCGCCGCTGGCGTTCGTCAGACCCAGCGAGGCCGTGATCGCGTCGAGCTCCATCTCGAGCCCGTAGTGGAGCGTCATGACCCGCTGCTCGGTCTCGTTCAGCACCTCTTTCATCAGCCTCTGCACCGTCGTCCGCGCGTCGCGGGCGTCAAGCGACGCGAGGGCGGCGTTCAGCTCGGCCGCAACGGGGTCGAACCCGTCGGGCGCCTCGCGGCGCGCAGCCGATCGCGCCCGCGCCTCGTCGTGGCAGCGGTTCCGTGCGATCACGTAGAGCCAGGTCGTGAATCTGGAGTCCCGGCGAAACGTATGCAAACTCGAGTACGCCTTTATGAAGACGTCCTGTGCGAGATCCGGCGCGAGGTCGCGGTTCCCGGTCAGCCGATGACACCAGGCGATCACCCTGCTGCGGTGGCGGCGGAACAGCTCGTCGATGACCTGGCGGGAGTGTTCGGACGTGGGGGCGAGCCGGTACCGGGCTATCAGCTCTTCGTCCGAAAGCACCTCCATCGAGCGGAGTATAGGTCGTCCCGATCACATACGGTGAGACGGACTGCGGCAGGTCAGCAGAACAAGAGAGGAAAATCCATCCGACCTCGGCCGTTCAGGGCGACGATTTCGAGATCTTGAGCGCCCGAGTCACTTCGACCGTTTTTTCTTTTCCTTGTCGGACCGGTTGAGGGCGACCGCGTCGCGCACGAGCTTCTTGAACGCCGCGGCGTCGACCGCTTCCCCTTCGCGGATGTCGATCGCGCGTCGGAGGTTGCCCTCGAGACTCGAGTTGAAGAGCCGGGCGGGATCCTTCAGGAACGCGCCTTTCGCGAACGTCAACTTCACCACGCTCTTGTACGTCTCGCCAGTACAGATGATGCCCTCGTCCGACCAGACCGGGATGCCGGGCTTGGTCGCTTTCGCCCACTTCCGGTCCTCGACGACGTCGGGATCGGCCTCCTCGACGAGAGTGCGCATCCGGTCGAGCGTGGCCTCGCGCCAGTCTGGTGCCTTCTTCATGATCTCCTCCCGGCGCGCCATCTCACGGCATACGGCAGCGCAAACAGATACAGCCCGGTGAACAGCAGCAAGGCGAGCGGAGGCAGCGGCGAGTACGTGATCCAGGGCGGCGGCATCTTGCCTGCCGCTCGAGCGATGGCGACGAAGTTGGCGATGACGGTCACCGTGAAGAAGATGGACGTCCACCGGTGAATCTGCCGGGTCCAGAAGTTCACTGCGCCCTCCCCTCGTCCTTGAACTGCTTGACGTACTCGCCCTGGAGCCGCTGCCAGCCGGGGATCTTCATCGCGTCGGGCCCGACGAGGCGGCCGATCGGATCGCCGCTGAGCAGGCGATCGAGCACGTCGAAGCAGACGTGCCAGCCGGCGGCGCCCATCGCGATGTAGCGGCGATCGATGCTCGTCCACAGCGTCAGCCGCGTGCCGCTCTTCACCGCCTCGAGCTCCCACCGCATGTCGAAGCCGCCCCAGTTGTACTCCAGCACGTTCGGCGCGTCGGCGCGCGTCACCTTCGTCTCGGTCACGTGCAGCATGGGCGCGCCGACCGTCGTGAGCATCACCGGGCCGCCGACCGTCGCCAGGCTGCGATCGGCGTCGAACGGCGCCCACTCGCGGAGCTGCGACGGATCGGTGATCGCCTCCCAGACCTGTTGCGGCGGATGGCGCAGCTCCCTGACGATCATGAGCCGCCACGTCTCGCCGTCCTTCTGCACCTGCGCGCCCACGGCCGGACCGGGTGCGTACTGCTCGCGCTTGGTCACTTTGCTCTCCTTCTCTTTCGTGTCGCGGGCCTCGAACGATGCAGACGGTCGAGATGCCGCTCGAGCGCATCCAGATGGGCGGACCAGAACCGGCGGAAGGGCTCGAGCCAGTCGTCCACCTCTTTGAACGGCTCAGGCTTCAGCCGGTACACTCGCCGCTGTGCGTCCACGGTCGCCTCCACGAAACCGTTCTCGCGCAGCACCCGCAGGTGCTTCGAGACGGTCGGCTGCGTCATGCCGAGCTGCTGCTCGATCTCGCCCACCGACTGCTCCGACGAGACCAGCAGGCTCAGGATCGCGCGCCGGTTCGGCTCCGCGATGATGTCGAAAACGGACTCCACGCTCTGTATATACCTTACAAGGCATATACGTGTCAAGGCAGATACGAGTGCGGGCTACTGCAGCCGAGGCTGGAAGGCCTTCATCACCGCGAGGAACTGGTCCGCCGTCGCGAACCCCGAGTCCTGCTGCCACTGCCGCACGCGCACGTCGATGTTCGCCGCGGTGTACGGCCTGACGCGCTGAAACGACCGTGTGGCGGGGAGGATGGCGATGAGCACCTGTGTATCTTCGATCGACAGCCTGAAGGTGTCGGCCCTGTTCTTCGGCGGATCGGTCGTTCCCAGCAGCGCCATGTTGAGGAAGACCGATCCTTCGCCGAGATTGTCGTCCGGTCCCGTGTCGCCGACGATCGCCGACACGACGCGCGTCGTCTTTGGATCGAACGCCACGACGAGATCGCCGAGGGCCGCGCCGAATTCCTTCAGCACGTTCTGGCCGCCCGCGAGCACCAGCGCAGGGACGGTGAGCGGGTTCACCTGGTCGCCGATCTGGCATTCGCCTGGGTCGGCCACGCCGTTCTTCAGCGCGGTCAGCGACCCGAAGAATCCCGCGAAGGGGCCCGACGCAAACACGCACGGCACCTTCCTGCCCCGCTTCGTCACGGCCGGGAGGACGTTCTCCCACGCGATCGTGAAGCCGTCCGGCACGTTCCGATAGTGCGAATCGCGAAACCGCTCGAACACGCCGATCGCCGTTCCGAATTCCGTCCGGCACAGGTTCCCGATCGACCCGACCCTCTTGACGACGATCGCGTTGCAGACGGTGTTGATGGCCTTCTCTGCCCCTCGCGGGTCCCGCGGATGATACGAGCGCGGCGATCCGTCGGTGTTCACCCGCAGCTTGGTCTGAAAAAGAATGATCGGCCTCTGGTTTTGCGCGTTCTGCAGCAGGAGCACCGTCTGTTGCGGCTTCTGCGGAGGGGCGAACGTGCCTGTCCGCGAGACGGTGTAGCCCTGCGCGCCGAGCAACAGCGGCGCCAGCAACAGCCACCCGAGCGCGTTCAGGACAAGGTGCGTGACGTCCATCCGCCTCCCCGCGATCCGAAGGGCCTGAATCTAGCACCGCACCCCGGACGACGCCACAGGGACGAAGGTCCGGCGTGCGATGGCTCGTGTACTGCTACCTTAGGGCCGTGGCCAAGCGGAGGTCGATCACCGGCGTCAACATCTCGCCGGACGCGCGCCTGAATCTCTACGCGCAGGCGCAGTCGCTTCCGAAGGACTTCCGGATCCGCGCGAAGCTCCTGCTCCCGTTCGTCACCTACTTTCAGGATCCGTTCGTCGCGAAGACGGATCCGCAGAAAGCACTCGACGAGGAGGTGCTCGTCGCCTGGGAGCCCGGACTCGCCGACGGCCCCACGAGCTCGCGCTTCGCGATCGTCGACTACGACGGCGACAGCGGGACGCTCGAGCCGCCGGCCGCATGGGACCCCGAGACCGAGCGGTTCATCGGGACCGACGGCCAGCCGATCGACGAGAAGGCGGTCCACACGCCGCAATTCCGGCAGGTGAGCGTGTGGGCGCTCCTGCAGTGCACGCTCGCCTACTTCGAGGACGGCTCCGCGCTCGGGCGGCCGATTCCGTGGGCGTTCGAGGGCAACCGGCTGATCGTCGTGCCGCACGCGGGCTACGGCGAGAACGCGTATTACGACCGCACCAGCAAGTCGCTTCAGTTCTATTACTTCGGATCCGAAGAGGACACCATCTACACGTGCCTCTCGACCGACATCGTCCACCACGAATTCGGACATGCCGTGCTCGACGGCATCCGGCCGCACTTCAACGAGAGCATCCATCCGCAGACGGCCGCGTTTCACGAGTTCGTCGGGGATCTCACCGCGATCCTCCTGACGCTGAAGAACCAGAAACTGCGCCAGCAGCTGGCCGTGGCGTCGCACGGCAGGTTCGAGGACGCGACGACGCTGTCGTCGCTCGCGGAGGAATTCGGCAAGGCGGTGAGCGATCGGCCGTATCTGCGCACCGCACGGAACGACTCGACGATGAGCACGGTGGCGGGTGAGACGAGCCCGCACCGGCTGTCGGCGGTGCTGACCGGCGCGATGTTCGATGCGCTGATCGCCATCGGCAAGAAGTATCAGGAGCCCGGCGAGCCGGACGACGAGCCGAAGAAACCCAAGACCAGCAAACAGGTCTTCTGGGAAGCGGCCGATCGGATGCAGCGCACGGCGATCCAGCCGCTCGATCTCCTGCCGCCCGTCGAAGTCACGTTCCGCGACTACGCGTTCGCCGTCTGCCGATCGCAGGAGCTGTCGGATCCGCTGGATCCCGAGGGCTACTACGCGCTGCTGATCGACGTCTTCCGCGCGCGTGAGGTCCTCACGGCGGACGACGAAGCGGAACTCAAGGCGCCGCACTATCTGTACGACCGCCTCGAGCTGAACGTGCGCCATCGCATCGACGACATCTCGCGATCGCGCGCGTCCGCCTACCGTTATCTCGACGACAACCGCGAAGACCTGCTGATCCCGGCGAGCCGCGACTTCTTCGTCGCCGATCTCTACGACGCGAGGAAGCGCTTCCGCCAGAACCTGCCGCTGCCGCGCCAGATCGTTCTCCAATACGTGTGGCGCGAAGAGATCACGCTGGAGGGCGCGCGGTTCGGCAGGTTCGACGGACGGACGACGACGATGCTCTGCGGCGGCACGCTGGTGTTCAACGAGAACGGCAACGTGCTGTCGTGGATGAAGAAACCCGGATCGCAGCCGTACGGCGGCACGTGGGATCGCGACGATGACACGGTGAGGGGGAGAGCCTGGGCCGCGGCCGTCAGCGAAGGCGAAGCCCGGCGGACCGCGCTCCTCGATCACATCGCCGCGCAGATCGCGCTTGGACGCGTGGGCCCGCTGCTCGAGTCGCCCAAGGGGCTGGCGGCCGCGCTCGTGCCGCCGATGACCGCCGTGGACGACGGCGATCGGGTCCGCTTCAGCCTGTCGCCGCACCTGCATCTCTCCGAAGACGCGCACGTGGACGGCGAAGCGGAAACGGGAGAACGGCAATGGCAGATCAGCTGCTGATCCGCGCCTACAACGTCGGATGCGGCGACTGCATCTACGTCCGTATTCCCGGCCCGCAGCCCTTCCACATCCTCATCGACTGCGGGAAGAAAGGCGGCGCCGAGCTCCTCGAGAAAGCCGTCAGGCATCTCGAGAGCGAACTGCCTGCCGGTTCGGCCGCCGGCAAGAAGCGTCTCGACCTGATCGTCGCCACGCACCGCCACGAGGATCACATCAAGGGATTCGATCCGCGGTGGTTCAAGAACATCGAGGTGAAGAACATCTGGCTCAGCGCGGCAATGGATCCGAACCATCCGCAGGCGGAAGGCGTGAACCGCCTGAACGCGTTCGCGACGCACGCGATGCGCGAACTGCTCGACAGCGGCCGGCCGCTCAGCCCGGAGATCGAGCTCCTCGCCTCGCTCTACAGCGTCAGCAACGACGCCGCAGACGCGCTGCTGATGGAGACGCTGCCGAAAGCCAACGGCATCAAGCCGAAGTACGTCCACTCGGGGATGGCGCACGACCTGGCGCTTCCGCCCGACACGGCGATTCACATCCTGGCGCCAGAAGAAGACATCGATCACTTCTATCTCGGCGAGGAGCTCGACACGAGCCTCAAGGGCCTGCAGGGCTTCACCTCGGCCCCCGCCGGGGACGGTGGAGACCGGAAGGGCGGCGGCAGTCCGCAGCCCGCGAACATCAGCGAAACCGATTTCCGCGTGCTGCAGTCGCGCATGCTCTCGGGCGGACTCGCGTTCGCGGCGAAGGAATCGTCGATCCAGAACAACCTGAGCGTGGTCCTGCTGATCGAATGGAAGAAACGTCGTCTGCTCTTCGTCGGCGACGCGGAATGGGAAGGGGAATTCAAGGACGGCAAGCAGAACGGCAGCTGGAACGTGATGTGGAACAAGCACCGCACGACGCACCTGGCCGCGCCGCTGGACTTCCTCAAGATCGGCCACCACGGCAGCATCAACGCCACGCCGCCGCCGGCCGAGACGCGTCCCTCGTCAAAGCCGGCGACTCCCGAGAGCGTCTACGCGATCCTCGACACGATTCTGCCGGTGCCGAAGGGCGGCGCCGCGCCGACCGCGCAGGCGATCGTCTCGACCGAGCGGGAGTTCTACGATCCGATTCCGGAGTGCCGGCTGCTCGTCGATCTCGCCCGGCGCGTGAAGAGCCAGCGCACCTACGGCACGCAGCTCAAGACCGAGCACATCGATCCGAAGTCCATCTGGGCGACGGCCAAGGCGAGGAAGAACCAGTTCTTCGAACGCTACGAGAGGGACTTCCTGGATCAGCCGCAGCCGCTGCGCACGGATCTCGAGTTCGTGACCGACAAGCGCGAGTTCATCGAGGTCGAGATCCCGCCCGGGTAGCAGAACACGTATCATGAGGCGCAGCACACGGGATGCTGCGAGACGAACATCAACGAACGGCGGTGGACGGCACGGCCGACCGCGACCTGCGGTTGTCGCGGCAGGTCTACCGGCTTCGCGTCCTCGGGCTCGTGGTCGGCAGCATCGCGGTCGCAACCGTGCTGGCCGGCAACGGCGCGCCCTGGTGGGCCTGGGCCGCGCTGGCCTTTCACGTCGCCGTCTGGCCGCATCTGGTCTGGTTCCTGGCGCGGCGGAGCGCCGATCCGCACGGGGTCGAGCGCACGAATCTGACGATCGACTCTGCGTTCGGCGGATTCTGGATCGCGCTGATGCATTTCAACCTGCTGCCGAGCGTCCTCATCGCCACGATGATGAGCATGGACAAGATCGGCTGGGGCCCGGCGTTCCTCGGGCGCACGTTGGCCTCTATGGCGGCCGGCTGCGCGTTCGGCGCGCTCCTGACGGGCGGCGCGGTTGCGCCGGCGACGTCGATGCGCGTGATCGCGGCGTCGCTGCCGCTCCTGGTGGCGTACCCGCTCGCGGTTGCCTTCACCTCGTACACGTCGGGCAAGCTGACGCGCGAACGCAAGAAGGCGATCGAGCAGAGCGCCGCGCTGCGCGAGCAGCTCGCGCACATCGCACGCGTCGGCACGCTCGGCGAGATGGCGGCAGGGATTGCGCACGAGCTGAACCAGCCGCTCACGGCGATCCACTTCGAGGCGGTCGCCGCGATCGAGCTCCCGCCCGGCGAAGCCGCCAAGGGCATGCGCGCGGCGCTGACGACGATC